>ERZ857922.1-NODE-1-length-342444-cov-8.532298_pt1 | contig 342444 bp, 312 predicted proteins | sample MGYA00519579_ERZ857922 | MGnify/ENA primary metagenome ERZ857922 (study PRJEB31778, sample SAMEA3449375) | human gut metagenome | biome: human gut; feature: human-associated habitat; material: faeces | place: United Kingdom | collected 2010/2012 ... | reverse complement strand
ATCACGGTATGCCGTCTATTGACATCGCCTCACCCATAATGCTTGTAAAGCCCAAAGGCAGGACAAACGACCGCCTGACGATAAATTCCGCTCCGGGCAATTTGCAGACCGACCTGCTCCCCACAATTCTTGACAGCATAGGCCTTGAACACGAGCCGCTGGAATATTCACTGATGGAAATTGACGAAAATATGCAGCGTGAAAGAACACTGCGTATATTCGGAAACTCATCTGACTTCCCTGCCGCTCCCAAATGCGAAGGCGTAGGCTCCGCTGAATATAACAGCTATGATGAATACAAATATACAGGCAGATATTCGGAAACGGACTTTAGCGGCATTGAACCGACGAAATATCCCATAACCGATTACTGGTGGTAATATATTCTGATTATTCACTCAAAAGTCTGATAACAAAAATTGTAAAGGAATGTATTTAAATGGAGTGGTTTTCAAAATTTCTGGGGTGGCTGTTCAGTCTGGTTTATTCCATCAACGGCAATTATCTGGCGGCGCTGATATTGTTTACACTGCTGACAAAGATAATACTCCTCCCCCTCAGCATAATAGTACATAAAAACAGCATCAAGCTGGTAAAGCTTACCCCTGAGATAAACAACATAAAATACAGCTGCTACGGCGACAAAGACCTTATTAACACCAAAACGCTGGAGCTTTACAAAAAGGAAAAGTATAATCCCCTTGTAAGCGTTTTCCCTCTTATAGTTCAGCTTATCCTGCTTATGGGCGTTATCGAGGTCGTAAGCACGCCTGAGTACTCGGGACTTACGGTCAGCGATATGCTTTCCTGCGGAATAGACTTCTCCCTTGTTTCTAAGGACGTAGGCGGGCTGTATTACCTGTTCCCCATAATCGCAGCTGTTTCCTCAATGATAATGTGTATCACGCAGAATATCTCTCAGGCGCTGCAGGCGGAACAGAGCAAGCTCAACAAATACGGCATGATGGCTCTCTCAACTGCATTGTCGCTGTATCTGGGATTTTTTGTAAGCGCAGGCGTTGCAGCATACTGGATACTCAGCAATCTTATGAGTATCGCTCAGATGTATATTCTCAATGCGGTGATAAGCCCCAAGAAATACATCGACTATGCCGCACTGGAAGAAAGCAAGAAAAAGCTTGAAGCTATCGAAGGCTCCGAAAAGAGCATGGACCGTGAGCTGAAAAAACGTCAGCATGATGATTACAAGCGTTTCTTCTCCATTGCAAACAAGCATGTTGTTTTTTACTCCGAGCAAAGCGGATTCTACAAGTATTTCAAGGGTCTGATAGAATATCTGATATCCCACTCAAACATCACCATACACTATGTGACCAGTGACCCGAACGATGTTATTTTCGACATTGCAAAGGAACAAAAGCAGATAAAGCCCTACTTTATCGGTGAAAACAAGCTTATCTCGCTGTTTTTGAAAATGGACGCAAAGATAGTCGTAATGACAATGCCCGACCTTGACAATTTTCACATAAAGCGCAGCTATGTAAGCAGCGACGTGGAATATATTTACATGGATCACGGACTTTCAAGTATAAATATGCTGGCACGAAAGGGAGCTGTCGATCATTTTGATACGGTATTCTGCGCAGGTCAGCATATAATCGACGAAATGAAGGCCACCGAAGAGCATTACGGACTGCCGCACAAAAATCTCATTGCCTACGGCTACGGATTTATGGACGGACTTATCAAGACCTGCTCCACCGATCCGACTATCGCATCGGGAGATTTTATTCTTTTAGCCCCTTCACACCAGAAGGACAACATTCTTGACAGCTGTCTTGAACCTGTTATCGAGGGTCTGAAATCGACCGGATATAAAGTTATCATCCGTCCCCACCCCCAATACATAAGAAGATATCCCGACAAATGGAAGCGCATCTCAGCTCAGTACTCCTCCGACCCTCAGGTCATTACCGAAAGCGACTTTTCCTCAAACACATCTATTTATCAGGCGGCCCTCGTTGTTACCGACTGGTCAAATATCGGATATGAATACAGCTTTTCCACACTGCGGCCTGTAATGTTCGTCAACACTCCCATGAAGGTCATTAACCCTGACTACAAGGAAATAGGCGTAGTTCCCATTGACCTGTCCCTCAGAAGCGAGATAGGCATTGAGGTAACAGGCAGATCTGCCGATGAAGTGGCCGAAGCAGCCGAAAAGCTGCTGAAAACAAAATGCTTCTCTGCCGAGCAGATATCCGAAGCCCGTGATCGTTCCCTTTTCAATGTTGGAAAGAGCGACGAGGTGGGCGGAAAATATATTCTCTCCAGATTAAGCCAAAAGAAATAATAGAAAGGTTCTGTAAAAATGAAAGCTTATAAGATCATATTCACAATAGTTGCAATGGTAATGTTTGCCCAGATGATGACAATAAACGCATATGCGTACATCGACGTTTCCGCTACATCATACATCATACAGATCGTTGCGGGAATAGTCGTAGCTGTGGGTGCTGTGATTGGCGTTGTTATCTCAAAGGTGAAGAAAAAGGCAAAGGACAAGTTCGGCATAGACCTTGACCACAAGGAGCAGGAGGACGACGTTGTAGTCTATGACAACAGCAGCGATGAAAAGAAAGACGATATTACCGAACAGGTAAAGTGATAACTGCGGCAGCATCGAACACAAGATGCTGCCGCTTTTTTATGACCGTATATTATATCTTCCTATAGTAACAAATTTATTAAAATATCAAAAAGCTCTTCCATTTCGCAAATATATTTGGTATAATATAAATATGTATCGGCAAATCGGTTCTGAAAGGATTGATATAAAAATGACGAGGTTCGGCAGCAGAATATTTTGGTGCTTTGTTACCGCTGCAATGATTTTTTCCGTGATATCCGCCGCTTTTCCCACAAAGGCGGAAGCCATCACGTTTACGCCCAACTTCACCATTTCCAGTGAAGCTGCGGTCATGATAAATCTCGATAAAGACGTTACCGTTTATGAGAAAAATCCCAATAAAAAGATGTATCCCGCTTCCCTCACAAAGATAATGACAGCCCTTATCGTGCTGGATAATGTGGAGGATCTTGACAATACTGTTTATGAGGCTCCGCTGGTGGTTTTTGATGAACTTTACGGACAGGGTGCTTCCAGCGTTGGCATCGAGCGTGGCGAGGAGGTCACCGTTACCGACCTTATGTATTCACTGCTGCTGAAATCCGCCTGTGAATCCGCAGGTATCCTTGCATATCACGTTGGCGGCGAGAGCATCTCCAACTTTGTTGACATGATGAACGAAAAGGCTAAGGAGATAGGCTGCACAGGCACTCATTTTGTAAATCCCCACGGTCTTTATGACCCCGACCAGTACACAAATGCCGCTGATATGGCGCTTATCGCACAGTATGCGGTGGAAAATTACCCCAAGTTCGTTGAGATCGCCACTGCCACCGAATACGATATGCAGCCCACCAATTACCATGAGGCAGGCTGGGCGCACATCTATCACACCAACAGTATGCTCAACCGTTCCAGCAGCTATTATTACCAGTATGCCAAGGGCATAAAGACAGGCACACTTGATGAATCGGGCAGAAACCTTATCACTATGGGCTCCCGTGACGGAAACAACTACCTGCTCGTTACCATGGGCTCTCCTATGTATGACGCTGACGGAAACGCAGTTTACCTCCATTATGAGGATCACAAAAATCTGTACGAATGGGCTTTCGAGAATTTTGAGTACAAGCAGCTGCTTCAGGCAGGCATTGAGATAACCGAGCTTCAGGTAAAATTCGGCGAGAGCAGCGATTTTGTCCGCCTTGTTACTGCTGATAACTACAGCTGTATGTGGCTCTCCACCGTGGATACGAACCGCCTCAAGGAGACCATAAACGTTGACCCCAGCCTGCTTAATGATGACGGAACAGTTACTGCTCCCGTTGCAAAGGGTCAGAAATTCGGCACATACACCCTTACACTTTCGGGGGAGGAGATATGCACCGTTGACCTGGTGGCGCAGGACGATGTTACCCTTTCCGCTCTGGCTTATAATTTTGATAAGGCAAAGCAGTTCACATCATCAATATGGTTCAAGGCAGCGCTCATCATCACAGCGGTGCTTGTTATCCTGTACATAATCATTGTGGCAGCGTCCAAGAAAAAGCGCAAAAAGTACAGACGTGTAAAGAAAAGAAGAAAGTTCTGATATCAAGGAGCATAGCACAGATGGCTGAAAAAATGCGGAAAATTAAATATTCATTGCTGGCAGCAGCAGGTGTTTCCGTTATTACGGCTGCTGTGTGCTTCGCATCGGCACCGACGCAGAAAAATGCAAGCTCTTTGGTTTATTTTCCTGACGGCAATGACGGCACAGCTCTGCTGAGAGATGCCATATCGGCTGATATGAACAAGACTGCACAGCAGTCGGGCACACCTGCCGATGAGCTGGAAAAATCACTGTCCGTTGAACCTTTCGGAAGCGGTGCGGAAATAGTTCTCAGCGGACTTAAATCGACTGACAACGCACCTGTTATTCTGGCAAGTGCCCTTGGCAATGCGGTAAAATCGGGCAAAGCTGAATTTGACGTGATATCCTACTGCGATATGGCAGAAAACGTTCAGTTCCCGTCGCTGCCCGTAAGCTTTTCCGCAGGCATTGCGGGAGGGTTGGCGGTATATGCAGCCATGAGCATTGCGGAAGCTTTGAAAAAGAAAAAATCCGACGCAGCCTCCGATATTACATCGGAACCCGTTCACGAAAAAATACCTGAGCAGAAAACTGATAAAAGCGCTCCGACTGAGCCTGCTCGAACCGAACCGACCGCTGAATCGGAGAAATCCGTTTCTCCGCAGCCGATTCCACCCGTTAAAAGCCCCGAACCTCAGAAAACCGTGCCTATCATCGGAGCAGTTCAGCGGTTCTATGACGATGCAGTTGATCTGGGCGTGCTTGCGCCCTCTGCTCCTCAGGGATTGGAAGCGGCAGGATATATCCGCATTGCCCGTGCGCTTTCCGAGCAGAAGTCCCCTCTTATAATTGCGGTATCATCTGCAAGAACTGAGACGGACAAGATACCCTACTCGGTAAAAACAGCATCATATCTTGCCTGCGCATTCGGGTCGCTGGGCAAAAGGACTGCGGTAATCGAATGCAACTCCAAAAAGCCTTCTCTTGGCAGCTTTTTCAAGAAAACAGGCAAGGGCGGTCTTTCAGATATTGCGGCAGGCAGCTGCACTATTCCCGAATCGGTTGTGCTGAACGCACGCCGTGGGGTGGATATCTACGCCGAGACAAAGGCAAATCCAATGCCTGCCTCCGTGTTCTCCACGCCATTTTACAGCGAATTTTTACAGTTTATGTCAACGGTGTATGATGTTATGATACTGACTGCTCCCCTTGCAAGGGACGATGAATGGAAATACATTGCCCGTGGCTGTGACGGTATAATTATCGCATCTGCTGACGGCAGAGAGACAGACCCAATCTCCGCAGCGGAGATTTTGAAATCCGACATTGCCTTCACCGCTTTCTGCAAAGCAAAAGATACGGAAGAAAATACACAGTAAAGGAAGCTGTTTTATGTTTGAAAAGCTGAAATATATGGAGCCGCTCATAAGCGAGCTTATCGGTGCAGACGTTTTTGCAGGCGCAAATGCTGCCGTGATCTACAAGGGCGAAACTGTCTGGAGCAAAAGCTTCGGCATGGCGGACAAGGAGAAAAATATCCCCATGAACGAGGATAAAATTTTCCGCCTGTTCTCACTCTCAAAGCCCATAACCAGTGCAGCCGCAATGCTGCTTCTGGAGCGTGGAAAGATAGAGCTGCGCTATCCCGTAAAGTGGTTCCTGCCCACATTTGAAAATCCCATGGTAACAGACGAAAGCGGAACATATCCCGCAAAGCGTGATATCACTCTGGGCGACCTTATGAACATGACCTCAGGCATTCTTTATCCCGACGGCACAAAGGCAGGTCAGGAAATGGGCAGCCTGTGGGGTCAGCAGACGGACGCATGGGAAAAGGGCGGAAAGCTTCTGAACACCCGTGAATTTGCTCTTGAAATGGGCAAAAAGCCGTTGGCGTTCACTCCCGGTGCAAGGTGGCAGTACGGCGCTTCTGCCGATGTTATGGGCGCTGTTATCGAGGCTGTTTCGGGAATGAAGTTCAGCGAATTTCTGAAACAGGAAATATTTGAACCGCTGGGCATGGAGGACACGGGCTTCTATGTTCCTGCCGAAAAGCAGGGCAGATTTGCTCAGGTATATGACCGCACGGAAAAGGGAAACCTCCCTTACACAGGTCACAACCTCTGCATTTTTGACCAGAAGGAGCCGCCTGCATTTGAATCGGGCGGAGCAGGTCTTGTCTCCACTATCGGCGACTACTCCAGATTTGTGAAGATGCTCATGGGCAGCGGTACATACAACGGCATAAATATTCTGGGCAGAAAAACCGTGGAATTTATGCGCACCAACTGCCTTACACCCGAGCAGATGAAGACCCTTGACTGGGACAGCATGAAAGGCCATGGCTACGGTAACTTCATGCGTGTACTCACAAGCCCTGCGGAAGCGGGCTTCAACGCAGGTGCGGGAGAATACGGCTGGGACGGCTGGATGGGCTGCTATTTTTCCGTTGATCCTGACGAAGATCTTGCATTCCTTTTCTTCATCCAGCAGACAAATACAGGCTGCACTGACTTTACAAGAAAGCTCCAGAGCATTGTACGCAGCTGCCTGTAATATAGGAGATGGCTTTTTATGTGGTTCGTTCTTGCGTTGCTGTCGGCTGTTTTTGCAGCACTGACCTCCATTCTTGCCAAGGTGGGCATTTACGGAGTCAACTCGAATCTCGCAACTGCCATAAGGACGGCTGTGGTGCTGATAATGGCATGGGGCATGGTCTTCATTACCAACGCTCAGCACGGCATAACCGACATTGACAAAAAGAGCTGGATATTCCTTATACTTTCGGGTCTGGCAACAGGCGCATCATGGCTTTGCTACTACAAGGCTATCCAGATAGGCGATGTATCAAAGGTAGTGCCTGTGGATAAGCTCAGCATAGTAATAACACTGATACTGGCTTTTGCCTTCCTGCATGAGAAATTTGACGCAAAAACCATTACAGGAGCTGCCCTCATCACCGCAGGCACGTTTCTGATGATAAAATAATAAGGGGAAAAATATTTAAATGAGAATAAGAAGAAAAAAGTGGGCACGCCCTGAGCTTGATGCCTGTAACTATTACATAGACAACGCCGAGGAAATGAGAGGGAAATGGCACCAAGCCTTTGCGGATAACAGCCGTCCCCTCTATCTTGAGCTTGGCTGCGGAAAGGGCGTTTTTGCGGCTCAGCACGCACTGAAATATCCCGACATCAACATAATCGCTGCGGATATCAAGGCGGATATGCTGGCTGTGGGCAGGCGCACCATTGAAAGTATGTTCGGCGCTGTGGACCGCACCCACGACAATGTTATCCTGCTGAGAATGAACATTGCCGATATCTCAAAGTTCTTTGCTCCCGAGGACAGCGTGGACAGGATATACATAAACTTCTGCAACCCTTGGAACAGGGGCAAGCACAACAAGCGCAGACTTACCCACACCCGCCAGCTGGTGCAGTATAAGACTATTCTGAAGCCCGAGGGCGAGATACGTTTCAAGACCGATGACGACCAGCTTTTTGAGGAGTCGCTGGAATATTTCAACGAAGCGGGCTGCGAGATAACCTATCTCACCCGTGACCTGCACGCTGAAAACTTCCCCGATAATCTTGTTACCGAGCATGAAAGAATGTTCTCCGAAGAGGGCAAGAAGATAAAGTTCCTTATCGCCAGATTCACAAATGAAGAGCAAGTGTAAGCATATACTTACTTTCTTGACAGCACCTGCGATATAGTGTAAAATAAGAGTACAAATGAAATTCTGAGAAAGATGGGTCGTTTTTTATGAGAGGAATTTACTCGTCAGTTACCGATATGCGCCGCAAGGTATTTACCGAGGTCGCACGCCTTGCCTATGAGGGCGGAGACTATTCACGCATGGAAGATCTGCCCTATAAGATCTGCCCCGGTGATGTGGCGGCTCACCGTGAATCCATTTTTCTTGAAAGAGCGATCGTCGAGGAACGTCTTAGACTGGCTATGGGTCTGCCTCTGAGAAGTGTCAGCGAGCATGCTCCCGTATCCAAGGGCGTTAACGAAAGCGCCATTGCGGAAAAATATTATGATCCCCCTCTTATAAATATAATCAGCTTTGCCTGCAACGCCTGCCCTACCCTCCATTACCACGTAACGGACGTTTGTCAGGGCTGCTTTGAAAACCCCTGCAAGGAGGTTTGTCCCAAGGGGGCTATTTCTATCCGCCACGGAAAGTCGCAGATAGATAACGAAAAATGTATCAAGTGCGGCCGCTGCAAGGACGTATGCCCCTATCACGCTATCCTTAAAGTAGAGCGCCCCTGCGCAAGAGCCTGCGGTATGGACGCTATCGGCAGCGATGAACACGGCAGAGCAAAGATAGATTACGATAAATGCGTTTCCTGCGGAATGTGCCTTGTTAACTGTCCTTTCGGTGCTATCGCCGATAAGGGTCAGATATTCCAGCTCATTCACGCAATAAAGACAGGCAAGAGGGTCGTTGCCATAGTAGCTCCCGCATTCTACGGTCAGTTCGGCGCAAAGCTCACTCCCGAAAAGCTCACCTATGCCATGAGGCAGCTGGGCTTTTCCGATGTGGTCGAGGTAGCCGTCGGCGCTGACCTCTGCACCGTTGAGGAAGCCAAGGACTTTATCGACAATGTGCCCGACAAGCTGGATTTCCTTGCCACATCATGCTGCCCTGCCTGGTCGGTAATGGCAAAGAAGCTTTTCCCCGAGCTTGCAAAGAACATCTCCATGGCGCTGACACCTATGGTGCTCACAGCACGCCTTGAAAAGAAAAAGGATCCCGACTGCCGCATAGCATTCATCGGCCCCTGCTCCGCAAAGAAGCTGGAAGCCAGCCGAAGAACTATCAGAAGCCATGTTGACTTTGTTCTCACCTTTGAGGAGCTTATGGGAATGTTTGACGCAAAGGAAGTGGATATCGAAAATATCCCCGATTCCGAGGCTGTTCCCCTTGACAAGGGCACAGGCGCAGGAAGAGGATTTGCGGTAAGCGGCGGAGTTGCAAATGCCGTTGCTGCCGAGATAAAACGCCTTGAGCCTGACCGTGATGTAAAGATCGCCTCCGCTCAGGGACTGCACGAGTGCAAAAAGCTGCTCCAGCTTGCCCGTGCAGGCAAATACAACGGCTATCTTCTTGAGGGTATGGGCTGCCCCGGCGGCTGTGTTGCGGGCGCAGGAACCATGTGCGCTGTAAACAAGGCTGCCATTGCCATTGACCGCTACAAAAAGCAGGCGGACAAGCAGCTTGCTTCCGAAACGGAATATGCTGCAGATCTTGATGTACTTGTAAAGGATGACCTTGACTGATGATAAGAAAAATAGATAACTGCGACAAAGAAATTTACATAGAAATGGCAGATGAGTTCTATCATTCCTCCGCCGTTACCCACCCCGTTCCCAGAGAGAACTTTGAAAAGGCGTTTGACCACATGGTAAACGATGGCACATATTTTGACGGATATATCTTCGAGGACAACTGCGAGACCTGCGGCTTCTGTGCCGTGGCTGTAAGCTATTCTCAGGAAGCAGGCGGACAGGTCATCTGGATAGAGGACTTTTATATCCGCCCCGATTTCAGAGGAAAGGGACTGGGCAGCGAGCTTTTTGACCGCATAAAGGAAGATTTTCCGGATGCTGCCAGATATCGCCTTGAGATCACCGAGTCAAATGTTGACGCAAAGAGACTTTATGAACGCAAGGGATTTGAGATCCTGCCCTACAGGCAGATGCTCAAAGAAATGAACTGATACCAATAAAACACAAAGCCGATGAAATTCGTTTTCATCGGCTTTGTGTTTTATTCTACCCTTGCAATAACTCCACCGCCGACAACAATATCGCCGTCATAGACAACGCACGCCTGACCCTTTGCGGGGGCACGGACGGGATCGTCAAACTCAATGCGGACAATGCCGTTTTCGGCAGGATAAAGCAATGCGCTCTGCTCCTTGGCGGAATAGCGGGATTTTGCGGTAACTCTCATAGGCTCGCTAAGCTTATCGGCGATAATAAGGTTAAAGTCCCTAAGAAAAAGCGTTCTGTGGAAAAGCTCCGCTTCATCGCCGAGAGTAACGGTGTTGGACAATGGGTCCTTGTCCGTTACAAAAACAGGCTTTCCGAAGGTAACTCCCAGTCCCTTTCGCTGACCTATGGTGTAGTTGATGATGCCGGAGTGCTCCCCTGCCCTCTTTCCGTCAGAGAAAACATATTCGCCCGAAACAGGCTTGTAACCCGTGTATCGCTCAATGAACGAAACATAATCGCCGTCAGGCACAAAGCAGATGTCCTGACTGTCGGGCTTGTGGGAATTTACCAGTCCATGCTCCTCCGCAAGCCTGCGCACGTCTGTTTTTTCCATGCCGTACAGCGGGAAAAGTGTGTGCTCCAGCTGATGCTGGGTCATGCAGTACAGCACATAGGTCTGATCCTTTCTCGGGTCGGATGAACGCTTCAGAAGCCACCTACCCCTGTTATCGTCATAGCACACATCGGCGTAATGACCTGTGGCGATGTAGTCAAAGCCCAGCAGCTCAGCCCTGCGGAGCATTGTGCCGAACTTCATATACTTGTTACACTCAATGCAGGGGTTAGGGGTCTCTCCGTTTATATAGCTGTCGGCAAAGGGCTTCATAACGTACTTTGCAAAATCATCGGTAAAATTAAGGGTAACGTGGTCGATGCCTATTTTTCGGCACACGCTCCGTGCGTCATCAACATCGGAAAGAGAACAGCAGCCGCCCTCGGCATAGCCCTCCCCCAGCACGGAATTATCATAGAGCCTGAGGGTGCAGCCGCATACCTCATAGCCCTGCTCTTTAAGAATAAGTGCGGCAGCGGAGCTGTCAACTCCCCCGCTCATGCCCACAAGGACCTTTTTCTTATCCAAATCATTTCCTCCCCGTAAGCTTCAAAATCAGAAAAGTAAGCGCACCCGAAATAATGATAACGGGCAGCGGCGAATACAGCAGCATTTTAAGCATCTGCATCAATGAAACATGAGCAAACACTTTAAAAAGTATCCAGAAAAATATGGGCAGCGAGAATATGCCCGCCGTTTCTATCCAGAGGGTCCTTGCCAGTGAACGCCTGCGCATAAGCAGCTTTGCGGCAATAAGATCGACCCCCAGCATTATCACAGCTGCAATAAGCAGGAACGATATATACTGCTCTGTCGGCGCCCATGCAATAAGCTGCACGATATAATTCATGCCGAACCAGTACAGCGCCGTAAATATAAGCATTGGCAGGATATCGGCAGTGAGCAGGCACCAGCCGCCGTTTCTCAGGAATTTGAGCGGGATATCCGAAAAGACCACTATGCTGCTTTCGGTAATGTTTTTTGCAAGAGTTACCGTTGTTTCCGTGCCGTCTTCATTTTTGCGCACATAGTCCTGACGGACGGAACCATCCTTTTCAAACTCGTAGCTTTGCTTTTCAAAGCCCTTCAGCTTCTTGTCAAGCAGTGCTTCTATCTCCGCATATTTTTTTGCCTTGGTGAAATTTGATATCTTGTAACCGTAAAGTGCCATTTTATCAAGCCTTTCACATTTTTATGAAATTAGCATAAGTCCTTAAAGCTGTTTATGCGTATATCGGTGCAGTCCGACAGAGCGTCAAAATCGCCGAAATGACCGCTGTTTACGCCAACAGTGTAAAAGCCGTTTTCAAAAGCTGTCTTTGCCGCATGGGGAGAATCCTCAAAAACTGCCGTTTCATCGGGAGCCGTTCCCAGCCTTTCGGCACACATATGGAATATCTTCGGGTCCTCCTTGCTGGAGCCTGCCTCATCGGAGGTGATGATGAACTCCAGCTCATCAAGTATGCCGTTGTGCCCCAGCACACCCTCTGCCAGCTCCCGACTGTTGGAGGTGGCGGCGCACATTTTTATGCCACTTGCCTTGAAATGCGCTATCATTTCGGGAACGAACGGCATGAGCTTTACCTCATGAAAATACTTGTCACGGACGATGTCCGTTATTTCCTCGGCAATACTTTCCTCGCTGTCGGGCAGGGAATACAGATTCTTGAGATAGGTCACGGCGGACATAAAGTGCATGGATTTTAGGGCAAAGGACACCTCCTCGGTGTATGGTATTCCACGCCTGCCGAGAAGTATCCTGTCCGACTCGGACCACACGCCCATGCTGTCGGCAAGAGTGCCGTCAATATCAAAAATGACTGCTTTTATATTTTCAAGCATATTTTCTCCTTACTCTGCGGTGTAGGTGAGATTTTCCCACAAAAGCTTCACGCCGATGTCCGTCTCCTCGGGCAGCAGAGCCATGGCGATGAAAAGCTCGTCGCCTGTTTCGGTATCTTTAAGAGTGGCATATTCGCCTTCGATCTTTATTACGATGTAATGCTTTGGTCCCATTACTTCAAACTCTCCTCTTCCTCGCACAGCTCCAGCCACTCGTCAGAGTAATCGGAGGACTGCTTTTTAAGGCTCTCAAACTCAGCGCATTTTTCGTTCATAAGAACATAGTCGCCCGTTACCTCGGGAGAGACCATTTCCTGCTGAACTGCCGCCATCTGTGTCTCCAGCTCGCCTATGAGCTTTTCCAGCTCCTTTATCCTTGCACGGCGCTTTGCGTCCCTTGCACGCTGCTCCTTGGAACGGTAGGAAACAGCTTTCTTTTCCTCATTCTCACGGCGGAGGTTTTCCTGCTTTGCCGCAGCGATCTCTGCCTGAGCGGCTTCCGCCCTCGCCCTCTTCTGAGTGAGATACTGCTCAAAGCCGTCGTTGAACTCTTCCAGCTTGCCGGGAGTTATCTCAAATATCCTGCCGCAAATCTTACTAAGCAGATAGCGGTCGTGGGATACCAGGATAACAGTGCCCTCGTAGTCGGAAAGCGCCTGTTCAAGCACTTCCTTTGCATCAATGTCAAGGTGGTTGGTAGGCTCGTCAAGGATAAGCACATTGCCTCTTTCAAGCATCATGATTGCAAAACAAAGCTTTGCTCTCTCGCCGCCGCTTATAACGCCCACCTTTTTAAAAACATTCTCGCCTGTGAGCTTCACCAGACCCAGCAGACTTCTCACCTGCTGCTCGGTCATGCCCCTGCGGCGGTCGTGTATCTCGTCAATGACAGTCTTGCTGAAATCCAGCTGAGAATTTTCCTGGTCAAAGTAGGATATCTTGATATTTTTGTTCCACTCGATAGTGCCGTGTGTCACAGGCATTTTCTTCTGGATTATCTTCAAAAGAGTGGATTTTCCTATGCCGTTTGCGCCCACAATACCTATCTTGTCCCCACGGCTCACATCAAAGGAGATGTTATCCGCAAGGGTCTTGTCACCTGCGCAGATGTCGATATTCTTTACCGAAAGCACGTCAAGGGGCGGCTCATAATCGTACTCGAACTTTATCTTCGCCTTTTTCTCGTATGTGATTGGCTTTTCCAGTATCTCCATGGCTTCAAGCTTCTTCACACGGCTCTTTGCCATGGCGGAAGTGGTGGCACGGACGATGTTTCGGTCAACAAAATCCTGGAGCTTTGCTATCTCCGCCTGCTGAGCCTCATATTCCTTTATCCTGCGCTCGGTGTCTGCGGCTTTAAGCTCGGTGAACTTGGTGTAATTGCCCTTCCAGCGGCGCAGATGGGTGTGCTCTATCTCGCAGATCGAAGTACAAAGCTTGTCAAGAAAATATCGGTCATGGGAAACTATGAGCAGTGCGCCCTTGTAGTCCTGAAGGTAGTCCTCCAGCCACATAATGGTGTCAAAATCCAGATGGTTCGTAGGCTCATCGAGGATAAGCAGGCGGGGGCTTTCCAGCAGCAGCTTTGCCATGGCAAGACGTGTTTTCTCGCCGCCGCTGAGGGTGGAAATAACACGGTCATAGGTCTCGGGCGGAAAGCCCATACCGTTAAGGACTGTTTTTATTTTCACATTTATGAGATAGCCCTCGTTTGCTTCAAAATACGCTGTTTTATGAGCATATTCGGCGCTTATCTCGTTAAAATGCTTTTCATTCTCATGTATCTCGGGGCGTGCCATTTCGGCTTCAAGTCGTCTCAGCTCGTCCTGAACCGCAAGCAGCTCGGAGAAAACGGACATCATCTCGTCCATGACCTTTGAAGAGCGGTCAAGTCCTGAGTTCTGCTCCAGAAAGCCCACAGTGGAAGCTCTTGTTATGGCAAGGTGAGGCACATTTGGCTCAGGCTGGGACTCGTATTCCTCCTTGCCTGTGATTATGCGCAGCAGGGTTGATTTTCCGCAGCCGTTTATTCCCACGAGGCCTATCCTGTCGTTATCCTCGATAGTGAGGGAAACGTTGTCAAGGATAGTCCTGCCGTTATATATCTTTGAAATATTTTCCATTGAAAGTATCATTTGCTTTTCTCCCGTATGATATTATCACAATATTCTTTTATTATAGCATACTGCGGAGAATATTGCAACTGTGAGCGAAAGGATTTTTAAGCATCGAACGCTTATAAATGTGTTGACTTGATGGTATAAAAAGAGTATAATATAATCAGAATATTACTACCGAGCAGGAGGGGTAAGTATGATAATTCGTCCGTCAGCAGCAATACGCCAGAATTACAATGAAATAGCCGATATGTGCCGCAAAACGGCAGAACCTGTATTCCTTACCAAAAACGGAGAGGGCGACCTTGTGGTCATGGACATTGAGACCTACAGCCGACGGGAAAAAATGCTGAAACTGCGTGAAGAGCTTCTTGCCGCCGAAGAAGAGCGCATGGCAGGAATAAAGGGCTGCACCATTGACGAGCTTAATGCCTACCTCGATGACATTATCAAAGAGGTTTAAAAATGGCTGACAAAAAATATAACGTCATTATTTCCGACAGAGCTAAAAGAGAGCTGGGAACATCTATCCGCTTTATTGCACAGGTCAGCAAGGAAGCGGCAGCTGCAAAAAAGAAAGAGCTTATAGCAGCAATGCGTTCACCGGAACATATGCCGCAGCGTTTTCCGTTTTTTAATGAAACCTGCATTCCTGCCAACAAATATCACAAAATGTATGTGGAAAATTGGTACCTTGTATTTTATCAGATACAGGACGACACTGTTTATGTAGATCATATCCTCGACTGCCGCCGAGACCACAGCTTGCTCATAAAATAACAGAACAACAAAAAAGGCTGCTCCGAAGCTCGGAACAGCCTTGTGTTTTTTGGTAGCTATTAGTCAACGATGTACTGCTTGATCTTTGCGAAGAACTCGGAAGCGTCATCGGTGTGAGCCTCAAGAATGATGGGCTTGGAAAGGTCGAGGCTGAAAATACCCATGATTGACTTAGCATCTACTGCGTATCTGCCGGAAAGGAGGTCAACGTCGTAATCGCACATGGAAACCTCTGAAACAAAGTTCTTTACATCGTTAATGGTAGCGAGCATAATAGTTGTCTTTTGCATAATAATTCCATCCTTTCATGATGTTCGTGGAAGGGCTTATATACATTTCCTTCCTTATTTAAAAGAATAGCAGTTTTTTTGGATTTAGTCAAGAGGATTTGCAATTTTTTTATTTTTATTGTATAATAGCATATATTATCCTGCCCGCAAATAGGCACGATATGCACACCGCACAAATTTTTACGGAGATTTTTATGTATATTTACTTTTACACATTTGGCTGCAAGGTCAATGTATATGAGACTGCGGCTATGTCCGAAGCCTTTGAAAAGGCAGGATATACCGTCACGCAGGTACGTGAGCTGGCGGATATCCTTGTCATAAACTCATGTACCGTCACCTCCGAAAGCGACAGTAAGCTCATGCAGACCATAAGGCGGATAAGGCGTGAAAAGCCCGACGGAGTTATCGTTCTCACGGGCTGCTATCCGCAGGCATTTCCCAATGAAGCCAAATCCTGCGGAGCGGACGTTATCACAGGCACCAAGGACAGGAGCCGCATTGTGGAGCTTACGGAGGAATTTCTGAAAAGCAGACAGCAGACCTGCGGCATAACGCCTTATATGCCCCACGATGAGTTTGAAAAAATGCCGGTATCGGCGGTGGAGGGTCACACTCGTGCGTTCATGAAGATACAGGACGGCTGCAACGCATTCTGCACCTACTGCATAATCCCCTACTCCCGTGGGCGGATACGCTCCATGCCCATTGACGGCGTTATAAGCGAGGCAAAGCTGCTGGCGAAAAACGGCTACAAGGAGATAGTTCTTGTGGGCATAAACCTTGCATTTTACGGTGCTGAGTTCGGGCTGAGACTGGCAGACGCTGTGGAAGCGGTATGCTCCGTTGACGGCATTGAGCGGGTTCGGCTGGGTTCGCTGGAGCCTGAGAAGATAACCGATGACGACCTGAAACGTCTGGCTGCTCAGCCAAAGTTCTGCCCCTCATTTCATCTGTCGCTGCAAAGCGGCTGCGACAGGACGCTGAAAGCCATGAACAGGCGCTACACCTCCGCCGAATTTGAGGAGCTTGTGGGCAGGATAAGGAACATCTTCCCCGACTGCGGCATCACCACCGATATAATGACGGGCTTCCCCTGCGAGACGGAGGAAGATCACAAAAAGTCCCTTGAATTTGCGGAACGGATAGGCTTTTCCGATATCCACGTCTTCCCCTATTCAAGGCGAAAGGGCACAAAAGCCGACCTTATGGAGCCGCAGGTGCCCGGCGACGTGAAAAAGCGCAGGGCAAAGGAAATGGCGGAGGTCGGAGCAAAAAGCCGTGACAAATTCCTTCAAAGCCTTGCAGGAAAAGAATTTCCCGTGCTTTTTGAGCGTGAAAAAGCCGACGGTATCCACCACGGATATGCACCCAATTACGCTTATATCAAAATCTTAACAAAATATTCAGAGAAAAGCTTGCGTAAAATGATTTTTTATGTTAAAATAGATAAGATAGAGGACGGCTGCTGTTTTGGTCATATTGTTACCGAATAAAAGCAAGTCCATTCATAAAACACAAAGGGGAGTATTGAACCTATGTCAGTTTACAGAATTTATGTTGAAAAGAAGCCTGAATTTGCCGCAGCTGCAAAAACGCTTCTCGGAGATATCAAAACAGCCCTGAGGCTTGATTCTCTGCGCTCACTCAGGATAATCAACCGCTACGACGCAGAAAACATCTCAGAGGATAATTTCAATTATGCGGCGGATAACGTTTTCTCCGAGCCTGCCGTTGACGTTACTTACAGGACGCTCCCCGCTCTCAAGGACGATGAGCGTGTTTTTGCTGTGGAGTATCTTCCCGGTCAGTTCGACCAGAGAGCCGATTCCTGCGAGCAGTGTATCCAGATACTTACCCAGGGCGAAAGATGCAAGGTAAGAAATGCCCGTGTTTACATCACCGAGGGCAGAATATCCGACAGCGAGTTTGAAGCGCTGAAAAAGTACATCATCAACCCTGTTGAGAGCCGTGAGGCTTCCCTTGATGAAGTAGAGACCCTGAAGGTAAACTACACTATCCCCGAGACTGTTGAGACCCTCACAGGATTTATCACCATGGACGATATGGGTCTTGCAAACTTCGTTACAAAGTACGGCCTTGCAATGGATTCCGACGACCTGAAGTTCTGCCGTGACTATTTCCGTGACACCGAAAAGCGTGACCCCACTATCACCGAAATTCGCATGATAGATACATACTGGTCTGACCACTGCCGTCACACCACATTCTCCACCGTTATTGATGAAGCAAATATTGATGCCGATTACATCAGAAAGACATATAATGAGTACATCGACGCAAGAAAAGAGCTGGGCAGAGATAACAAGCCCATCACTCTTATGGATATCGCCACCATCGGCGCAAAGAAGCTGAAAAAGGAAGGCATTCTCAAGGATCTTGACGAGTCCGAAGAGATCAATGCTTGTTCCGTAAAGATCAAGGTAGATGTTGACGGTGAGCTTCAGGACTGGCTCCTTATGTTCAAGAACGAAACTCACAACCACCCCACCGAGATCGAGCCTTTCGGCGGTGCGGCTACCTGCCTTGGCGGCGCTATCAGAGACCCCCTTTCGGGACGTTCATATGTATATCAGGCTATGCGTGTAACAGGTGCTTCCAATCCTCTCGTTCCCGTTGAGGACACCATTCACGGCAAGCTCCCCCAGAGAAAGATCACCGTGGGCGCAGCTAACGGCTACAGCTCCTACGGCAACCAGATAGGTCTTGCAACAGGTCATGTTTCCGAGGTATATCACCCCGGCTACGTTGCAAAGAGACTGGAAATAGGCGCTGTTGTAGGCGCTGCTCCCATTGAAAATGTTGTAAGAGAAGTTCCCGAGCCGGGCGACGTTATCATTCTCCTCGGCGGTCGCACAGGACGTGACGGCTGCGGCGGCGCAACAGGCTCCTCCAAGTCTCACACCGAACAGTCCCTCGAAAGCTGCGGCGCTGAGGTACAGAAGGGTAATCCTCCCGAGGAAAGAAAGCTTCAGAGACTTTTCAGAAATCCTGAAGTTACACATATGATAAAGCGCTGCAACGACTTCGGCGCAGGCGGCGTTTCCGTTGCCATCGGCGAGCTGACAGACGGTCTGGTTATCGACCTGAACGCAGTTCCCAAGAAGTATGACGGTCTTGACGGCACTGAGCTTGCTATTTCCGAGAGCCAGGAAAGAATGGCTGTTGTAGTAAGAAAGTCCGACATGAAGAAGTTCATCGCCGCTGCCGCTGCCGAGAACCTTGAAGCTACCAAGGTTGCGGACGTTATGGCTGAACCCCGCCTCAAGATGAAGTGGAACGGCAAGGTAATCGTTGACCTTTCAAGAGAGTTCCTGAACTCCAACGGTGCCGAAAAGCACACCACCGTTCAGGTATCCGTTCCCGTTACCGTTCAGCCCAAGTCCTACACCGACTGCCCCGACAGCTGGTACACCCTTATGACCAACCTGAACGTATGCTCTCAGAAGGGTCTGGTAGAACGCTTTGACTCCACCATCGGCGCAGGCACCGTTCTTATGCCCTACGGCGGAAAATATCAGCTCACACCTACTCAGGCGATGGCTGCAAAGATCCCCGTTCTCAAGGGTCAGACAAAGACCTGCTCTATCATGGGCTGGGGCTACAATCCTTATGTAAGCGACAAGAGCCCTTACCACGGCGCTATCGCTGCTGTTATCGAGTCCATTTCCAAGGTCATCGCAGCAGGCGGAAGCTACAAGCAGTGCTGGCTCACATTCCAGGAATATTTCGAGAGAACACAGAATAATCCTACCCGCTGGGGCAAGCCTTTCTCCGCTCTTCTCGGCGCATACAAGGCTCAGATAGAGCTGGGCTGCGGCGCTATCGGCGGCAAGGACTCCATGTCAGGTACATTCGAGAACATTGACGTTCCCGCAACTCTTGTTTCCTTTGCAGTCTCCACCGCAGACAGCGGAAAGATCCTTTCCCCTGAATTCAAGAAGGCAGGTAACAAGGTCATCTACATCACACCCGATTACGATGAAAACGGTCTGCCCAAGTGGGACAGCGTAAGAAGCGTATTCGACAGAGTTGAAAAGATCATCGCAGAGGACAAGGCGCTCTCCGTATGGTCAGTAGGCTTCGGCGGCATTGCGGAAGCAGTTGCTAAGATGTCCCTCGGAAACAGAGTGGGCTTCAAGTTCGACAAGAAGCTTTCCTCCGACCTGCTGTTCTACTCCCGTTACGGCTCTTTCGTTATCGAGCTTGACGGCGACCCCTTCACTCCCGAGACCGTTATCGGTACTACCACCGATTCCTATACCATCGACTGCAAGGATTATGTTATCGACATGGCTGACATCCAGAAATCCTGGGAGGACAAGCTTGAACCCATATTCCCCTGCAACATCAAGACCGAGGGCAAGCCTGCAAAGATATACACCTACACCGCAAAGAACTCCGTTCAGCACGCTTCCTCCTTTGCAAAGCCCAAGGTGCTTATCCCCGTATTCCCCGGCACAAACTGCGAGTACGATACTGCCCGTGTATTTGAGCGTGCAGGCGCAGTTCCCGAGATCGTTGTTATCAAGAACCTTTCCGCTCAGACCCTTGAAGAGAGCGTAAAATACTTTGAAAAGGCTGTCAAGAAGTCACAGATCGTTATGATCCCCGGCGGCTTCTCAGGCGGAGACGAGCCTGACGGTTCAGGAAAGTTCATCACCGCATTCTTCCGCAACCCCCGCATCAAGGACGCTGTTACCGAGCTGCTCGACAACAGGGACGGTCTTATGCTGGGTATCTGCAACGGCTTCCAGGCACTTATCAAGCTTGGCCTTGTACCTTACGGAAAGATCGTTGACATGACCGATGATTCCCCCACACTTACATTCAATACCATCGCACGCCACCAGTCAATGATGGTATCCACAAGAATAGCCTCCACCAAGTCCCCCTGGCTTGCAGGCTGTGAGGTGGGCGATATCCACAAGATCGCTATCTCCCACGGCGAGGGCAGATTCGTTGCTTCTCCCGAGCTTATCAAGAGCCTTGCGGACAACGGTCAGATCGCTACTCAGTACGTTGACCTTGAAGGTGCTCCTTCAATGGATATCCGCTTCAACCCCAACTCCTCCTTTGACGCTATCGAGGGTATCACCTCCCCCGACGGACGTGTTCTCGGAAAAATGGGCCACAGCGAGCGTATCGGCACCGACATCTGCAAGAATGTTCCCGGCTCCAAGGATCAGAAGATCTTTGAAAGCGGCGTAGCTTACTTCAAGTAATAACGGCAAAACCGCCTGTATCTTATGAGCAGGCGGTTTTTCGGTACAAGGAGAAATTATGTTCAAGATACTTATTGCCGAGGACGACAAGGAGCTGAGACTGCTGTTCCAGCGAGTCCTCACAAGGAGCGGATATGCCGTTCAGGGCGCCTGCGACGGCAAGGAAGCCCTTGCCATGCTTGACAAGGATTACTTTGACCTGATAATTTCCGACGTGATGATGCCGAATGTTGACGGCTATGAGCTGGTCAGCTCCATAAGGGACTCGGGAATAAATATCCCCGTGCTTATGATATCTGCCAAAGACGCTTACGACGATATGCGTCAGGGATTTCTTTCAGGCTCGGACGACTACATGGTAAAGCCCGTAAACGTAAACGAAATGGTGCTGAGAGTAGGCGCTCTGCTGAGGCGTGCCCAGATGATAAACGACCGCAGACAGACTATCGGCTCAACTGTGATGGAATACGACTCAATGACCGTCACCACAGGCGGCGAAAGCATAGTTCTGCCCCAGAAAGAGTTTATGCTGCTCTATAAAATGGCATCATACCCCGGAAAGATATTCACCCGTCAGCAGATAATGGACGACATATGGGGATATGACACCGAGACTGACCCACACACTGTTGAAGTACATATAGGCAGGCTCCGTGAGCATTTCAGGGATAACCCCGATTTTCAGATAGTTACCATGAGAGGCGTAGGATACAAGGTGGTAAAGAAGTGACAAAGGACAGGAAGCAGAAAAAGAAATTCGGCATAAACATCACCATATATTTCACCATTCTCATTTCGCTGGTGATAATCCTTACCATTGCTGCGGCAAGCGCAGTGGCTTATGTGCTGAACTATTTCTTCAACATCACCCTGCACATCTCGGAAAACGGCTGGGTAATAATGTTCAGCGTTATTCTCGGCGTAGCTGTGGCAATATTCGTGAGTAAGATACTGCTCTCCCCCATCAAAAAGCTGGCAACGGCAATGAAAAAGGTGGCTCTCCGTGATTTTACCGTAAGGCTTGAAACAAGATCAAGCATTACCGAGGTGCGTGAGCTGTATGACAACTTCAACCTTATGACGAGCGAGCTTGGCGCAACCGAGATACTCCAGACGGACTTTGTTTCCAACGTTTCCCACGAGTTCAAAACGCCTATCAACGCCATTGAGGGCTATGCAATGCTTTTGCAGGAGCAGGGACTTCCTCCCGAGGAGCAGGCGGAGTATGTAAGCAAGATACTTTTCAACACAAAACGGCTTTCCGAGCTGGTGGGAAATATCCTGCTGCTCTCAAAGCTTGAAAATCAGGCGATACCCCAGAAAAGGACATTGTACCGCCTTGATGAGCAGATACGCAAGGCTATACTTCTGCTCGAAACAAAGTGGACAAAGAAAAATATCGTCTTTGAAATAGATCTGGACGAGGTATCATGCACCTGCAATGAAAGCCTTATGCTCCACGTATGGACAAACCTGCTGGATAATGCGATCAAGTTCAATTCCGAGGGCGGAACGATAAAAATGGAGCTTACCGAAAAGAACGGCAGCATCATCTTCACCATTGCGGACAACGGCTGCGGCATTGCCGAGGAGGACTGCAAGCATATCTTCGACAAGTTCTATCAGTCGGACAGCTCCCGCAAGGACGAGGGCAGCGGTCTGGGACTGGCTCTTGTAAAGCAGCTCATCGACCTGTACGGCGGAAGCATATCCGTAAAAAGCGTTCTCGGCAAGGGCACCTGCTTCACCGTTATTCTTCCCAACAGCTGATCGGAGGCGTACATGGCAGTATTCAAGGAATTTATCAGGGACAGCTACGTGGTAGTCGATCTGGAGACCACGGGGCTAAGCCCTTTTTATGACAAAATAATCGAAATTGCCGCCGTAAAGGTCACAGACGGCAAGCCTGCGGAGACCTTTTCCACTCTTGTTGACCCCAAGACCCGCATCAGCAGCGAGATAACCGCTCTTACGGGAATATCCAATGACATGGTAAAGGGCGCTCCCGATATAAGCAAAGCCATGCCCGAATTTCTGAAATTTGCGGGTGATTCGGCGCTGCTGGGGCATAATATAATCAGGTTCGACCTGCGTTTTCTGCAAAATTATGCTCCTATGGAAAATTACTGCATAGACACCCTTAACCTTGCCCAGCACCTTAAAGCGGATTTCGGGGGATTCAGCCTTACAGCCCTCTGCGGTCACTACGGCGTGATAAATGACAACGCTCACCGTGCCCTTTCCGACTGCCTTGCCACCCATGAGGTATATCTGCGGCTGAAGGATGAGTATATGAAAAACGGCGCATTTTTCACCATGGCAGCAAACTGCGGAAGAAAGCTTTTTCAGCAGAACATATCCGAAAAATGCAGCGTGGGAACTGAGCTTAATGTGACACGCAATGAAAAGGGTCTGCTTTTATCGGCGGGAGAATTTCCAGTGGGAACGGTATCAGGCTCAAAGCAAAAGGAATATGAGGACAACGAGGACATTGTAAAAAAGGTCACTGTCTCAAAGATAACTGAGGGAGCCAACAGCAAGCTGCTGCTCACCGCAGAAGTGACCGTGGGAATATGACAAAATTTCGGGACGGGATAATATGTATTCATATCCAACTTATGATATTTACATATGCCACAGCGGCATTTACAGCGAAAATTACAGGAAGCTCATAAAGCTTTTCAACAGCGGTAAAGGCTTCTGCTACCGATGTCATTCCGATGAAGCGGCTCTGCCTTCAATGAAAAAAGCAAGGGGCAATTTCACGGAGATGTACAAAAAAATGCAGCGGAACATCAACGCATCGGACTGCATTATCCTGCTGCTGGACAAAAGCTTTATGAAAAACGACCGCATACGCTTCGAGGCAGATTATGCCGCTGCGGCTGGCAAGCCAATCATCGTGGTGAACACCGACAGCTCGGAAATGCCCGAGGAGCTTCACTGTGCGGCAGAGGTAAATTTCAGTGCAGAAGAGATATTCTGCGCCGTAAGGCAGCACTGCCGCAGCAAATAAGCAAGGAAAGGAACATTCCATGATATTCATTATCGGAGGGCGCAGTCAGGGCAAGACTGACTATGTGCTGAAAAATTATCCGTCAGCAGAAATATGCGACGGCGCTGATATGAGCACCGCTGAACTTGAAAACATCGCCTGCATAGATAATTTTCATCTGCTTATAAAAAGGATAACAGCAGAGGGCGGAAGTGAGGCTGCCCTGGCTGTCTCAAAAAAGATTTATGAGCAGAATCCTGATATAATCATCATATCCACGGAAATAGGCGGCGGTATAGTGCCTATGGAAAAGTCCGAAAGGCTGTGGAGAGAGGCTGTGGGGCGCTCCTGCTGCTATATCGCCGCACACTCGGAAAAGGTCATCCGCATGGTATGCGGCATACCCACTGTTATAAAGGAGACAGCAAGATGAAGCTGATTTTTATCCGCCACGGTAAAACGGCGGGCAACCTTGAAAGAAGATACATCGGCAGGACTGATGAACCTCTCTGCGATGAGGGGATTGCGGAGATATTGGGAAAAGAATATCCCGATGCGGATATCGTTGTTGCAAGCCCTATGAAGCGCTGTGTTCAGACAGCGGAGCTTATCTATCCCCACAAGGAGATAAAGCTTATGCCCTCCCTGCGTGAAACGGATTTCGGCGATTTTGAGGGCTTGAATTACGAGCAGCTGTGCAATGATATTTCCTACCGCAGCTGGATAGAGGGCGGCGGAAATGCCGCTCCCCCCAACGGAGAAAGCAGGGAGCAGTTCTGCACCCGCTGCTGCGGTGGATTTATCCAGGCTGCCGCCGAAAACAGAGGCAAGACCGTTGCATTTGTGGTACACGGCGGCACCATCATGGCAATAGCAGAAAGATTTGCTTTCCCTAAAAAAGGCTTTTACGACTATCAGGTAAAAAACGGCGGCGGCTACACTGCCGAGCTTGACCATGGGAAGATAACCATTACTTCGGAGTTCTGATATGCTTTCACTTCCACTTTTTTTCGGATTCCTCATTGACTGTATTCTGGGCGACCCCTATTCCCTGCCCCACCCAATAAGGCTCATAGGCAGCCTTATAGCAGGGCTGGAAAAGCTTCTGAGACCACGGATAAAAAATGAGCGGACGGCAGGCACGGTGCTTGTTATTACCGTGCTAATACTGTCAGCGGGTGTACCTCTGGCGCTGCTGATGATCTGCTATAAAATAAACCTGATACTGGGTATTGCTGTCGAAAGCATTATGTGCTATTATCTTGTGGCGGCACGCTGCCTCAGGAACGAGAGCATGAAAGTCCATGACGCTTTTGCGGAAAATGACACGGAAAAGGCACGTCAGGCGGTTTCTATGATAGTCGGCCGTGACACAAAATGCCTTGACCGTGACGGAATTATCCGTGCGGCTGTGGAGACCGTGGCGGAAAACACCTCCGACGGAGTTACCGCTCCCATGTTCTATATGGCGCTTGGGGGCGCTGTGGGCGGATTTTTCTACAAGGCGGCAAACACCATGGATTCCATGCTTGGCTACACAAACGCCAAGTACATAAACTTCGGGCGCACTGCCGCAAAGCTTGATGATGTGCTGAACTACATTCCATCCCGTCTCACGGCTCTGCTGATGATACTCTCCGCATATATTTTGAAACTTGACGGCAAAAACGCTTTCAGGATATGGAAGCGTGACAGGCGCAAGCACGCAAGCCCCAATTCTGCTCAGACGGAGGCTGTATGCGCCGGCGCTCTTGATGTTCGCCTTGCGGGCGACGCTTATTATTTCGGCGAGCTTCACAAAAAGCCATTTATAGGCGATGATATCCGCCCCATTGAAAATGAAGATATCAGGCGAGCAAACCGACTTATGTACATGACAAGCATACTTATGCTGATATTATCACTGGCTGCAAGAATAATCATTACGCAGCTTTTCTGAAAGGATAACCTATGACTGACAGATTTTCAAGAACCGAGATGCTTCTGGGAAGCGATGCCATGGATAAGCTCAGGAACGCCCGTGTGGCAGTTTTCGGACTGGGCGGCGTGGGCGGATATATCGTTGAAGCTCTTGCCCGCAGCGGAGTGGGTGCACTGGATATCATCGACAACGACACAGTGAGCATCACGAACCTTAACCGCCAGATCGTTGCGGTTGAGGGAACTGTGGGAATGCCCAAAACGGAAGCGGCAAAAATGCGCATCATGCAGATAAATCCCGACTGCAAAGTGACTGCTTACAACACTTTTTATATGCCCGAAAATTCATCTGATTTTGATTTTGCCCAATACGACTACATAGCAGATGCCATAGACACGGTGACTGCAAAGATAGAGCTTGTTATGAACGCCAACAAGTGCGGCACGCCTATCATCTGCTCCATGGGAACGGGCAACAAGCTCAATCCTGCGGAGCTTGAAGTGGCTGACATCTACAAGACCTCCGTTTGCCCTCTGGCAAGGATAATGAGATACGAGCTGAAAAGGCGTGGCATAAAGAAGCTTAAAGTGGTGTATTCAAAGGAAATGCCTATAGTTCCCACAGGCGCTGCGGCTGAAAAGTGCAGGGCGGAAAGCACGGGCAAGAAAAACGTTCCCGGCTCCACGGCATTTGTTCCCGCTGTGGCAGGAATGATAATCGCTTCGGAAATAGTAAAGGATATCTGTGGGATAAAGTAAGGAAAGGAAAGCTGTATGCAGGAAAAAGAGCTTGATATCGACCTGAGCGTTCATGTGTGCTACTCACAGAAGGAAAAGGAAGTCTTGCAGGATTATTTGAGCAAGCGCTGCTCCCCCGATGAAGCTCAGAGGCTATGGGAAAATGCTGTTTTTCTGCCCCATTTCCTGAGGCTGGGAAAGCTTGTAAAGATAAACTCGGCGGGCAAGCTGAAGCTTCTGGCGGCTGCATTTCAGTCTGCCGCAAAGAGAGATGAAAAGCTGTCCGAGACTGTTACATCAGGCTGTCTTAACATAATGCCCGCTTTCTGCAACGGCGATTATCCCGCAATGGAAGCTATCGGCACAGTGCTTATAAGAAAGCACACCTGTGCAAACAGCTATATCTGCGACTACCTTATCATGGCAGGCAACGACCCCGGAGCCGCAAAATATCCTAAGCTTACCGATGAAAACAGCTATATATACAATGAAAGCCCTGCGGAAAGAGTGTGAATATGCCCCGATATTTTATGTTCAATAAGCCCAAAGGCTGTGTCACCGCACGCACGGACAGCCTGAGCAAAACTGTTATGGACTACTTCCCCGAGGAATGCAGGCAGACCATGTACCCCGTGGGCAGGCTTGACAAGGACACTGAGGGACTGCTGCTTATAACCGATGACGGTATGCTCTGCCGAAAGCTTCTGCTTCCAAAGAGCCATGTTCCAAAGACGTATTTTTTCTATGCCATAGGCGAGCTTACCGAGGAAAAGGTGAGCGCCATTTCCGAGGGCGTGGAGATGAAAGGAAGAGAGCTTCCCGCTCTCCCTGCAAGTATCCGCTGCACGGGCACGGGAGTTATCACCGACATTGCGGAATATCTTTCGGACGACAAAAGAGAACGTCTGCTCAAATATCCCCGGCAGAAGATATTTTCGGGCTACATCACCATAACCGAGGGAAAAAAGCATCAGGTAAAGCGAATGATGCGCTCCATAGGCTGTTGTATCGTATATCTCAAACGCACCGCCATGGGCAGCGTTCCCCTTGACGAGAGCCTTGCCCCCGGCTGCTGGAGGCCTCTCACAGAGGAAGAGCTGACTGCTTTAAAAAATGACATTTCGGTTAAAATGCAGCAGTGAGCGGCATTTTCTATTGACCTTTTTTTTCTAAAATGGTATGATAATTGTTATAATAGTTACCGATGGAAAGCGGTATCATATTAAGCCATATAAATAAATATACTATATATGAGAAAGATTACGGAGATGATATTATGTGCGGATTTGCAGGCTTTACCAACACCATTGACAACTCCAACCGTGTTCTCGGGGAGATGATGGATAAGATACGCCACCGTGGTCCCGATTCAGAGGGAAGATATATAGACGAATGTATCGCCATGGGCTTTCGCAGACTGAGCATTATCGACATTACCGACAGCGGCGACCAGCCTATCCTGAACGAAGACAAGTCAAAGGTGCTGTTCTTCAACGGTGAGATATACAACTATCAGGATATCAGAAAGGAACTGGTGGAAAAGGGTCATATCTTCACCACAAATACCGATTCCGAGGTACTGCTCCACGGCTACGAGGAGTACGGCGAGAAGCTTCTCGACAGGCTGAGAGGAATGTTCGCCTTTGTTATCTGGGATAAGAACACCCACGAGCTTTTCGGCGCAAGGGACTTTTTCGGCATCAAGCCCTTTTACTATGCAACTATGGGCGACACATTCATGTTCGGCTCAGAGATAAAGTCTTTCCTTGTTCACCCCAAGTTCGTCAAGGAGCTGAACACTGCGGCGCTGGAAAACTATCTTACATTCCAGTACTCCCCCACCAACGAAACATTTTTCAAGAACGTATATAAGCTTCCTCCCGCACATTTCTTCAAGTATAAAGACGGCAAGCTTGATGTAAAGCGCTACTGGGACGTTGACTTCCACGCTGACGAAGGTCCCGACATGGATACATGGGTAGAGCGCATTTCCGAGACCTTCAAGGACTCTGTTAAGGCTCACAAGATAGCCGACGTTGAGGTGGGAAGCTTCCTTTCCAGCGGCGTTGACTCCAGCTATGTGGCTTCCGTTGCAAATGTTGACAAGACCTTCACCGTAGGCTTCGGCGAGGACGAAAAGTACAACGAGATCGGCTGGGCAAAGGAATTTTCTCAGTACATCGGCAAGGAAAACATCAGCAAGGTAATATCCCCCGAGGAATACTGGGGCAATATCAAGAAGATACAGTACCACATGGACGAACCCCTTGCAGACCCCTCATGTATCGCACTTTACTTTGTCTGCAACAAGGCTTCCGAATATGTAAAGGTAGTGCTTTCGGGCGAGGGTGCTGACGAGATATTCGGCGGCTACAACGTATATAAGGAACCTCTCGGCTCACACGCATACAAGTCGCTTCCTAAGTTTATAAGAAGAGGCATCGGCAGCGTGGCAGAGCATCTTCCTCAGAAGAGGGGCGTGAATTTCCTTGTAAGAAACGGCAAGGAGCTTGAAGAACGCTTCATCGGAAACGCTTATATGTTCACACCCAAGGACAGAAAGAAGCTGCTGAAGATAACCACCTCCGCTCCCGACCCCACAGTTATCACAGCGCCTTTCTATGAAAAGGTAAAGGGCAAGGATCCAATTACAAAAATGCAGTATCTTGATCTGCACCTTTGGATGACAGGCGATATCCTGCTTAAAGCGGATAAAATGTCCATGGCAAACTCCCTTGAGCTGAGAGTTCCTTTCCTTGACAAAAAGGTAATGGAGCTTGCGGAGCAGATACCATGGCAGTACAGGGTAAGCACCGAAAACACAAAGCTTGCCATGAGAAAGGCTGCCCTGAAAGCAGCTCCCCCAAAGACCGCAAACAAGAAAAAGCTTGGCTTCCCCGTGCCTATCAGAGTATGGCTCAGGGAGGATAAATACTACAACATCGTAAAGGACGCTTTTACCTCCGCAAATGCCGAGAAGTTCTTCAACACCCCCATGCTGGTTAAGCTCCTTGACGACCACAGAGCCGAAAAATACGACAACAGCCGCAAGATATGGACTGTTTTCATCTTCTTACAGTGGTACGAGGTTTACTTCGGCGAAAACGCATAAAAATAAAGCTGATACCGAAAAATTTTCACGGTATCAGCTTTTTCTTTTTATGACAGAAATTACTTCTTTGTGATAGTCACGCCGGAAATGAACTCGTCAAATTCTTTTGCGGCAGCTTCGGAGTTTTCCTTTCTGGACTCGCAGATAACATAGAAAACGTCCTCATCGGAATAGAAGTAATATACACGGTTAACATACTCGCCCAGCACGTCCTTTTGGTCAGTGATTATGGGATTGCCGTCGTCGCCTGTTACCTGAGCGCCTGCGGAATCAGTCTCATACTCGTAAATGTAGGCGGTAACGGTGTAATCATATCTTATTGCATCAAAACCTGCGACTGTGGTGTTCTGAGGATCGGAGAAATTCGTATCCGCCTGATACATCATATTGTTGAGCTTGATAGAAGCACAGCCCTGATCTGCGAAAACGGAAAGCTCCTGAAATTCTTCCTTGTAGTTCTGAGCCTTTACGATTATGGAACCGTTGGGAGATGCGTACATCTTGCCCTCGGAGTTGTCTATTTTGGTCTCATAGCCGTCGGGAAGAGTGCTGTTGAATTTGTATATTGCAAGGTCTGCTTCATTCTCAACGGTCTTGCCTGTGTAGATGCTCACAGTGTCCTCAGGGTCTGCCTCAGCATCTGCCAGGGTCTCGCCTGCCGATGTTACCGAAAATGCGGGAGTTGCCGCTGTGGTAACGATCTGGTCGCCTGTCTCCTGCTTTCCGCAGCCTGTCATAAGTATGCCAAGGGCGAAAACCGCCGCAATTATCTTCTTTGCTGATCTCATTTTTTTCAACTATCCTTTCAATATTTCTCATTTCTGTATCTGTGATTCATACCGTACCTTGCGCAGTACAGTGAAACATCTGTATATCGGTTGGGAGCGACGTAATGTGACATTCTGTTACCAAGAGTTTCGCCGCTTTCCGCTTCCTCAAAGCGCATTTCCACTGACAATGTGCTTACCATGTCATTGTGCCTGCAGCTTATATGGCAGCCGTATATTCTTTCCATTTCCTCACGGAGCATACGGGCTGGGTCATATTCGCCCTTCTGCCTTGCAGCTCTGGACTTTGGGACTTTATTTTCAAACCGTCCCAGATAGCCGCAGGAAAGCTCCAGCAGTATCTTATCTCCGTCAGCTCTTCTGAGTGACGGGGTTATGCCGTGGATATCAAACTCGCCGTCCAGACAGCCTGAAATAAATTCCATCATAAGGAGCCTGAGAGCGTCTTTATTCATTCGGGCGGTAAGCCCGGGCTTTATTTTATCAAGAGTAACAACGCTTATGTTCTCCGAAGCGATGATATATGAAAAATCTTCCATAAACCTGATGACCGTTTCGGAAATACTGATGACACCTGAGCCATGCACATCGGGCAGCCTCATGCTGCTGATGACCTCAGGCACAAGCAGCTCGGAGCAGGCAGTAAGCATATTGCCGTCGATGATATCAAGCTTTTTCATCATGCCCTCATCGGATATCTTATCGGACAGATCGTCAAGAGCCTCGGCTACCGATGAAGCAGTCTTTCTTATCGTAGCGGCAATGCCGTTGAACACAGTCTCATCAAGAGCGGCAGGGGTGATGTTCACAAGAGATATGCTGTCGGAAACGGGAGCGATGCTCAGCATAAATGTCCTGCTTCCGCATGAAGCATACATCTCGCAGGAAACGCCCGTTTTAACACAGGCAAAATCCATATCGGGACAGAGACTTTCACAGGCAGGATTGCGGTAAATGACCGTTCCGCCCTCGCCGACAACAGCCGCTGCCATTGGCGAATTATGGAATATACGCTGAATTTCGTCTGTCAGCTGTTGTGTGCACTGCATCTGCCGCCCCCCTTTATGCCTTATCATCACGCATAAACTCATTAAAAAGTATAACACATCGCCGGTCAAAAACCTATACATAATCAGAAACTTTATTTTACATATTTGTAAATAAAAAAGCTTTTGTGTATAAAAGGTGTACGGAATATGATGATACAGAGTGAAGCAAATTGGCTGGCCAAGGTCATATTGACGTTTGTCCGCACTTATCTGCCGTCTTACGCCTTTCCGTAAAATTTTTTCACGTTCTGGGAATTTTTTTTGAAAAAACACTTGCCAAAACGGATAAAATAGTATATTATATTATATGTAGGGCGTTACGAAAGTAAGCGCCGCTCTGTTTGTTAATTTTTTCACAGGCAGGGCTTGCGGATCTATCCGCAGAAGATAAATAATTCTTTAGGAGGAATTTTATCATGTCAGTAAAAGTTGCAATCAACGGTTTCGGCCGTATCGGCCGTCTCGCATTCCGTCAGATGTTCGGTGCAGAGGGCTATGAGGTAGTAGCTATCAACGACCTTACCAAGCCTGAGATGCTCGCTCACCTTCTCAAGTATGATACCGCTCAGGGCGGCTACTGCGGCAGAATCGGCGAGAACCTTCACACTGTTGATGTTAAGCCCGCTGTATATGCTGAAGATGGCAAGACCGTTGTAACTCCCGGTGCTATCATCGTTGACGGCAAGGAGATCACCATCTACGCTAAGCCCAACGCTGCTGATCTTCCTTGGGGTGAGCTCGGTGTTGACGTTGTTCTCGAGTGCACAGGTTTCTATGTATCCAAGGCTAAGTCCCAGGCTCACATCGACGCCGGTGCTAAGAAGGTTGTTATCTCTGCTCCCGCAGGCAATGACCTCCCCACTATCGTTTACAATGTAAACCACAAGACTCTTACTAAGGATGACACCATCATTTCCGCTGCATCCTGCACCACTAACTGCCTCGCTCCTATGGCTAAGGCTCTTAACGACTACGCTCCCATCGCTTCCGGTATCATGAGCACAATCCACGCTTACACCGGCGACCAGATGATCCTCGACGGTCCTCACAGAAAGGGTGACCTCAGAAGAGCAAGAGCAGGTGCTGCTAATATCGTTCCTAACTCCACCGGTGCTGCAAAGGCAATCGGCCTCGTAATCCCTGAGCTCAACGGCAAGCTCATCGGTTCTGCACAGAGAGTTCCTACTCCTACAGGTTCCACCACTATCCTTACTGCTGTTGTTAAGGGCAAGGACATCACCAAGGAAGGCATCAACGCTGCAATGAAGGCTGCTGCTACTGAGTCCTTCGGCTACAACGAGGAGCAGATCGTTTCTTCCGATATCATCGGTATGAGATATGGTTCTCTCTTCGATGCTACTCAGACCATGGTTTCCAAGATCGATGACGATACTTACCAGGTACAGGTAGTTTCTTGGTACGATAACGAGAACTCTTACACATCTCAGATGGTAAGAACTATCAAGTACTTCGCTGAACTCAGCAAGTAATTTCCTCTTACTGACACTAAGGCTGTCGCTTATGCGGCAGCCTTTTTTTGCGCCTCTTTTTTGTGCCTGATGTGAATATTGACTAAGATAATGACTTAGAACCCGTCTTCACAAGCATATGCGCACGTCTTTTCGGCAAATTTTGCCGCAGACTGCGTTAAAAATCCTTGCCGGGCGAAAGCCCGCCTGCGGATTTTTGCCTACTCTGCAACAAAATTATGCTCGAAAATCCGCACACATTTCTTATGAAGACAGGTTCTTAAAATTTTATCTTGCAATATGCTGAAATATCTGATATAATATATATTATGTAATAATGTGTCAGTGCGGTAAAGTGCCGTGCCGAAAGGATTGATTTCACAGATGACAACCGATGAAATTCTCAGCGTCACTAAGATACTGCTGGATTATCTTGTTCCTACCGTTAAGATATTCGGCTTTACGCTGCTTTTCTCCATACCTCTCGGAATGATAGCAGCAATGCTGAAAATGTGCAGGTTTAAGCCCATATCGTGGCTTACCAACATATATATCCTCGTTATGAGAGGCACTCCCCTTATGCTCCAGGTAATTGCGGTGTACTACATAATTCCCTACCTTAAACTGGCTCAGGGTCTGCCCGCCTTTATGACATCTGCACTTGATATGATAAATATCAGGAGCGAGAATTATATGTTCTACGCCGTGCTTACCGCATTCTCGCTGAACTATGCGGCTTATTTTGCGGAGATATTCAGAGGCGGCATCGAGTCCATACCAAAGGGACAGTATGAAGCTGCGGCAGCACTGGGCTTTACCAAGTCACAAACATTTTTCAGGATAATCCTCCCGCAGGTAATAAAAAGAATAGTTCCCGCCTCCTCCAACGAGATAATCACACTGGTAAAGGATACCTCCATCGCAAACGTCGTTGCATATGCCGAGATAACCCTGAAAGCACGTCAGCAAATGCAGCTTTACAGCTCACTTATCCCCCTGATAATCGCAGGCGTTTTCTACTTTGCAATGGCTATGATACTTACCTTTGTGTTCTCTCTCATAGAGAAGAAGCTCAGCTACTATAAATAAGAAAGGGCAAATTTTTATGGCAATGCTTGAAATAAAAAATCTGTCCAAAAGCTTCGGAAAGCTGGAGGTACTGAAAGACATCTCCTTTACCGTTGAAAAGGGACAGGCTGTTTCCATCATAGGCCCCTCGGGAAGCGGAAAATCCACTCTTCTCAGGTGCGTGAACCAGCTTGAAAAGGCTGACGGCGGCACTATAGATATCTGCGGCATCTCAATGATGACCGCCGATGAAAACGGCAAGGCAGTCTATGCAAATCCCAAGACGCTGAGAGATGTGCGTCTGAAAATAGGTCTGGTTTTCCAGAACTTCAACCTTTTCCCCCACTTTTCCGTGCTGAGAAACATTACGGAAGCGCCTATGTGCGTTCTGGGCAAGAGCCGTGCGGAAGCGGAGGCTACCGCTATGGAGCTGCTGGGCAAAATGGGTCTGGAATCCAAGGCGCATGAATACCCCTGCAATCTTTCGGGCGGTCAGCAGCAGCGTGTCTCCATTGCAAGAGCGCTGGCTCTTAATCCCGAAATGCTTTTCTTTGACGAGCCTACCTCTGCCCTTGACCCCGAGCTTACGGGCGAAATCCTGAAAGTTATCCGCAGTCTGGCGGAGGAGCAGATGACCATGGTCATCGTTACCCATGAAATGGCATTTGCAAAGCAGGTATCGGACAGAGTAATTTTCATGGACGGCGGTGTTATCATCGAAAACGGCACTCCCGAGGAGGTTTTCGAGCAGTCGCAGAACGAAAGAACACGCCAGTTCCTCCAGAGATATAACAACAGCTGATGAAAGGAGATATTTATGAGCGACATTATTCTTAAAGCCGAGCACCTTGTCAAGACCTACGGCAGCGGAGAAACAGCCGTGAAAGCGCTTGACGACGTGAGCCTTGAGGTCTCCAAGGGCGAATTTGTTGCCATTGTGGGACAGAGCGGAAGCGGAAAATCCACACTTCTCCATATGCTGGGCGCAATGGACTATCCCGATTCGGGAACTCTCACCGTTGACGGCGAGGACGTTTTTTCCATGAACGACGACGCACTGGCACAATACCGCCGCCGCAAAGCAGGCTTTGTGTTCCAGTTCTTCAATCTCCTGCCCGTAATGACCGCAAAGGAAAATATACTTATCCCCCTGTCGCTGGACGGTCAAAAAGCCGATGAAGCATATCTGAACGAAATTGCAGAGACAATGGGCATCGCAGACAGGCTTTCCCATTATCCCCACCAGCTGTCTGGCGGTCAGCAGCAGAGAGTTGCTATTGCCCGTGCAATGATTTCCAAGCCTGCTGTAATCCTTGCCGACGAGCCTACGGGAAATCTGGACTCCGCTTCGGGAAACGAGATACTCTCCCTCCTTAAAACCACCATAAAAAAATATGACCAGACCCTTATCCTTATCACCCACGACATGAACGTGGCTGAAAAAGCGGACAGGATCATCACCATAAAGGACGGAAAAATAAATTAACAGTCTGCTTGACAATAACACAATTTATTCTAATTCTTACACACAATATTGTGCATACTGCATAATATTGTGTAACTATTTTTGCGTTCAAATTTTAAATTTTATTTGACACAAAAAGTTTTTTATGGTATAATATTACAGAAGTATATCGCAGACTTTAGACAAATCAGTACGAAACACCCAAAGCCCGCGTCAGTAAATCATCTTTAAGGAAATGGAGTAATGAGAATGAGCAGCCAGTCAAATTCCAGCGTTTACAGTGAAAAGAAAATAGCCGCATATGAAGCAATGTTCAAGGAATCCTCCTTTGCAAAGCCACAGGAGGTTTATTTGACGATCACGGTAGCTCATCTTTTCGGACAGGCGTATATTATGGAGCAGCAGGGCACCAAGGAAGGCGATCCCGTTTATTCAAGGTTCGTGTGCCCCCTGGAAGAGATCACAAAGGTATATATCAACGAAAATGCCAAGTCAAGCCCCCTCTTTATCCAGTGCGATACCGATGTTAAGGGCGTTGTTCACCGCAAGAGAATAATAGTTCCCTGCCTCGACAACGTAGCTTCCATCGTAAGCCAGATAAAGGAAGTTCAGGCTGCACACATGGAAAAGGTCAATGCCGCTCTTGAAAGAGAAAAGCAGAGAAAGCTCCGTGAGATTGAAGAAAAGCGCAAGGAAGAGCAGGCAGCTATCAAAGTAAATGCCGCTATCCCTCCCCTTTCGGCTGTTGAGAAGCTTCCCGATCCCGAGCCTGTAAAGGCTGTCAATATTCCAACACCTGCGCCCGTTCCCACACCTGCTCCCGAAAAGGCAGACAAAAAGAACGTTGAAGATCTTAACAATGAAATAGCTGAGTCCATGAAGGCTCTTGAAAGCTTTGAAAAGGTTATTTCAAGCACTCCAGCAAAGGAAGCAGCTCCCAAGAAGCCCGCTCTTGACCTTGATTCTATCCCCGACAAGGCAGAAGCAGTTCCCGCACCTGCACCCGCTCTTGTTCCTGCTGCAGAGCCTGCACCTGTAAAGAAAGAGGTTCCCATTCAGGAAGTAAAGCCTGTTCAGGCTACAGTTCAGCCCGAGCCTGCTGCTCCTGTTGAGGAAAAGCCCATACAGCCTGCTGTTACAGCAGCTCCAAGGGTAAATCCCAACGGAAGGCCCTCTGCACTTTCCGACTTTGAAACAGAGGTTAGAAAGCTCAAGGCTCTCAAGGACGAGGGCAAGATAACCGCAGAAGAATATGCGGCACAGAAGAAAAAGCTGGTTTCCGAGCTTTACTGATAATAACGATATCCCCCTTTCGGCACATAACCGAGAGGGGATTTTTTATGTGTTTTTCCTGAAAAATCGGGCATACTTTGTTATAAAGAAATGTTCAAAGGAGAAAACACATGAAAATTACAGCAAGATTTTATTCCGTCGATGACGCTGAGTTTGCGGCAGCAGCCATAAGAAGAAACGGCAGCGGCATTTTCGATATCACCATAAACGAGCGTTCCACAGGTGCGGGACGTGACGGCACATTTGCCCCTATGGGATTTTTTTCGGGGATAGACTCCGGAAGCACGGCTGCCATGCCTCTGCCTGTATATGGCGCAATATCGGACATTGAACAGCCGGACGGAAACCATCACGAAAACAAATCAGCCTCAATAGAGATAATCTGCCGTGCATCTGAGGCAAAGCGTGTATCGGGTGCTATCATATCCCACGGCGGGCATGATATAAAGGGCAATTAAAGTTAAGAACCTGTCTTCATAAGAAATGTGTGCGGATTTTCGAGCATAATTTTGTTGCAGAGTAGGCAAAAATCCGCAGGCGGGCTTTCGCCCGGCAAGGATTTTTAACGCAGTCTGCGGCAAAATTTGCCGAAAAGACGTGCGCATATGCTTGTGAAGACGGGTTCTAATGGCGTTACCCGTTTGGATAACGCCATTGAAATATTTATTCAGCTGCGGGAATTTCGGCAGCTTTTTCTTTTTCCTTGAAAACAGCTCCGAATATGGCTCTTACAACAGGGCCTGCAAAGAATATCTGCCAGCAAAGCGCCATTGGAAAGTTTTTAACAGTTGTTTCAATCCACACGGCAACGAACTCACTGCCTGCATTTTTGAAAAGCAAAGTAGCTGCCAGGCTCATAAGCGGGCACATAAATATCACCGACACAAAAGATATGGCAAGTACAAGATGAAAGGGATTGTCTCTTCTCACATCTACGATCTTAAAAGCCGTTGCCTTTGCGATTTTTCCTACAATGAAGAAATCCAGTATGAACGCAATGGGTCCCATTATGATAAGCTCATGGAAAGCGGAAAGAAACACCTCGTTCTTCATTCCGCCTATGTTCAGTGCAATGTTATAGCATATCATTGCATAGACCATGAAAAAAACCATAATAATTGTGAAAATAACTTCCTGAAACTTGTTTTTGGGCATAAAAAAACCTCCTATGATAAACTACTGCAAGAAAATGTGTTGTTCGTTAATCATTCGGAGAATGTACGTTTCCAATAAAACCAGTATTCTTTTTTACGGTGATTATTTTACCATATTTTTGCGGTAATTGTCAAGGCAATAAGGCGTAAAATAATTATGAACACATAAAATATCCCTGACGGACTGCTGCCCGACAGGGATATTCTTCACTTTTCAATTTTAATAGGCTCCAGATTACCCAGGTCGTAGGGTGTTTCCTGATATACACAGTAGTTGACCCAGTTGGAGAACATCATGTTTGCATGACAGCGCCAGTTGAAATGAGGGGGCTGTCCCACATCATCATACGGGAAATAGTTGTAGGGCTTCTTGATAGGCAGACCCTTGTCATAATCACGCATGTACTCGTCCCTGAGAGTAAAGCGGTCATACTCGGAATGGCCTGTCACAAAGAACAGCCTGTGAGACTTATCCCCTACGATATGCACTCCCGAAATGGGCGATGATGTAAGTATCTCCAGCGAAGATATCTTATCGATATCCTCTCTGCGCACCTCCGTGTGACGGGAATGGGGGACGAAAAATTTCTCGTCAAATCCCCTTACCAGCGGGTGATATGGCATCTCGATAATATGAGGGAACACGCCGAACATTTTCTCTTTCAGCCCATACTTTGGTATTCCGTAATGATAGTAAAGTCCCGCCTGAGCGCCCCAGCATATATGGAAGGTGGAGAAAACATTGGTCAGCGACCAGTCCATTACCTCGCAAAGCTCTTTCCAGTAGTCAACGTCCTCAAACTCCATCTGCTCAACAGGTGCGCCTGTGATGATAAGACCGTCAAAGCGCTCGTTCTTTACGTTGTCAAAGGTGGTATAGAACTTGTTGAGATGTGAAACGGGGGTATTTTTTGATACATGTGAAGCTGTCTGCAAAAACTCGATATCCACCTGAATGGGCGAGTTACTGAGGAGCCTGAGTATCTGTGTCTCGGTCTCTATCTTTTTGGGCATAAGGTTAAGAATAGCTATCCTCAGCGGACGGATATCCTGATGAGCTGCGGTCGCATCGGTCATGTAGAAAATATTTTCATGCTTCAGCGCTTCGGTAGCGGGGAGATTATCGGGTATATTTATAGGCAATAAAGCCACTTCCTTTCGGTATTACAGGTCATATCTTTTATTTTACCATATACTCGGGAATAATGCAAGTTTTTGATGAAAAGTAATTTACGGGATATAATGAAATAATGATGAAGCGGGCTTTTATCAGTTAATTACCGCCGTGGCGATATTGAGATACGCCGCAAAAATGAGCCACAGCAGATACGGGACATTGAGCCATGCGGCTGTAGGACTTATCTTTTTAAAAGCCGTTATCATCAGCATCACAAGTACGATAAGCAGGATTATGACCGCCGCCCCTGCCCACAGCTTTTCATATTTAAAGAACACTATGCTCCACGAGAAATTCACCGCCAGCTGAGCGGCATAGATCCACAGCGCCCGCTTTTTATCAGCGCTGCCGTCGTAAAAATATATCAGATATGCGGATATCCCCATAAGGGCATAAAGCACCGCCCAGACAACGGGGAAAAGCCATGCGGGCGGCATAAGGAGCGGAGAAGCATATCTGTCAAAAAAACCGGCGAAGTCCCCTGTTATCAGCGCTGACAGCGCCCCCACAAGCTCTGCGGAAACTATAAAAATAAACAGCTCGGTATATTTTATCTTCATACGCTCACCTCTCAGGAAAGTATATGCTTTGAAAGAAATACCAATTCCTACTTTTTAGATAGAATAACCGTAATATTATGCAAATTATACCATAAAAATGTGCAAATCAATAAAATTAGTCAGATACACTTGTATTTCACACCGAACAGGTATATAATAGATAAGTATATTATGCTCATCATCACATTCAGAAAGGAAGATCCTTTTATGGCAGACCGTTTTATATATGCCGATAACTCCGCCACAACTCAGGTATCGGAAAGCGTGCTGAACGCAATGCTCCCCTATCTGAAAGAGCAGTTCGGCAACCCCTCCAGCATCTACAGACTGGGACGTGACGCAGGACGTGCCATTGAAAATGCAAGAAGCGAGATCGCCGAAGTTTTCGGCTGTCTCCCCAGAGAGATTTTCTTCACCAGCGGCGGCTCGGAAGCTGACAACTGGGCTATTAAAGGCATCGCAAGAAGCCTTGGCGCAAAGGGCAAGAAGCACATCATCACCACCGTTTTCGAGCATCACGCCGTTCTTCACACCTGTGCCGACCTTGAAAAGCAGGGCTTTGAGGTAACATATCTCCCCGTAAGCGACAAGGGCTATATAACCCCCGAGCAGGTTGCCGAGGCTATCCGTGAGGACACTGCTCTTGTTTCAATAATGTACGCAAACAACGAGATCGGCACCATAATGCCTATCCCCGAGATAGCAAAGGTCTGTCATGAAAAGGGCGTGCTTTTCCATACCGATGCTGTTCAGGCTGTGGGCAATGTTCCCATAAACGTAGCCGAGCAGGGCATTGATATGATGAGTATGTCAGGTCATAAAATTCACGCACAGAAGGGCATCGGCTTCCTTTATGTACGCAAGGGAATAAATCTGCCCAACCTTATCCACGGCGGCGGACAGGAAAGAGGCAAGCGTGCGGGAACTGAAAATGTGCCTGCAATCGTCGGACTTGCTCAGGCAGTAAAGGACGCTTGTGCCGATATTCCCGCAAAGCAGGAGCGCATTTCCAAGCTCCGTGACCGCATTATCAGCGGCATAACCTCTCAGGTACCCGCCTGCCGCATCAACGGCGGAATGGAGCACAGGCTGGCAGGAAACATCAACATCTCGTTTCTCGGCGTTGAGGGCGAATCCCTGCTGCTTATGCTTGACCTTAACGGCATATGCGCTTCCAGCGGCTCAGCCTGCACCAGCGGTTCACTTGACCCCTCTCACGTACTGCTTTCGCTGGGTCTGCCCCATGAGGTAGCTCACGGCTCTCTCAGACTTTCCATCGCTGACCCCATCACTGAGGACGATGCGGATTACATCGTAAAGACCGTGGTAAACGTTGTGGCAAAGATAAGAAATATGTCACCCATGTGGGACGACATAGTAAACGGCAGAGATGGCACCGAAAAGTGGCTTAAATACGTTTCCCCCGTTAAATAAATTATAGGAGCTGATATATTATGATGCTTTACAGTGAAAAGGTAATGGATCACTTTACAAATCCCCGTAATGTGGGCGAGATAGAAGACGCAGACGGAATCGGCGAGGTAGGCAACGCAAAGTGCGGTGACATTATGAAAATGTTCCTTAAAATAGACAACGGCGTTATCACCGACATAAAGTTCAAGACTTTCGGCTGCGGTGCTGCCGTTGCCACATCTTCAATGGCGACCGAGATGATCAAGGGCCAGAAGCTTGAGGACGCACTGAAGCTCACCAACAAGGCTGTGGTAGAGGCTCTGGACGGTCTGCCCGATTCCAAGCTCCACTGCTCCGTTCTTGCCGAGCAGGCTCTCAAGGCTGCTATCTCGGATTATTACAAGAGACAGGGCGTTGACCCCGTTTCCATTGTGGGCGAGATACCCGAATGCGAATCCTGTCACTGACATCATCACGCAATAATATAAAAATTATTTTAAAGCGGCTGAAAATCGGCCGCTTTTTGCATTTTACTTTTCCTTGACAAAACCCTCAGACAATGTTAAAATAATAGTATCATGCTAAAAAGGAGCAGTTATAATGAGTATAAAATTCCATCTGCCTGATTTCTGGAGCCACGGTCCTCTTAATCTGGCGCTTATTGATATGATAAAGGAGCACCCCGAGTATTTCCGTGACGGTGTGGAGATAGCTTCCGTTTACGGCTGCTTCCCCCCCGCTGTATGGAACGGCGGAAGAAATATCAACGGCTATGCCGATGAGCGTGCCATTACCCACGTTCTCGATGAATTCAACAAGAGAGGTATCCCATGCCGCTTTACCTTCACCAATCCCCTGCTCACTGAGGAGCATATGAGCGACCGTTTCTGCAACAGGCTCGTTCAGCTGGCTGACAATGGCCTTAACGAAGCTATCGTAAACACTCAGGTAATGGAAGACTATCTGAGGGCAAATTACCCCAATTACAAGCTCACCTCCTCCACCTGCAAGCAGATAAGAGGTCTGGAGCCTCTCATCGAGGAACTGAAAAAGGACTACAGCCTTGTTGTACTTGACTACAACTGGAACAACGATTTTGAGGCGCTGGAAAAGATACCCGAGGAATACCGTGGAAAGATAGAAGTTCTGGTATGTCCCTACTGCTTCCCCGACTGCAAGCGCAGAGGCGACCACTACAAGTTCCTTGGCGAGCAGCAGATAAAACGCTCTTCCATCAACGCATTCGGCAACATCGGCGGAATAAATATGCTCAATGTTCAGACAGAAGAGAATTTCAGATGCGAGGCTATCAGCCGCAATTTCCTTGAAACTATAGAATTTTCAACTCATATAACTCCCGAAACACTTTTTGAAAAGTACGTACCCATGGGCTTTAAGCACTTCAAGATCGAGGGCAGAACTCTCCACCCTCTGAACGTTATCGAAAGCTACGTTTACTACATGACCAAGCCCGAATACAAGGATCTTGTACGCCTCAAGCTTGGACTGGACACATTCAGAGCAAGATAAACCGATCGGAGGAAGTTAAGCTTTGTCACAGGTCACAAAACGTGCTTTGGAAGCATCACTCAAAAATCTGCTGCTGAAAAAGCCTCTCGACAAAATCACAATCAACGATATCACCGAGGACTGCGGCATCAACCGCATGACCTTTTATTACCATTTTAAGGATATTTACGACCTTATAGAATGGTGCTGCGTGGAGGACGCAAAGAAGGCTCTGGAGGGCAAAAAGACCTATGACACATGGCAGCAGGGCTTTTTGCAGATATTCGAGGCTGTGCTTGACAACAAGCCTTTTATCCTGAACGTGTACCATTCTGTCAGCCGTGAGCAGGTGGAGCTGTATCTGTACAAGCTGACCTATGACCTGCTTATCGGTGTGGTGGAGGAAAAATCTGCGGGAATGAACGTCCGTGACGAGGACAAAAAGTTCATTGCGGATTTCTACAAATATGCCTTTGTGGGGCTTATGCTGGACTGGGTAAAGCACGACATGAAAGGCGACCCGCACGAGATTATCGAAGAGCTTTCCATTGTAATGCACGGCAACGTCACCTCTGCGCTGGAGCGTTTCAAGACAAACAAATGATTTTATCAAACCGGCAAAAATGATAAAAAAGCAATCTCTTTTATCCCTCTGATAAAAATCTTATCAGAGGGATTTTTCTGTTTATTGAAAAAAATCTCCGTTTGAGATAATATATAATTACCGAAAGGGAAAAATAAAGCAAACAAAAATCAAGAATCAAGTACCAAACAACATTTCAGGAGGTATTTTTTATGTATTACTCAAGCGGAAACTATGAAGCATTTGCAAGGCCCTTAAAACCCGAGGGCGTTGACGGAAAGTCCGCCTATATTGTAGGAAGCGGACTTGCTGCTCTTACAGCAGCCTGCTACCTTGTCCGTGACGGTCAGATGAAGGGCGAGCACGTTCATATCCTTGAAAAGGAGCAGGTTGCGGGCGGCGCCTGCGACGGCTGGAAGTTCGAGAACGTAGGCTACGTTATGAGAGGCGGCCGTGAAATGGATAACCATTTCGAGGTAATGTGGGATCTGTTCCACTCTATCCCCTCTATCGAGACTGAGGGCGTTTCAGTCCTCGACGAATACTACTGGCTCAACAAGGCTGACCCCAACTACTCTCTCTGCCGTGCTACCGTAAACAGAGGCGAAGACGCTCACACCGACGGCAAATTCGATATCTCAGACAAGGGCGCAATGGAGATAATGAAGCTGTTCTTTACCGCAAACGAAGACCTGCAGGACAAGAAGATCACCGATGTATTTGATGATGAAGTCCTGAAATCCAACTTCTGGCTCTACTGGCGCACAATGTTCGCTTTCGAGAACTGGCACAGCGCACTGGAAATGAAGCTTTATATACAGCGTTTCATTCACCACATCGGAGGTCTGCCCGATTTCAAGGCTCTGCGCTTCACAAAGTACAATCAGTATGAGTCAATGATACTGCCTATGGTCAAGTATCTGGAAAGCTTCGGCGTTCAGTTCCACTTCGGCGTAAAGGTCGTTAACGTTGAGTTTGACTGCACTGCTGACCGTAAGCAGGCTACAAGAATTGATGTTATTCGTGACGGCAACGAGGAAGCTATCGACCTGACCGAAAATGACCTTGTGTTCATCACCAACGGCGGCTGCGTTGAAAACTCCACCATCGGCAGCCAGAACACTCCCGCACCCTTCAACTACGAGATAAAGGAAGGCGGCGGCTGGGATATGTGGCGCAAGATCGCTGCTCAGGATCCCGCTTTCGGTCACCCCGACAAGTTCTGCTCCGACCCTGAAAAGTCCAACTGGATGAGTGCGACTGTCACCACCCTTGACCAGCGCATTATCCCCTATATCAAGAACATCTGCAAGCGTGACCCATTCTCCGGCAAGGTAGTTACAGGCGGCATCGTGACCGCAAAGGACTCCTCATGGCTCCTGAGCTGGACTATCAACCGTCAGCCTCAGTTCCGCAGCCAGCCTAAGGATCAGTGCCTTGTTTGGGTATATGCTCTGTTCTCCGACAAGCCCGGCGACTACGTTAAGAAGCCTATGAGAGACTGCACAGGCAAGGAGATCTGCATGGAATGGCTGTACCACATCGGCGTTCCCGAGAGCGATATCGAGGATCTGGCTGAGCACAGCGCAAACACCGTTCCCTGCATGATGCCTTATATCACCGCATTCTTCATGCCCCGTGCATACGGCGACAGACCCGCTGTTGTTCCCGAGGGCGCAGTAAACTTCGCTTTCCTTGGTCAGTTCGCCGAGACAAAGCGTGACACCATCTTCACCACCGAATACTCCATGAGAACAGGTATGGAAGCCGTTTATACTCTGCTTAACATCGACAGGGGCGTTCCCGAGGTATGGGGCAGCGTTTATGACCTGCGTGCTCTCCTGGACGCTACAGTAAAGCTCCGTGACGGCAAGAAGATCACCGACATGGACGTAAATCTTATCGAAAGATTTGCTCTTAAAAAGGTGCTTGAAAAGATCAAGGGCACCGATATCGAAAAGCTTCTCAAGGAATATAACGTTATCTGATGAATTTTTCAAGTTATCTGTAAACACGAAAAGGGACTGTTGCAGCCTAAGCCGCAGCAGTCCCTTTTTTATGTGCTGTATCAGAAAAGTCCGTCAAGGCAGTCTGTGTTGCCCTCGGATAACATTTTACCGTACTCATCGGAGAAAACAAGCGTCATAATAGTCTCGTCATTATAAGTGACAGAACCGACCTTTGTGCCCTTCTGGTAAAGGATATTTGTGCCGCTTGCCTCGCTGTAGGTCGCCATTTTCTCCCAACCGTCGGAGGTGAAATAGCCCTTGTACTTCTTGAGAGCGGAAGCGGAATAGGTTTCGGCATAGCCTACTGCGCAAAGCTCATCATCTGCGTTGAACACATAGTAAGCGTAAGGCTCGCTGTCAGCCACCATAAGGATGGAATCCTGTGCGTAGTATGACTTGAAGCCGCCCTTTTTGATGACCTGCTCCTGAGACATTCCCCATTTCAGACCATCCAGAGGAGCTGTGAGAACACTGTCGGAAGAGGAAGAAGTCTTGCTGCCGTTTTTAAGGATACCGTTTGTGCCGAAATCATAGGTCTTGCCGCTGATCTTCAGCTTGCCTGTGCGCATCTTGCCGTTCTTGCCGAAGTAATAGGTGTCTCCGCTGAGTTTCACAAAGCCCGTGCGCATTTTTCCGTCTTTGCCGAAATAATATTTGCTGCTGCCGATCTTTGACCAGCCTGTCAGCATCTTGCCTTTCTTGGCGCTGTTGAAATAGTAGGTATCATCGCCTATCTTCTTCCAGCCTGTGAGGGCAATACCTTTCTTATCGAAATAGTATGTGCCGTCGCCGATGGTCTGCCAACCTGTAAGCTTCTTTCCTGTGTCATCGCTCTTATAGCTGTATCCGCTGTCGGACTTGACCCACTCGGCGCTTACCCCTGCTGAAAGGGCTGTGACTGATGAAACCGCAACTGCTGCTGCCATTACCGCTGAAATAAATCTCTGCTTTATCATTTTAGCACCCCTTAAAGATATTGTGATATAAATATGATACATCTTTTTTGTAAATATGTCAATACTCTGAAAGCTTCGGCATAAAGTTTTATACTAAGCACCAATTAAAAACTATACAAAAAATCGAGCATAATCTTGCGTATATGGATTATGCGATGATTTTTTGTCTATAGTTTTATTGGTGATTAGTATTATGCCCCCATTTATATACTGAAAGGATGATATCAATGTCAAAAACTATCCTGATAACAGGAGGAGCGGCAAGCGGCAAGTCAAGATGGGCTGTTTCATATTTTGCAGCCTGCGATTATGTTCTTTACCTGCGCACATCGGACGCTGTTGACGCTGACACTATGCACCGTATCGAGTACGGAAACAAGCAGAACTATGTTGAATGGGACATTAAAACAAATGTAACAAGCGCTCCCGCTTCATATTTTACTGACCACAAGTTCGTTATTTTTGACAGTTTGGCAGCATACACATCAAATACCATCAAGGAAATGTGCCCCGATGCTTCCGCCATGACGGACGAGCTGAAAAAAGAGATTGAGAAGAAGATCATCGGTGATGTTACCGAAATGTATGACACTATTATGGTCAAGGACGGCAGCATGATAATAATCACCCTTGAAACTGGCTTCTCCGTAACTCCCGCTGACCCTGCACAGGCTGCTTTCAGAGAAATTCTCGGCGCAGTTAACCAGAGAATAGCAAATATGTCCAACGAAGTATATCTTTCAGCCAGCGGAATACAGTTTAATATCAAGTAATTTGAAAGGAACAGCTATATATGACATTTGAAGATTTTATTATGGAAGCAAGAGCGCTCAATGCTTCTGATATCCATCTTACAGTCGGCGCTCCCACAGTTGTACGTGTAAACGGTGAGCTGAGAAAGTTCGGCGAGCTCAGCGATATGGTAGTAAACCGCACCATTCTCTCAATTCTATCGGCCGACCAGGAGAAGCTTCTTACTGAGGGAAATGACATCGATTTCAGCTTTGAGCTTGAAAACGGTGCAAGACAGCGTGTCAACGTATTCCGCCAGAGCGGAAAACTTGCCTGCTGTATCAGACTTCTCAATAACAAGATACCCACACTTGAAGAACTGAAAATGCCTCCCGTTCTTACCGAGCTTGCTCAGAAGCGCAGAGGTCTTATCCTTGTAACCGGCCCTACAGGTTCAGGTAAATCAACCACTCTTGCAGCTATCATTGACTATATCAACAAGAACCGTGCCTGCCACGTTATCACTATCGAAGACCCCGTTGAATACAAATACACTCAGGAAAAAGCAACTATCCACCAGCGTGAAGTCGGCAGAGATGTTGATTCTTTCAGCAACGCCCTGAGAAGTGCTCTCCGTGAAGACCCCGACGTTATCCTCGTAGGTGAGATGCGTGACTATGAGACTATTTCCCTGGCAATGACTGCCGCAGAAACAGGTCACCTGGTATTCGGCACATTACATACATCAAGCGCTGCGCAGACTATGGACAGAATCATTGACGCCTGCCCTCCCCATGCACAGGAGCAGGTACGTTCTCAGCTGGCAAACATGATACAGGGCGTTATCGCTCAGACACTTGTCCCCACTGCTGACGGAAACGGACGTGTTGCAGCTCTTGAGATAATGGTAGGAAACGACGCTATCAAGAATCTCATCCGCTCCAACAAAATACCTCAGATCGAATCCACCATGCAGTCCAGCGCACGTCAGGGTATGTGCACCATCAACGACACCCTTGGCAGACTTTACAAGAGAGGCATTATTTCTTACGAAACTGCGATAGAATTCAGTTCAGACAAGACCGAAATGGAAAAAACACTTACCCAGATGGCAGGATTCTGATATCCTGCTGCTAAGGGCTAAAGATCTATAAAAGGCAGGTTACCCATACTATGAAAATGAATGAACAGCAGTTTGCTCTTATCAAGGAGCAGCTCAGAAAGCTCACCTCTCAGGAATGTTTTTACAAACATAAGCTGGAGGGAATCAACGTTGATGACATAAAATCTCAGGAGGATTTTGAAAAGCTCCCCTTTACATGGAAGGGCGACCTGAGAGACGCTTATCCTCTGGGACTTCAGGCAGTTCCCGATGAGGAGATAGTACGTATCCACTCGTCTTCGGGCACAACGGGCACTCCAGTTATTATCCCCTACACCAAGAAGGACGTTGAGGACTGGGCTATAATGTTTGAGCGCTGCTACCGTATGGCAGGCATCACCAATCTGGACAGGATTCAGATAACCCCAGGCTATGGCTTATGGACTGCGGGTATAGGCTTCCAGCTGGGCTGCGAAAGACTGGGCGCAATGGCTATACCCATGGGCCCGGGCAACACCGACAAGCAGCTCAAGATGATGGAGGATATGCAGTCAACCGTTCTCTGTGCCACATCTTCATATGCGCTTCTCCTTGCTGAGGAGATCGCAAAGCGTGGAATTTCCGATAAGATAAAGCTGAAAAAGGGCATTATCGGCTCAGAGCGCTGGGGCGAGAAAATGAGAGACAGAATATCCAAGGAGCTTGGCATCGAGCTTTACGATATTTACGGTCTTACTGAGGTTTACGGCCCCGGTATCGGCGTAAGCTGCGGCGAGCACAACGGCATTCATGTATGGGACGATTACCTTTACTTTGAAATAGTTGACCCCGTTACAGGCGAAAATCTCCCTGACGGCGAGGTTGGTGAGCTTGTCATCACCACTCTCAAAAAGCAGGGCGCTCCCCTTATCCGCTTCCGCACACATGACCTTACAAGAATTATCCCGGGAAAATGTGCCTGCGGCTGCGAGCGCCCCAGAATTGACACCATTTTCGGAAGAACAGACGATATGGTCAAGGTCAAGGGTGTCAACATCTTCCCCAGCCAGATCGAGGAATTTCTCAAAAACGTTGATGGCGCATCAAGCGAGTATCAGTTCGTTATCGACCACCTTGAGGGCAAGGACATCTGCACACTTTATGTTGAAGCAGAAGAGGGCGTTAACAAGTACGAGCTGGAGCACAGGATCGTTGAGGGCTTCAAGGGCAAGATCGGCATAACCGTTAATGCAAAGCCCGTTACCATCGGCGACCTCCCCAGAAGCGAAAAGAAATCCACAAGAGTTTACGACAACAGATATTAAGATATACTTTTCAACATGAAAAATGCCGCAGGTCTCCCTGCGGCATTTTTTTAGATGATACAGCCCGTATCGAAATTATCAGCAGCCTGAGCCGCAGATGTTGCCGCCGTTGCAGCCATTGCCGCAGCAGAAGAAGAGAACGATAAGGATAATGATAATCCAGCAGCAGTTGCCTCCACCAAATCCACCGTTGCAGTTGCAGTTCATAATAAAACTCTCCTTTGAAAAATGTATTGTTGGGAGCATATCTTGCTGATATGTATTCCCTGAAGGCTTTCAGCGACGTTTTCGCTTTGTCTTGCCTTCATAGTTCATATTATGCTGCGGCAGCAAAATGGTGATAAAAAAATCAGGCATAAAAAAGGCGGCACCATCTGCCGCCTTTTAAGGTATTCTGTTTTATCTTGTAAGCCAGATATATGCGATATCAAGAGCCTCATAAAGACTGCTCTTTTCGCTCTGCTTGACGATAGCCTCAACGGGATTGAGCTTTTCGTCGGTAGCCATTTTGTATATCCTTACCTTGCTGGCAACGTCGAGATTGCCAACTTTAGTCTTTTCAATGATCTGCATCATTATAACATAAGAGTCGTACATATTGCCGTAGTAAATTTCGTCACCTTTTCTCACCAGCGGATAACCCTTGTAAGTGAAGAAGTCGGATTTTTTTGTCTTGACCTCTGCTGCGTCGTTCATAGCTGTTCCTCCTTATATCACAGAATTTGCTGCATTTATCTCTTTAATACATTATAACACAAATATACAGAAAAATCAAGTAGTTTTTTCATATTTTGGAAATTTTTCATAAGAGTTCTTTACAGCCCGAATAATATCATTATAGCACTCCGCTACTGAAAAATATGCCGCAATCTGCCGCTGTTTACCAGGTATCCACCATATTCTCGCCGTTAAGCAGATGTCCCAGATTTTCAATGAGACGTGAGGTATATGCTGTTCTGCACTTGAAGCTTGTTCTGCCGTTAAGACGGATAATAGTCTTTCGGTCATCGGACTTGATAAACTCGATCTTGTCCGTACCACTCTGGTGGGTGATGGTTATGGTGATATCAGCGGGAGCATCGGTTTCTTCAAGATAAAGCTCCTCAGCAGGGGCACGGAGAATAAACTGGTAGAAGCTCTTGAAGTTATCGGCGGTAACGTCACCGTCGCTGCACTTGACCTGAAAATCGGAAGAATCGCCGTTAAGCTCAAAATGAGTGCTGCTGTCGGCGGTTGCCACATCTATTGAGCTGATGCTGTAGATGTATGTGCTTGTTATCATAGTCATGGAGATATCAAGCGGCATTACAGTTGCCCAAGGGATAGTGTCGGTATTGAACATATATATCATGTTGATGCCGTCAGCATAGCAGTATCTTCCCAGCACCTTTCCGTCGCTGTCAACGTACTCATTGCCGATAAGGAGCTTGAAGCTTCCGCCTACGATATCGAAATCCACCTCAGCAAAGGGATCGTCAAGTCCGAACTGTGCCATGATCTCATCTGTGGGAGCAACAACAGCAATATCGGTCGCTGTAAGGTTGAACACATCGTTGAGCACATCATAGGAAGTATCGGGGTTAAGATCCAGCTGAACGGGGCTTGTCATAACATGAGTAGCAGAGTTGCCGGAGATAATATTCTCATCGTCATGACGGGTATCATACTCAAGCACGATATCATAGTCGATATCCTTGCGGGAAATGGTCAGCTTATTTATCTTGGTATAGTCGGTAGTGTCATTTTCGTCCTCTGCCTGCTTGGCAGTGTAAACTGTCTTGGCAAGGAAGTCAAAGCTTTCGTTGAGATAGCAGTCGATATCAGATGTATCAACGGCATAAACAGTGTTCTCGCCCTTGAAGCATACATAGGTAAGACCTGCGGAGGGTGAATCTGAGCCTACAAGTATCTCCTTAACAGTTTTGGAGCTGTCGTCAAAGGTAATTGTAACATCAGCACGGGGGGAGGCCAGTCCGTAAACAGAAAGGTCTTCTGCATTGTCCGAGGCTGTCTGATCTGCTGTAAGGCTTGAAGCAGCGCTCAGGATATCCTGAATCGCCACTGTGCTGTGAGGCACGCCGATAAAATCCTTGACGAACCAAGAGCTGTCATCGTACTTGACGATATCGTACTCCCCTGTTTCGTTCTTCACATGGATATCGCTTATAAGGGAAGGATCCTTTTCATAAAGCAGACGGGAGAGGGTCTCGGTGGCGGTAGTCTCCTCCGCCTCCTGAGCCTCGTCGTCCTTTTCCAGAACTGTAAGAGCAACTATTGCACCGATGAGCATCACCAGCACCACTGCACCGATTATCAGAAGCTTGACATTCGATTTCATTACTTAGTTCTCCTTCTGATAAATACCACTGCACCTACGATAAGCACTGCAAGAGGAATAACGAACACGAACAGAACCATATATCTGCTTACTGTGCCCTTGTCGATATCGAATGTTGCTGCGGAAAGATCCTTTGCAACGATGGAGATACCGCTGTTCTTGCCTGCCATGGTGTTGAGTACGGAAACGAAATAATCGCCGTTGTTATAGTAAGTGGTGGAGGTGAATGCCTCGTCCATTGTCTCGGAAGAACCGATAACAAGGACATTGCTGAATACCATATTGTTGTCGCTGTCGAAAACGTACTTTCTGCCCAGAGCCATAGTGGTCTGAACTCCGTTTACGATATTGGGAGTGTTGCCGTTCTGGATATCAGCCTGCATATCCTCGGTCATCACAAAGCCTGTGTCCTTGGTCTGGAGAAGCGCAACTGTGCTTCTGGTATCCTTGGAGTCGAACAGGAGAGTAATGGGTCTGGACTGGTAATCAATAACGGGAAGAGCTGTCTGTGCAACATTTCCCGAATAATCATTGTCGGTAATGTAGTTTCTTACAACATAGTAGCTCTGACCCTGGAGATTGTTGGTGTCCTGGTCGCCTACTACGCCGTCCTCTACCTTTATGCCCCATTCAGCAAGGAATACGTCAATGTTTGCGGTAGATTTCTGGGTGTAGTCTGCAAGATAGATAAGGTTCTTGCCAAGATTTCCGCCGTTGTCGAGGAAATCATAGAGCATATCGATCACGTTGGTATCGTAATCGTTAAGGGGCGCATCAATAACAACGATATCTGCGTCCTCGGGGATAGTATCCACCAGAGGATCTATCTCAGTTACCTCATAGCCGTTTGCAACCAGAAGAGAATTGATATTGTCGTAGGAAGTACCCGATGTCTCGCTCTTGAAAAGAACTGCTTCCATAGGATCGGGATCGGTAACATACATGATAGCAGAGGTTATCTCCTGCTCCGCCTTGGAAGAAACGGGAACATCATAGGAAGTAAAGGAAGAGTAATCGAACTGTGTTTCGGTGTTGTAAAGATCCTGTATAGTCAGCACCTTGATTCTCTTGTCGCTTTCAACTACGATGCTGTATGCGCTTATCTCGCCCTTGTACTTGTCCTTGTAGCGGTCAGCATAGGTAGGGTCCTTGACCATATCAACGAACTTGAGTGTTATGTTGTCATTGTAGATTGAGTACTTTTTAAGTACCTCGTAAGCCTGCTTATAATAAATGTAGTTGGAGGTCTGGAAAGTAAGCTCATCGGACATACATACAATGGAAACAGGCTCGGTAACAGTATTGAGGTAGTCAATGGTCTGCTGGGATATCTCGAAGTTTCCGTTGGTGGTAAGGTCGATGGACATATTCACCTTGTCAGATGCCATGTTCACAACAACATTCACAAGAACGACAACTGCAATTACCACTACTGTAATGGCTGTTGCAATGGAGCCGTACTTGAATTTTCTTTTATTGAATGCCTTTTTATTCTTTGCAGCCTTTTCGGTGGTCTCATCAGCGGAAACGGCTGTATTTTTTGTATTCTCGGCATTTTTCTTTTCCTTAGCCATTTATTTCATTCCTTTCATCAGATGTAAACATCAATTCGGTCAGCCGTCAGGCATCAACTCCAGCGGCGCTTTTCCAGTACCCTGACGGTAAGGAAGTTGAAAATAAATATTGTGCTGATAAAGAACACAACGCTTGTGATATTAAGGATACCCTGAGTAAATTCAGTGTATCTGTTGTAGAAGCCGATAGCGACCATTACCTTTTTAAGAATGTCGATGCTTACGGTAGATGCGATAACATCAATCATATAAAGCACAAGGTTGATGATGATGCTTACGATGGCAGCTACTATCTGAAGCTCTGTAAGGGAGGAAACGAATATTCCAATGGAAATGAATGAGCAGCCGAGAAGCAGCAGTCCAAGAAGATTTCCGATAACGGAAGCCCATGCGATCGTTCCCGCAAGCTTCAGTATCACAAGGATATAGGGAATGTATATTGCCATGCCCACAAGGAAAACGACTGTTGCTGCAAAAAACTTGCCCATTACTATCTCAAAGAGATTTACGGGAGCGGTGAGCAGTCCCTGATCTGTTTTGAGCTTCTTTTCATCTGCAAAAAGCCTCATGGTCAGCAGAGGGAGAAGTATCATCATAATAACGAATACTCCCGCAAACACATAGGACATATCGGTAGAACCGTTTGCCAGATTCATATTAACGAAGTAAAAGGCTGTGATAATATAAAATACTGCGAGAAAAATATAAGCAATGGGTGATGTAAAGTATGCTTTCATTTCTCTTTTGAAAATTGCGCCCATTACATTTCACCTCCGTCTGCTTTTTCCTCTTCTTCCCCGTCGGACTCATTGATATCGGGAGCGGACTGAGCAGCGTTTGCGATATCGACTGCATTTGCCACTGCAACTGCACCGTCAACCTGCTCCATCAGCTTTCTGTGAGTATCCTCGTCAACGGGCTTGGACTTTATCTTGACATCGGAGCCCATTGTTATCTTAAGGAAGATATCTTCAAGGGTCATTTCGTTGGACTTGAGACCCAGCATATACCAGTTTCTGCCTGCAATGCGCTTGAAAAGCTCACGTCTGATATCGGAGTCCTCTTCCACCTCTATCTCGTAATCGTAAGCGCCGGGCTCCCTCTCCATCTCGGCAGTAACTTCCCTAACGCCGGGAATTGTGCCGATGACCTTGAGTATCTCTTCACGGGGGCCGTCGATCCTTGCGGTGTAGCGCAGATCGTCGGAAACGGTTTTTGTAAGGTTTTCGGTAGTATCATCTGCTGCGATAACGCCCTGATTGATGATAACTATTCTGTCGCAGACTGCCTGTATCTCGGACAGGATATGGGAAGAAAGGATAACGGTATGCTTCTTTCCCAGCCTCTTGATAAGGTTTCTTATATCAAGTATCTGCTTAGGGTCAAGACCTACTGTAGGCTCGTCAAGAATAAGTATCTTGGGGTTTCCGATAAGCGCCTGAGCCATGCCCACACGCTGCTTGTAGCCCTTTGAAAGATGCTTGATGACACGGTTATAGACATCTGATATCTTTACAAGCTTGCAGATCTCTTCAAGATGCGCCTGCTTGGGTATCTTGCACTTTTTAAGGTCATAAACAAAGCTGAGATACTCCTTGACGGTCATATCAAGGTAAAGGGGCGGCAGCTCGGGGAGATAGCCTATCTCCTTCTTTGCGGCTGTGGGGTCGTCCAGAATGTCTATCCCGTTGATGAGCACCTCTCCGTCGGTGGCGGAAATGTAGCCTGTGAGGATATTCATGGTTGTGGATTTACCTGCGCCGTTGGGGCCGAGAAAGCCCAGTATCTCGCCGTCATTTACGGTAAACGAGATATCGTCCAGAGCTTTTTTGCTGCCGTAATGCTTGGTAAGGTTTTTAACCTCGATCATTATAGTCATTCCTCTCCGTGAGAATTGTAATTCCGAAAGTCGCACTATGACTTTACTGCATCACTGCACAAATTCGTTAATGATATTTTAGCGTTTCAATGTGTCAGTTATGTGAAAAGTACACGTTAATGCAGAAAAAATCTTCAAATTTATGCTTTCTGCAGTGATAAAACAGAGTATTTTCAGCCGCCAAGCTTGGTAATTGCAGCTTCTGTACGCCTGATGGTCTCGTCCTTGCCGAGAATTGCGGCAAGCTCGATTCCGCCGCCGGGGGTAAGGGCCTTGCCTGAAAGTGCAACTCTGAGAGGCCAGAGCATAAATCCGTTCTTTACGCCCTGCTTTTCAATCTCAGCAAATATTGCGGAGTGGATATTCTCCTCGTTCCAGTCCTCAACGCTCTTGAGCACGGGAAGAAGCATTTTCAGTGCGGAAAGACCTGTTTCGGCGTTTGTCTTCATCTTCTTGTTGAAGTAAAGCTCATCGCTGTACTCGGGCATTTCGTCAATGAAATCCACCTTTTCGGGGATATCGGTGAAAAGCTCGGTTCTGGGCTGGAGTGTCTTTACGAGAACATCAATGTCAATATCCTCACGCTTGCAGGTCTGACGGATATAGGGAAGTGCCAGAGCCTTGAACTCGTCGTGGGAAAGACGTCTGAGATGCTCGGCGTTGATAGCCTTCATCTTCACGATATCAAAAACTGCGGGAGACTTGGAAAGTCCCGAGATATCGAACTCCTGTACCAGCTCGTCAAGAGAGAATATCTCGTTCTCGCCCTTGGGCGCCCAGCCCAGAAGTGCGATATAGTTGATGATAGCGGGAACATAGAAGCCCTTGTCAACAAAATCGCCGAAATATGCGTCGCCGTCACGCTTTGAAAGCTTGTGCTGTGCGTCACGCATGATATGCTCAACATGGATATACTCGGGGATATCCCAACCGAATGCCTCGTAAAGCAGGTTGTACTTGGGAGCGGAGGAAAGATACTCGTTTCCTCTTACAACGTGGGTGATGCCCATAAGGTGGTCATCAATAACGTTTGCAAAGTTATAGGTAGGCATACCGTCAGCCTTGATAAGTATCTGGTCATCAAGGATAGCGTTTTCAACAGTAATATCGCCGTAAAGAACATCGTGGAATGTAGTGCTGCCCTCAAGAGGCATCTTCTGGCGGATAACATAGGGTGTACCCTCCGCAAGGAGCCTGTCAACCTCTTCCTTGGGAAGATTGCGGCAGTGACGGTCGTACATCATATTGGATACCTTAGCTTCCTGCTGAGCCTTGTGAAGAGCGTCAATTCTCTCCTTGGTGCAGAAGCAGTAATACGCATGACCCGACTCAATGAGCTTCAGAGCATATTCCTTGTAGATACCCATTCTTTCGGACTGAATGTAAGGGCCAACGGGTCCGCCGATATCGGGGCCTTCGTCCCAGTTAAGTCCGCAGACTCTCAGGGTATCATATATCTTTTCAACTGCGCCCTCAACGTATCTTTCCTGGTCGGTATCCTCGATCCTGAGGATAAAATCTCCGCCGTACTTCTTGGCGATGATATAGGTGTAGATAGCTGTACGCAGGTTGCCGATGTGCATAAAGCCCGTGGGGCTGGGTGCAAATCTGGTGCGTATTTTCTTAGATGTATCCATTTATAAACAGTCCTTTCTGAAAATATCAGATATACTTTTATATATTGTATTCTCTGTTTCTGACGGTCTCGGTGTCCCTTGCTATCTGCTTCCTGAGAGCTTCAATGCTCGGGAACCGCTTTTCGGGGCGGAGAAAATCCACCAGCCGCAGAACTATGTTCCTGCCGTAAAGGTCGCCGTCAAAGGAGATAAAATATGTCTCCGCATGAGGGGCATCGCCTACCTCAACTGTAGGCTTCACGCCGATATTGGTAACGCCCTTATAAAATTTTCCGTCTATCATGGCATAGGAAGCATACACGCCGAATTTCGGCATAACACAGCCGCTGTCCATACGCTGATTGGCGGTGGGAAAATTCATCTGCCGACCAAAATGATTGCCGTTGACCACCTCGCCGGTTATGGCATAATCATGCCCCAGCAGACGGTTTGCGGAAACGATATCCCCCTCGGCAATGTCCTTTCTTATATCGGAAGAGCATATCCTTACGCCGTTATCGGTGATATCATCGACTACGATAAGCTCCATGCCGTTTTCTCTGCACAGCACGGACAGTCCCTCAGCAGTGCAGGAAGCTCCCCTGCCCAGTCTGAAATCCCTGCCGCATACCACAGTCTTGGCGTTCATTTTTTTGCGTAGGATATCTCTCACAAAATCCTCGGCAGAATTATTCTTTATGCGGGAAAAATCGGGCATATAAACATACTCTGCCCCTTCGTGTTCAAGGAGCAGGCATTTGGTCTCGTCGCTGTAAATGGGACGAAAGCCTGTGCCCTTGGTATCCACCGTTGCAGTCCTGAAAGTGCATACGGCGGCGCTGAGATCATTCGCTGCGGCATTTTCCGCAGCTGCGTCAATGACCGCTTTATGCCCCCTGTGAACTCCGTCAAAAACGCCAAGGGCAACAGATGTGTATTTTCCGTTTATCTGCTCCTCATCGGACAGAAGGATCAAAGCAATCACCTCAAAAATCAGAGAAAATTCTTTTCGACTTTCAGAAGATCTTCATCACGCATTATAACGGCAGTGCCGATAAATCCGCCGCTGCTGCCGAATACTGCGTATCTTTCCGAAGCCGTATCATCAATATCAAGTCGGGAAACGTCAAGGCGTATCCCGTTTCTGTACATTCTTTCCTGAGCCTCGCACAGTCTTACCTTTGGCAGATAGTCAAAAACAGCTTCTACGGGGAGAAGATATTTACCGAAGTCCCTGTCACCGTCGGCAGTCTGCTGGAGCTGCTCAATAGTCACGCAGTCATCGAGAGTAAAGCCGCAGGCAGCCGTGCGCACAAGCGATGTCATTATTCCGCCGCAGCCCAGCTTGTCCCCTATATCATTTATAAGGGTGCGGATATATGTACCCTTTGAGCAGGATATCTCCATAACTCCGCTGCGTGTCTGCTCATCATATTCCTTTATATCAAGGGAATAAACGGTTATAGGTCTCGGCTCTCTTTCAACGGTCTTGCCCTGTCTTGCCAGCTCATAAAGCCTTTTTCCGTTGACCGAAACTGCCGAATACATGGGAGGAAGCTGCATTATATCTCCCCTGAAGCACTCTGCCGCAGATATAAGCCCGTCTTTGTAAACAGGTGTGTCATTTTCTGAAATGACCGTTCCGCTGCTGTCCTGAGTATCGGTAGTAACGCCAAGACGGAAGCCTGCACGGTAAACCTTGTCATGGTCGGGAAGCATATCGCACGCTTTTGTGGCGCAGCCTGCAAACACAGGCAGAACGCCCTCCGCCATAGGGTCAAGGGTACCTGCATGACCAAGCTTTTTCATTTTGAGGATACCACGCATTTTGGCAATAACATCAAAGGAAGTGAAGCCCACAGGCTTATAAACGCAGATGATACCGTTAAGCTCACTCATGACAGCCATAGATCAAAACCCAGCGCAGGCGCAATAACAGAAAGTATCTTGAGCTTTACCTGGGAAAGGTTGCCCTCCACAGTACAGCCAGCCGCACGGATATGTCCGCCGCCGCCAAGCTTTGCGCAAAGCTCAGAAACATTCACGCTCTCCGCACTTCTCATGGAGACCTTGAATTTGCCCGGCTCCCTTTCCTTGATGGTAACGCCTACCTCAACGCCCTCCACCTGCATGGGAATGGAAGCCAGTCCCTCAAATTCCTCGGGAGCAAGTCCTGTTTCCGCTATCATATCGGAGGTAACTGCAATAACGGCGCACTTGTCATCAAGGTACATTTCCATGGAGTTGATAACGTGCTGCTCTACAGTAAGGCGTGCCCTGCTCTTTATCTCGAACAGCTCACGGTTTATCTTTGCGTAAGGGATACCGTATCCCATAAGCTTTGCCACTATCTCATGGCATCTGGGAGTGGTATTTTCAAAACGGAAGCAGCCTGTATCTGTGGAAATGCCGGTGTAAAGGCACTCGGCAGTCTGGAGGTCTATGGGGAACTTGCCCTCGGTGAACACCTCGAAAAGCACCTCGCAGGCAGCCGCAGCCTTGCCGTTGAGCAGAGTTTTTGCGGCATAGCCCGTGTTGGAAATGTGGTGGTCAATAGCCAGGTCAACAAAGTCCGCATAAACGGAAAGAGCCTTTCCGAAAAGGTTCGTATCCGCCAGATCTACTGAAACTATAGTCTGGGGAACGAACTTCTGAGGCTCATAGCCGTTGTAAAGATAGGAATATCTCTTGGGAAAGGGGTCGGAGCAAAGGACATTCGCCTTTTTGCCCACAGCTCTCAGTGCTCTGCAAAGTCCGAATCCGCTGCCCATAGCATCTCCGTCAGGATTAACATGGGTAAGGATATAAAAATTGTCGTTTTTAAGCAGAAAATTTGCAGCTTCAAGAACTGTTATGCTTTCAACCTTTTTATCACTGTTCAAACCTATGACCACCTTTCTGACAGCCGCACCATTACGGCTGTCTGCCTTCCTCGGCTTTATTATTCGTCTTCAGACTGTGTCTCTTCCTCATTTTCAGCTTCCGCAATGTTCTCGAGCATCTTTGCTATCTCTGCGGAATGCTCGATGGAGTCGTCCGCAATGAATTTCAGCTCGGGGCATTTTTTCAGATGAAGCTTGTTGGAAATTTCTTTTCTTATCATCCACCCTGCGCTTTCCAGACCCTTTACGGCATTTTTTGAAGCCTCCATGCCGTCAAGGTGGGAAATATATACCTTGCAGTGTGAATTATCGCCCGAAAGCTCGGTACGGACAACAGAAACAAGTCCGTCCTTTACTCTTGGGTCCTTTATTCTCTCACGGATAAGTCCTGAGATCTCACGCTTAATATCTTCGGATAATCTTGCATTCTTAAAGTTTGGCATATCTGCGCCGTCCTTTCCGCACTGTTATTATCAGTCGGGACGATATTCTTCCATGATAAATGCTTCGAAGATATCGCCTTCCTTGATATCATTGAACTTTTCAAGTGTGATACCGCACTCGTAGCCCTCGGCTACCTCCTTGGCATCGTCCTTGAAACGCTTAAGGCTGGACATCTTATCCTCGGCAATAACTATGCCGTCTCTTACAACTCTTATCTGGCACGCTCTTGTTACCTTGCCGCTGAGAACATATGCACCCGCAACAAGACCAACGTTGGAGATCTTATATACCTGACGAACCTCGATACGTCCGACAGCGATCTCACGGTACTTGGGAGCAAGCATACCCTTCATAGCGGTGCCGATCTCCTCGATAGCATCGTAAATGATACGGTAGAGACGGATATCAACGCCGTCACGCTCTGCGTTTTCTGTAGCAACGGGGTCGGGACGAACATTGAAGCCTACAATGATAGCATTGGATGCGCTTGCAAGCATAACGTCGCTCTCGGAAACAGCACCAACTGCGCCGTGGATGACCTTTATGCGGACCTCATCGTTGGAGAGCTTTTCAAGAGACTGCTTGACTGCCTCAACGGAGCCCTGAACGTCAGCCTTGACGATGATAGGAAGCTCCTTGATCTCGCCCTGCTCGATCTGGCTGAACAGATTGTCAAGAGTAACCTTCTGGTACTGATTGAACTGCTCCTGCTTAGCCTCATGCTTACGCTGTTCAACAAGCTCTCTTGCGAGACGCTCATCTTCAACTGCGTTGAACACATCGCCTGCGGAGGGAACCTCTGCAAGACCTGTTATCTCAACAGGATAAGAGGGACCTGCCTCATGAACAACATTGCCCTTGTCGTTTGTCATAACACGAACACGTCCAACGGAAGTACCTGCGATGATAACATCGCCTGTTCTCAGTGTACCGTTCTGTACAAGCAGAGTTGCGATAGGTCCTCTTCCCTTGTCAAGACGTGCTTCGATAACAGTACCCTTTGCCAGTCTGTTGGGGTTAGCCTTAAGCTCGGCAACCTCGGCAAGAAGAAGTACGTTTTCAAGCAGCTCGTCAATGCCCATACCGGTCTTTGCGGATACAGGAACGCAGATAACGTCGCCGCCCCATTCCTCTACAACAAGGTCATGCTCGGTGAGCTGCTGCTTGATATTGTCAGGGTTTGCACCTTCCTTATCCATCTTGTTGATAGCAACGATGATGGAAACGCCCGCAGCCTTTGCGTGGTTGATAGCCTCAACTGTCTGGGGCATGATACCGTCATCAGCGGCAACAACGAGGATAGCGATATCCGTTACGGACGCACCTCTTGCACGCATGGAGGTAAATGCCTCATGGCCGGGAGTATCAAGGAAAGTGATGTCCTTGCCCTTGTAATTTACTCTGTAAGCACCGATGTGCTGTGTGATACCGCCCGCCTCGGAGTCGGTAACGTGGGAGTTTCTTATCCTGTCGAGAAGTGAAGTTTTACCGTGGTCAACGTGACCCATAACAACAACTACGGGAGCACGCTCAACGCCCTCGCCCTCGTCATCACTGTCGTCGATAAGACGCTCTTCAATGGTAACGATGACTTCCTTTTCAACCTTTGCGCCCAGCTCTTCAGCAACGAGAGAAGCTGTATCAAAGTCGATGACCTGGTTGATGGTGCACATCTCGCCCAGACCCATGAGCTTCTTGATGACCTCGGTAGCTGTTACCTTCAGTCTGGAAGCAAGCTCGGAAACAACGATCTCATCGGGAATGAGAACTTTGAGCTGCTGCTTTCTTGCACGCTCAAGCTCCAGTCTGCGGAGCTTCTCAGCCTCGGTCTCCTTCTTGCTGGAATACTGCTGCTTGTTTCTCTGAGCAGACTTCTGTGTGAGCTTCTGCTTCTTGGATAAATTGTCCTTGCTGCGCTTTCCGCTTCCGCCGCCGGAAAGAGGCGCGATATTCTCGTACTTTTCGTTGTACTTGTCGATATCAACATAGCTTCCTCTTGTATCAACGGTACGCATCTTCTGCTCTACCTTTACGCTCTCGGAAGAGAAATTGCCGCCCAGCTTGGTCTTGACAGTCTTGTTATTGTCAGCGATCTTGTTTTCAGGCTTCTTAGGCTCCTGCTTAACAGCGCTGTTCTTCTTTTCATCAGACTTCTTCACCTGATTGTTGAATCTTTCAAGCGCAGACTTCTGCTCGCTCTTGTGAAGAGGCATCTTTTCGTTATTGTTATTATTGCTCTTGGGTGCCTCGGGCTTCTTCTCAACAGGCTTTTCTGCCTTTGGTTCAGCCTTGGGAGCAGCAGGCTTTGCAGCCTCGGCAGCTGCTTTCTGTGTAGCCTTGGGAGCGGTATCCTTCTTTGCGGCAGGCTTTTCCTGCTTCTTTGCAGGTGCAGGCTTCTTATCGGCAGGCTTTTCTTCCTTCTTAGGCTCGGGCTTATTGTTCCTTGACTCGAAGTAAGGATTGAAGCTATCCACCTGATTATTCTGTGAAAAAGACTCGAGAATATAATTAAGCTCATCCTGTGTAATGCTTGCAGATGGCTTCTTTACGGTTCCGAACTTATCGGAAATAAAGTCGCTAAGCTCCTGATTTGATATTTTAAGGTCCTTGGCAACCTCGCTGAGTTTGGATTTTGTCTGGTTCTGTTTTGTACTCATAGGCTATAATTACCCTCCTATTATTACGTGACGTCTTTCGGATATTATCCGATAAGCTCTGTCAGTTTCTTTGCAAATCCTTCGTCGCATATTCCGATAACACCTGCTTTTCTGCCCACCGAGAACTCTATCTCAGCAATAGTGGCATCAATGCAGTGAACGGGAACAGCCTTTTGGTCTGCGAAAAATCTGACTTCTTTTTCTGTTTTTGCGGATATATCCGAGGCAAGAAAAACCGCTTTCGCTTTGTCCGTGAGTATGGACTCCTTAACAGAATCGAAACCCATGGTCATTCTTCCCGCTTTTCGGCAGATCGTAAGCAGACCGAATAATTTTTCTTTACTGACGCTCATTCAGCTCTCTCTCCATATTATCATAAACCTCGTCTGATATGCGGCAGGAAAAGCTTTTTTCAAGTTTTCTGGATTTTCTCGCAAGTCTCAGGCACTCGGCATTGGGGCACACATAAGCTCCTCTGCCTGATTTTTTTCCTGTTGTGTCCAGAGATATCTCGCCCTCGGGAGACCTTACCACCCTGATAAGCTCCTTTTTGGGCTTCATTTCATTGCAGCCCAGGCACATACGCATGGGTATCTTTTTTACCGCTGCCACAATATCACCTCATTTATATAAATGCGGACGGTCAGTCCACAGGATTTTCAGGCTTGATGTCGATCTTATAGCCTGTCAGACGGGCTGCAAGCTTGGCATTCTGACCCTTGTTTCCGATAGCCAGTGAAAGCTGGTTGTTGGGAACGATAACAGTGCACGCCTTTTCGTCGCCCTCAGCCACATCTACCCTGATAACATCAGCGGGAGCAAGTGCCTTGGCAATGAATACTGCAGGATCCTCGTCATAAACGATGATGTCGATCTTCTCGCCGCCCAGCTCCTCAACTATCTTGCTTATCCTTGAACGCTTGGGGCCGATGCACGCACCTACGCAGTCAACGTTGGGGTCCTTGGAGCAAACTGCGATCTTTGTTCTGGAGCCCGCTTCTCTTGCGATGGACTTTATCTCAACTACGCCGTCGTATATCTCTGGTATCTCAAGCTCGAAAAGTCTCTTTACCAGATCCTTATGTGTACGGGAAATCTTGATGGCAGGCTTTCTGTCGGGGTTAACGATGCCCACAACATATATCTTGATGATATCGCCCTCTGTAAGTACCTCTCCGGGGATCTGCTCGTTCTTGTAGAGATAGATCTCATTCTTGTCAACCAGCAGAACAGCGTTGCCTGTTGCCGGCTCCACCTTCTGAACGGTTGCGGAGATAATGTCATGTACCTTATCCTTGTACTGGGCAATGAGCTTTTCCTTCTCAAATTCCTTTACATCGTGGCGGATAGACTGCTTTGCATACTGAGCAGCAACTCTGCCAAACTTTGCTGTATCAAGCTTGTAAGGAACTCTGTCGCCGCAAACGCAGCCGGGAACAATAGTCTTTGCCTCTTCGATGTTTATCTCGTTGAGGTCAATAGGCTCATCATCAACGACAGTTCTGAGAACGCATACATCAAATACGTTTCTGGCAGGGTCAATATCCACCAGGAAATCATCACAGTCTGGATATTCCTTTCTGACTGCCTTCATAATGCCCTGCTGGATCTTCTCAACAAGAGCCTCCAGCGGGATAGAGTTTTCATGTGCGAGACATTCAAGTGCTTCAAAAAATTCCTTGTTCATCTTTTTGAAATTCCTCCTGAGTTAATAATGTTAATCGCCGTCTTCACAGAATTCATCGGGAAGCTCCTCGTCATCGTAGAGCTTGATGAACGCAGTTTCGGAAATAATAACCTTTTTGGTGCCGTCCTCGGTCTCAACTGTAATGCTGCCGTCGTCTTTATTATACGCAGTCAGAACAGCGATAAATTCCTTGACGCCGTCTTTTTCACGGATATATCTTATGCGCAGCGGGCACTCGAGATACTCAAGGAAATGTTCCTCTCTTTTAAGCTCTCTGCCCAATCCGGGGGAACCGACCTCAAGCATATACTGCTCATCTATAGGGTCCTCATCGTCCAGCGCCTTTGAAAGCGGACGTGTCATAGCCTCGCAGTCGTCCATATCAACGTAGCCGTCGGGCTTTTCGATAAGCACTCTGAGATAGCGCATAGAGCCTTCCTTGTCGAAGGTCACGTCCCAGATGGTAAGACCAAGCTCATCGGCGATGGGCTTGGCGATATCGAACACCCTTGAAACGGTGCTGCCGCCCTTGCCCCCTTTTTTTCCTGCCATAAACAATACCTCCATCAAACAAGAAAGACCGGATTGCTCCAGTCTTTGTCCTTTACTATTGGTGTACTTTGATTATTATACCACACTCATTTTGAAATTGCAAGTGTTTTTTTGATTTTTATGCTTTTTACAGCCAATTTTTGCCTCTTTTCTGCCGATACCTCACTGATTTTTAACAGTGATCCGCTTTAAGGTCAGAATACATATCAAATAGTGTATTCGATTACCTGCCAAATCCTTCATTTCCGTAATTGACAAATCCGTCTTATTGTGTTATGATTTAAATATCAGAGCTTTTTTGCAATGCTGATTTCACATCACCCTATAGAACGATATGAAATCAGCATATAAGCTCATACATTCATGAAAAGGAGCACAAAATTATGTATCCAATCAAGCTTAAGCCTGCTTTTAAAGACTACCTCTGGGGCGGCACAAGACTCAGAGACGATTTCGGCAAGGACTGCGATTTTGACAAGATCGCTGAAAGCTGGGAGCTTTCCTGCCATAAGGACGGCAACTCCGTTGTGGCTGACGGCGAATTTGCAGGTCTCACACTGGCTCAGTATATTGAAAAGGAAGGCAAGTCCGTACTCGGAACAAACTGCGAGAAGTTCGAGAACTTCCCTATTCTTATAAAGCTTATCGACGCTAAGGACAACCTTTCCGTTCAGGTTCACCCCAACAATGAGTATGCTCAGAGAGTTGAGGGCGAATACGGCAAGACCGAGATGTGGTATGTTGTTGACTGCGACGAGGGTGCTTCCCTGCTCTACGGCTTCAAGCATAATATCACAAAGGAAGAATTCCGTGAGAGAATAGAAAACAATACTCTGCTTGAAGTTACAAACTCCGTTCCCGTAAAGAAGGGCGACGTTTTCTTCATCGAGGCAGGAACTCTCCACGCCATAGGCAAGGGTATCCTTATCGCTGAGATACAGCAAAATTCCAACACCACCTACCGTATCTACGATTACGGCAGAGTAGGCGCAGACGGCAAGCCCAGACAGCTCCACATCGACAAGGCTGTTGACGTTACAAACCTCTGCCCCGCAAAGCCTTATCCTCAGTCCGAACCTGTTGACATGGGCGGCTGGACAAAGAAGCGTCTTGCAAAGTGCGAATATTTTACCGTTGACGTTATCAATGTTGATACCTCCGCTGCTCTCGAGGCAGACAAGTCCTCTTTCGTAAACATTCTTGTTCTTGACGGCGGCTGTGTGCTTTCCTCCGAGGGCAACGATGCAGTTGAGCTTAAAAAGGGTGACAGCGTGTTCATTCCCGCAGGTCTGGGCAAATTTGAGCTTACAGGCAAGTGCTCCGCTGTTATGACCCATATTGATTGATATTATAATAGTATTTCAGGGAGTTTTGCATGGATATCCGTACATTTATAGGTGACAGGAGCTTTTACAAAAAGATTTTCACAATAGCCGTTCCCATAATGATACAAAACGGCATTACGAATTTTGTTGCTCTTCTGGACAACATAATGGTAGGTCAGCTAGGCACAGCTCAGATGTCGGGTACGGCGGTGGTAAATCAGCTTCTGTTCGTATTCAACCTCTGCATTTTCGGAATCCTTGCAGGCCCCGGGATATACGGTGCGCAGTTTTTCGGCAAGGGCAGCAGCGAGGGCGTGCGCAATACTTTCCGCTTCAAGCTTTATGCAGGGCTTCTGGTGCTGCTGGCAGGCGGAACGATCCTATCACTGTTCAGCACCGAACTTATAAGCTCGTATCTTACGGGAAACGGCGAGGAAAGCAACAAGGCGCTGATATTGCAGTCGGGACTTGACTACCTGGGTGTAATGATAGTAGGTCTTATCCCATTTACGGTAACACAGATATACGCCTCCACGCTGAGAGAGACCAATCAGACGCTTGTTCCCATGTTTGCAGGCCTTACCGCCGTGCTCATGAACCTTGTGCTTGACTGGGTGCTTATCTTCGGAAACCTTGGCATGCCCAAAATGGGCGTAAAGGGAGCGGCTCTTGCCACTGTTATCGCACGATTTGCCGAGTGCATCATCGTTGTGATATGGACTCATGCCAACAGCGGCAAAAATGCTTTCATCAATGGCGCATACAGCAGTCTCAAGATACCCTCCGACCTTGTGAAGCAGATAATCATACACGGTCTGCCTCTGGCTGTAAATGAGGGACTGTGGTCATCGGGAATGGCTCTGCTGAACCGATGCTACTCAATGAGAGGGCTGGAAGTGGTTGCGGCTACCAATATCTCCTCCACTATCTTCAACCTGTTCTCGGTCATCTTTATTGCCCTGGGCAATTCCGTTGGAATAATCGTGGGACAGATACTCGGCTCGGGAGATATGAAAAAGGCACGGGAGACCGACACAAGGCTTATCGCATTCACCGTTGCAGCAGGCATTTTCACTGGAATCATGATGGCTGCACTCTCAAAGGTATTCCCTGAACTTTACAACACAGATGACAGTGTAAGGTCGCTTGCAGGCAGCCTTATAGTCATCTCGGGAATGTTCACTCCCCTGACCTCATTTATGCACGCCGCATATTTCACCCTTCGTTCGGGCGGAAGAACGTTCATCACTTTCCTTTTCGACAGCGTATATGTATGGGCTGTCACTATACCAACGGCACTTCTTCTGGTAAATTTCACCGATTTTGATATTCTCAAAATATACTTCTGCTGCCAGGCAGTGGATATATTAAAGGTAACAATAGGCTTTATTCTGATAAAAAAAGGCGTATGGCTGCGGAATATCGTATCTGCGTCTTAATATATGAAAGGCGGTCAAACAAATGAAATATTACATTGGCATTGACTTGGGCGGAACAAATATCAAAGCCGGAGTTGTAAATGAGAAGTTTGAGATAATCGCAAAGGCTTCCACAAAAACTCTCTGCCCCCGTCCCGCAAAGGATATCTGCGATGATATGGCTAAGGTGTCCATTGAGGCATGTAAGCTGGCTGGCATTTCCGTTGACGATGTTGAATGGATAGGCGTGGGAACTCCCGGTATCGCTGATAATATCAACGGCACTATCCCCTATTCCAACAACCTTGATTTCCACGATGTACCCGTAAGAAAGTACATTCAGGCTCATATCAACAAGCCTGTTTATGTTGCTAACGATGCCAATGCAGCTGCATACGGCGAATTTGTTGCAGGTGCTGCAAAGGGCGCAAAGAACGCTGTCTGCATCACTCTGGGAACAGGCGTTGGCGCAGGAATCATCGTTGACGGCAAGATCCTCACAGGCTCCAACCTTGCAGGCGCAGAGCTTGGTCATATGGTCATCGAGGTAGATGGTCCTCAGTGTACCTGTGGAAGAAAGGGCTGCTTCGAGGTATTCTCCTCCGCAACAGGTCTTATCCGCATGACTAAGGAAGCTGCCGAGGCTGACAGCTCCTCCATACTCAACAAGTATCTGGCAGAGGACGGCAAGTTCTCCGCACGTCACGCTTTCATGGCTATGAGAGAGGGCGACAGGGCAGGTACAGAGGTAGTTGAAAAGTACTGCAAGTACCTTGCTGCAGGCATCACCAACACCATCAACATCTTCCAGCCTGACATTCTCTGCATAGGCGGCGGCGTATGCAACGAGGGCGATCCTCTTCTTCTCCCCGTCAAGGAGCTTGTCAAGAAGGAAGTTTACACAAGAATGCTTTCTCAGAACACCGAGATAGTCATTGCAAAGCTCGGAAACGACGCAGGAATCATCGGTGCCGCATTCCTCGGACTGGAGAGCTGAGATGGGATTTCCGGACAAAATATGATCGTTCGTTGAAAGCGGCGAGCTTGACAAAATCACCGAAAAGGTCGGTCAGACAGTCAATACTCTTTTAGACGAACAAAAAAACGCAGCTCAGTATGCACGTTCCGCTGCACAGACAGTGACACAGGCTGCTCCGCAGGCATCAGCTGCGGTAAGTCCCGCAAAGCCGCCACGCAACGTAACTTTTACATTCTGTGACAGCGATGATAACAATGCAAATATTGATGTTGAATCCTCATTTATGCTCAGCGGCGATTTCGTTGAAAGCCGCTCGGGTGCAGCTGAGATAGATTACTGCGCAGTATATGCCCCCGAAAGCAACTCCGATTATGAAGAGGGCGACAGCTCACAGCCCGTATTCATTATGACAAACGTTGCCGAAAGTGAGATACACAGCATCATCTGCAATTATAAAAAAGGCATTGCAGACGCAGCATAACAAAGGTAAACCTGCCAAATGACAGGATATACTTCAAGGCAAAGCTCATGGCTGCCGTTGATGAAGCGGCAGCTACATACAAGGAAACCATTTTATAACAAAAGAGGTAATAAAAAATGTCTTGCAAAGATTGTAACTTTTTCTGTGAGGGTGCCGACAAGGCTCCCCAGCGTTCACTTTTCAACGCTCTCGGAATGACCAAGGAGGAAATGGAAAGACCTCTGGTAGGTATCGTTTCTTCCTACAATGAGATCGTTCCCGGTCACATGAACATCGACAAGATCGTTGAAGCCGTAAAGATGGGCGTTGCTATGGCAGGCGGTACACCTGTTGTATTCCCCGCTATCGCAGTTTGCGACGGTATTGCAATGGGTCATCAGGGAATGAAGTATTCTCTCGTTACCCGTGACCTTATTGCAGATTCCACCGAGTGCATGGCTCTTGCTCATCACTTTGACGCTCTGGTAATGATACCCAACTGCGACAAGAATGTTCCCGGTCTGCTTATGGCTGCTGCCCGTGTAAACGTACCCACAATTTTCGTATCAGGCGGCCCCATGCTTGCAGGCCACGTTAAGGGCAGCAAGACTTCACTTTCCAGTATGTTCGAAGCTGTAGGCGCATACACCGCAGGCAGAATAAACGAGGAAGAGTTTGAAGAGTTTGAGAACAAGGCTTGTCCCACCTGCGGAAGCTGCTCGGGTATGTACACCGCAAACTCCATGAACTGCCTTACCGAAGTTCTGGGCATGGGCCTCAAGGGCAACGGTACTATCCCCGCTGTTTATTCCGAAAGACTGCGCCTTGCAAAGCACGCAGGTATGCAGGTAATGGAGCTTTACAGAAAGAACATCAGACCACTTGATATCATGACCGAAAAGGCATTTCACAATGCTCTTACCGTTGATATGGCCCTGGGCTGCTCCACCAACAGTATGCTCCACCTCCCCGCTATCGCTCACGAGTGCGGAATTGAAATAAATCTCGATATCGCAAATGAGATAAGCGCAAAGACTCCTAACCTCTGCCACCTTGCTCCCGCAGGTCACGCTTATATGGAGGATCTTAACGAAGCAGGCGGAGTTTACGCAGTTATGAACGAGCTTAATAAGAAAAATCTGCTCAACACCGACGTTATGACCTGCACAGGCAAAACTGTTGCCGAAAATATCGCAGGCTGCGTAAACAGGAATCACGATATTATCCGTCCTATTGACGATCCCTACAGCGAAACAGGCGGAATCGCAGTCCTCAGAGGAAACCTTGCTAAGGACGGCTGTGTTGTTAAGCGCAGTGCGGTAGCTCCTGAAATGCTCAAGCACACAGGCCCCGCAAAGGTATTCGACTGCGAAGAGGACGCTCAGGCAGCTATCCTCGGCGGAAAGATCGTCAAGGGCGATGTTGTGGTTATCCGTTACGAAGGCCCCAAGGGCGGACCCGGCATGAGAGAGATGCTCAACCCCACCTCCGCTATCATGGGCATGGGTCTCGGCAGCGATGTTGCTCTTATCACTGACGGTCGTTTCTCAGGCGCATCAAGAGGTGCGGCTATCGGTCACGTTTCTCCCGAAGCAGCTGTTGGCGGCATTATCGGTATCGTTCAGGACGGCGATATGATAACCGTTGATATCCCTAACTACACCCTCAGCCTCAACGTTGACGATGAAGAGATCGCACGCCGTATGGCTAACTTCACTCCCAAGAAGAAGGAGCTTAAGGGCTACCTCAAGAGATATGCTGCCCTTGTTACATCCGGCGCACAGGGTGCTATCCTCAAGAATGAATAATCACACAATCGGAGCGGTAATATGAGTAAAAACAGCGCATCTAAGACCATAGGAAAAATAGTGTCACTGATAATCCTGATACTCCTGCTGGGTGTCATAGCCGTAACATGGTTTATCGGCGGTCAGACAAAGGCTATCGAAAAATACTGTGCGGCGTTTGCGTCAGGCGACCTTAAATCAATGAACAAGGTGACGGATATTTATTCCGATCAGACTGACGACAAGAGCTTCAAACAGCAGCAGAAGGATCATTTCAGGTCTCTCCCCCAGTTTGAAGAGCTTGAGGACACCGATGTTATCAGCTCCGATGTTGATGTAAAGTACCACAAAAAAGCCGCAGACTTTACCCAATGGGAATGTATGACCAAGGCAGATTACTTCTCACAGGGCATGAGCATTTCGCAGGATATAACATTCACGCTGAAATTTGAAGGCGGCAAGTGGAAGATAATTAGTGCGGAATAATAAAAAATCAGCTCCGAACATATGCTCGGAGCTGATTTTTTTATTTTATGATCTTTTTCATTGATATATGGGGACAATATTCATCGAAATATTCATCGCCGTAGGCTGTGTAGCCCATAGACTCGTAAAAGCCCTTTACCCTTATCTGAGCTGAGAGAACTGCCGTTCCCCCGCCAAGCTCGGATATCTTGCTTTCGAGAAGAGAAACTATCTCACGGCCGAGGCCCTTTCCTCTGTACGGCTTCATAACGGCTATCCTGCCGATATGATAATCGCCGTTTTCGGTAAAGAGCCGACCCGTTGACACAGGCTCTCCGTTATCTGTGAGAATGCCGTGGTAGGCTTTATTGTCCGTATCATCAAACTCGTTTTTGAAACCCTGCTCATCAACAAACACAGTCTGTCGGATAAGCTTTGCCTCGGGAGCATTTTCCAGCCCCATAACTATCCTGCTTTCCATCATCAAAGCACCTTTGAGAGAAATTCTTTCAGTCTGGGGTTATGCGGGTTTTCAAAGAACTCCTTGGGAGGATTCTGCTCCATGATAACGCCGTCAGCCATGAACATTACCCTTGATGCAACCTCACGGGCAAAGCCCATTTCGTGAGTTACCACGACCATGGTCATGCCGTCATCGGCAAGCTCGGTCATGATGTTCAGGACTTCGCCAACCATTTCGGGGTCAAGGGCTGATGTAGGCTCATCAAAAAGCATTACATCGGGATTCATTGCCAGTGAACGGGCAATGGCGATTCTCTGCTTCTGACCGCCAGAAAGCTGCGAGGGATAATTATAAGCCTTATCAAGAAGTCCTACTTTTTTCAGCAGCTCCTCTGCCTTAGCCTCTGCCTCTTCCTTGGTCATGAGCTTCAGCTTTACGGGAGCAAGAGTGATGTTATTTATTATACTCAGGTTAGCAAACAGATTGAAGTGCTGGAACACCATTCCCATCTTCTGGCGCATGAGATTAAGCTCTTTTTCGCTTGAATGGGTGATGTCCGTTCCCTCGAAAATGATACTGCCGGAAGTGGGCTTTTCAAGAAGATTGAGGCAGCGCAGAAATGTACTTTTTCCTGAGCCTGAAGGGCCTATGATAACGACCTTCTCGCCCTTTTCGATGTTCTCGGTGATGCCTTTGAGTATTTCCAGATCACCAAAGGATTTACAGAGATTTTCAACGCTTATCATTAGCCGCCAGCCTCCTTTCGAGCTTTGTAACAAAGTGAGTAAGCACCATAACGATCACAAGATAGATGATCGCTACGGCAATAAGGGGCATAAACGGCTCATATGTTGCGGAACGGATAGTATCGCCGCCCTTGGTAAGATCCTGCACGGCAATATATCCTGCAACAGAAGTCTCTTTCAGCAAAACGATGCACTCGTTTGCAAGAGAGGGCAGAACATTCTTGAACGCCTGCGGGATAATAATGTACATCATTGTCTGAGCATAGTTGAGGCCAAGGCTTGAGCCTGCCTCAAACTGACCGTTATCAACGGACATTATGCCCGAACGGACTATCTCGGCAACATATGCAGCAGAGTTCAGACCGAACGCCAGCACCGCCGCAAATATCTTATCAACGGAAACCGATGCGAAAATAACAAAGTAAATTATAAGCAGCTGAACTACAACAGGCGTACCTCTGATGACTGTAAGGTATATCTTTGCCAGAACATTCAGGAATTTGAGCTTTCCTGTCTTGTCGTGGGTGGAACGGACTATTGCAATGAGAAATCCCAGAACGATGCCCAGCATTACGGCAAAAAGCGTAATAACTATCGTGTTTTTAAGGCCGTTTGTAAGGTATTTCCAGCGATCGTCCACGATAAAGGTCTTATAGAACTTATCAGCAAAATTCGTTATAAAATCCTGAATCATCGTTATAATATCCTGAATCATAAATAGCATCACTTCCAAACTGAATGCGGCTGCCCGCATGACTGCTGACAGCCGCAAAATTTAAATGGTTTACTTTCTTACAATAATTACCTGTGTTGCTGTAGTATAGGGATCAGAGAAGTTTACGTTTTCAAGTCTGTCCTCGGTAACGGTCATACCTGCAACGCCAACGTCAGCCTTGCCTGTCTGAACAGCGGCAATGATGGAATCGAACTCCATGTTGTCGATCTTAAGGTCCTTGCCGAGAATATCGCAGACAGCCTTCATCATATCAGCGTCAAAGCCTACAACGTCCTCGCCGCTCATGCTCTCGTAAGGAGGGAACTCGGCGTTGGTTGCCATTACGATAGTGCCGTCATACTGAATGCCCTCGGGAGAGGTGTAGGGGTGCTGACCTGCCTCGTCGCCGATCCAGTTGGACTTGATCTGCTCAAGAGTACCGTTAGACTCGAGCTGTGCAAGAGCGTCATTTATCTGCTGGGTAAGCTCGTCGTTATCCTTCTTGATAGCGATAGCGTAGTTCTCATCGGGATACTTGTCATCAAGAATAGTAAGGGAATCGCTGTTCTGGCTTACAAATACGGTAGCGGGCTGGAGGTCGATGATAACTGCGTCGATCTTGCCCTGCTTAAGAGCCTGAACTGCATCAGCGCCCTTGTTGTAACGCTCAACGGTAGCGCCCTCAACATCGGAAGCATAGGTATCGCCAACTGTACCAAGCTGAACGCCTATCTTCTTGCCGTTAAGGTCATCAATGGAGAAAACGGTATTTTCGGGAGCCTTGCTTCCGCAGCCTGTGAACATTGCAGCGGAGAGAACTGCTGCAGCTGCTACAGATATTAACTTCTTTAATTTCATACTAAATGAACTTCCTTTCATAAACCCCAGTTATGGAATCATATTTACACCTATTATAATATAGATTATAAGGAATTTCAAGCATCTTTTCAAATTTAATATATTATTTTACATTATAACAAATTTTATTTCAGATTTTTCTGCAATGCTGTGATATCACTTTATTGCGATAATTATTATGCAAATTAAATCAGATATTAACTTATATGCAAAACAAAATACATCAAATGACAGGCGGATAATATTATAATTATAATAATAACCAACTCACGAAAGGATATGATATTTTGGAAGAAACATCAGTAACAGAAGCTATCAGTGAGGTAGCTGAGACAGTCGCCGAGACTACAGCTCCCGAGATAATCAGCGAGGCAGAGGTCGTTATGGACGCAGTTGCCAAGGGCAGCGTTACAGGCGATATGCTCAAAAAATTCGGCGAGGCAATAATCGCCTACCTTCCCACAGTTATAATCGCAGTAGTGATCTTCCTGGTGGGAAAATTCATAACAAAGCTCATTATGAAATTCGTTGACAGGTGCATGGACAGGTCTCACATTGACGAGACTGCACAGGGCTTCCTCAAATCCCTTACAAACATCATACTGTCGGCATTTGTCATTGTAATTGCCCTTTCCGTTCTGGGAATACCCATGACATCTATCATCACGGTAATAGGTGCGGCAGGCGTTGCAATCGGTCTTGCACTCCAGAACAGCCTTTCAAACATTGCAGGAGGCTTCATCATTCTTTTCACAAAGCCGTTCTGCAAGGGTGACTACGTTATCACAAACGGCATAGAAGGCGTTGTTGACGACATCAGGATCCTTTCAACAAAGCTTGTTACTCTTGACAATAAAATAGTATATATCCCGAACGGCATGGTATCCAGCGGTACTATCACCAATTTCAGCCGTGAGGACAAACGCCGTGTTGATCTGGTGTTCAGCATTTCCTACGAGCAGGATTTCCGCAAGGCTATTGACATCATCAACGGCGTTATCAGCGCTCACCCCCTGACAGTAAAGGAAGCGGGCGCATTTGCACCTTTCGCAAGAGTATCGAACCTTGGCGCAAGCTCGGTTGATATCACTATGAGAGTATGGACAAAGACCTCCGATTACTGGACAGTTTATCATGATATGATCGAGAACGTCAAGACTGCCTTTGACAAGAACGGCATTGAGATCCCCTACTCCAAGCTGGACGTTAACATCAAGAACAACGCATAAGATTTTATCCGCAGTGTGCTTTATCATACTGCGGATAATTTTGTAAATAAAGTGTGACGTCTAAGGCATAGCTTCCAAAAATCACGCATTTAAACCATTTTCCGACAAATAAGCCTTAAAAGGGAAAATTTCAAAAAAAGCTTGACAAACGTATTCCGTTATGATATAATATAAAAGTCGTCAGAAACGATAACAAGTAAAACAAGAGTAACTTCTGTTTTGTCGGGGTGTAGCTCAGTTTGGCTAGAGCGCTACCTTGGGGTGGTAGAGGCCGTGGGTTCAAGTCCCGTCACTCCGACCATGAAGTCCTTACAGTTTTCTGTAAGGACTTTTTGTTTTATACTGATAACAATTTCTATAAAAAATCTCCCCTGCCAAAAGCAGAGGAGATTTGCTGTATCGTTATCTTTTCAGATTGTTAAGTCCGTACTTTCTTATAGTGTCACGATAATTCTTGAATGAGTAGTTGAGATCAACATATTCATCTATTCCCGATATCCTGCCGACCTCGCTGTACTGCCACATTCCGTAGTGGTAGCTGTAGTTTTCAGCAAGCTTTACTTCATCGCCCCAGCAGGCAACCCAGATATCGTACTTTTCTATCTTATCCATTATAAGATTATCGTCAAAGAACTTGGCATAGCTGTATATCATTGCGTAATAGCCGGAATTTTCAAGCGCTTCCATAAACGTGGTGACGATATCGGTAACATCACGCCTTGGCATTGACTTGTAGAAATCTTCCTCAATATCCAGCACCACGGGATATTCGGGCGAATAGTCGCTGATGGCATTCAGGAAATATGCAGCTTCCTTTCTTGCCTCGGAAACGTTGCGTGCATACATATAATGATAAAATCCGTAGGGAATATCATACTTTTCGCAGCCTGCCACATTCTTTGCAAGCATTGGGTCGGTGTCCTCATAGCCGTAGGAGGCTCTTATCATTGCAAACTGAGCCTTGCCGCTGCTCTTGACACGCTTCCAGTTTATATCTCCGTTCCACTTGGAAACGTCAATTCCTGCTATCCTGCTGCCGTAAACGGTGACATACACGCTGTCTGTCTTGCCGTTGTCGGTGGAAAGAGTGATGACAGCGTTGCCTTCCTTGATGCCTGTTATCTCGCCCTTGCGATTGACATTTACCACAGAAGGATTATCCGACTCGATGGTGTACGTATATTTTGCGCCTGCGGGATATATCCTTGCATCAAGCAGGACTTTCTGACCTACCTGAACGCCTGCGGATTCCTCGGCAAATTTTACCATTGAAGGAACCAGATCGCCGTTTGCGTCATATTCCTTGGTTATCTTTTCCTCATATGACTTATCCTGCTCTTCCTGGCTCATAACTGAAACAACATTGACGTTGAGCTTTATGCTTTTTCCGCTGCCTGTTTTGCAGACGATCCTTGTGTTACCTGCTCCTCTGGCAGTAATAACTCCGTCACTGCTTACGGAAGCCACTGCCTTATTGAGCGAGCGGAATGAAACAGTATCTGTGCAGTCGGAGGGAGTCAGCTCGTAGATTATCTTATATGTATCGCCCTCATATATAGTCACGGAGCTGTGTTTAAGCTCAATGGACTTTGCTTTATCGGAAGATGAAGCAGGTGTTTTGCTGTCGCTTCCGCTGTTATCACCGTTATCGCCTGTATCCTCGATAATATCATCGGAAGAGGTATCCTCCTCAACGGGAGCTGACTTGACGGTAAGGGCAAATCTGTCCTTTACGCCCGATGATGCCTTTACTGTGATTATCGCCGTGCCCTTTGCCACTGCGGTGACATTTCCCTTGGAATCAACCGTTGCCACCTTTTTGCCGGAGCTGGAATAGGTCAGCACATCGTCCGAATTTGACGGCTTCAGGCGGCAGCCTATTTTAAAGGTATCCCCTGCATAGACTGTGGATTTATAGCTGTAAATGGTAACTTCCTTTGCGGGCTTGGTAACAACGCCGTCAGAGGTATCCACTTCCTCGGTGGTCTGCCCTGTTTCGGTATCGTCAGTTACCTCGTCGGCGCCGTCGTCCGTGTTATCTGTATCATCGGTGACGGTATCTTCGTCAGTAGTGTCCGTATTATCGCCGCCTGACGCAGTATCGCTGCTGTCCGTTTTGTTCCTGCTGAAATCGGCATAAGCGTAAGCGGGGTCGGTAAAATCTGCAAATGCGGACGCTCCGCCGCACATGACCATTACCGCAGCCGACACAAGCGCCAAAGCTCTTCTGGTATAACGCTTCATTTTCGAGATCCTTTCAGTATTTTTCTTTGTTTGTTCAACACTTATTTAATTTTACCGTATTTTGCAGCTTATGTCAATAATTATTATAAATGTAACCAATTTGTCACATTATAAGAAAGCGCCCTGCAAGGCTTATCATGCGCATCACGGAAAAAAATCAGTTACCGAATTTTGTTTTCGAGCGTAATCGGTTACAGCAAAAATAATTTTTATTTTTGGCAATTCCCTTGACTTTTGGGTGGATTGCGGTTATTATATATAATGTGTAATAATGTATAAATATGCTTATGCTAAACTCTGATCGTTCTATAGGCAAAGCCGAGAATTTATTTGTAGGTTGATTAGAGATTAGTATTACATCGGAGCACTTTGCTTTCGGCAAAAGCTCTGTTAAAATATGATCCGAAAGGAACGTGATGTTAGGGTTGAACGATAAGCTCAAGCTTTACGGGTTTAATAATCTCACCAAAACTCTAAGCTTCAATATCTATGATATTTGCTATGCAAAGAGTCCCAGGGAGCAGCAGGACTATATTAAGTATATCGACGAACAGTATAACTCCGATAGACTTACCAAGATCCTCTGCGACGTTACCGATGCTATCGGTGCACACGTACTGAACATTTCAAAGCAGGACTACGAGCCTCAGGGTGCGTCGGTCACGCTGCTTATTTCCGAGGAACACCTTGACAGGGACGATATTGACGAGTCCTGCAATATGCGTGGAGTTCCCCAGAAAAGGGATATTGCAGGGCATCTTGACAAGAGCCATTTAACTGTTCACACCTATCCCGAGTTTCACCCCGACAACGCCATCACCACATTCCGTGTTGATATTGACGTTTCCACCTGCGGCGAGATAACACCTCTTAAATCACTTGATTATCTTATCGGCAGCTTTGATTCCGATATCATTACCATTGATTACCGAGTAAGAGGCTTTACCCGTGACGAAAAGGGCAAAAAGCTTTTCATCGACCACGATATCACCTCCATTCAGGACTATATCGCAAAGGACACCCTTGAAAAGTACGACGCTATCGACATAAACGTATATCAGGCAAATATTTTCCACACCAAAATGATGATAAAGGAGATATTCCTCCAGAATTATCTTTTCAATACCGACACCTACGAGCTTGCACCCAAACGCCGTCTTGAGATAAACGATCTTTTGAGACGTGAAATGATCGAGATATTCAGCGGAATGAACATATTCTGATACACCTTGAAATGAGCTGATACTGTGACAAAAAATCTGAAAAAGACTGCCTGTTGTATATGCGCTTTCACCGTGCTTACAGTTTCGCTGCTGTGGCTGGCATGGGGAATAAAGGAAAATACAAAATATCACAGGATAACTGCACAGATAACCGATATTTCCGAGTTCAGCACCGAAAACAGCAACTTTTATAAAAGCGGCGGCAAAGAAAAATACACTGTTGCCAATGCGGCATATAAATATAAGGATCTGTACGGTCAGTATCACACCGACGAATTCACTGTCTATGAATTTGAAAGCGATAAGTATGCCGTAGGAGACAACTATTATATTTATCAGGTTGACGGCTGGAGAGACCCGATAGCAGAATCTCTTGCCAAAAGCGATATGCTTGATAATCTTGTATGGCCTGTGATATTTACTGTTTCCGCTCTTATCGTAACGCTTTTAAACGCCAAGGGACTTAAATATTTAGGCATCGCTGCGGACAGATTTCAGTTTCAGTTTATTCTATCCATTGTGATCTATGTTTTATGTGCGGGCTACACCGCCTATATTCTGTTTTTCTGGCGGACTACCGCTATATACTTCAGCGGGCTTGATGAGCTATTTCATATGGCAGGCGCAATTCTTATGTGCGCAGTCGGCGTGATCATTGACGCTGTTGTATGGGGAGTATCCATAAGCCGCCTGCCTGCCAGCGAGGGGGAAATTTAAGCAATGCAGTACACTCAGAACAATGCGCCTATTTACGAGGCGCTGATGAAATATAACGAAGCAAGAGTAGTACCCTTTGACGTGCCCGGTCACAAGCACGGAAAGGGCAATCCCCTGCTCACCGAATTTCTCGGTCAGACCTGTATGTCCGTGGACGTTAACTCCATGAAGCCACTGGACAACCTTTGTCACCCCGTTTCCGTTATACGGGACGCAGAGCGACTTGCCGCCGAAGCCTTCGGGGCAGGTCACTGCTTTTTTATGGTAAACGGAACCACTTCCTCCGTTCAGTCCATGATACTTTCCGTCTGTAAGGAAGGGGATAAAATAATCATCCCTAGAAATGTACACCGCAGCGCCATCAACGCTATGATAGTAAGCGGCGTTGTTCCCGTTTATGTAAATCCGGGAGTTAACCACAAGCTTGGTATTCCTTTGGGCATGAGCGTAAAGGACGTTGAGCAGGCTATCATTGATAATCCCGATGCAAAGGCGGTTTTTGTTAACAACCCCACATACTACGGAATTTGCTCCAATCTCAGGAAGATAACAGAGATCGCTCACGCTCACGGCATGAAGGTGCTGGTCGATGAGGCTCACGGCACTCACCTTTATTTTGGCGAGAATATGCCCGTTAACGCCATGACGGCAGGAGCTGATATGGCGGCTGTTTCAATGCACAAAACAGGCGGCTCCCTTACCCAGAGCAGCTTTCTGCTGGTGGGAAAGAATGCAGGGATATCCGAGGGTCATGTGCGTGCGATAATCAACCTTACACAAACCACAAGCGGCTCATATCTGCTGCTGTCCTCCCTTGATATTGCAAGAAAATACTATGCTACTCAGGGCAGGGAGCTTTGCGCTCAGGTAGTAAAGTCCGCAGAATACGCCCGCACGGAGATAAACAAGATAGGCGGATATTACGCTTATTCCGACGAGCTTGTGAACGGCGATGATATCTTCGCCTTTGACAAGACAAAGCTGTCCATATATACAAGAGATATCGGTCTTGCGGGAATTGAAGTATATGACATTCTCAGGGACTCCTACGATATCCAGATGGAGCTTGGCGATATTGGAAATGTGCTTGCAATCATGTCTCCCGGCGACCGCTGGAAGGATATCGAGCGTCTTGTTTCAGCACTGTCCGAGATAAAAAGGCGCTTCGGCAAGGAAAGCGCAGGCCATGTGGATCATGAGTACATAAACCCCAAGATAATGCTCTCCCCAAAGGCTGCTTTCTACGGCGAGCAGGAAGTCCTGCCAATTATGGAAAGTGCGGGACGGATATCCTGCGAGTTTGTTATGTGCTACCCTCCCGGAATACCCATCATCGCCCCCGGCGAGCTTCTCACTCCCGAGATACTTGAAAATATCGACTACAGCAAAAAGCGTGGCTGCTTTATGACAGGTACCGAGGATATGAACATCGAGAAGATAAGGGTAATAAAGGAATGATCTATGGCTTCATCAAAAGAATATCTTGACTATATTCTCGACTGCCTGTCGGGGCTTGATGAGATAACCACACGCAAAATGATGGGCGAATACATGATATATTTCCGCAGCAAGCTTGTGGGCGGCATATATGACAACAAATTTCTTGTAAAGGATTTTTCCTCAGCCCAAAGGCTTATGCCAGATGCTCCCAGAGAGCTTCCCTATGAGGGGGCAAAGCCGATGCTCCTTGTGGAAAATGCAGAGGACAGGACTTTTATATCACAGCTGTTCGATACCCTTTACAGCGAGCTTCCCGCACCAAAACAGCGGAAGAAAAAGAATTAAGAAAGGCGGCTGATTTTCATGGAATTATGGTTCAGCGAATATCATTCAAAGGACGCTAAAATGTCTATCAGAATTGACAAGCAGTATTACAGCGGACAGAGCGAATTTCAGAGAATTGACGTTTTTGAAAGCCCCGAGTTCGGCAGATTTCTTACCCTTGACGGCATAATGATGCTCACCGAAAAGGACGAGTTCATCTATCACGAAATGATAACCCACGTTGCAATGGCTTCCAACCCTGATATAAAAAAGGTGCTCGTTATAGGCGCAGGCGACGGCGGAACTGTCCGTGAGCTTACACGCTATGACACTATCGAACACATCGACATGGTGGAGATAGATGAGGAAGTGGTGAATGTTTGCCGCAAGTATATTCCTCAGACTGCCTGCAAGCTTGATGACCCAAGGGTGCATCTCCACTTTGAGGACGGCCTGCGATATGTGCGCACAAAGGAAAACTGCTACGACCTTATAATCGTTGACAGCACCGACCCCTTTGGCCCCGGAGAAGGTCTTTTCACCAGTGAATTTTACGGCAACTGCTATAATGCCCTTACCGAAAACGGCATTCTGGTAAATCAGCACGAAAGCCCTTATTATGACGATGACGCAAAGGCAATGCAGAGAGCGCACAAGCGCATAAAGGAATTCTTCGATATCTGCCGTGTATATCAGGCACATATCCCCACATATCCCTCGGGACACTGGCTTTTCGGCTTTGCCTCCAAGACTGTTGACCCCCTTAAATTTGACGCTGACAGGTGGAACGCTCTCGGAATAAAGACAAGATACTACAACACAGACCTGCATAAGGGCTGTTTCGCAATACCAAACTATGTAAAGGAGCTTCTGGATAATGCAACCTGAGATTAAATGCTTTATCGGCTGCGATGTTCCCTTTGAGGAAGCAGATACGGTCATTTTCGGCGCACCGTTTGACAGCACCACATCGTTCCGTCCAGGAACACGCTTCGGTCCCGCTGCAATGCGCTCCGAAAGCTTCGGGATAGAGACATATTCGCCATATCAGGACAAAGACCTGCTTGACCTGAAGGTCTTTGACTCAGGCGACCTTGAGCTGCGCTTCGGCTCCCCCGAATCCGCTCTTGACGATATCGAGGCAAGGACAAAGGAGATACTTGATGCAGGCAAGCTGCCCATAATGCTTGGCGGCGAGCATCTTGTCACACTGGGAATTTTCCGTGCAGTGGCAAAGAAATATGATAATGACGTTTATATACTTCATTTTGACGCTCATGCAGACCTGCGTGACGACTATCTTGGTCAGCAGCTTTCCCATGCCTGCGTTATCCACCGCTGCCATGACATCATAGGCGACGGCAGGATATTCCAGTTTGGCATAAGAAGCGGCGACAGGGACGAGTTCAGGTTTGCGGCAGAGCACACCGAAATGCACAAGACCGACATAGGCGGAGTTTCTTTCAGAGGTCTCCCAGATGTTGTGAGTCGTCTTAAAGACAAGAACGTGTATCTCACCATTGACCTTGATGTGCTTGACCCTGCATATTTCTGCGGAACAGGCACTCCCGAAGCAGGGGGAGCTTCTTTCAATCAGCTGCTTGAAGCTATCATTCTCATTGGCGAAGAGCTGAACATCGTAGGCGCTGACATGAACGAGCTTTCGCCTCATTACGATCAGAGCGGCGCATCGACTGCCATTGCCTGCAAGCTTTTAAGAGAGCTGCTCCTTGCGCTTGCAAAATAATCGGAGGGATATTGTGAGATTCAAAGGGATATTCTCCGACAGGGAAAATGTCTTGTACCAATACACCGTTTTCCTGAAATGGCTGTGCATAGCCGTATGCTCGGGCATTTTCATAGGAGTTGTATGCTCGTTTTTCCATATGGCTCTTGACAAGGTGACCCAGATACGCACTGCAAATCCGTTTCTCGTAATGCTTCTCCCTCTGGGCGGCGTTGTTATCGTGTGGCTCTACAAGCTCTGCGGAATGGACAACGACCACGGCACCAACGGCATCATCAAGGGTGCAAGAGGAGAAGAAAAGGTATCTATAAAAACTGCGCCCCTTATTTTCATAGCCACGCTGATAACCCATCTGCTGGGCGGTTCGGCAGGCAGAGAGGGTGCGGCGCTCCAGCTGGGCGGAAGCCTTATCTCTCCGCTGAGAAAGCCACTTAAACTCAACAGGAACGATTACTCCATGCTCATAATGTGCGGCATGGCTGCGGGCTTTTCCGCGCTGTTTGGCACTCCTGCCGCTGCGGCGGTGTTTGCTATTGAAGTGACTGTAGTGGGCATTGCCCATTACTCGGCAATAGTCCCCTGCCTGCTGTCCTCACTGACTGCGGCAATGGTGGCGGACTGGTTCCACGTAAAGCCCACATCATTCCTCGTCCGCTATATCCCCGAGTTCCATGCCGACTCATATTTCATGCTGGCACGAACTATAATTATGGGTATAGCAGGTGCGATAGTGAGCATTGTTTTCTGCAAGATAATGAGTAAAACAGCGGAGCTTTACAAAAAATACATCAAGAACCCATACCTGCGAATCCTTGCAGGCGGAGCTATAGTTGCGGCGATATCCATGCTGATATATGCGCTGACAGGCAGCTTTGACTACAACGGCGCAGGCACTGATATCATCAAAAAGGCTTTTATCGGTCAGAGCAGACCCGAGGCATTCATTCTGAAAATGCTGCTGACAGCTCTTACCCTGGGCTGCGGCTTCAAGGGCGGAGAGATAGTGCCCTCACTTTACATAGGCGCTACTTTCGGCTGCTTTTTCGGCGGCCTGCTGGGACTTTCCCACTCCTTCGGGGCTGCTGTGGGACTGGCTGCGGTTTTCTGCGGTGTTACCAACTGCCCCTTTGCAACGCTCCTGCTGACCATTGAGCTTTTCGGAGCGGACGGTCTCCCCTATTATGCGCTGGTCATCGGCATATCGTATATGCTTTCGGGCTATACGGGTCTTTACAGCGCTCAGAAATTCTATGATAATAAATTCATTCACCGCAGATTCCGCCACCTCAAGACCTATAAGGAGATAAAGACTGATTCTGCCGCAAATAACGGAAAGGATTGATATATATGGAGCTTATCACAGGAATAAAGACAAGGCGCACAGTGAGAAAATACACCGACAAGCCTGTTTCAAAGGAAACTATCAACGAGATAATCGGTGCGGCTGCCTATGCTCCCTCGTGGAAAAACTCTCAGACCACCAGATGGAACATCATCACAGACAAGGCTCTCATTGAAAAGACCGCTGATGAGGCTGTATATGGCTTTGCCCACAACCATGACATTATCAGAAACTGCGGCTGCATTGCCGTTCAGAGCATAGTAAAGGGCATATGCGGATATGAGCGTGACGGAAGCTTCACCACTCCTCTGGGCGACAGTTGGGAAATGTATGACGCAGGCATTGCCGCTCAGACATTCTGCCTTGCTGCGCATGATATGGGCATCGGCTGCGTTATAATGGGTATCGTTGACGGCGACAAGCTGTCCGAGATACTTTCTCTGCCCGATACCGAAAGAGTTGCGGCTGTTATCGCACTGGGCTATCCTGCCGAGGAGCCTGACTGCCCTCATAAAAAATCGGCAGAGGAAATTTCAAGATATTTCTGAAAGGAGCAGTGACTATGGGATATGTATCCGAGATAAGAAAATATGTTGGGCACCGTCCCATAATCCATGCTGCCGCAAGCGTTATAGTTGAAAACTCCCGGGGACAGATACTTTTGCAGAAGCGTGCCGACAACGGCACATGGTCATACTGCGGCGGTGCTGTGGAGCTTTTTGAAAAGGTGGAGGACACTGCGGCAAGGGAGCTTCTGGAGGAAACGGGACTTACTGCCGAAAGCCTTGAACTGTTCGGCGTATTTTCCGGCGCGGAACAGCATTACACCTATCCCAATGGGGACGAGGTAAGCACCATTGACATTGTGTATATCTGCCGCAAATATTCGGGCGAGATGAAAATGCAGCCCGAAGAGGTCATGGAGCTGAAATTCTTCGATATTGACCGTATCCCTGAGGATATCTGCCCGCCTGTAAGAGAGCCTATCAAGAAATACATCGAATACAGGCACAGGGACGCAATTTTCTGACGCAGCTTATCTGTCACAACAAAATACTTATTAACTGAAAGGAATTTGATATATGCTTTTACTTGACGAACTCAGACTGGAACTGGAAGGCTACCGCAAGGATATGGCTGACCTTTACAATATTCTTAACATTGACAAGCTCAAAGAAGATAACGCAAAGCTTCAGGAGCAGTCCGCTGCCGACGGCTTCTGGGACGATCTGGAGAACTCCCAGAAGGTTATGCAGACCATAAAGCAGAATGAGGCTACCATAGAAAACTACAAGAAGCTCAACGAAATGCTCGAGGACACTCTTACAATGATAGAGCTTACCGTTGAAGAGGGCAATGACGAAGACGAAGCTACTGTTGCAGAGCTTAAGGCAGAAGCTGAAAAGTTCAAGGCTGAGCTGGAGACCACCAAGCTCACCACCCTGCTCACAGGCGAATATGACAGCAAGAACGCTATCCTTACATTCCACGCAGGCGCAGGCGGAACAGAGGCTCAGGACTGGGCAGAGATGCTGTTCAGAATGTACAACCGCTGGGCTGAGCGCCACAACTTCAAGGTAACTACACTTGATTACCTTGACGGCGATGAAGCGGGAATAAAGTCTGCTTCCATTCTTGTTGAGGGCCTTAATGCTTACGGCTTCTTAAAGTCCGAAAACGGTGTTCACAGACTTGTGCGTATCTCCCCCTTTGATTCATCCGGACGCCGCCAGACATCATTTGCTTCCCTGGAAGTTATGCCCGAAATGGACGGCGCTAACCTTAACATCGAGATACGCCCCGAGGATCTGGAGATCGACTTCTACCGTGCCAGCGGCGCAGGCGGACAGAAGGTCAACAAAACAAGCTCCGCTGTACGTCTTACACATAAGCCCACAGGAATAGTTGTATCCTGCCAGACTCAGCGTAGCCAGTACCAGAACAAGGATTATGCCATGAAGATGCTGGTATCCAAGCTTGCCGAGATAAAGGAAAGAGAACACCTTGACAAGATCGAGGACATCAAGGGCGTTAAGAAGGAGATCGCATGGGGCGCTCAGATACGTTCCTATGTATTCATGCCCTACACCCTTGCAAAGGACACACGCACAGGCTTTGAAAACGGCAATATCAACGCTGTCATGGACGGAGATCTTGACGGCTTTATCAACGCATACCTTACCGCCCTTTCTCACGGCGATCTACAGTAATCATCACTCCCCATACGGCGAAGAACACGCTGTATGGGGAGTTTGCAAAGTGTGTTGAAAATTTAACAAATATATGATATAATGATTTGATTAAATATTTAACCATATTGAAAGGAACTGCAAAACAAATGGAACACTCTATAAGATTTCCGCTGCCATTCAACATTCACGTTGGGTTTGTTATTTTCAGCGTTATCATGCTGATACTCTGCTATAAAAAGAAAAAGAACGCATATGAGCTGTATATGCTCATCGGTGTGGCATCAACAATGCTCATCTACGTTTCGGAAGCAAAGCCGTTTTTCTACATTCTGGGACTTGAAGAGATAATCCTGTTTATCATGACAGTTGTGGATATGGTAAAGGTATCGAAAAAGGCTCAGGCTGAGGAAAAGGCACGTCTTGAAGCAAAATCGGAAGCGGCTGATGAAACGGTCAATGAAAAATCAGACAATGCCGACATCGCAGAGGATACATCCGACAGCACGGAAGAAAACAAGGACGACTCCGCAGAATGACCCATACGAAAGGATTTTCCGAATGAAGATAGTTCTGCTTGAAGAAAAAACGGTAACGCAGGGAGATATCTCCCTTGACTGCTTCTATTCGCTGGGCGATGTTACAGGCTACCCACTTACCCCACAGGATAAGGTGGCTGAGCGTGTGGGAGATGCGGAAGCGGTCATCATCAACAAGACTGTTTTTACCCGTGAGCTTATGGAAAAATGCCCTAAGCTCAGATATATCGGACTTTGCGCCACAGGCTACAACAATGTGGATATTGCCGCAGCAAATGACCTTGGCATAACCGTATGCAACGTCCCCGCATATTCCACCTCTGCCGTTGCACAGCAGGCATTCTCATATGTGCTGTACTTCGCCAGCCGCACGGCTGACTACAATGCAGACGTTCATAACGGCGGCTGGGTAAGGTCGGACACATTTTCATACTTTACCATTCCCACCTACGAGCTGGACGGTCTTACTATGGGAATAATCGGCTACGGAAGCATTGGAAAGGCTGTTGCAAGGATAGCGAGAGCTTTCGGAATGAAGGTCATCGCAGCCACAAGAACACCTCAGACTGACAGCGAGACTGAATTTGTCTCCATAGACGAGGTATTTTCACGGGCAGACTTTATATCTGTTCACTGCCCCCTTACCGACAAGACCAAAGACCTTGTAAACTCCGAAAGACTGGCTTTGTGCAAGCAAAATGCTATTGTTATAAACACCGCAAGAGGCCCTATAGTAAATGAGCATGACCTGGCGGAGGCTCTTAACAGCGGCGTTATTGCAGGTGCGGGAGTAGATGTGGTCTCAGTCGAGCCAATGCAGGCGGATAATCCTCTGCTTACAGCCAAAAACTGCGTTATCACCCCTCATGTGGCGTGGGCGCCTGTTCAGACAAGGACAAGACTTTTGAAGATCGCCTCAGACAACCTGAAAAAATTCATTGACGGAACACCTCAGAATACAGTCAACTAAAACTTGGGAGATGCTTATATGTTTGATATAAATCAGAAGAAAAGAATAGTTATAAAGGTAGGAACCTCCACACTTACCCATAAAACAGGCAGGCTCAATATCCGCAGAATGGAGCGCTTTGTAAAAACTCTTGCGGATATTCAGAACAGCGGTTACGAGATAATCCTGGTATCATCGGGAGCTATCGGTCTCGGAATGGCAAAGCTCGGTCTTGAATCACGCCCCTCCGATACTCCAATGAAGCAAGCCTGCGCAGCTGTGGGTCAGTGCGAACTGATGTACATATATGACAAGCTTTTCGGCGAATATAACGTCAATGTGGCTCAGATACTTCTTACAAAGTACGTTCTTGAATCCCCAAGAAAAAACAACGTTGAGAACGCTTTCCAGAAGCTTATCGACCACAATGTTATCCCCATCGTAAATGAAAACGACACCGTTGCTATTGATGAGCTGGAGCTTGAATTCGGTGAGAACGACTCTCTGGCGGCTCATGTCGGCATCTTCTGCCACGCCGATATGCTCATAATCCTCTCCGACATTGACGGATTTTTCGACGGCGACCCCAGAAGCAACCCCGATGCAAAGCTTATCCCCGTTATCACAAAGATAGACGACAGGATAAGAAACCTTGCAGGCGGTGCGGGAACAGGTCTTGGCACAGGCGGCATGATAACAAAGGTAAACGCTGCGGAGATCGCCACAAAAGCAGGCTTTGACATGGCTATCCTCAACGGCAGAAATCCCGAGGTGCTTTATGACTTCTTTGACGGCAAGCAGGTAGGAACTATTTTTCTTGCAAATGAACACGAATAATGAAAGGCGGTAATGAGATGACCTATATTGAAACTCTCGGCTCCAATGCCGTAAAGGTAAAAAAGATACTGGCAGTTGCCGATACAGGAAAGAAAAATTCGGCTCTGGCTGAAATATCCCGTGCGCTTATTGAAAATTCGGATAAGATAATCGAAGCAAATCAAAAAGACCTTACTGCTGCAAAAGAAAACGGAATGTCCGTTTCCATGCAGGACAGACTTATGCTCAACGAGGACAGGATAAAGGGCATTGCTTCCGCTGTTGACGAGCTTATCAAGCTGGAAGACCCTATCGGCAAAGTGGATAACGGCTCTGTTCGCCCCAACGGCATGAGAATTACCAAAATCCGTGTTCCTATGGGCGTTATCGGAATGATATATGAATCTCGCCCCAATGTTACCGCTGACGCTGCCACACTCTGCCTTAAAACTGGCAATGCAGTTATTCTCAGAGGCGGCAAGGAGGCTTACAACTCCAACAAGTGCATCTGCGAGATAATGAGAGATGCCGTGGAAAAGGCAGGCTTCCCCAAGGATATCATTCAGTTTGTTGATGATACCACCCGTGAAGTCACCACCGAGCTTATGAAGTGCGACAAGTACCTTGATCTGCTTATCCCCAGAGGCGGTGCAGGTCTTATCAAGGCTGTAACCAAGAACGCAACCGTCCCCGTTATAGAAACAGGCACAGGCAACTGCCATCTGTACGTTGATGAAAGCGCTGACATTGAAATGGCTGTGAACATCACCGACAATGCCAAGACCCAGCGTCCCTCCGTTTGCAACGCTATCGAAACACTGCTTGTACACAAAAACATTGCAGAAAAATTTCTTCCCGCTGTGAAGAAAAAGCTTGACGAGCATAATGTAGAGATAAGGGGCTGCGCCGAGACAAAGCGAATCCTTGGCGACTGCGTTGTTCCCGCCACCGAGGATGATTATGCCACCGAGTTTGGCGACTACATCATCGCTGTAAGAGTGGTTGACGACATTTCCCAGGCAATAGAACACATTGCGGAATATTCCACAGGTCACTCCGAGTGCATCGTTACAAACGACCTTTCAAACGCTAATAAGTTCAAGAGCGAGGTAGATTCCGCCTGCGTTTATGTAAATGCTTCCACCAGATTTACTGACGGCGGCATGTTCGGCTTCGGCGCCGAAATAGGCATCTCCACCCAGAAGCTCCACGCAAGAGGCCCTATGGGACTTTACGAGATAACCACAAATAAATATCTGATCGACGGAAACGGTCAGGTACGATAAGGAAACGGCTATGTCTAAAAAAAAGAAGCCCGCTGAAAAGAAAAACGGCGATCTCATTGAAATGCTTGACTCCGCCTTTGATGAGGACATTTCCGAAATAAGCGAAATGACTGAAATGGAAGAGGGCGACCAGCCCTCGGACGCAAATTCGGCAAAATCAAAGGTATTTAATTTCATTGTAGGCGTTTTTGTTATCATAATGTCGGTCATAGGCATAATATCCACTGTCGGATTTATCTCCGACAAGGTACACAGCATTATGGACAACACGGAGCAGAAGAACGAGTTTGCAAAGTTCATCTACCCCGTAGTCATCTGCGACCCTCCCGCCTTTGACCAGACCACAAAGCTCAAAAACGAGACAATAATCTCCGCCGCCATATGGGATATTATCCTGTATGAGGATAAAAGCAAGTACACCATGGACTTTGACTACATAATCGTACCCGAAGTCGATGTTGAACAGCACGCCGCTAAGCTTTTCGGCTCGGGTCTTAATCTGACACATATGACCATTGCGGCAGCGGATATCTCATTCTATTATGACGAAGAGCTAAGCTCATACAGAATACCCGAAAATCCCAAGTTCTTCACCTACTCCCCTTATATCGAGGAGATACAGAAGTCGGGCGACAGCTACACACTTACAGTCGGATATGTCTCCCCTACACCCGCATGGCTCACGCTCACATCGGACGACACTCCCCTGCCTGAAAAATACGTTGACTACGTTGTTCAGAAGAAAACCACAGGCTATACCATCGTTGCCATAAAGGCATCGGACAAGGCGCCTCCCGCAGGGCACGACTCAGGATTGTAAGCTGTTTTACGGAGGATAAAATGCCAAGGATATACCCCTTATTTTCATCAAGCAAGGGAAACTGCACCTACATAGGAACACCCGAAAGCGGCGTTCTCATTGACTGCGGCGCATCATGCAGGAAAATATGCAATGCACTGGAGCTGAACGATCTCAGCACATCGGCGGTGAAAGCAATTTTCATCACCCATGAGCACTCCGACCACATCAGCGGGCTGAAAAATTTCACCAAAAAGACAGGCATTCCCGTTTATGCTCAGAGCATGACCATGGATACTCTTTTTGACGGCGGATATATAAATTCCCACAGCTATGATATGTCGGGCGAGGTCTGCATAGGAAATATGGCGGTAAGCTGCTTTGAGACTTCCCACGATACGCCTCAGTCATGCGGCTACCGTGTGGATTTTTCCGACGGCAAAAGCTGCTGCGTATGCACAGATCTGGGCTTTGTAAGCGATACTGTCAGAAATGCGGTCACAGGCTCTTCCGCAGTGCTGCTGGAAGCAAACTACGATGTGAATATGCTGAGGAACGGGTCTTATCCCGTTTATTTAAAGGAGCGTATCCGCTCAGACCACGGTCATCTTTCAAATGATGACAGCGGAAATTTCGGAGCGGAGCTTATAAAAAGCGGCACAACAAGGCTTATCCTCGGGCATCTGTCGCAGGAAAACAACACGCCCGCAACGGCAGAATACACCGTTGAATCCATAATCGCACAGAACGGACTTCAGCGCAACAGCGATTATATCCTGTCCTGCGCTCCCGTTGAAACAGGCGGCGGATTTATTTCATTCTGATATTTATTTTACAAAGCAGCTGATGTTATCGGCTGCTTTTTTGCATATCAAATAAAAATTATTGTTTTTCAGTAAAAAGGTATTGACAAACGCATTTCGGTGTGATATTATATATGTAATGAAACGTGTACACATCGATCATAATATCATCTGAAAGGGTGCTTTGAAAAATGACAAAAGAAAAACGTTCAATAGCGATAACATCGGCACTTATCAAGGTAGCCATAGTCCTCTGCACGGCGGCGCTGTTCCTTATGCCATATGCCGCAAAAATGTATGAGCAGATATCGTTCCAGCGTGACAACGTAACAGTTCCTCTGCTGATAACCTTTTATGTGTGCGCCGCATTCGGATTTGTTATACTGTTCGTGCTCAACAAGCTTATAAAGAACATCGGCAGTGAAAAGGTGTTCATTGACGAGAACGTAAAGCTGCTGAAAATACTTTCATACTGCTGCTTTGCAATAGCCATAGTTACCCTGATATTTGCAAGATTCAGGATACTTGTTTTTGTTATCACCTTTGCAGCCGCTTTTATCGGACTTATCCTCCGTGTTATCAAGAACTGCTTCACAGAAGCAATACGTCTCCGTGAAGAAAATGACTTTACAATTTAAGGAGGTTTTGCACTGTGGGAATTATTGTAAACCTTGATGTGGTAATGGCAAAAAGGAAGATAGGTTCTGGTGAGCTTGCCGAAAAAATAGGCATCACTCAGGCAAATCTATCTATCCTAAAAACAGGAAAGGCAAAGGCTGTGCGCTTTTCTACCCTCGAAAAGCTGTGCAAGACCCTTAACTGTCAGCCGGGTGATATTCTGGAATACGCCCCCGACCCTGAGCCTGAAAATAACGAAAGTGACGAAAGGAATGGTCAGCCATGAATGAAATGCCTGTAAATAACACACCTGCATATCAGGAATATCACCCTGAGGTAATAAAAAAATATACCTTTTCCGCCCGTGAGACGATATTTGCCTATATCGCAACCGTTCTCGGCTTCTTATCGGTAAAGCTTTTTGCTGCTCCTCTGTTCACAGAGGGCAGAATGGGTCTGGGAGCAATGATATTTGCTCTTCTGCTTACGGTTTACTGCCTCATATATCCTGTGAGCCGCACTAAATTTACGTTTAGAAAAGCACTGCGCATTGCCCTGTGCATTTCATTTTCAGTTAATATTTTTATAAATCCGAACCTGCTGATACAGTTTCTTGACCTGATATTTGTACTGCTGGTGCTGGCATATGATAAGCTTGCGGATTCCGATGAACGCTTCCGCACCATAAGAAAATTCTTCCCTGCGGATATGTTCGGCTCGCTTATGATAATACCCTTTGCCGAATACGGCGCAGGTGCAGCGGCACTGAAAGCTCCCGCCGAGAAAAGCTCCTCGGGCAAGAACATCAAAAGCGCTCTGCTGGGTCTTATCATCGCCGTGCCTGCCACACTTGTCGTATGCGGACTGCTTATGAGCGCTGATGATAATTTCAGCCGCATAATCTCATCTATCATGAACGACGGCTTTACCAAAGTCATAATATTCATCGTTCAACTGCTTATAGGTCTGCCTGTTGCGTTCTACATCTTTTCCGGCTGCCGTGCATCGGAAAAACAGCTTTCAAAGGAGCTGCTGAAAGATGAGAACTACGAGAAGGATCTCCGCTCGGTACGTTTTCTTTCACCTGTTGCGGGCGTTTTCTCCGCACTCCCCGTTTGCGTGCTTTATGTTATCTTTTTCTTCTCCCAGCTCAGCTATTTTCTCTCCGCATTTATGGATAAGCTTCCCTCAAATGACACTATCTACTCCGAATATGCCCGCCGTGGATTTTTTGAGCTGTGCTTTGTATCTGTCATAAATCTGTCGATTATTCTTGCCCTTAACCTTTTCTGCAAGGATAACGACAAGGAAGAGCGTCCCGCATCGGTCAAGGCAATGACCTGCATACTCAGCGTATTCACACTTCTGCTCATATCCACCGCTGTAAGCAAAATGTTCATGTATATAAGGGTTTACGGTCTTACCCAGCTGAGAGTTTACACATCTTGGTTTATGCTGCTTCTGTTCGTGCTTTTCACATCGGTCATTCTGTCAGTCATAACAAAAAAAGTCAATCTCTCAAAGGTGACTGTCACGGCATTTGTGATAATGTTTGCCGCCCTCAGCTTCTGCAACATTGACGGAGTTATCGCAAAATATGACCTGAACGAATACAGCAAGGGAAATCTCCCCTACTTCAGCTTTAGCATGATGAGCGACCTTTCATCGGGCGCCGCTCCCGAAATTATCCGATACAGAGATACCTGCACAGACAAAAATGAAGTGCGTGTACTTGACAAGATACTTGACCAAATGGAAAACGACTGTGACGGAAGAACATTGACGGTCTATGATATTATCCTCAGAAATTCCGCAAATGCCGAATAAATAAACGATAAGCCTCCTCCGCATATCAAGCGGAAGAGGCTTGTTTATTTTATAAGTGAAACCTTCTTTCTATCTCTGCCGTGGTGGAGCTTCCTCTGAAAAGGAAAAGTGCCGCCATAAAGATAACGCTTATCACGGCGCATATGACTGACGGGTAGTTTATCTTAACCAGTCCCGCAAACAAACATATCAGCGGCAGAAGCCCGTAAAATCCGCCTATGATAAGGTAGAGGATATATTCGCCCGACTTCATTTTCAGCACCTTTGCGATTATGAAAATGGACACTGTTGCACACACGCAGGCACACGGAAGAACGAAGTCCAGTGACCAGCCACGCCAGCCTGTGAACCTGTCCCACAGCACCGACAGCGCTGTTATCAGGAACAGCTCCCAGGTGATGTTTTTCAGTATCCTTTTGCGGTAGGCGATGCCAACAGATGTGGTGAGCCATGCGCAGATAACGCCTGCTATACATATGACCGACCACGACAGCCTGCCGCTGAGAAGATAATCCGTTGCGGCGCAAATGACTATCGCCGATATGGCAATGAATGAAATAAGCTTTATGAGAAATTCGCTGCCAAACCTCGGCTCGGCAATGCGTGGGAACATATCCCGCTCCCTTTCGCCTGTAAGCTCGCCCTGACAGAGAGGACACCTGCCCTTATCACCATCGACATTTACTCTGCATTTTCTGCACTGCTGCATGATGTGTCATCTCCTTCCAAAGGCTTTTCAGCGTAAGAATCATTGCTTCTCACGGTAACATCAATGCCAAGCTCGGTAAGCGACCTGAAAAAGTTCCGCTGAACGTCCGTTGCCGCATAGCTTGATGTAAAGCCCATTTGCAGCTCATCTTTATACGAACATATATTCAGCTGGATATTCTGGGTGCTTACAAATACCGAAAAACGCTTTATAAGCCCGTCAAACTCCTTGGGCATATCAACCTTTCCCACGTTGGAGATAACGGAGGTCTCACCCTTTACGCCAATTTTTCTTGCGATCCTAAGCACCTCATTTTTAAACGGCAGAGGGGCGATCTTCACAAACGGATTATGCTCCAGCGCCGCAAGGCTGTTCATACGAATGGCAAGATTATCTTTCGTAAGCTGCTTTTTGAACTCCTCGTTTACCACGGCAATGATGTCCTCCATCTCACCGCTTCTTTCGGTGAAGTTGTACTGCACCGATATCATTCCAAAGAAATTCTTTGCGGTCTCGGAGGGAAAATATCTTCTGAGGTTTACGGGGATATTTATAACAATGGGGCGGTTCCTGCTCTGGAGAGGCATTTCCATACTCAGTGCCTTTATATACAGCGCTGTCAGGAATACAGTGAGGGAAGTTTCATACTTATGAGCCGCTGCGATAACACTTTTTACCGATGCAAAGCCCTCTATCGCAAGGAGCTTGTTGTTTTCAAGCCGCTCGCTTTTCAGCCTGAACGCCTTTATCATCTTCACGCTGCGCTTTTTGACACTCTTGTCATAATACTTTTGAAAGCTGTCATCACTTTTCTGGGAAAAGGAAGCGTCTTCGTCAAGCACAGGCGGGCAGTCGCCGAACAGCTCGGGATATCTGTAAATGATGTATCGGTAAACGATGGTTTTAAGGAACATCAGCGCTCCCGTGCCGTCCGCAAGGACGTGGAACACCTCGAGATTTATCCGCTTGCCGTAATAAGTTATCCTGTAAAGCAGGCTGCGGACATCATCTTCATATATTGCGGCACAGACGGGCAGGGATTCCTCGCTAACCTGCGGTTTTAAGTCGCAGCTTTCAAGATAGTACCAGAAAAGCCCCTTTTTCATTATCACGTTGAAATTAGGATAGCTGGCAGCCGCATTCTCGGCAGCCCTTTGCAGCACATAAGGGTCAATATCGTCGGTAAGCTCGCAGGAAAATCTGAACACACGGGTATCGGCGCCCTCAACTGTAGATGGGAAAATTTTAGCCGCATTATCAAGGCGGCTCCACGGCGCACTGCTTTCTCTGCGCATATAAAACACCTCGGTCAATCCGTTAAACGGAGAAAATACATTATGATGCTCACAGCTTCCTTGGCGTGAGGGTGACGGAGCAGGTCTGTACCGAAAAATCCGTGATAGGCATTTTTGATACGGAATGCTCTCACATTGCCTCCCGCATTGTAAAGCCGCTTTCCGAAAGCCTCGCCCTCGTCACGGAGAGGATCGTTCTCGGCAGTAATGATAAGCGTTTCGGGCAGGCCCTTGAGAGAAGCCGCCTTTATAGGCGATACATACGGGTCGTCCTTCTGAGAGATATCATCAAGGTACAGGTCAAGATAGCCCCTCATACGCTCTGCGGTGAGCAGGCAGCCCTTTCCGTTCTGCCTCATGGAGAGGTATGGTGAATCGTCGCCGAACTCACAGGCTGTGGCGGGATAGATAAGTATCTGACGCCTTACACGGAACTCGTGCCTGTCTCTTGCTCTGAGAGAAACGGCGGCGGCAAGGTTTCCGCCTGCGCTGTCGCCGATAAGAATGATATTGCGCTTTTTGATGCCGTATCTTGCGGCGTTTGCGAACACCAGTCTCGTTACCTCGTAGCAATCGTCCAGACCTGCGGGATATTTATGCTCGGGAGCAAGGCGGTAATCCACCGAAAGCACATAGCTTCCCGTCATTTCCGCCAGCTGTCGGCAGACCTTGTGGTATCTGTCGATATCGTCGATGACCCAGCCGCCGCCATGGTAGAACACCAGCAGTCTTGTGCTGTTTCCTATGGTTCTGGGCGGGTATATCCTCACACGGATATTATGTCCGTCGGGAGCGGTCACATATTTATCAAAATGCCCGTCATTGACTTTAACGGCGCTGCGCACCATGAAATGTACTATTTCACGGTGAATCTTATAAAATTTGCGGATATCGGGCGGATTGAAGCTGCTTATCAATTTCTTAACAAGTGACGGCATACATTACCTCCGTTTTATCATCATTTTTGCTGTAGTTTTATTATACACCATTTTAGCCTGCAGGTCAAGCGGAGAGCAGCTGCTCTCGAATAAGAACCCGTCTTCACAAGCATATGCGCACGTCTTTTTGGCAAATTTTGCCGCAGACTGCGTTAAAAATCCTTGCCGGGCGAAAGCCCGCCTGCGGATTTTTGCCTACTCTGCAACAAAATTATGCTCGAAAATCCGCACACATTTCTTATGAAGACAGGTTCTAAATCAGATATAACTTAATAGGTATAGGAATAATCCGCACACCTTGACTTATTAACTTACATACTGCACTTAATGCCACATCATTAAATTATATCTCATTTATTTTTATCTCTCTTGACAAAATCACGCTTTTATTGCATAATATATAATAGTAAAATTAGCTTGAAAGGACAATGACAATGAACAGTGAACGGCTGAATATCGCTTACATAGGCGGCGGTTCGGATAACTTCGGCTGGAAGCTTATCCCCGAGCTTTCGGGCGAGGATATCTGCGCTATGGTAAGGCTTTACGATACGGACAAGTCCCGTGCTCTGGCAAACGAGGTCATAGGCAACGGGATACATGACCATGGCGGAGTTAAGGGCGATGTGGTCTATCTTGCCTGTGATGAAGCGGAGGAAGCCCTCAGGGACGCTGATTTTGTCATATTGTCCTTTGACCCCGGAAGCCTTGAAGAGCTTGTGACCGAGCTTCATCTCCCCGAGACCTACGGCATTTTCCAGCCGTCTGTGGAAAACTCCGGGCCGGGCAGCGTTATAAGGGCGCTTAAAATAATGCCTGTATGCGCTGAATATGCAAGAAAAATAAGTGAGCTTTGCCCCAATGCCTGGGTCATAAGCCTGTGCACTCCCATGGCGGAATGTATCTCGGTAATGAAAAAGGTGTTCCCGAAAATGAAGCTTGTGGGAGCTGACTGCTCCACTCACTCCTGCCGTGATATGCTGGCGACCATTGTCTGCGAAAGCAAAGGCATCACAGGCGTAAGGCGGCGTGATATCAAGACAAATCTGCTGGGCATCGACGGCTATTCATGGTTTGACGAGATCACATTCTGCGGTGAGGATCTTTTCCCCATGTTTACGGAATATGCGGAAAAATACGTATCAAACGGCTACGAGTTCAGGGCCAATGAATACAAGAATAATCCCGATGCGGACGCTCACAAGGTAAAGTTTGACCTGTTCCTGCGGTACGGTCTTATCCCTGCCCAGAACGACAGGATTACCGCAGGCTTCTGTCCCCCATGGTACACGGGAAATGTGAAGGAAATGAACTCTTGGAAGTTCTCCCCCATCACTGCGGCGTACAAAAAGAAAATAGTCTCCGACAAGGCTTCCCGTGTGAAAAGATACATGAACGGCGAGCCTCTGCCGAAGTCGGCAGGAACCACTGAGGTTGCGGCTATGGTGCGTGCGCTGGCAGGCGGCGGAAACTTTATCTGCCCTGTTATCATGCCAAACCACGGTCAGGTGGAAAATCTGCCTGAGGGCACGGCTGTGCAGACAAATGCACTTATCAGCCGTGGAGCTGTCCGCCCCGTTGCGGCAGGCGCTCTTCCCGAGGACATACTTTGTCTCACACTCCGCCACTGCGGCAATCAGGCTCAGGTGGTAAGGGCGTATGAAACAAAGGACCTTGATGTTGCTTTCAACGGCTTCCTGAATGACCCCGAAATGACCTGCGGTCTGAACGACGCTACGGAGCTTTACCGTGATATGCTTTCGGAGGTACGCAAGCACCTTATATATTACTGTGAGGACTGAGTCCTTACCTGCATTTTACCGAAGCTGCAAATTTTTCTTCTTGATTTATTTAAGTGACAGGGTATAATAAAAATAATACAATTACATAGAGCGAGGTTGCTGTTATGAATAACTGCTATGACAATCGTGAACTCAGCTGGCTTAAATTCAATGTACGTGTTCTTGAAGAGGCAACGGACGACAATGTTCCCCTTTGCGAAAGGCTGCTTTTTTCACAGATATTCCAGTCCAATCTGGACGAATTCTTTATGATAAGAGTCGGCTCCCTTTACGACAGAACTCTTGTTGAGGATAACGAAGCCGACAACAAGACAGGCATGACCCCAAAGGATCAGCTGAACGCCATTTATCACAAGGTGGCAGAGCTTGTTCCCCTGAAAGATGCCGCTTACTTCAACACCATGCGTGCCCTTTCCGCTATCGGCGTGGAGCACGTTAAGATGTCATCTCTCAAGCCTGAGGAAGAAAACTATCTCAGGGCGTTCTTCAATTCCGAGATCCGCCCCATAATCTCCCCGCAGGTGGTGGATAAGCGTCACCCGTTCCCATTCCTTAAAAACAAGGATATCTATGCTATCACTCATCTGGAGTCCAAAAATTCCGTTAAGCTGGGCATTATCCCCGCAAACGGAAGCTTCCCCAGAATGATAATCCTCCCCGACAAGGAGCGCCTCAGATTTGTTCTTGCGGAGGAAGTTATCCTGCGTTACTGCAACAGCGTTTTTGAAAATTACCGCATTATCGACAAGGCGCTTATAAGAATAACCAGAAATGCCGACATCAATATGGAAGAGGCTCTTTATGACCATGATGTTGATCTTCGTCAGGTAATGGAGGAGCTGCTGAAAAAGCGTAAGAAGCTCTCCCCTGTAAGGCTGGAAATTTACGGCTGCCTCAATAACGAAGCGGAGAAATTCCTGTGCCACAATCTGGAGCTGCACGAGCATCAGATATCCCGCTGCAAGGCTCCCCTTGATATGTCCTTTGTATTCTCGCTGAGAAACAGGATAGAAAAGGCTCACCCCGAAATGTTCTACACCCCCGTATCTCCACAGCGCCCTGCCGAGGTAATACACGGTGCGCCCATGATCCCCCAGATACTCCGCAGAGACATTCTGCTTTCGTACCCATATGAGAGCATTCGTCCGTTTATCGCACTGCTGAACGAGGCAGGAAATGACCCTGACGTTGTTTCCATCAAAATAACCCTTTACCGTGTGGCTTCCAACTCAAAGATAGTTGAAGCCCTCATAAACGCTGCCGAGAACGGCAAGGACGTCTTTGTTCTGGTAGAGCTTCGTGCAAGATTTGACGAGGAAAACAACATTGAGTGGTCAAAGCGCCTTGAAAAGGCAGGCTGCAAGGTAATGTACGGTCCCGAAAATCTGAAGGTACACTCAAAGCTGCTGCTTATCACAAGAAAGAACGGCAGCGAGGTGCAGTACATCACTCAGATAGGTACAGGAAACTACAACGAAAAGACATCCGAGCTTTACACCGACCTTTCCCTTATGACTGCCGATTCCGACATCGGTGCGGAGGCAGGAACAGTGTTCAATGCTCTTTCTATCGGCAATCTGGTGGAAAATTCCTCTTATCTGCTGGTAGCCCCCCTTTCGCTCCAGAACAAGATAATCGAGCTTATCGACAGGGAGATAGCCGCTGCAGAATGCGGAGAGGAAGCCTACATCGGATTGAAGCTCAACTCCCTTACCGACAAGGTGCTTATGGATAAGCTCATCGAAGCAAGCTGCGCAGGTGTCAAGATCGAAATGGTCATCAGAGGAATAAGCTGTCTGGTTGCAGGTGTCAAGGACAAGACCGAGAACATCACTATCCGCAGCATTGTGGGCAGATATCTTGAACACTCCAGAATTTATATTTTCGGCAAAGGTGAACGCCGGAAGGTATATATCTCCTCCGCTGACTTTATGACAAGAAATACTATCAGACGAATAGAAGTTGCCGCTCCCATAAATTCTCCCAAGATACGCAGCAGGATACTCCACATTTTCGATATCATGCTCAGGGACAATGTTAAGGCACGTATCCAGAACCCCGACGGAACCTATTCAAAGGTTATTCCCGCTGAGGGCGAAGAGCTTATCAATGCTCAGGAATACTTTATCAAGGAAGCCGCAGAAAATGCAAATGCAGCAGCTGTCCGCAAGCCCATAAAGGTCAAGGTAAGAAGAATAAGATAAAATTACAATTCAGAGCTTTAACACTTCACCCAGACCCAGTATTAAAATCTATAGTATAATAAAGCGGCTGTAAATGCCGTCCGTTATGGGCGGCATTTGTTTTATGTATGCTTATATGTCCGCTTGATATTTTTTTACAACTTTAAAATATATATATTATATTATTCGTGAAACCAAAGTGCTATACTTTGTAGGAAATTTCAATCCGACTGTGGCACGCTAAAGACTTCATAATTTATTATGAAATATCCGATTGAAAAGCATGGTAAATAGTGTAAAATAATAACACTTAATGTCTTGAACCAAACCCTACAGGGAAGGCTTGGTACGAAAGGAGGAACTGATATGTTCCAGATCAAATGGTTATGGGAAAACCTAAAGGGGTATCGGGCGGTATATATCGCTGCACTGTGCATGACGGTCATCTGCCAGTCAATGTACATCATCACGCCCCACTACAGCCAGCAGATAGTAGATGAATTCATCTACGGGGAGAATGCTGCTGCCAATCTTGCCGCCGCTCCGCAAAGGCTGGTAAGTCTGGTACTTATAATGATAGGCTTTACGTTCCTGCGAACCTGCATTACATACACATCGGGCATATGCTACGAAAAGGCATCGCAGGGCATCATCTACAAGGTAAGAAATTACCTTTTCGCAAATGTTCAGAGGCAGGACTCGGACTTTTTTGACAAAAACAGCACAGGTGACCTTATGACACGTCTCAGCGGCGACCTTGACATGGTGCGTCACTCCATTGCATGGATAATCAAGTCAATACTTGAATGTATTGTCCTCTACAGCGCATCGGTAATTTTCTTCTTCTCCATAGACTGGCTCATGGCTCTGTGCATGATAGCCCTTACACCTGTTATTTTTGCAATCACTCTTGCATTCAGGAAGGTCATCGGTCCCAGATACGTTGATCTGCGTGACCGTCTTTCCGCAATGAACACGGGTGCTGAGGAAAACATCTCAGGCAACCGTGTTGTAAAGGCTTTCGCCCGTGAGGATTACGAGGCAGAGAAGTTTGACAAGCTCAACAAGAATTACTCCGCCGCAAACAAAAGCGCATCGCTGGTATGGCTCAAATACTTCCCCTCTATCGAAATAACAGCTCAGGGACTTGCTGTGGTACAGATCCTTGCAGGCGGCCTGTTCGTTATGAACGGCAGAATAACCGTGGGCGAATACACTGCATTTTCGGGTCTTATCTGGACAATGACCAACCCCATGAGAATGCTCGGAAACATCATAAACGATCTCCAGAGGTTTGTGGCTTCACTCAACAAGATAATCGAAGTTTATTATTCCCGTCCCCTTATCGTTGACCGTGCGGACGCTGTTGACAAGCCAGACAAGTTCAAGGGTTCCGTTGAATTTGACCATGTTTCCTTTGCATACAACAAGAAAAATGATGTTCTCCACGACATCTCCTTTAAGATAGAACCGGGCGAGACAGTTGCTATCATGGGTCCCACAGGTTCGGGAAAGACCACTCTTATCAACCTTATCTCCCGTATGTATGACACCACATCGGGCAAGGTAAACGTGGACGGAGTGAACGTGAAGATGCTGAAGCTTGAACAGCTGAGAAAGAACATCGGCGTGGCTTCTCAGGACGTGCTTCTTTTCTCCGACACCATTGACGGAAACATCGCTTTCGGCAGAAGCGATATGCCCGAGGAAGAGGTTTACAAGTACGCAACTCTGGCTGCCGCAGACGATTTCATCAGAAAGACCTCTGACGGATATGACACCATCATCGGCGAAAGAGGCGTGGGACTTTCGGGCGGTCAGAAGCAGAGAATATCCCTTGCCCGTGCGCTGGCAGTAAAGCCCTCAGTCCTTATCCTTGACGATACCACCTCCGCCGTAGATATGGAAACTGAAAAGTACATTCAGAACAGCCTGAAAAATCTTGACTTTGAATGCACAAAGATAATAATAGCCCAGAGAATATCTTCTACTAAGAATGCTGATAAGATAATCATACTCAACAACGGTTCCATTGAAGATATCGGAACACATGAGGAGCTTATCGCAAAGCACGGCTATTACAGAGAAGTTTACGACCTTCAGACCAACTAAGGGGTGATATATTATGGCAAGAAACAAATACGACGTTGACGAACAGCTTGAGACCCCTTTTGACATACGGCATTTCAAGCGTGCGCTGGTTTATGTGGGAAAATACAAAAAACAGGTCATCATATCAATGCTGCTGAGCGTTGCGGCAGCGGTTATCTCACTGCTGGCTCCCCTTATCACACAAAGGGCGCTGGACGTTACCATTCCCGAAAAAAATAAGACCGAGCTTATTATACTTGCAGTTCTGCTGCTGCTCACCATTGTTATAAGCGTTATCTTTTCCACAATACGTGCAAAGATAATGACTGTTGCAGGTCAAGACATGATATACGACATCAGAAAAGACCTGTATGAACATTTGCAGAAGCTTCCCTTTGAATACTACGACACAAGACCTCACGGAAAGATACTTACAAGAGTTATCAACTACGTAAACAGCGTTTCCGACCTGCTCACCAACGGACTTATCACTTTTGTGCTGGAAATGTTCAATATCATTTTCATCATCGTGTTCATGTTCGTGGTAAGCTGGCAGCTGGCTCTGGTAGTTCTGGCGGGACTTCCCCTGTTCCTGTTCTTTATGTTCGCTATCAAAAAAATGCAAAGAAGGGCTTGGCAGAGCGTTTCAAACAAGTCTTCCAACCTTAACGCATATCTTCACGAGGGTCTGGTAGGCGTAAGCATCACCCAGAGCTTTACCCGTGAAGAGGAAAATGAGCAGATATTCGACCGCCTTTCCAAGGAATACCGCAAGAGCTGGATGAAAGCTATATACTTCTCAAATGCGGTATGGCCAGTGGCTGATAACATTTCCATCTGGGTAACAGGTGCGATATATCTGGTAGGTCTGCTGGTGCTTGGTCCCAAGGCAGGAATCACGGTGGGAACTATCGTTGCTATGACAGGCTACTCAGGCAGATTCTGGCAGCCTATCATGAACCTTTCCAATCTGTACAACACCTTCATCAACACCATTGCATACCTTGAAAGAATTTTCGAGACAATGGACGAACCCGTTACCGTCACCGACAAGGAAAATGCCACAGAAATGCCCGAGATAAAGGGCGATGTTACCTTTGACCATGTTACATTCGGCTATGAAGAGGGCATCAATATCCTTGAAAACCTGAGCTTTGATGTAAAGGCAGGTCAGAGCATTGCGCTGGTAGGCCCTACGGGAGCGGGAAAGACCACTATAGTAAATCTTATTTCAAGATTTTACAATCTGAACGGCGGACGGCTGCTTATTGACGGCATTGACATCTCCGATGTTACGCTGAAATCACTTCGCTCACAAATGGGCATAATGCTCCAGGACAGCGTTATTTTCAGCGGCAGCATTCGTGACAATATCAGATACGGCAGACTCGATGCCACCAATGAAGAGATAGAAGCTGCCTGCAAGGTCGTGGGAGCGGACGAGTTTATAAACGAGATGCCCGACGGATACGACACCTTTGTTAAGGAAAGAGGCTCTTCCCTTTCTCAGGGTCAACGGCAGATGATAGCCTTTGCAAGAACTATTCTTGCAGACCCCAAGATACTTGTGCTTGACGAGGCTACCTCCTCCATTGACGCAAAGACAGAGCGGTATATCCAGCACGGCATTGACCATCTGCTGAAGGGCAGAACATCGTTCATCATTGCCCACCGTCTTTCCACTATCAAGAGCTGCGACAAGATAATGTACATCTCCGACAAGGGCATTGCCGAGTCGGGTACACACGATGAGCTTATGGCTAAGAAGGGGCTTTATTACAAGCTCTGCATGGCTCAGGCGATATGAATTTGACCACAGTCGGGTATTTTATCCGGCTGTGGTTTTTTATTTTTTTGGAGAAAAATAAGCTCAATTTCATCTTGCAAATTCCGAAATGATATTATTTTTCTGCGCATCTTCACTTTATTTTTATCAATACTGCCTTAATATTTTAAATATATTCGCCGATTTTGCCCAAAATATTCAACAAAATATACAGTCAATATATGTAAAAATTATTCAAAAAGCAGAAAAGAATGACCAACAGTCAAATCTCAACTGTAGTTGAGGTTTAGTTGAGATTCAGTTGCGGAAACTATATTATATTGGTATTGTTGAAAGAAATATCGGAACACACCGATAAATATAAAATGAAAGGACGGTCATGATTATGATTATGAAGTATGACATTTATTCACTGGGTATAATGGTAGCTGTCATCTCATTCCTCGGATTTTCACTGGAAAATCTGTGGCTATCACTGACAAAGGGGTTCATTGACAACCGCAATATGAATGCGCCGTTCCTTATGGGATACGGTCTGCTGGTCGTTGGAATGTACCTGCTGCTGGGCACGCCTGAAAATATGGCTCTCGCAGAGATGGTTCCCGTTGACAGATCAAAGGGCGAAAAATTCTTTGTATATTTTCTCTGCGCTTTCGCAGTTGTCACCGTGGGAGAACTTATTCTGGGTCATCTGATGGAAAAGATATGCGGCATTCAGTACTGGAACTACAACTGGATCCCCTTACATATCACACAATACACATCAATCCCTACAAGCATCGGCTTCGCAGCCATCATCACTTCCTTTATGGGTGCCTGCTTCGACCCCATAATGAGCGTTATCACTATGATACCAACACAGGAAGCAAAATCCGCCAGCATTATCCTTATGCTGATAATGTTCACCGACCTTGTTGCAAGCTTCTCAAAGATGCACAGAACAAGAAGTCTCAACACAAAGTGGCAGATACAGACCCGCCGCAGTCACCTCAAAACAACATGACGCTTACAACATCATGTGCGGCTGATATATTTTACGGCAGCTTTCCTTTCAGGAGGCTGCCGCTTTTTTGGTTTGCTCACCTGCCAATGAACTGAAAAAGCACTAGACAAATACATAAAAACAGCGCTCGGTAAGAAATGCCTTTCCGAGCGCTGTACAATTTAATTTGTGTGATTTATGAAACCGTAACCTGTGTGAGCATCAGGCAGGCGCTTCCGAGGCAGATAACTGCCGATACCCAGAATGTGGGCGATTTAAGAAGTGCGCTCCATGTGAGCTTTTTCTCCTCTGCCTGCTCAAACTCGTATGTGTAGGAGGTAGTGATGATATCCGACTGATTTACCTTGCCGTACTTTTTCAGCGTAAAGAACAGTGCAACGCCGCCTATCACAAGCTCGGCTGCAAAAGCAATGAACTCATATGTATATGCCTTGTCGCCGATAGTGTCGGCAAGCTTATGCTCAAAAATGTAGGACAGAAGCATTGCATTGGCATTTGCAACTACGTGGCATATCATGGACGAGATTATTGAGCCGCTTTTAAGGGCGATATATCCCAGCAGCATTCCCAGCAGGAAGCCGTTGAATATCTGGTTGAAGTTTGCGTGCATAAGTCCGAAAAGCAGTGAAGAAGCGATAAGGGCAAATGTTCTGTTGACAGGTGCAAGCAGATTCATGGCAAGACCTCTGAACATTATCTCTTCCAGAATGGGGGCTGCCACCACCACATACAGCAGAAGCACGATATTTGTCACAATATTGTCGGTGAAGCTGAGGGCGGAGGACGTGGTCTCGCTCATGCCTGTATAGCCTGTCAGGGTTGTAACAAGGGTCTGAACCAAAATGGAAAAGCCCTGTATTCCGAAAATGCCCAGCGCCGCCAGAACGATACCCGATGAAGGAAAGTCAGACTTTGAGAACATCTCATTGAATTTGAACTTCTTTGAAGCAAAATATACTATTATAATTGCAAGAATGTTTGCCGCAAGCATACATACCGAGTTCATCAGTATCATTGCCGAGCCTTCCGACATGCGTGCAGTAAGCTCTGCCGTAATCGTTTCTGCGGTAAGCTCCGGGTTATCGGCAATTATTGAGGGCATCACCATTGCTGAATATATCATCTGGAAAATAACCATGCCTATCATGGCAAAAAGCTGCTGCCAAAGGATAAGGGAACCAGCCCAGTTATATCCGCTTTTAACTCTGCGGCGTATCATTACGGGGCTTTCTTCATTTGAGCTTTCTGGCTGAGGGGTATTATTCCAGCTGTACTGAGCGGGCTGTGCTGTTTCGGGAATATCAAATTCCCCGTTCTTGTTGATATTGTCGGACATTTTCATATCTCCTTTTGTAATATGCTTTACTGAGCTGCTTTATTAAACTGCTTGGTATGGGATTATTATATCAGTTAAATGACAAAAAGTCAAGCAGACCAAGATTTTTGGCTGATTTACCATTTACGGCAATGATTTTCCTCATGTTTTGTGCATCGTAACAATATACACATTTTTTTATATTTGTACTGGAAATCTTTATTGGAATGTAGTATAATAAAAATAAGTATGTGAAAATAAAGCATTTTTAGATGTTATACCAGTCTTTAATCGTTCATTAGGTTGATTGAAGATTAGTATTATATGAATAGAAAGGAAAGGTCATATATGCCTGCATATCTCGATAATGCCGCTACCACAAAGCCCTGCGAGGAAGCCGTTGCTGCCGCTCTCGCCGCTATGACCGACAATTACGGCAATCCCTCCTCTCTCCACAGAGTGGGTCTGAACGCCGAGCTTGCCGTTACGGAAGCCCGCAAGTCCATTGCCGCTGCTCTTGTCTGCCTGCCTGAGTGCATCACATTCACATCGGGCGCTACCGAATCCAACAACACGCTTATCATAGGCGCTGCCGAGCATTACGGCAAACGCAAAAAAAAGATAGTCGTTTCCGCCATTGAGCACCCCTCCGTTGAGGAAAGCATGAAGTATCTGGAAAAGAACGGCTTTGAGGTCGTAAGGATAAAGCCCCAGAAAACAGGTGAGATCGACGCTGACGAGTTCATCGCTGCCGTTGATTATAACACCGTGCTTGCCTCCTGCATGCTGGTAAACAACGAAACGGGAGCTATAATGCCCGTAAAGAAGATATTTACACAGATAAAACGCTCCTATCCCGACTGCATCACTCACTGCGACGCTGTTCAGGGCTTTCTGAAAATACCCATCAAGACAGCAGACCTTAACGCTGACCTTATCACCGTAAGCGGTCACAAGGTACACGCTCCCAAGGGCGTAGGCGCTATGTACATCAAAAAGGGCATCAGGGTAAATCCCAGAATGCTGGGCGGCGGTCAGGAAAAGGGTATGCGCTCGGGAACAGAGTCAGTTCCACTTATAAGCGCATTCGGCGCTGCGGTAAGGGCACAGCTCCAGACAATCCCCACTGCATGGTCAAATGCTGAAGAGCTTAACAACAGGCTGAGAAAGAAGCTTGCGGCTCTTGACTACATCACCATAAACTCCAACGCTGAGGATCAGTGCCCATTTATACTGAATTTCTCCGTAAAGGGCATACGTTCCGAGATAATGCTCCACTTCCTTGAAAGCAAGAATATTTACGTTTCCAGCGGTTCTGCCTGCTCAAAGGGCGGTCACAGCAGTGTGCTTACTGCTATGGGCATTCCCGACAAGGTGGCTGATTCTGCCATAAGAGTATCATTCTCCAGAATGTCATCATGCGGAGAGGTAGAAGCACTGGCGACTGCATTGCAGGAAGGCTACATGAGCCTTGCCAAGAGATAAGAAATCTGAAAGGAATTATGATATGAAAGAAATTATCCTGCTCAAAGAGGGCGAGATCGCTCTCAAGGGTCTTAACAAGAGAACTTTTGAAGAATCATTCATCAAGAACCTGAGACACCGCCTGAAGCCTCTGGGCAAGTTTGACTACACCCGTTCCCAGTCCATGATCTACTGCGAGCCTCTGGAGGACACTATCGACATGGACGAGGCTGTTCTCAGGGCATCGAGAGTTTTCGGCGCTGCTGCCATATGCCGTGCGATGATAACCGAAAAGGATTTTGAGACTATCTGCCGTGACGCTCTGGAATACTGCGGCGAGGAGCTTTCCTGCGCACGCACATTCAAGGTTCAGGCAAAGCGCTCCGACAAGCGTTTCCCTATGAAGTCTCCCGAGATCTGCGCTGAGCTGGGCGGACGTATCCTTGAAAAGTTCCCCAAGCTTGATGTTGATGTAAAGAACCCCGATGTTACCGTAAACGTTGAAATAAGAGACACCAACGCATATATCCACACAGGCAACCGCCCCGCTGCGGGAGGAATCCCCGTAGGCACCTCAGGCAGAGCTATGCTGCTGCTTTCGGGCGGTATCGACAGCCCCGTTGCAGGCTATATGATGGCAAAGCGTGGAATAGATATCTCCGCTATCCACTACGTTTCTCCCCCATACACCTCTGACAGAGCAAGAATGAAGGTAGAGCGCCTTTGCGAGAAGATAACCCCATGGTGCGGCGATACCACATTCTACTGCGTTCCCTTTACCGAGATACAGGAAGCTCTGAGAGACAACTGCCCCGAAGAGCTGTTCACCATCATCATGCGCCGCCTTATGATGGAAATTGCCCAGAGAATTTGCGAGAAAAACGGCATAACCGCCCTCATTACAGGAGAGAGCGTTGGTCAGGTTGCAAGCCAGACCATGGGAGCTATCGTATGCACCGACAATGCCTGCCGTATGCCGGTATTCCGTCCCGTTATCGGCATGGACAAGAGCGAGATAGTTGAAATAGCACGAAAGATAGATACATTTGATATATCCATCGAGCCTTACGAGGACTGCTGCACCGTGTTCACTCCCAAGCACCCCAAGACAAAGCCCATACTTGAAGAGGTCATCGCAGCACAGAACTCCTTCGATTTCGAACCGCTTATCCAAAAGGCTGTGGAAGAGACCGAGGTCAAGAGATTCAATATCTGCTGACTTGATGCCTGAATGGCAGTTTTGTGTTGTCAAGGTGAAATAAGCCCGTCTTTTGTAGAAATAGTTCCGCTGTATTTGATATATCTCACAAACTTTGATCTGTTTTATTGACTTTTGGGCGTTTTGAGTGTATTATTAAGTTATATAGGTGTCGCCAAATGGGGTTGATCTATATTTTAATTATGACACCACAAAGAGAGACAAGCCTGAAATTGAAATGAAATAAGCTCTCAGAGAAGGCGGTCAGATTAAATGGCAATGTCAAAAAGCGCCGAAAGGGCGTACAAAAAAGCGGTAAAGGCTAAGAAAAAAGCCAAGCGAGGTCACTGGCTGCTCATACAAAAGGGCGACAGCGTGAAGGAAGTCTTTTCAAAGCTCTTCACTCAGTTTGCCGTGCTGGTGCTCATAGGCTGCGGAGTTATACTTGCAAATGAATTCCGCCTTTCATTCAGCGCACGTCAGCTTAACGATTCGCTGAAAAGCCTTTATCAGTCATATATAGCTCACGATTCGGGAGGAGATGTTCTCCCCGGAGCTGCCCAGCTGCTGAAAATAAATCCCGATACTGTGGGATATATCAGCATCGACGGCACAGAGGTGGATTTTCCTGTGGTACAGACTACAGATAACTCCACTTATCTGAAAAAAGCATTCGACGGCAGCAGCAACAAGGCAGGCACGGTATTTCTTGATTACCGTGACGTGCTCACATCAAATAAAAGGTCGGACAATCTTGTCCTTTACGGTCACAACCAGAAGGACCGTTCAATGTTCGGCAGCCTGAAGGACTACAAGAAAAATCTTGAGCATTACAAGGCTCACCCGACGATCACATTCAACTCAAACTATCAGAGCGATGTTTACAAAATTTTCGCTTACTTCGTTACCGAGGTCGAGCCTTATCAGACTTCGGACGGATATGTTTTCGACTATCACAATTACCTTGACCTTTCCGACAAGGCGGTCTATGAGGATTTTATCTCGAACATAAACAAGCGTTCCCAGATCGTAACATCGGTAGATGTAAGGTATGGCGATGAGTTTCTCACACTTTCAACGTGCAGCAATGAGTTTGAACCATCAAGGTTCGTAATATTTGCACGAAAGACACGAAAGGGCGAGGATACCGAGGTAGATACGTCGGCAGCATACCTTAACCCCCAGGCAAAAGAGCCTGACTGGAAAGTGATATTCAAATAATCCGGAAAGATGGTTAAAAGATGAGCAGCAATAAAAAAACATTCTCTCCAAGAAAAATAATTGTGGTGATAGCGTCCGTAATACTGGCATTATCACTTGCATATCTTGCATATTATATTATTCAGGAACAGAAAGCGGCAAAGCTTGAGGACGAGCTGGCAAAGCGCCATTCGGAAACAGTGATAATCACTCAGGAGACTACTGCAGCCGAAACTGAGGCGACTACCGAAGCTACCACAGAAGCCACAACTCCTGCTCCCGAGCCTCTTGTTATGCTCGATTCCATGCAGAGCTTTGTAAATGACAACGCAGACACTGCGGGCTGGATAACCGTTGGCGGCACAACTATCGACAACGTTGTTATGCAGACCGATAACAATGAATATTACCTTGACCATGACTTCTACGGCAATTATTCCCAGCCGGGAACCGTGTTTGCCGATTTCCGCTGCGTTGTCAATGATTACGATTTCAGCCAGAGCGACAACATCGTGCTGTACGGCCATAATCAGGCAAACGGCACTATGTTCGGCACTCTCCAGAAATACAAGATAACCAAGCAGAACACAAAGAAGTTTGACTTCTATCTCCAGCACCCCACATTCACATTCTCAAACCTTTACGAGGAATACACATATAAGATAATCGCCATTTTTATCTGCGAGGTCGAGCCTGAGCAGACAACGGACGGCAATGTGTTTGATTATCACAACTACATACGCTTCGGCTCAAAGGAAAGGACTTATGAAGAGTTCATTTCCAATGTAGAGGAGCGCTCCGAAATAATCACGGGCGTTGATGTTCAGGAGGGGGACAAGTTCATGACCCTTTCCACCTGCAGCAATGAATTTGAGCCTTCACGCTTTGTCGTTATTGGCAGACGTGTCCGTGACGGCGAAAGCCCGGAGGTGGATACCTCTCTCGCAAAGCTCAATCCCGACGCAAAGGAGCCTGACTGGAATTACATCTACAGCAGATAATCAGGCTAAAAACAAAAAGGAATGTTATTACTATGTCAGATGAAAATAAGACCTCAGGCGGTGAAAAGAAAGACGTTGACGGTTTCTTCGACAGTCTGATAGAAGATTTCACTGCTGAGCAGTCGGGCGATCCTTCGGAGAGCAGCACTCCTACGAAGGAAAATGATCCGCCCAGAACTATGCGTGATTTTTCCAAGTTCTTCAATGACGCAGCCGCTTCGGGCAGCGGATTTGAAAGCACCATAGACAATACTGCAGATACTGAAAGCGAACCCGCAGGCGTGGAAGCTCCCGAGGCTGAGAAAATATCGGATATGGCTGATGTTTCCGAGGCAAAGACCGTAAGCTTCTCCCCTGTTACAGATAAGCCCGAGCCTGAAAGCAATGCTGACGGCAAGGCTAAGATAACCGAGCCTGTCACCGACGAAAACGGCATGATAGTCATTTTCGATGAGGAAGCAGGCATTGACGCTACTGCGTCCACCGCTGTTTCCGATGAAGCAAGCTCCGAAAAGGACAGCAACATTACGGAAAACAAGGAAGAAAGCGACGAGATAAGCATTTCCGCTGACGGCGGAGATCAGCTTGACCGGATAGTTCAGTCGGACGAAAAGGACAATGACAATGATGAAAACAGCATTATCATTGAGGATAACTTTTCTCCCGACAGCAATATTTCCGATGAGGACAGTCCTCAGGAAAAAAAGCCCGAGGAAAGCGCACCTTCCGAAAAGAAGCCTTTTATCCAGGGGATAATCCCATGGAAGGGCGACAGCGCAGGCGAAGTTATAAGAAAGATAGTTTTTATAGCTTCAACAGGCGTTTTTGTGGCAGCTGCCATAATGCTCATCAGCACGCTCATACAGTCCCATGAAATGGTCGAGGACGCAAAGGAGATAGAGGAAAAGGTAACTACCACTGTTGCCACTTCTATTCTCGATGACGGCGAGGTCGTTACCATTCTCCCCTCTCAGGAAGAACGTGAGTCCCACGCCGAGAGCGTTATGAACGACTTTGTGAATATCTCCGACAATGTTAAGGGCTTCCTTGAGATCCCTGCCTGCGACATATATGCACCCGTTGTTCAGGGCGATGATAACATCTATTATCTGACCCACACCTATGACGACAGGAAAAACAAGGCAGGCTCCATTTTCATTGACTACCGCTGCACCGTTTCGGAGGATTACACCTCTCCCAATGTGGTGCTTTACGGTCACAATCAGGAAGACGGCACCATGTTCGGAAACCTGAAGCTTTACAAAAACAACGTGGAGTTTTACCGTGAAAATCCCATATTCTCGTTCAACACCGATTACGAAGTAGGCGATTATGTTATTTACGGCTACTTTGTTACAAATGTGTACGAGAAGCAGGATTCCAACGGCGAAGTATTCCACTATCACGATTATATCGAAACGCTGACTGACGAAGCTACCTTTAACTGGTACATGGGTGAGATAGGCAAGAGAAATCAGATAATCTCCCCTGTTGACGTTGCTTTCGGCGACAAGCTCATGCTGCTTTCCACCTGCAGCACTGAGTATTCGGACTCCAGATTTGTTGTGCTGGCACGAAAGCTGAGAGAGGGAGAAACTGCTGACAGCTTTGATTTCTCCACCGCAAGGCTCAATCCCAACGCAAAGCAGATCGACTGGGACGCTATCCTTTCAAGGAACAGCACCTCTGAGGAGACCACAACGGAAACCACCACTTTCGAGACTGCTATCACCACTTCGATCATAACCGCACCTCCCGAAATGACCACAACGGTAACGACAGAACCTACCACCGTGACCACCACCGTCAAGACCAAGCAGAGCGATGCTGTTGTTTCAAAGCTGAGCCTTGCTCCGAAAATTGAGAATGGAACCACCGCTTCTGTTTACAGCGAGCCTGAAAGCGAAACGGAAGTTCCCGATTCCGATGTTTCCGACGGAGAGGAGACCACCGTACCCGAATCCGAGACTGAACAGTCAAGCTCCCGCAACACTGCTCCCTCTCTTGCAACACAGGTCACGACCACAAGAAAATCCAAGAAATAATATTGATATTCTGAAGTTTACGAGGTTTTAGCTATGTCCATGAGCGATGAAGTAAGATTTGAAAGAAAGCCTGCGAAAAAAGGTCCCAAGAAAACCTTTGCGCAATCCTTTTTTCCGCAGAAGGGCGACTTTTCATCAGAGATCATCAATAAGATAATCGTACTTATCTCCATTGTTGTCCTGATAGTCTGCGCCGTTCTTCTGGGCGATTACTTTTACCAGATGTATGAGGCAAAGCAGAACCACAATACTCTGAAAGTCATCTATCAGCAGGCGCAGCTCCAGCAGTCACAGTCCTCTCAGGACAAGACCGATGACGTTCCTGCCGAGACCGATGAAAACACTCCTCCCGAGGAGCTTCCTCCCCTTGAAGAGCTGGCTGCGGCAAAAGAGCTGCTGGCGATCAACCCCGACACTGTAGGATATGTTCGTATCCCCGACTGCGTTGATGAGCCTGTTGTCAAGGGCACGGACAATGAGTATTACCTCAAGCACAACTTCTACAACAATCAGCGCCAGTGTGGAACCTGCTTTGCGGATTACCGCAACAAGGTGGGCGGATATGAGCGCTCGGACAACATTATCCTTTACGCTCACAACCAGAAGGACGGCACTATGTTCGGAAATCTGGACTACTACCGCTGGGATCCCGCTTACTGGCTGAAAAATCCTTTTGTTTATTTTAACACCAATTACTCGGAAGACGTTTATGTTATAATCGCTTCCTTTGTAATAAACACTCTCCCTGAGCATGACAATGGAAATCCCGTTTTCGATTACCAGAATTATATTGATTTCAACGACGATTATCCTTATGACAAGTTCATGGACGAGATAACAAAGCGCAGCACTATCATTACCGGTATTGACTGCACTGAGGACGATGAGTACCTCACACTTTCCACCTGCTCCACCGAGTGGGACGAATCCCGCCATGTTATCGTGGCAAGAAAGCTTCGAGCTGATGAATCCACAGACACTATCGACACCACAAAATTCAGCAAGAACCCCAATCCGAAATGGCCCGCCATCTACTATAAATATAACGGCGGAACATATATAGACGAGTAACGACCGTCAGAGGGAATTTCTGCACTTTGTTCCCTGAAAAAAAGAGATAAAAGCTACGAGAAAGGATATTATTATGAAACTGAGAACTGTACTCAACGGCATAGCTGCGCTTGCTGTTGTCGGTGGTCTCTACACCTTTGCCTTCTGCATGAAAGACGAGGTAAACACCGACAGTATTTCGGGAAAGTTTTACGATACTTCCGCCGAAACACAGCAGACAGAGCAGACTGACACTGTTCAGACAGAAAAAGCATCAATAGATATTTTTTCTGATGCCGCACATAATAAGGTACTGAAGGAGAAAGCCGATATCCCCGAAAGCGCCGAAGAAGCACAGGTAAACAAGAGATTTGACCTTAACCCCGAATATGAGGCTGTGACCACAGCTCCCGACGAGGTGGTCATAACTCCCCTATATGTTACCGAGGCAGAAACTGAAGCTGTTGTGACAGCAGTACCCGAGGCAATGACCGAGGAGGAAGTCACAGAGGCTCAGCCTGAGGAGGCAGACGAAACGACCGCTTCCGAAACCACTGCTGCCGAGGAAGAGTTCACCGACCATATCGTTGCGGAGGTAACTGTTGAGGCTCCCGAGGCATTTGCAGACGCTGCCGAAAGCGAGGCAGACCTGCTTTCCGAGCTGGACAGAGAAACAACTCCTGTTACAGATGAGGCTGTCACCGACTCCACCGATGATATCGAGCGCAGACTGGAGCAGATGCAGGAGGACATAGACGCTTCCACACAGCCTACCGATGACTCCGTTTACGACTATTCGGACTATTTTGAGACTACTCCCGCATGGTCTGAAACTGCCCCCTCCGATACAGCTCTTACCGCCTTCGACCCCGAAGCTGGAGAGATATTCACCGCAAGAGTTGACGGAACCGTTCAGCAGTTTGACGCATATCAGCTGGTATCAATGATAGTTTCCACTGAAATGTCGCCCTCGTTCAGCCCCGAAGCTCTCAAGGCTCAGGCTGTTGCGGCATATTCATATGTTAAATACCACAACGTAAACGGACTTGTACCTACCGTTCTGGTAAAAAGAGATATTCCCCAGGAAGTGACCGACGCAGTAAACGCTGTATGGGGCAAATGCTGCTACTATAACGGCAAGGTTGCCCAGACAGTTTACACAGCTTCCTCCGCAGGCACTACAGCTTCTGCCGTAAATGTATGGGGCGGTGCAGATGTTCCCTATCTCACAAGCGTTGCCACTCCCTTTGATGCTCAGTCCGACCCCAACTATGGTGTTATCACCGTATTTACCGAGGATCAGATCCGCACAGCGCTTGAAAGCAGCTTAGGCATCACCTTATCCGAGGATCCCGCAAACTGGCTCACAGTAACCTCCAGAGTTGACGGAAATTACGTAAGCGGACTTAATGTTGATAATCAGCTCACAATTTCCGGCATGAGACTTCGTGAGAAGGTGCTCAAATACAGCATCAAGAGCTGGTGCTTCGACGTAAGCTATGCTGACGGTGAATTCACCTTTATTACATATGGCTACGGCCACGGCGTAGGAATGAGCCAGAACGGTGCAAATATTCTCGGCAAACAGGGTTATACATACGATCAGATACTTGCTTACTACTTCCCCGGTATCACAATAGAGTAAGCTTACAGAAAGGACGCCGTTATATGACCGCTTATGATATCATAATGAAAAAACGCCGTGGAGGTATCCTCTCCGACGATGAGATAAGATGGTTTGTTAACGGATATGTGAGGGACGAGATCCCCGATTATCAGATGTCGGCACTGCTGATGGCGATATGCTTTCAGTCAATGACAGCTGAGGAGACGGCAGCCCTCACAATGGCAATGATGCACTCAGGCGACACATTCCACCCGTCTGAGGAGCTTGGAGCCATTTGCATCGACAAGCACAGCACAGGCGGAGTCGGAGACAAGACTACATTGATCGCTGCGCCTATATGCGCTGCCTGTGGAATTTATGTTCCAAAGATGTCGGGACGTGGTCTCGGTCATACAGGCGGAACGATCGATAAGCTTGAATCAATTCCGGGCTTCAGCACCTCAATAAGCCATGAAAGGTTTATTGAGATAATCAGAAAAACAGGCTTTTCCATTGCAGGGCAGTCAGGCACGCTGGTTCCTGCGGACAAGAAAATATATGCGCTGAGAAACGCCACTGCCACGGTTGACAGCATTCCCCTCATATGCTCCAGCATTATGAGCAAGAAGCTTGCAACTGGCGCTGACGGTATCGTCCTCGATGTAAAGGTGGGCGATGGTGCTTTCATGAAAAATTACGATGATGCCATGAAGCTTGCTTCGGCAATGACATCTGTAGGAAAGCTGTCAGGCAGAAAATGCACAGCTGTCCTTACCGATATGGATAAGCCCCTGGGTCATGCGGTGGGCAATTCAGTGGAGGTCATTGAAGCAATAGAAGCGCTGAAGGGCAATGCTCCCGCTGACCTTTATGAAGTCAGCATTACCCTTTCCGCAGAAATGCTCATGCTTGCAGGCAAGGGCGATGAAAACTGCTGTCGCAGGCTGGCGGAAGATGCAGTACATTCGGGCAAGGCACTTGAAGCATTCAGGACAATGGCTCAGATGCAGGGCGCAGATGTAAGAGCATTTGACGACTACTCACTTTTCGGAAAGCCGAAGCGCACAGCAGAGGTAAGAGCTGACAGGAGCGGATATATCTCAAAGATATCCTGCGAAAAGACAGGTCTTATATCGCTGGCTCTGGGCGCAGGACGAAAGGTCAAGGGCGGCGACATTGACAGCACCGCAGGCATTATTTTCAGCTGCAATGTTGGCAGCTGCGTAAATAAGGGCGATGTTCTGGGAACGGTGATGACATCCTCCGAATGCGACCTTGAAGAAATAAAGCGTGATTTCCACGATGTATTTTCGTTCAGCGACGAGCCTGTTCCCGAAAGAACTGCCGTGCTGAAAATTATCAGAAACGAATAAATGCCCCTTTTTCGGGGCATTTTTTATACAATAAAAAAGAAAGGACATAATATGAACGGATATATTTATCAGCAGTCGAATATGATGTGTCCGCCACCTGACAAGGACGAAAAAAAGCAGCTGCGGCGGTACTATTTCAGGATAGCATGGATAGTTGTAACGCTGATATTCGTTTTCAGCATACTTAACACACTGATATTGCAGCTATGTGCGGCAATGCTGGGCGGCGGATATTCCAAGGAGCAGATAGACGCAGGCAAGGAAATCATCAGGAGCACTCCCCTGATGAAAGCCATATATTCCTACGTCTTCCCGTTTATTGCGGATATTGCAGCTTTCGGCGTGGGTCTGCTGGTGACAAAGACGGATATCAGGAAGAAATTCACAGTCAAGGGCATCACAGGCGGAAGCTTCCTGAAATTCACGGCGCTGTCTTTCGGAGTTGTAACAGTCGGCTCGGTCATAAATGTAATAATCTCAGCCATTGCGGCGGCTCTCAGCGGAAAGCTGTCGGACTTTTCCGTAAACAACACCAGCGCACTTAACATTGCGCCGCAAAACAATCCCCTATGGCTTGAAATACTTATCTACCTTTACATCTGCCTGCTGGGGCCTATTATGGAGGAGCTTATCTTCCGTGGAGTGCTTCTTGACGGACTGCGCAAATACGGCAACACATTTGGAATAATAATGTCCGCAGTGCTGTTCGGACTTATGCACCAGAACTTCTCACAGTGTCTCCCGGCGGTCTGCATGGGTCTGGTATGGGCGTACATTGCGGTAAAATACAACTCGCTTGTCCCCTCAATGATACTGCATATAATCAACAACAGTATGTCGGCGGTGCTTATGGTGCTGATACAAAACAGCAGCATAGACATCAGCAACCTGCAAGCCACCATCATGGGCTATATGCCGCTGGTAATAGCTTCCCTGCTGAATGTGGCTCTGCGCCTTGCCTGCATAATCGCTTCAATAGTTATCATTATCAGGTTTTATTCATCGGGCGGAAAGCTGTTCCGCACATCGCTCTACTCAAAACAGCGCACATGGAAGTATTTCTTCACATCGGTACCATGGCTTGTGGTAATCGCCTATATGCTTTACGGCACTGTAACAACTATCAGCATATAAACATATAATATCAACGGGGGCATCGGATATCAGTATACGTCCCCCGCTTCTTTTTAGAAAAATTTCTCCGCCGCTGTTTATTTTCACGATAAGCGGTAAAAATATAAACAGACGATAAATTCCGATATCGGGAAAGGATGATAGCAAAAATGTCTGTTAAAAGAGGAGAAATATATTACGCCGATCTCAGCCCCGTGGTAGGCTCCGAGCAGGGCGGCATACGTCCTGTACTTATCGTTCAGAACGATGTGGGTAACCGTCACAGTCCCACTGTTATAGCGGCTGCCATCACAAGTCAGCGTGAAAAGGCAAAGCTGCCCACCCATATCGAGGTACACGCTGATAAATGCGGCCTCTCAAAGGACAGTGTTGTGCTTCTGGAGCAGATACGGACCATTGACAAAAAGCGTCTGAAAGAACGCATGGGCGAACTGGATACGCCGTCAATGAACCGTGTTGACAACGCTTTATCCATCAGCTTCGGATTAGGTTCAGGCGGAGCTACATAACGTTCCGCCATAATATAAAAGGCTGTATCACGAAAAAAGATACAGCCTTTTGCTTTGCATTATTTTACAAAATTAACTATCATTATTCCCAGACCCAGCACCGCAAGCACAACGCCTGTAGCACGGTTCAGCGTCTTTGGCGACGCCTTGTTAGCAAATACCGCAGCGACTCTCGCCCAGATAAGCGTGAACACAATGCAGAGAATAAGCACCGGGATATCGGGCATTCCGCCCATTACCATATGCGAAACAGCACCGGTGAGCGCCGTAAAGGTCATGATGAAAACGCTGGTTCCAACAGCTGTTTTAAGCTCATAGCCCAGAACGCTTGTAAGGATAAGGAGCATCATCATTCCGCCGCCTGCACCGATAAATCCGCAGATAAAGCCTATAAGCACGCCGCAGACTATGGACTGGATAACTCTCTTCCTGGGAGAAACGCTCTCCATCTTCTCCTTGGTGGTCATAACCGGCTTTACTATGAACTTGATGCCCAGCAGGAACGTCATGCAGACGGAAAATCCGCCCATTGCCGAGTTTGGCACAAGCTTTGAAACATAGCTTCCCACAACTGTGAATACCAGCACGGAAGCCATCATTATAAGTCCGTTTTTAATGTCAAGATTTTTGTTTTTGCCGTATGTATATGCCGAAACTGCGCTGGCAAGCACATCTGAGGCAAGGGCAATTCCCACAGCCTCATATGCGGGCATTCCGAGGAACGTTACCAGCATTGGGGTTATTACCGCAGCCGCACTCATTCCCGCAAAGCCTGTTCCCAGACCTGCGCCCATTCCTGCCAGAAAGCAGACGATTATTGTTATTATCCAGCCTGACATTTTTAATTATCCCTTACCTTATTTTAACTTTGAAGCTCTCCCTGCACTTAGGGCACTGAACGGTATGCTCACCCTTTTGCTTGGGGAGCCGCAGAACTGTCTTGCACTTGGAACACTTTTTATAGCAGTGTTCCTTATCTGTCAGCATGGTCTTTGTCATATTAAATTTGCGTTTTGCCTTGTCGGTAAGCTGCATGAATTTGATATTTTCCTGCTGGCGCTTGTAGATATTCTTGGAAAACGCCCTGAACATTCCCCATATGAGCAATGCCCATATAAGCAGATTGAGTATGATCGAGCGGGCAAAAAGATTGATTATCATCAGCACGATACAGGCTATCATAGTCGCCTTATAAAGGCTGTCTGGACCGCTTCTGCCATACATAAAGTTTATAAATTTATTCCTGAGCTTGTCCATTTTAAACGCTGCCTTTCATTAAAAAGTTAAAAAGGGAAAGAAAAGAAAACCAAACATTCTTACAATAAACATTATCGCCAGCACCATTGCAATACCTGACAAAAGTCTTGGGATAAACCTGTGTATCTTCAGCTTAAAGCCATGCTTTTTATTGAGCTGTGCCTCATAATCAGCATACACCCTGTTGGTGCTGTCCATACGTGCCGCCTGCTCTGCATACTGCACCGCATCGGAGAAATTCTCCATGCCCTCGCTGCATTCGGCTGCGTAGAAATACCACCTGGCATCTCTTGCGGAGACAGAAAAACGGTTCAGCACAGCGGCAGCGTTCCTATAATCGCCGCTTCTGAGGTAGTTGTCGATACGTTCAAAGGCTTCCTCGGCGCTCATGGTATCGGAAGTGTGCATATTAAAGCCAAATCCGCCGAAAAACGCCTTAAAGATATCATCAAAGTCATTGATATCGGCATACCGGTAATAATAATTTGTTCCGTTTCTGGTATAGGTTCCGCTGGGGGCGGAGCTGCTGTATGCCGCACTGCCGTATGGGCTCTGACCCGTATCCCCTGACTTTATGCGCTCGTAAGCGTCGTTTATCTCGCTCATTTTGCGGGCAGCCTCGGGGTCATCGGGGTGAAGGTCGGGGTGGTACTGCTTTACCAGTGTACGATACTTTTTCTTTATTTCATCATCGGTAGCTCCCGGCTCAAGACCGAGAACTGCATAGGGATTTTCACTCATATCAAGTCTTCCTTTTTATCGTGTAAATAGAGCATTCTGCTATACTTTTATTTTAACACACAGAAAATCAACCGTCAACCGATAATCATAATTTTCAGCTGTTTATCACATTATTCTTTTCATTTTGTCGCAATTCTAATGGGATTTTAATGTCACTCAGGAATTCATCAGATGTTCAACAAGTATCCTTAAACCGAGAATGATAAGTATCGCACCGCCTGCGATCTCCGCCTTGGACTTGAATCTGGTTCCGAAAGCAGAGCCGATCTTAACGCCTGCGGCTGAGATAACAAATGTACAGACTCCGATAAAAAGTACGGCAGCAACGATATTAACATCAAGGAATGCAAAGGTTATGCCGATAGCAAGTGCGTCGATACTGGTGGCAACGGCAAGCAGTGACATTGACTTTGCCGTGAATGACGGGTCTGCGCCCTCGTCATCATTTTTGAGCGCCTCTCTGATCATATTGAAGCCTATGAGAGCAAGCAGCACAAATGCGATCCAGTGGTCAATGGCTGTGATATACTTTTTGAAATTTACGCCGAGAAGATAGCCCACCGCAGGCATAAGCGCCTGAAATCCGCCGAACCATGCGCCGCATATCATGGAATATTTCAGCTTGTACTTAGGTGTGGCAAGCCCCTTACAGACTGAGACAGCAAATGCGTCCATTGAGAGACCCACAGCAATAAGAAATAATGACAGAAGATCCATTTTTCAAATCCTTTCAAGAATAATAATACATTCTATGAATATGCCGCTGCTTGTATGACCTTGCGGTCTTTGGTTCCGTACAAAACAAAAAGACTCATATACAGACAGAACCGAGACCTCGGCTACATCTGTACATGAGTCTTATCAATTAAGGCAAACCGGACCTTTTCGGTCGGTATGTCGATTTGCCGCTTAAACCTTGTATCAGTCTAAGAAGATTACTCCCCCACGCAGGTACATATTCACAATATTGTAAGTTTAACATATTAAACTTATTTTGTCAAGCGATTTTTGAAATTATTTGTAATATGAGTAAAGATTGCACTTTATCATGCCGTTGTAAAGCTTTCTGCGCTTGTTGGCAGTCTTGCCGAAGAACTTTTCAAAGTCCTCATGGGGCGAGATTATTGCACAGGGGTGCTCCTTATCTGCCTTGAACACCTTGCCCATTTCGGTATAAAGCTTCTCGGCTTCCTTTATTTCCAGCATTCTTTCGCCGTAGGGAGGATTGCAGACGGTTATCTCGCCGTCCTTATTGTCATAATCCCTGATATCGGCACGCTCTATCCTTATGCGCTTCTTCACGCCTGCCTTTGCGCAGTTGTCGATGGAAAGCTGAACGCACTCGGGGTCGATATCATAGCCGTATGCGAAGAAATCACTGTCACGGATAATGCTGTCCATTGCACGGACACGCTCCTCACGCCAGATATCCTGGGGGATAACGTCCCACTTTTCGGCTGCAAATGTCCTTTTAAGTCCCGGAGCAATGTTCAGCGCCTTGTATGCAGCTTCGATAAGGAAAGTTCCGCTTCCGCAGAAAGGGTCGCAGAAAATAGTATTTCTCTTGACCATTGCAAGGTCAACTATACCTGCCGCAAGGGTCTCCTTGATAGGAGCAGCGTTGGAATTGCGACGGTAGCCTCTCTTGTGCAGTCCCGCACCCGATGTATCAAGATAAACGGTTACGGTGTCCTTGAGGATATTGAACTGTATCTGATGAACAGAGCCTGTTTCCTCAAAATAATTCAGATGATAAACGGAAGCCAGCCTGTCAACCGCTGCCTTTTTGATAATGGACTGGCAGGCGGGAACGCTGGAAAGCTTTGAGTTCAGGCTGTGACCCTTGACGGGAAATGCGTCGCTTTTGCCGATAAATCTTTCCAGAGGGATAGCCTTAACACCCTCAAAGAGAGCGTCAAAGGTATCAGCGTGAAATTCAGCAAGCTTTATCTGCACTCTTTCAGCTGTGGCAAGGCAGATATTTGCACGGGCAAGGATATCATATCCGCCCTCGAATGAGATACGTCCGTCGGTGACGGTGATATTTTCGCCGCCGATCTTCTTTATCTCAAAGTTAAGTACGCTTTCCAGACCAAAATGGCAGGGGCAGCTGAGTGTTATCTTATTATCCATATAAAACTTCCTTTAATTCGATGTGCTTTCATCATTAGCGGCACTTGCGGACGAGCCTCCGCACTTTGTGCAGATAGGGGGAACGTTGGTGGACTTGTAGTAGCCCTTGTTGCCTGTGGGGCAGCTTCCGCTGGCGATAAGTCCTGTGTTGGAGCAGTAGTAAAGCTCCTTGATGGTCTCGCACTCGGGGAACTCAGTTCTCTCCCCAGCGTCCGCAATGTCGCCGAAGATGTTCTTCCAGAGCTGTGCGGTGTTGTAGTATGTGCCTGACTTTACAGTTCTGTTATCATCATAGCCATACCATACGCCGCTGACGTAATCGGGAGTGCAGCCGATGAAGAGGTTATCTCTCCACTCCTGCGATGTACCTGTCTTACCTACAACGGGAACGTTGTTGAGCTTTGCAGCCTTACCTGTACCGTTGGGGCCTTCGATTACCTGCTGCATCAGCTTGTTCATAACATAAGCGGATTCCTCGCTGATGGACTGGATAGGTGTGTAACTGTGCTGGAGGATAGTCTCACCCGAGGGGTCAAGAACATAAGTATATGAGGTGGGAGCGAAATACTTTCCGCCGTTTCCGAAAGGCTGATATGACGCAACAAGCTCTCTGAGGTAAACGCCCTGAGTGAGCGCACCAACGGACATAGGCGAAAGGTCGGCATCGTAAGCGGTAAGTGTGGATATCTGGAACCTGTTCATTACAAACTCGAACACGTTTGAGGGGCCTGCCGCCTGCACGAGACGTGCGGAAACGGTATTCAGCGAACGCTGGAGAGCCTGGAATGTAAAGTACGATCTTCCGCTCCATACGTTGTTTGCACCTGTGGAGCTGTAGTTTGTAGGCCATTTTCTTGTCTGACCGGGGTTGTTTTCATCGGGTATCTCAATGGGCAGGTCGGGGTAGATTGATGACCATGTGGCAAGGTTATTTTCAATGGAATAAGCATAACCTGCAATGGGCTTGAAACTTGAACCAGCCTGTCTCTTTGCCATGGTGGCACGGTTGAAGATGTTGGAGCCTGCCTTATCGCCTATTCCGCCTGCTACCGCCAGGATATTTCCTGTGTAGTCCATACAGATGAATGCGGACTGGGGCGGGTCGCTGAGGACGTTGTTGGAGAATGTGCTGTAGTCTCTGTACTTGGCTTCTATTGCCTCCTGCATCTCGATATCAATGGGAGTGTAGATGGTGTAGCCGCCGTTGTAGAGCATATCGCTGGCTTCATCGAACTCAACGCCGTAAAGGTTCATAAGGTCAAGGGTAACGTCACGAATGACCATATCAATGTACCAGTTCTGTATCTCGCTGGAATTGGCCTCGCTGTTGGGGTCTCTGAACTGAAGCTCCTCGTTAACAGCATCGTCATACTGCTGTTTGGAGATAGCCGCATTATTGTACATTGCCTTGAGCACCAGGAGCTGACGCTCACGGTTTGCTTCCTTGTTTGCAAAGGGATTAAGGCTTTCGGGGCTTTTGGGGATTGCCGCAAGGCAGGCAGCCTCTGCAAGATCAAGCTCGGACACGTCCTTGCCGAAGTATTTGAGAGCAGCAGCCTGAACGCCTGAGCAGCTTCCGCCCATACCTACGCAGTTAAGATATGCATCAAGGATCTCGTCCTTGGTACGGTATTTTTCAAGGTCAGCCGCACGGAATATCTCACGCATCTTTCTGTCCATGTTCTGCTCTTTATCACCGGTAACGTTCTTTACGAGCTGCTGGGTAATAGTGGAACCACCCTGCTTGCTTCCGTAAAGCATACCATGGGTAAGCTCGTTGAGGAAAGCACCGAAGGTACGCTTCCAGTCAACGCCTGCGTGCTCGTAAAAACGCTCGTCCTCGATATATACGAAAGCGTCACGGACATGCTGAGGGATACGGTCGATGGATACGGGGATACGGTTGGCACCACGGCTTATCTTTGCAAGCTCTACCTGGTTGCCGTCCTTGTCATCGCCGTAAATAAAGGTCGTATAGGCAAGGTTAAGGCTGTCCAGGTCGATATCTATGGGCGTATTCTCTCTGAACTGCATTACATACACGGTAAGAGCAGCCGCAATGATAGACACCGAGATGACAACTATAAGTATAAGCGTAAGAAGCACGGTTCCGATAACGGTAAAGGTCTTTTTAACAGGGCCTGCCTTCTTCTTTTTTCTTTTCTTCTTTTTTGGAGCGGAAGCCGCCTCAGCCATATGCTTGGGAGCTGCTTCGTCAGCGGCTTTTTTGGAGAATTTCTTTTCGTTGCTCAAAATATTTTCCTCCTTATAAGGGATATGCTTGGGCACAAACACGTTATCTTACATTATATCACATAACCGAATTATTTTAAAGTGTTTTTTCGGTTTTTATCAATTTTTCCATATATTGCCGTGAAACGGTTGACGTAGGCGGCAAATTATTATATAATTATACAAACAAATATTACGGAGGCAACGGGAATGGTCAGTTATTATGAGGATGAAAACCTCTGCTCGCAGTATGTAACGGACGTAAAGCTTTCTTTCGGCAGCAAGCGCAAAAAGCTGCTCAAGGAGCTGTGCAAGTTCAAGACTGCCGCAGCAGATGAATTCTGGAGAGAGAAAATACGTGACGAAAGCTACCTGCCTTACATTATGATGTGCCGCAGCAATGAGTTTTCCGATTATCTTGCAAACCGCCTGAACGATCTTCTGGAAAGGCTGATCAGCGGTATGAATCCCTCCGATGCAGTAAACGAGGCATATTTCCTGCTCCACACCTGTTTGTTCAAAGAATCGGACAAGCTTTTTGCCGCATACGGCAGGCTTGCTTCAAAATATAAGCTCATAACCGATATGGGCATAGGCTGGGCTTCGGACGATATAATATCCGAAAAGAGCCAGCCCGATTTTCTTTATGCAAGGTATCTCCTTGAACGTGATATTGATGCGGAAAGCTCGTTTTTCAGCTTTCTCACCGACACGCTTATCCTCACCATGAGCTATGCCATAATGCTCGACAAGGACAGCGAGACCGTAACCGACAAGGTAAAGCGCCTATATGAAGATTATCCCGATGTGTTTGCCCCGGCAGGATTTTTCGCCTATTTCATCAAGGATAACTATGCGGCGTATGACAAGTTCAGCTATCTTATGAAAGACCCTGTGGATTATCCCAAGCTGATGTGGGTGCTGGACGGTCTGGACTATGCGGACGGCAAGTATGCCCAAGGCTCCCCCACCGCCTTTTTCGCTCCCGACAATGAAAAGGTACACTTTACCATTGATATCGACGATATGGATATAAGGTGGTACGAGTTCCTTGCATACAAGACCCTTTCAGATACAGAAAGCTTCACCGTAAGCGACCCGTTCTTCATTCCTCTGTTCTGCCGCAAGTTCTCCGCACAGCTTTTCGGCATGATAAATCCCGAAAACGAGCAGGCAATGAAGATATGCTCCGACTATTTCAAAAAGTCAGCGGTAATAGCTGCAAATCAAGTGGATTTTGCGGGACTGCGGGTGTGCGGTCTTATTGAAAATGACGAGGACATCATACAGCTCTGCATGGATATAGCAAAGCGCATATGCGAGGGCAAGCAGAGATACTGCTATATGAGCCTGTTCAAGTTCTTTAGCGACACCGATCCCGAAACTGTTGCCGAGGCTCTCAGTCAGGTAACGGCATATATCGAGGAAAATGAATATTCAGAGGTTCTGGCAGAGCAGCGTGAAGCCTTCCTGACAGAAGCTCACAATTATCTGAACGGAGAAAGCTCCGCATTTACTCCTGACCCTCACCGCTGATCTTACCCTGCTTTTTCCTGTGTATCCTGTAAGCCACCGCAGACGAAACGGCAATGATGACCTCAATGACAGCACAGATGATGAACTCGGGCGAAAGCGGCTCGGTTATGGCTGAGCCCATAAAAGTAGTAAGTATTATTCCCGGAGCTGTGCCCAGAAACGAGCCGATGATGTAGTCCTTGTAATTAAAGCGCAGGCTTCCCATAACAAGGCTTACGACATCATATGGCAGGCAGCTGACGATACGGAGGAAAAATGCTCCGAACCGCTGGTGCTTGGTGCTGTATTCACGGACGATGCTTATTTTCTCGTGCTTTGCGGCAAGCTTGTCCACCACTTCTCCCTCGGCATATTTTCCCACTGCATAGGGAATGGACGCCATTATAACTATTCCCAGCAGATTAACGGGGATAGCCGCATATATGGGCAGTACCGCTCCCGCAACTGCGGCAATGAGCAGCATGGGGAAGAAATAGGACAGGGATTTCAGTGCATACATAAGCAGTATCACAGCCGCAGCAGCCAAGGGAGCTGTAGGCGTATAGTTCAGCACCTGCTCAAAGGTAAGGTCTTTAAGGGCGGTAAAATATATCACAGCCATAAGAACGATCATAAGCACAGGCGCCAGCTGAATAATTCTTTTAATGATCTTTCCTGATCTCATTTTTCATCATTCTTTCTATAGAGATTATATAATTCTCCACATTTTATATTACACCTGCAATGTGTAATTTTTTCTCACAAAAAATGATATCTTTGTGTTAAAAAGATGAAAGTATGAAATCGTCTTGTTTTTTGGAAAAAAATGTGATATACTATAAGGAACAAACCTAGCCAATGGCAGATCGGAGGAGTATAGTTTGTTTAACTATACAGGATATGAATGCAAGTCCTGCGGTAAAAAATTTACCGATGATGACGATATCGTGGTATGCCCCGAATGCGGCACTCCCTATCACAGGGACTGCTACAAAAAAGAGGGCAGATGTATAAATGACGAGCTGCACAGCAAGCACATGAGCTGGAAAGCAGAGGTCGAGGAAAAAGAGCAGGCGGAGGGGCTTAAATGCTCAGTCTGTGGCAATACTCTGCGAAATGACCAGCTTTTCTGTGACAAGTGCGGCACTCCCACTCCCTATTACCTTTCACAGAAAGACAAAGCGGACGGTGAAGAACAGGAAAGCTTTTCAAACGGCGATACCTTTTTCAACAACGCCGAGCAGAACGCTATGGAGACCATGTATCCGTATATGCTCAACTACAGCGATCCTCTCTGCGGATTCAGTCCCGATGAAAAGTACGACGAGGACATGACCACCAAGGACATTGCGGATTTTATAGGCAGCAACACAAGGTTCTATCTTCCCAAGTTCAGGGTGATGAAAGCCACAAAATTCAAGCTGAGCTTCAATATCCCCGCAATGCTATTCCCCGAATTTTACTTTGCTTACAGAAAGATGCCTTTGCTGGCGTTTCTGGTGCTGCTGATAAAGTCCATCATATCCATTCCCTCATCGCTTATGGGCATGAAGATAATGCTCACGGAATACGGCTTCAAGGACGCACTTGTTAATATGTATCCCTCGTTTGAAGCGGCGCTTACCAAAGTTGCCGAGTTCAGTGTCACCGGCGGAAGCTTCAATATGCTGTACAACATATCTTCGCTGGTGAGCTGGGTAGTCATATTCATCTTTGCAACGCTTTCAAATTACTTCTACTACAAAAACGTTATCTCCAAGGGAAGCAAGATAAAGAAAAGCGCAGCAGCAAGCGGCATAAACGTATCGGAAGCTCTCAAAAGCGCAGGCGGAACCTCAGCGGCGCTGTTGGTTACATTTATCGTTCTGTACTTTCTTTCCACATACGCTGTAATGGCTGCGATACTGCTTATAGTTTGATAATGCAAAACGTCGGACACACAAATGTGTATCCGACGTTTTTTTCGTCCGCTTCTCAGCGGACATCAAATTCAGGGTTGAATGCGTAGAAGTTTCTGGAGTTGAGGTTATCCTGACTTATGCGAAGAGCTTCACCAAACCTCTGGAAATGTACGATTTCACGCTGTCTCAGGAACTTTATGGGGTCACGGACATCGGGATCATCTGCAAAACGCAGGATATTATCGTAGGTCGAGCGAGCTTTCTGTTCCGCAGCCATGTTTTCATGGAGGTCGGTGAGAATATCTCCCTTTGACTGGAAGTACGCTGCGGTGAACGGAACGCCTGCTGCCGATGACGGATAGATGCCCAGCGTATGGTCAACATAGTATGCGTCCAGTCCGCCCTGCTTTATCTGCTCGGGAGTAAGGTTCTTGGTCAGCTGATATACTATAGATGAGATCATCTCAACATGAGCAAGCTCCTCGGTGCCGACATCGGTCAGAATGCCCTTTACCTGAGCATAGGGTGCGGTATATCTCTGGCTCAGGTATCTTAGTGATGCAGCAAGCTCACCGTCGGGACCGCCAAGCTGTGAAATTATCATTTTAGCCAGAGCAGGATTCGGATTTTTGATGTTAACGGGATACTGGAGCTTAATTTAATATACATGATACACATATAATTATATCATCTATTTATTTCTTTTTTATCCTCTCCCCTCTCATCTTCATCAATTTCAGTATCAATGTTAGTCTCAACAAGCTTATAATCATAATCCTTGATATTCGGGAACATTGTCTCAAGCGCCATTTCCTCAACATCTGCTTTTTCATTCGGCAGATTTCCGTCACGGAAGTCCTGATACATTCCCATTCCGCTTAATTCATAGGAAAGAGCTTCAGCTTTCTGATTTTTACTATCAAAATAAAATTCTATTGCAGGATCGTACATCAGATCGCCGTTCTGAGTATAGGTGTGTGCGACAAATACAACATCACCATTTCGCTCAATACAAAGAGGTTCTATTCCCTCTCCTGCTTCATACTTGCAGTGGAATTCTTTGCTGTATTGAAGAGCCGGGCATATATCTACAAGCGCGGCGTAAAGCTCAGAGCTTCTGTCCTGTGTGTTAACCTTGATAGAAGCAAGCTGTGCATTGACTTCTTCAAGTCTTTTTTCTTTGGCTGCAAGCTCCTGCTCCTGAGGAAATACAGCATCGGCAGCAGCTTTTGCTTGCTCAATGTCTGCGCATATAGCCTGTAGTCCCTCCTCCTCTTTCATCAGGGTAATGCCAATACTGTTAATTACGTTATCAAGCCTGATAATATTACCACCGGCCTTTACGTTTATATCCATATTAAGCTCACCGTAATGATTTGTTGCACCTTGCAGATTTACCTTGATTTTCTTACTGAAAACATCGAGGAAAGCAGTCATTTCGAAGCCACGGTAAGAACCGATATGTACTTCTTTACCCTGCAATATATCCTTATTATCAAGAATAGCCTGACGTATAGCTTCTCCTGCCGCATCTTTTTCGTGATACTTCTTATCTCCCACAGTGACGGGATAATAGTTCTTACCGTCCTCATTCTGTAAAGGCTGTTCTTTTTCAGCAAACTCCACATCTTTTTTCAGCTTGTCAATATAAGTCTCCTTAACCGACTTTTCCCGTGGAAGTATGGTATATGCTTTATCCTGCACAGCGTATTTCTGGGAAAGGAAAGAGGACTTTAATACATTAAGCTTGGTTATTTCAGTTTCGAGATCAATTTTCTCCTTGATAAGGGGATTGCCTGCGCAGAGGGCCTTTACTTCTGCATAATCAAGCGCAATTTCGTCCACGTCCTCGCAGGAACGAACCGGAGACTTATCGGTCATAATCTGACTGATAAACTTCTGCTTGTTTTCAAGCATCTGATATAGGTAAGCATCGAATGTCTTGTCGGTCGTGTAGCGATAAATATCAACTTTAGTGTTAGTGTTGCCCTGCCGGATAATTCGTCCGTGGCGCTGCTCCATATCCGATGGGCGCATCGGTGCGTCAAGGTCGTGCAGAGCTATCATTCGCTCCTGTGCATTCATTCCCGCACCGCATTTCTGTGTAGAGCCTATCATTACACGGATTTCGCCCTTATTCATCTTTGCAAAAAGCTTTTGCTTTTCTTCGGTTGTATCCGCATCGTGGATAAAAGCTATTTCCTTTTCGGGAACACCTTTCGCCACAAGCTTTTGCTTGATATCATCATAAACACAGAATTTACGCTCAGATTCAAAGGTTTCGGTTGGAGAATGATGCAGCTTTGTCCACATCTCCTCAGGAATTTCTGTAATTTTTCCGCTTAAAGCCATTACAGCACTATTGCTGGCAGTCATCGTGTCATAATCTACAGTATGGAGCATTATGATATCTCCATCAAATACGCCTCCTGCTTTGAAATTCTTAGGTGGTTTACTGCCGGTAAGCTTTTTGAAAATCTTATCAGCCGTATCTTTCTGACCGAGCTTTGCGCTGTAAACGGGTGCATATTCGCCTTTAGTGTCCTTACGATACAGCGTGTATGTATTTTCATTAACAGCAGCCTGTGGTGTTGCAAGGTCGCAGAATATGAGCTGAGTGCTTTTCTTTTCAGCCGTCTGCTTCCAAATATCAAAAACATTGTTTATGCACACATTTACCTTAGAATTTGGGTCATCAGGCAGTGATGGATTCATACACCTTTGGTCAAGTCCTATCTTTCTGCCGTCAACAGTAAGCTTGCACATATTATCCTCGGTAGGATCCACTGCTCCTGCACGGATAAGCTTTGCACGTTCCCCAAGGTTCTTTATCATCTTTGCCTGCATCTTCGTTGCAGGAACATTGATATTGTGCATTTCAAAATCAGGTCTGTCAAGATTCAATGTTGCAGCCGTTTTTATATCAGCGCATTCCTTGAATATGTTCATCAGTTCGGGCAGATTTTGGAATTTGGCAAAACGTGTTTTCATCTGATACTTGCCGTTTGCTTCGGGTGACAGTTCCATTGATGTGGTTGTTTCACCGAAAATAGATGCCCAACGGTCAAAACTGTTTATTCCAAGCTCCCTGAGCTTATCAGCCTGTAAGTACCGCATAAGTGTGTACATTTCGGACATTGAGTTACTTATAGGCGTGCCACTGGCAAAAATTACGCCCTTGCCGCCTGTCACTTCGTCAAGATATCGGCACTTCATCAGAAGCTGCATAGATCTGCCCGAACCGCCGCTGCCTATGCCTGATACATTCTGCATTTTTGTAGGAGTATCGAGGTTTTTGTATGCCTGGGATTCATCAACAAAAATTTTGTCGATACCAAGCTGCTCAAAGCAAAGCATATCTTCTTTAGGCGTTTTTTCAAGGAGCTTTTGGATTTTATCTGTATAAGATTTTATAGCACGTTCTACTTGCTTTACGGAATATGATCCTTTATTTGATGTTGCACTGATTTCATCAAGTGCCGCTTCAAGCTTATCTACTTCGCTGTAAAGTGTCTCAAGCTCTCGTTCACGGGATAGATGTATCATATCAAACTGAGAATGCCCGATTATTACAGCATCCCAGTCACCTGTTGCGATTTTTGCAAAAAGATCTCTTCGATTTTCAGGCTTGAAGTCTTTCTCTGTTGCCACAAGTACGTTTGAATTTGGGTAAAGAGTGCGGAAAGCATCGCCCCACTGTTCTGTAAGTGCATTTGGAGCAGTTATAAGTGGTTTGCTGTGAAGTCCGAGTCTCTTGCCCTCCATTGCTATAGCAACCATTTCAAATGTCTTGCCGGCACCGACCTCGTGGGCAATGAGAGTATTTCCATTGCTGTAAAGGCTGCGTGCAACTGCATTTTTCTGATGAGGTTTAAGAGCTATATTTGAGTTCATTCCAACAAAGTTCAGGTGTGAGCCATCATATTCTCTGAGCCTTACGGAATTGAATTTCTCATTATAGAGGTTGGTAAGTTTTTCTCTACGTTCAGGGGTTGCAAAAATCCAATCCTTAAATTTCTTTTTCAGCTCGTCCTGTTTAGACTGAACTACCATTGTTTTATCCTGATTTACAGCTAAAACATATCGGCCCTTTTCATCTTTGATTTCAATGCCATTTTCATCTTTTACACGTTCTCTGATTTCTGCCTTTTTCATATTTAGTGACACTTCGATTATTTCATACGCATTCATATCGGAAGTACCGTAAGTCTCAGTGGCAAGAGTATTGCCATAACTATGCTGATAACCTTCGACTTTCCACTTGTCAGTGGCCTCGGAATATATCACCTCAATGCTGTTGCGTGTCTGAAAATCAGGTTTAAGTGTTTCAAGTATAAACTGACGTATATATTCAGGATCTATCCATGCCGAACCAAGCTTGACAGATATATCAGCAGCTTCTATGCGCTGCGGCATAACAGCTCTGAGGGCTTCAATATTGCGTTCAAGTCCTGCTTCTTCAGCGGCTGCAAGCTTAGCTCTGATATTGCCTGTAAGATATTCATCAGCACTTTCCCAGCGCATATTTATCTGAGGATTCTGATAAATCTTGTCTCCAAGTTCTGCTACAAGTTCGCTTTCGGATTTGTCGGTAAGCATCGACATATAATCCATATCAACACGCATTTTTTCTGAAAGCGAAAGAATAAGTGCGTCCTGTGCATTATTGCAATGATCTATTACGATTTGCGGATTTATGGTCTTTTTACTGAATATATCAGCTTTTCCAATGAAATTGCCGCTGTTATCAGTTTTTTCGAGACTTTTAATAAGATGATAGCTGTTATCATTTGCAAATGCTTTTTTGTTTTCAGCCTGTCCGATCCGACCAAAACGATCAACGAAATCATCATAATCTTTGCTGAGTTTATTTTGTGCATCAGATATTTTGACCTCATTTTCGCCATTGTAGTTGTTTATCTGCAGGTCAAGAAGCTCGTGAACACCATCTCTAAGCTGTGTCATAGCTTTGATACGGTCGGTATCCTTTGTATCAACAAGCTCCATAGTGTCTCCTGCTTTGTGATAGTACAGCTTATCATCAGAGATCACATAGCTATACTTTGGTGCATCGGGAGGGCAGGATACTGTGTCGGCGTGAGAAGCATTTTCTCGCTCAGCTGATTTTACAGTTTTATTGTACTTGCCCTTAATGTTCTGAATTGCAGCAGCAAGCTGTTCTTTAAGATCTGCGCCATCGAACGGAATACAAGTCGTTCCATTGCCAAACATTTTATTACCTTCTGCCATTTGACCCAGAATCATTTCAGGATGGTCAGCAAAATATTTATTTACGGCAATGCCATTATCAAGGATATCCTTGAAAACCCAATCAGGCGTATTCTGTTCAACGCTTATAGGCTTTTCACGCTTTTGCAGGAATATAATATCAGATGTTACTTCTGTTCCTGCATTATTTTTAAAGGCTGTATTCGGCAGGCGTATCGCACCGAGCAGCTCTGCACGTTCGGCAAGATATTTTCTCACCTCAGAATTTTCCTTGTCAAGCGTTCCCTTTGATGTAACAAAGGCAATTATTCCGCCGGGACGAACCTTATCAAGCGTTTTGGAAAAGAAATAATCATGAATAAGCATATTTTGCTTATTATATTCCTTGTCATTGACTTTATAACTGCCAAACGGTACATTGCTGACTGCAACATCAAAGCTGTTATTTTCAAAATTTGTATCCTCATAGCCCTTAATTTGAATATTTGCAGAAGGATAAAGAAGCTTTGCAATGCGACCAGTTATGCTGTCAAGCTCAACTCCGGAAAGCTGGGAGTTATTCCGCATTTCTTCGGGCATAGAGCCGAAAAAGTTGCCTGTTCCAAGAGCAGGCTCAAGAATTTTTCCGCCCTTAAATCCCATATTGCCAAGAGCAGAATAAATAGAGCTTATGATGGTATAGCTTGTATAATGCGCATTGAGAGTGGAAGATCTTGCAGAGCTGTACTCTTCAGGCGTAAGAAGCGTTTTAAGTTCCGCATATTCCTTACTCCAATCAGTCTTGCTGCTGTCAAAAGCATTTGCCAAGCCACCCCAACCAATATATTTTGCAAGTATCTGCTGCTCATCGGGAGTAGCACTACGCTTTTCGCCCTCAATCTGTTTCAAAAGACGTATGGCTGCTATATTATTTTGACAACGTGTCTTATCTCCTCCCAGATTTGAAAAAGTGCTTTCGGTGATTGTAAAGTTGACTGAATCAGGCCGAGAAAATGTGATACTATCTTGTTTGGAGGTAATGGGGTTCTCTTTTTCAGTATTCTTATGACTGACATTTATTGGCTTAATTTCGTCTGTTGAAATATAATTGGAACGTGGGCTGAAAAAAGAGAACTGTTCAATTTCTTTTTCTTCAGGATTTTTCAGTAAGTGACCATTTTTTAAAACCATATCGAGACAAGCCAAAGCATTCTGATAGTCACTTTTGCTGATAGTTTCAGTATCATTGCTATTGGCTTTACTCAATATTTTATCTGCTCCCGATTTATACAACGGCAGGGCTATGTCACTTTGCACATTAGCTTCCATCACAGATTTATATGCCGTTAAAAACGCCGTCCAGTCATATTCATCATCTGAGCCGTTGCTCAGTTCATCAATAGCATGACGTACATCGTCAACGATCATATAGCTGTTTTTTTCATTGGTAATGGTATATTTGGACTTTATTGCCGACTTCCCCTCTGGGGAATCAGATTTTTCAACTATACCTGCCATTTCCCCATGAATGAAAGTGAAATAGTTATTTTCAAGCCTGCGTGTATTTCCGTCATGATCGATAAGCTCAATATAATATTCAGAGCTTGAAACACCGCTGCGCATATTTTTCAGATGAGCTTCGATATCCACAAGCATATCCTCTGCCGATACGCTGTTTTCATCTTCCCACTCATCAACCGAAATACTGTTTGTTCTGTTGAATGCGTATTTTGTGAAAGAACCGTCCTCATCGGGAGTGTAGCTTGCGGTTATCTCCTCAAATGCAGGATTTTCCGCATCGCTGAGATCTCTGTCATTCCATTCTGTTCTGCGGACAAGACTTATCTTTTCATAATCATTGAGATTTATCTGCTCTTTTTCCTTGCCCATAAATTTATCCGAAACATCAACAAAGCCGTAAGAATCAACATAATTTGCTTCATTGTTCATAACGATTATATCCGAAACGCTGAGCGAATGCCCCTTGAAATCTTCGGGGCGGTCAAGATTGAATTTTGTGTAGATTGCTTCAAGCTTGTTTTCGTCCTTAAATTCATCAAGGCTTCCCGTATATACAAGGTCATAATTTTCCGGCTTTGCAGGCTCACCGTGCTTTTCCGCAAGTGAATATCCCTCAAAACGTATAGCATGATTTTCGGGACTGTTTTTCAGCTGATATATTTTGTACTCATTATCCTGCGTAGGATCTTCAATGCCGTATTTCTGCAAGATCTCATGGGCATGAACAAGGCTTGTGAAATCGGTATGTTCATTCGCATTGTCGATAGTCAGCTTTGCCCTGCGAATACGGTTATCAATATCCTTTTGGGTGATATATTCACCCTTATCCATAAGATCTGATATGACCTTTGCAACCTCATTCCATGTGAAATTCTCCTTGCCTGTGGTCAGAGTTATCTCTATACCCTTTGAATCATGGTCTGCAAATTTAACAGGACCGTCGCCACTGTGACCGCCTATGCCATATTCTTTTTTGAGGAAATCTATGAAATCTTTCTTTTCGGGATTAGTTTTGTAAAAATCTTCTACCCTGAATTTTCCGTCCACAAAGCCTGTACCACGCATGACTTCGTTATGTAGGAGATTTTCACGGGATACATTGTTCTCGTTTGCAATGAGATACATAAGCTCCTTTGCGTGTCCCCAGAGAAATTCCGATTTTCTTCCCGAAGCTGTGTCTGTAACGGAAAGTCTGTCATCGTGCGGCTCAAATTCAAGACCATAGGTATAGCCCATAAGGGAAATATCCACACTTTTCAGGGAATTGAATATCTCCTTTGTATCTCCGATAGAAATATCCTCTGTGGGTTCAAGTCCCGCCGACTTGACTATCTCACGGAAAACAGCTAAAGGATTGTTATTGAAAAAGCTATTCAGCGTATTGTTTTTTCGTGTAATTTCTTCACGCTGTTCGGAAGTAGGCTCGGAAATGCTGCCGACAATAGCATCAAGGATCTTTTCATCACGCTCGGCAATGTATTCACCGATATTTTTCTCAAAATACTGCTCCGCTTCACCTCTGCGCATAAAACCGCTGAAATCGTCATTTATGGAAGAAAAATTGCCCTGTGTGTCCTTTTCCTCAATGTCAAATTTCCCGTCTGGATTCTGGGATATCCAAAACGTTTCATCGTTGTATTTTGTGGCATAGCTTGTGGGGCTGCCGTTATCATCGGCAGTTTCGGGAATGGGTGTCCACTCTATTTCGGATTCGTGCTCGAACACTTCTTCCTGTTCGGGTACTTCCTCATCAAGAAGCTCCTGTGGAGTTTCAACGGAATAGCTTTCCGATTCAAGGCAGAGTGCATCGCTGTGCGCCATAACCTCCTGCAGATGCTCGGAAATATATGCACATTCCTTATCATCAGCACTTACAGATTCACTGTCCCCGCCTATCTGATAAAATTCGACATTTACATCGGCAAACTGCTTGCCCGTGCGCTCAATGTATTCCTGATACTCGTCAAGAGCGGTAATATCGTACCTGCCAACATAGTTTCCGACTACAAACGGTTCTTCATCATCAATAGTGACAACGGAAAATGTCAGGGTAATGTTTTCAAGGTCAAGTGCATCGGCTATTTCATCAATACCCCTTATTTCCTTAAAAGAAACAATAGGATTTTCTGCACCGTAAACGTGCATGGTCTGCTCGTCGATATTTACATCAAAAGCAGCAACGCCTTCGGTCTGCGAATACTGTGCAAATTCAGCCTCGGTTATCTGAGTACCGCCAAGAGCGCAGAGATCCATAAAGAGCTTGTCCGAATTTGCAATAGCATTTCTTACCGCTTCTTCGGTAATATCGTTTGCAATGTAATATCTGCTTGTATCATATTGAGATACCGCCAGAACAGCCGTTACAGGCACATTTTTCTCTTTTTCTTCAAGAATACGGTCAAGCTCGGTAGTGCCGACATGAAGCATATCCTCAAAATTCAGTACGGATAAATGGTCCCGGTTCATCTGCTCAAGAGAATCATAATGCTCCGTTTTTGCAAGTTCATCGTCAATAAAGTATGATACAGAAAAACTTTCAAGGTCAGCTTCCATCTGCAAGCTATGATCTCCCTGCTCTTCCGAACCAATTTCCGTATATCCGATAGCAATATGCTTCATATCCGAAAAATCCGCTTCGCTTGAAAACTCCGAATCAAGATAATCCCCGATATATTTCTTAGCCATATCAAGCTCGGATACAACTGCTTTTTCACCATTGCCAAGATACTGTCCATTCCTGTGCAGCTCGTATTTATCCACGTTTGATGTTACGGCATACTCGCTGTTTCCCATACGCTCGGTTTTGGAAATACCCACATCATTAAGGTAAATACCATTCATGGAAACAACTTCAACATCTGCACCCTTGTATCTATATCTATCGCCGATCGAAATATCTTCGGCTGTCCTTTCGGGTGCAGGCTGATCCTTTTCTATGCTTCGTGCTTCATATTCACGAACCCTGTTTGCCAAAAGATCGATAAGTCCCGTGTGCATGGTAAGACGATTTGAACCCACAGGCTGCATTTCCACTCTGTAATTATCGGGAAGTGCATTAAGAACAGACTTGCCCCAGTTGTAATTTTCCTCCGAAATTCTGCGGTCCTGAAGTCTGTCGTAAAGCTCAACAACATTTGCAGCGGCTATCGTCTGAATACGCTCAAATGAATATTTTTCAAGAAGTTCATCAAGTGCCGCTTCGGCTTTGAAAGAGTTGTTTTCATAATGCTTTGCTGCCATAGCATCTATCATATTGGCGCATTCACGGTTTTCTTTTCTGAAAAGCATAAGATTTTCTCTGTCAATAGCTTCACTGAGCTTAACCGCAGTAATTTTCAGAAGCTCCGCAACATCGGAATAGCTGTTAAGATATTCATCACTTGACCAGTCATCATAAAGATCCGCCAGAGTATTCTTTGATGATAACAGTGCATTTATCTGCTTTTCGGAAAGATCAAGATTTTCTTCGGTTATGTATGTCTGAATGTTATCCTTTGTGCTTATCTCATAAGCCGACTCAATAAGCACAGCAGGAGACTCCTTTTTCATATCATCAAGAAAAGCTTTCCATTCATCGCCGACCTTGTTTGCAAGCTTTTCTTCGAGAGTGATGTTATCGTATTTTTCATGATAGTCTGAAAAGCCATTCCACGCTTCACCAACAAGAACATTTCTGTCCTTATCGATTATGATGCCAAAGGTTTCATCACCGTACTCCTCGTTTTCAAGCAAAAAAAGCTCCTTACCGTCAACAGTTTCCGTATCGACAACATACCATGTACCCTCATAACCATCGATTATGAGTTCATCGCTGTTCTCTGTTATAACGATATCCTCAGTCTTTTCTTTTTCAGAAAGGACAGCAGGACAATTTTCTTCCAGAGCAGAGATTAGCATATCTATTGAAGAGATATTAGTGCCGTTCTCAACAATTCCATATAACTCAATCGTGCCTGTAGGTCTATTTATATATTCTTTTGCCATAGCTGTGAAGGCTTCTGTATCTGAGCTTATTACCGTTTCTTCACAAGAGCTGAAAAGAGAATATATAAATTCATTTCTTCCTGTTGCTTCATCAGGAGAAGTGAGCTTGGCATTATATGCAGCAATGATATCCTGTTCATATATATTTTTCTGTACAAACTCACCCTCGCCAAAGTTTCCATCGGGATTATAATATATCCATTGAAAGCTTTTTCCTTCGGCATTATATAGAAAATGATCCGGATATTCTTCGCCTGATTTTGGAAAGGCTGAGACAAGTTCTGAATTATCATGCCGTATCTTGTCTGTATGTTCTATTTCACGCCAATGATTCATCAACGTTTCGTCAACAGTAATAGGAATATGGTGTATTTGGGCATAACGCTCTGCATCGTCAACATGATTAAATGTCGGTGCAAAGCCGTCCTCATCATAATATGCGTTGCCGTTTTGGTCGCATATGTAATAAATATCATCATACGCATCAGATGTAAGGGCTATTTCATAAGCGATTTCGGCACTTCCGTTTCGCTCCAGCTCAATATATCCCTTTACCAACGCTTCGAGCTCTGAGCCGCCGACCGTAATTCTGCCCTTTTTACCTTCAACAATGCCTGAGTACATTATATGCTCAGAATCGAGACGTGCAGCTATTTTATCAACGACATCAGCGTCCATTGAAATTATGCGTTTGTCTCTTATATACTTGTACTGAGTGTTTCCGATAAATCGGCGGGGATTTTCCGCCTTTATCTTATCGAGGATTTCGCTTGCTCTTTTGAAATTTTCATCGCCGCTTACTGTAATAGTGGATTTATACTCGCTTATCCGTCCCGAATAAGGGATTTGCTCCTTATCAAGAAAATCCGCAAGTTTTCCGATATATTCGGCTGTGCTGTCAATATATTTTTTGTTCTGAATATTACGGTAAGGGGTATTTCCTATGATATTATTCATATCTTATGCCTCCTGTCAACGTTTTGGGGAATCAGTACGGAAGATCGTCAGTATCGACCTCAGTAAAATCTTCCATTTCATGTGAAGCAAATGGATTGTTAAAATCACTCTTTTGCTCGCTTTCCTGTGGCTTACGATTATTTGTAGGGGCAAATGATATTTCTTTTATCAATACAGTCCTTTCATTGTGTACGGACTTATTGGCATCTTCCCACTTACTGCTGCGAAGTGTTCCAAAAATATCTACAAGCTGGCCCTTGTGGAAATATTTCGAGCAAAACTGAGCTGTATTATTCCAAGCTTCAACCTTGATAAAATCGGTTTCTTCGGGCGATTTGTCACGCTGAACGGCAATATTGAAGCTGCATACAAATTTGCCGGCAGGAGTCTGTCGAAGTTCGGGGTCCACCGTAAGTCTGCCTGTAAGTATTACAACGTTTCTCATTCTGATTTTTCCTCCTTAGGTTTGTTATCATCACTGATAAGTGATATGATGTCATCGACAGTAAAGCCTTTTTCAGAAATGCACTTGCAAAAAGATATTATCTGCTTATAGGATATCTTATTCTTTTTGCAGAGTGTATCAAGCTCCTTGACTTCCTTTTCGTGCTGCTTGCGCTCTTCTGCTTCAATCTTTTCGGCAATAGCCTTTGCCTTTGCTTCCGCTGCCGCAACTGCTGCAAGTCTTTTTGTCTGTTCTGCCTTAAGCGCTGCAAGCTTATTGACCTTTTCTGATGACTTCTTCTGTTCCATAATTATATTTTTCCTTTCCTTATATCATTTTCGATATCGCATATTCTTGCAGAAATAAAAGATTCTGCTGATTTAAGTGTATCAAGTTCCTTTTCAGCGTATCCGACAAGCTGTCTGAGCCGATCTCTGCGCTTTTTCATATCAGCAAGCACAGCATCTTTTGATGGATATGCCCGACAGTCTGGGTAATATATCTTTTTATGCAGATTTTCTTTTTTGGACTGTGACATTGAATTACCTCCACATCTATTTACTTATAACCGCACTCCGTTCCTGTGAGCGCATTTGTGCTTTTTCCTGTGCTTTTTCTGACCATTCAGTAACCTTTTTCACCTCTTGCGCAAAATTCCCGCTTTTTGTAAGCTTTAAAAGGTCATTAAAGTCCTTTACTCCGGCTTCGGCACATTCACGATTCACCCGGAAATTGCTGCGGTTTGCCCAAATAAAAGAGGATTGCGCAATCTCCGCTTTTGAATTTTTTGCATCTTTGAAATCAGCTGGCGAAAGGAAAAAGCTGCACTGCTTACCGTTTATATCAGCAATTATGTATTCTATCGGAGGTTCCCGGTCGGTGAATGTTCGTTTGTCTATATCGGAACCGCCTGCCATAGAAAGCGAATCCTGCATTTTTTCTTTCAGGATCTTATCATTGAATTTCTGACCGGCACAATCATTATCAACGCACGATATAACAGTCATATTGCTTTCAATGTAGTGCATAGCGATTGTGGGTTTCACCCCACCCATTGAAACGAACTTTGCATTTTCTATTTCAGGGTGCAGCTCCACAAATGACATCAAGTCAATAGGGGCTTCGAAAAGATAAACAGTATCAACCGTATTGGCATTTCCTTTGATATATACAAATCCGTTATCTGTATCATCATGAGGGACTATGCCTTTAAATCTTGTGCCTGAATATATACCCTGAACATCGGCGCCGCAAGGCTCGCCATTTTCATTCAGATGCAGAAAGATAGCATTTTCGTGCTTTGGAGCATTGTCGTTCTGACCGAATTGGGCATATCCCTGATACAATACTCCCTGATTTACAAAATCACTTATTATTTTCGGGTCCAGTCGGCGTTGATTGATAAGATATGCGAATACCTTCTTGCAGTTATCCGATTTTTCGGGCATAATAAATTCCCGATGTTCTTTCTGAGGGACAGTATTCTTGGGGACGAATTGCTTTACTTCCGCAGCATCACCAACAATAGACTGCATAGCATCTTTAAACGACATTCCCATTACTTTCTGGCAAAATGCCAACGGCCCTTTTCCGCCTTCAGGTGAACCATCTGCCTTACTCTGAGAAAAAATTGTAAATAAGTTTTTCTGGGGATTTATGTACAATCCACCATAACCCTTAACGTGAATTTCCTTTCCCACTGTTTCACAATCAAATCCATGTGAACGCACAAACTCGACCAGGTCGGCATTTTTTGCCTGTTCAATTTGCTCGTCCGTATAGCGCTTGTATTCGCCCATTTTTCAACCTTCTTTCTTTATTCCCCAATGGGGAATTCTGTTATATAAGCTATCTGAAAAGTTGTTTTACTTGATTTGCTCATGCTCGTTATCATTGCGGCTTCTTTCAGCAGCTGTTTGCTCTACCTTAGTAGCCCAATTATTTATTTCTTTTAATTCGGCACAAAATTCCTTAGTGCTTTTACGTTCATCGGTGATTGCCTGACTTAATGAGTATGAAAGAAGTTCTTCCTCATCAAACTCATCAGCAGTTGCTTCAAAATCAGCATGAGCTTTTAATATCTCATCTTTTTCTGTTTCAGAAAGTGACTGTAATTTTTCTGATACTTCTTTAGCCAGCGGGCAACATTCACTGACTATTTCGCTGATCACTTTATCCAGCTTAGTACTGTCAAATTCTTCGCCAAATTTGCTGATATAAGTATCTCTTATGTCATTTTTTTCGGACATAAGCGTATCATACTGGTTTTGAGTAAGATATCCAAAGTCCTTACGCAAATTAAGCTGATATTCTATATTACTGGTGAGCGCTTCCTTGGCAGTAGATTGTGATTTTATACTGTTGTATATGTTTCTCGCTGCTTTAAGGTTGTCCCAGCCGTCAACCGAAACAGAATATTTCCCGGTAGTCTCATCTTTTATACCGGAAAAGTCTATGCCTGATTTTTTCAGGCTGTCAGTAAGAGAATCAATATGTTCGGCAGTTATTCCGTTTATCCGCTTTTTATCGACAATATTTTTATATGAAATAGTGCCGAATATCTTATAATTCTTGTGAGGGGTATGTACTGATTTTTCACCCTGTTCAGCTGATTTTTCTCTCTGTGCGATGACCTTGTCCATAATGTCGGCAGTGGTAACGACCTTGTTTCTGCCCGTTTCCTTTGCGTTATAGACCAATTCGTCAGCGCATTTAAATTCTGCATCAAAAACAGCTCTTGCATTGTCAGGTGTCATTTCTATTTCAGGAGCCATCTGATATACTCCCATAGAAATAGTTACACTTATATTCTTTTCCTGCCCATCAGCAGCTGTTACAGTGTGTTCGGAATTTTCTACGGAAATTCGCAGACGTTCTGCTATTTCGTAAGCCTTTTCAGGTTCGCAGTTAAGAATAAGTATCATTTCTTCGCCGCCAAATCTGAAAGCACAATCGGAGCCGGTGCGTGTGCCTTCCTGAAGTATTGCTGCCACATCTCGCAATACAGTGTCTCCTGCATCATGTCCATATGTATCATTAACGCTTTTGAAATGGTCAATATCGCACATTACAATGTTCACGGGAAGATTATCGTTTATTCTGCCGCAAATGGTATCAGCCGCATATTCATTAAGCCCCTGCCTGTTTTTGAGATGAGTAAGCTCATCGGTGATCCTGCCCTGATGCTCGAACTCCTTTTTCAATGCAAGCTCTATGGTATTGACTATCTGACTGTTAGGCTTGAAGAACTCAATTTCCTTTTCCGAAAGTCCATTTTCCTTTTCAGCGGTAATTACACCAAGAGCACCGCCGTCAGATGATACTATAGGAATAATGGTTTTATCGTCTTCGGATATTATCCGCTTGTCATCAAATGCAGTTTTAAGTGTCTCTGCCGCCTGACCTTCCTGCCATTCACGATAATCGTTGCCCTGAGCAAAGAATTTGTCTGTGAATCTGTCATAACAGTAAAACGCTGCTTTGTCGCATTCGGTAATCTGCTTCGTGACGCTTTCAATTTCTGCCATGGTTTTGCTTAGATCCTGAGCCTCAGTCATAGCAGCCATAAACTTGTTTATCGTCTGCACCTGGCCTTCAAGGCTTGCAAACTTCTGCTCCATTTTCTGGAACTTTGCTTCAAATTCCCTACGAAGTTTGGCTTCGATCTGAGCCATCATTTCCTGTTCGTTCAAAGTTATTTCCTCCTTTTTTTCAATCGGATACTTGACATTTTTCATTGAGTATGCTATACTATTATCAAAGCAGATAACTGAAGTCGTTTTGGATAATTGGTATCCTATAGTCGTGAACAGTTTATCTGTTTTTTCTTTGTCATAAGCAATAATTTTGTCAAGTTTCTTATTCAAATAGTTTTCTATGTTATTTTTTCCGTAAATACTTGATATTTTGTTTACTATGCTATCGGTACTTCTTAAATTTAAGGCAATTGGAACAATAATGTTCTGATTGTCTTGATTTTTTATTTCTGTGATTAATGTAATAGTATTTGGATGATTACCCCTCATAACTAATATGGGATTCCTTATAAATTCAGGCAAATTTTTAATTACGTCTATTGTGATGTTATGACCCGATGTATGATGAGCAGTTCTTGAATGCTCTGGTAAAATACTATTTCGTATTACATTTTGATTCACAGTAAGTTCGTCAGTTTTCGCTCCAACCGCTTTAAGAAGATTAAATTTTCCTAATGATATGGTTTCAAAAACTTTCAATTGTCCATTGATATATAAATCAATTCTTTTTTGAAATGATAGATCATCAATATTATTTTGAATGATTTTCTCATTTTCAGAATGAGTTAATGGCATATCTAACCTTTCCAAATTCCCCAATGGGGAATTTTTTTATACTACATAGCATTTCCCATCTATCTGGTAAACCTCATTCGGGTCGCATTCTGTTTTGATAACATCATCAGCGATTGCATCAAGCGCTGCCTGTATGCGCTCAATGTTCTGAGCCAGAGCTTCATAGCTTTCTTTGCTGACCGCATATTCGGCATCGGTGTTATATTTTTTCTTTTCTTCCTCTGACAACAGATATAACCCTTTGTCAGCAAAAAACTTTGTAAGAAACTTTTCAGTTTCTTCCTCGCCGGATATTCCGTAAATACATATTTCTGCATTCCTGTTAAATCCATAAATAAATACTTTCATAGTTCTTTTAACCTCCGTTATTTTCTGATTCTGAATTTTCATTTAATGATATGCCGGGCTTTCTTCCTGCTCTTGCCTGAAGGGCAGCTGCCTTAAGTGCTGCTTTTTCCGCCTTTTCCTTTTGAATAGCCTCCATATTCTGTTCGGCAGCCACTTTAAGATCATTTAAAGATTGTACAAGTGGGTTAGCCCTTCTATTTCTGAGCATTCGTGAATATTGCTCGGATATCATACGTTCAGCATATTCCCTCTGATTTGGTTCAATTTCATTGAGATATTTCTGAGGAATGGTAATTGTGTTATTAACACGTTTGAGACTTCCATCACGTGAGCACAGTTGTATGACGCTCCAAATTTTATCGAAGTCAAATAACTGGTTCCTGAATGATGTACTGTCAATAGCTGTGAAATTACCACTGTCGTAAATATAGAGAAGTATATTGTTTCCGTGCATTATTTCGATAACAGATTTATCAAGAAGCTGCCTGGAATTTTTATATTTGTTCAGTGCTTTGACTGTTAATTCTGCATCAGTATAGTTTTCATTGACATCAAGCACAATTTCTGCGGAATATTCCTCATCGGCATTTAAAGCGGTCTGCACAAGCTCATTGTTTTCCACTGTATTAAAGGCATAATCGAAATAATTGACCTTGTTACCGCAAATATTGCGCTTTTTCGTATATGCCTTAATATTAAATGTGAGTTTTATCTTTTTCAGATATTTCTCATATTCAGCAGCATAATTATCATCGTAGGGGATATGGTTATCGCAGGCATACTTTATAAACTCCCTGCCATAGAGCAGATCATAAACATATGAATAACACAAAATGGCTTTATAGTCGGTTACAATAGGAGCAGTTTCCGAAGAAACATCATAATTATCAGCGAGGGCAGCAGCAATATATTCAGGTTTTTCAATAAAAATACTGTCGCTGTTCTCGTCATAATACCCCATTTGTCCTCCAACTTCATTTATAAGAGTGGCCAGTTCCTTATCACATTTTATGAAACCATTTTCTGTAATAATATGACTGCTTGAAATAAGCCTTTCTGCCTGTTCAAAGGTAAGATTTGAAAATTCATCATACTTCTTAGAATTGGCACAAAGCAAAATGATACGTTCAAGAGTTTTGTAAGGCAGTCTTTCGGATTCATCATTCTTACCTTCATCAGCTCGTATCTGGGCTTCAAGCTCAATAACATCTGAAAGAAAATCTGCTTTATTATGTAATACCAGTTCTTTCAGTGTGTTTTCCCCAATAACACCCATTCCAAACAATAAAATCAATCGATCAACCTGTTCGGAATACGGCTGCCTCAGTATTTTCTTTTTCAGATCATCTGATAAATGATACTGACACTTGAGTTCCGCTGGCAGATGTGCATTAAAGACATCAACCATTATGGAATACCGAAAAAGCATGGTCTGCATATCTGTGTCATCAGATATATAATCACGATATACTCCCAAAGCGGATTCCTCCTATCTTTCTTTAAATGTATGTTAATATTTTGCTGCTTTTTTATGCAGATAATTGCTGAACAGTTTATCGCTGTTCAGCTTATTATTAACCCTTGACAAGATTGATGTATTTTCCTGTATCCTTTAGCTTATACTCAGCTGTTTCAGTTCCGTCAAGAGTTTTCTTTTTTATTTTCGAACTACCCTTTGTAAGAAGTTCTTCAGCATTTTTAGCTGATATTGTAATGCCATTGAATTTATCTTCTTTCCAAAGAGTAAATCCGCAGCCGTCTTTACCACTTTCACAGTAAAAATTGAGTTTACCCTCATAAATGTTTTTTCCGCATCTGGGGCATTTTCCTATTGAAAGCTTTTCTGCTTTTTGACGGACAAGATCTATATATTTTCCTTTATCTTCTAACTTGTACGATGCAGTGTATTCTTCGCCCTCCTTGCTTACTGCCTTTAGCGGAACTGCTTCGCCGGATAAAAGCTTTCTGGCTTTTTCAGCTGTTATCTCAGTTGTGACATTGTTATTTCTTTTCCAAAGAGAGAAGCCGCAATCCCTGCCGCTTTCGCAGTAAAAATTGAGTTTACCCTCATAAATATTTTTTCCGCATCGGGGGCAAATGCCAAGAGCTTTGCGTTCAGGTGCATTGGGATTAGTGTGTGATAATGGCTTTCTTCCGCTGCTCTTTTCGTAAATAACTGTGGTTTTGATAAATGCTTTCACATCTGCTTCGAGCTGTTCAGGAGATTTTCCCTTAGACTGGATATCATCAAAATACTGTTCCCATTCAGCAGTGCGTTCAACGGATTTAAGATTGTCAGGAATTGATGCGATAAATTCACGCCCGAACTGAGTTGAAATTACCTGTTTGCCTTTTCGGGATATATAATCCGCCGCAATAAGGTCTTCTATGATCGCCGCACGGGTTGCAGACGTTCCGATACCCTTACCGCTTACCGCAGCCTTAAGGCTTTTATCGTCAATTCGGTTATCAATATTTTCCATAACTGATATGAGTGTGGTATCAGTAAAATGTTTCTTTGGCTGAGAAACACATTCTTTCAATGACAACTCCGCTTCAAAGCTGCTGCCCTCTTCATATCGAATGCTCTGAACATTATCATTTTCAGCATTGGGGCAATATGCTTTCCATCCCATATCAACAGCTTTTCGGAATACAAGGTCATATGTAATATCCTCACACCAGAATTCATATGATGTTTCTGTATATCTGTATTTTGAATCTACACCCATAAGCAGACGATTGATTATAATATCGAGCACCTTGCTCTCATTCTCTGAAAGAGATATATCCTGCGCAGCGTTAAGTGTAGGAAGTAAAGCGTGATGATCGCTGATTTTTGTGTTATCAACAATCCTGCTGTCAAGATTAAGTCCCTTATCCAAAAGAGTTTTGGCTCTGTCCGAGTATTTGCCGGATTCGCTGATAAGCTTTATAAATTTTTTTACATCAGGTATAAGGTCATCCGAAATATATCTGCTGTCTGTTCTCGGATATGTGATAAGCTTCTTTTCATAAAGCTTCTGTGCTATTTCAAGCGTTTCGGCGGCTGTAAGCCCGATCATATCATTTGCATCCATCTGCAATGCAGCCAGGTTGTAAAGTTCAGGACGATTTTCAGTCTTTTCTTTTGTTTCTGCGGATATGACATTCACAAGCTTACCGGTGCTGTTATGAAGCATTTTCTCCGCCGCAGACTTATCGTCAAACACCTCCCGTGATACAGCACCGTTTGAAAGCACAAGCCTGTAACTTGTTTTGAAAATGAAATTTTCTATCTCTTCATCTCTCTGTACAATGATACTGAGCAAAGGGGTTTTGACTCTGCCTATTTTGTGGCTGTATTTATCCATAATGCCATAAAGGCGAGACAAATTTATTCCGATATACCAGTCAAGCTTTTCCCGTGTAAGTGCAGCCGTGTACATATTGTCATAATCCGACATTGGTTTGAGCGAATTAAGCCCCGCCCTTATGGCTTCATCTGTCACTGAATTGCACCACAAGCGCTTGACGGGCTTGGTGCAGTGATTAGCCTCATAGATATGGCGGAAGATAAGCTCGCCCTCACGTCCGGCATCTGTTGCACAGATTATTTCTGAAACGTCCTCCCTTGCCATAAGCAGTGTAAGCATATTTCGCAGGCCCTGTTTATCTTCGGTCTCGTGTACGGAAAGCTCAGGAAAGAAAGGCAGGGTGTCTATAGTCCATTCCTTATATCCATAATCTTCGGGCTTACCGACACAATAAAGATGACCTGCCGCATTGGCAACGTAGTATCCGTTTCCTTCATAGCAAAAATTTTTGCTTTCCTTTGCATATACTTTATCTCTGGCTCCCACCGTATGTGCTATTGCCTCTGCAACGCTGGGTTTTTCTGCAATAATCAGTTTATGTACAGCCATTTTTCTCCTCCTATTATTTACGTTTGTTAATGAAATTATGTTCCTTATACTTAACCGCAGCAAGAGCAATAATTCCGCCTGCAAGACCTATGATATTAGTTGTTCCTATATGAAATTCATGCTTTTTTTCGGCATTTTCCTTATCTTCAGGATCTTCAGGTGTATCTGATTGCTGTTCGGTTTCAGCGGTGGTTTCCGAAGGATCACTTTCAGCACTCTGAAATGCCGTATTTTTAGGCATTAGCAGTATCCCAAATGTTAAGATAACAGCAAAAAGCTTTATATAAAACTTCGGGTTCTTTATTTGCACTTTCAGCCAATCCGTAAATTTATCCATTTTGTTTTCTACCTCGCTTTCTTATGGTTTATGGTGTCATACCATCCGGGACGATTGTGACAGTATAAACATCTGCGGCATCGTACTTGCTGTATCCATTATCGTTGACAGCAAGTATCAGGTAATTCTTAGTGGCAGCTCTATATTCGTACTTTGACTTTTGCACGCCATTTTCAAAATACGTGGTATATGTCATCAGCGTTCCGACATCAATAGATAATCCCATATCTGTCGTAGTGCCTGCACAGCGTATATACTTATCGTTTCGTACATCATATTCATAAACTATGTACGAATTTGCTTCCTTGACTTTATCCCATGCCAATCGTATGAAATAGTGCTGATTAGGGTCAGTAGAGCCATCATTATTAACGTAATAGTCCTTGTAGATAGTGTGATGTATGTTTTTCGGCATCGCAGGTCTGGGGCCGTGTTCAGCTTCGTACAATGCTTCCAGCCTGCGTTGTGCAACTAAAGAGGTCTCGTAATCATCAAGCTTTGTGCTTGTATCTCCTAAGACATTCGAGATAAATTCCTTGTAGGCATTATAAATGTCCGCTTTATCGCCTGAAATTCCAAGCTTATTTTTTACAAATGATATATCGCCATGATCGTTATCATAGATATATTCCCAGTTGTTGACCTGTCCTCTTAGGATCTGGTGCGTTTTGTTACAGCTGTATGTAAATCCACCCGGAGTAGTTTCACGATGACAGTCCCGTTCAGGGCATTTGCCATATTGATAACTGTAATCAAACGTATATATCTGCTGTAGGACAGTATCAAGATCAGACGTATTTATGTTAAAATCATAGGTTGAAGAGTCAAAATCTGCTGCTGTAATGTCTCCCCATTTTTTTACTGCTGCCATTGCGATAATGGATTCCATATCGCAGTAGTCGGACAGCTTTATATATTTTTCAGTCACCTGATTAAGTGCCCATATATGATTATCCATACGGCTGAGTGTAGTAGGATCCTCAGCAGGTGGGTTTGGAGTACACCCCTTGGAAATGACAACAAAGTCTCTGAATTCGGTGGTTGTGTTGGGATTTGCTCCATCTCCATTATTCATTTCCTTGAATGCTCTGGCATACAGTTCGGCGTATTCCGCTACCCACTCTGTGGCAGGTGCTTGCCGTACTAATCGTGCACCATCATATTGATGTATAACCAGGTTAGTTATATCCATTCCACTATATAATGTAGGAGTATCAAGCGTATAGTGCGATTGAAAGTATGGCGTGCGCTCTGTTGCTTTGCCATCATATCCCAATGACCATTTATTCAGCATTTCTTCAAGCGGAAATGTAGTGTCCATAATGGTATATGTCATTTCAGCATTTTCCGGCGTGGTTTTATATACACCATCAGGATATTTTTTGTAATAGCTTTCTGTATATAGGGGAGTAGTAACCTCTACCGGATCGGAGGCTCCTCCAATACCCACTATCACCTTTTTAGAGGATATTACATAAATTTTATCCTGATACAGATGAGACATTGTTATTTTGGGGTTGTCATAATCATATTCGTCAGGTTCAAACCCGCCGAATTGAAAATCAACAATCTCCAGTATCTCCAGCTGCTTTTTATCAAAATATTGCTGTATGTACTTTATATATCCCTGAAGTATTTCTTTCTGTTCTTTCAGTTCCACCAATTCATACTCGCCAGTGGTATCGTTGTACAATTCTGTTGTATGCGGTGACATCCATGCAAATAGGGCAACAAGTATTACCACTACAACAATAACGCAAATTATCGGGACCAATAAGCTGCCTGCCGCTGCGACAATAACTGATGATGATTTGGCGATTGCCGCCTTTTTGGCTGAATTTTTTCCCGAATTTATAATTGCCCGTATATTTTGAGCGGCGCTGTTTCCGCTTGATGTGATACCATGTTCTGTCTTGTATATATTTATTTTTATTTGACGCTGAGCCTGTTCTCTTTTCAGCTGTTCTGCTCTTTGAGCAGCCTGTCTTTGTTTGGCTCTAAGCTTATCACGTTTAATCTCCTGGCTGTTTTTGTAATGATCATCAAGTCCCTTTTTTATAGTTTTAGTAACCTTTTGGGACACGTAATATTTGGGGACAGAAGTAATTGCGGCAGATGTGGCAGCCCCAACACTGTCCTGAGAATCAACGCTGGATGCAACACTGGCTGCGGCACCGGCAATATGTTCTAATTTTTCAATAGATTTATGCTTTTGCGCAGCCTTTTCAATTATCTTCTTTGCAGCAATTTCTGTGGGTACAGCTGCAAGAGAAGCGACAGCTTCTCCGGTACTGTTTTTATTTACGGCATTAGTTACCTTGGAAGAAACATCGACAATATTTTCTGCTACATTGATAATGTCAGAAGGCAAAACAGATGAGTTATTGTCAAGTCTTTTTTGAGCTTCCCGGTATTTGTAAATTTTATAATATTGCTTACCAATGGCTGTGTTGAGCCTTATATATTCTTTGTCAGTATTCTGAGCAGCCTTTTGGAAGCGCTTTCTTGCTTCATTATCAGGCTTAATGCGATAAGCTCTTTCTTTCTGATGAGCGTTCAGATAAAATCTTGATTTTTGTGATTTGGATACGCCTTTATTTTTATTCCCCACTGGGGAATTTGGATTATCACCCGGGGCTTTTCTGTTTATGGCAACATCGGCTTTTAGCTTGTTTTCAAGCCTTGATGCTGCTTCTTTCGCCATACTATTGGTCTGTGCTGCTGTATTTTTGCTTTGATTAGATACAGCAGCCTGCCGTTTAGAGGTTTCGATATTAACTTGTATATCGGTTTTGATTTTTTCGTTGATTTCAGCGGCCTTTTTCTGATATGTACTGAACTGCATTTGCGTATTATGTTTCTTGTCTTCGGGCAATTTAGATGGTAAAGGCTGAGAAGCAGAAAAAGAGGATTGTTCTTTTTTAGCCTTCAAATGCCGCTGCTTTCCAGGCATCATTTTTACCCTGTATATTTTCCTTGTACGTTCATTTTTATCAGTAAGGTGGACATTTTTATCCATATATACAAGTTCCTTCCTTTATAATTCCTTTTGATCCATAAGAGCCTGCGTCTCCGAGAACGATGTGGACATTGATTTATAAAGCTTAGTATCTTTAGGGAATTTATCCCAAAAAGGAATCTTATCTTTTGAGCCAAGAACCATAAGACCCTCGCCGGCGCCGATATTATTTACATAAAACAGTTCACTGTCTGTGAAGTGTAAAGTCTCCTGCAATTTTATACTGTCAGCAGGAGACTGCTTGAGAAGCATAAGGTATTCAGAATTTGACAGCATGGTGCGGCAGTCATCATCTCTCAGCAGATCTTCAACGTTCTGAGTAATACCGGTAAGCACGCCGCCGTATTTTCTTGCACGTTTGTACAAGTCTCTGATAAACTGCAAGCAGTACGGATCTCTGAAAAGAACGTGAATTTCATCAATGTATATCCACGTTGGTACGCCCTTATCCCTGTTGGCTGAAAGCCGATTCCATACATTATCCAGCACCAAAAGCATAGCCTGTGTTTTCAGTACACCGGAAAGATCCTTGATGTCATACGAAATAAGACGGTTGTCCGCTTCGATATTTGTCTGATTATTGAAATATTTGGCTGAACCATCAACATACATCTCAAGCGTGATAAGGAGGTCCTGCTTCATCTTTTCATCAACGTCTTCCGTCTCATTCCGCATTACATCACGAAATGTTCCTAATGTAGGCATATCCGCTTTGTCCAATGTTTTTAAGTATCCCGACTTAACATAAGCAAGTCGGACACAGCGGTCAATGAAGGACACTTCCTGCGGCGTAAGGCTTCGGTTGGGGTTCATAATGGATATAAACGAGGTTATGAGCTGACATTTATCACAAATAACATCTATGTCATCATCTTCAAGCAGGGCTATATCAAAATCAAATGGATTTACATAATTGGTTGAGCCAGTAGATATTTTTATTGAAGTGCCGCCAAACATATTTACTATTGAGGGGTATTCTCGCTCAGGGTCAATTATTATGATATTGGCTCTTGGGTCTGTTAGAAACACGGCAAGCATTTCACGCTTGGCAGCAAAGGATTTTCCTGATCCGGGACAACCTAAAATAAATCCGGCAGGGTTTATTAAGGATTCTATACGCTTGAAAGAAATAAGGTTATTGGAAAGCTTATTTAATCCGTAATAAATGCCGCCTTCCTGCTGTACTTCCTTGACATTGAAAGGAACAAAGATTCCGATGCTTTCTGTAGGCAGCGATCTGCTCCATTCAAACTTACGCTGTGTTCCGATGGGCAGAACATCACACATTCCGTCCTCCTGCTGCCATTTCATTTCGCCATACATACAGCCGTTTCTTTTCAGTGCTGAATCAACAACTTCCATATTTGTTTTCAGCTTGTCATAATCCTTAGCCATAACCATAATAATAGTCGCAACGCTAAAGAGCTTCTGATCATTGACGGTAAGCATATCATACAGGCCTTTATAGCTCTCTATCTGATTACGGAATTTAACCGGCATTTGTGCCGAGAAATTGCCTGCCTTAGCTGCTGCACTTTCTCGCTGTGCCATATTGGTTTCAATCGCCGTTATCTGTCGCTGTACAAGTTTACGTGCTTCCGCCGTGTCATGTGCAAAAACATTTGTAGTAACAAGCATCTGAATATTTGATGCAATCAAATCGTTGAGAATATTATCATTTGCAGTTGAAGGATACTCCTTTATAAATACGCATTTGGCATAAAATTCTCCGAACATAAAATAATCGGATTTGAATTCAAAATAGTCAGGCGCACAATATACCTTATCAAGTCCCCTGTCGATGTCCTCCTTAGTAAGCTTTGGAATAGCTACATCTGCTCCAACGAAAACATCTTTAAGACGTTCAATACGTTCCTGGTTTGAAAGAGAACGAAGATTGGTATTTCCAATACGTTCAAAGCTGTTTTTCGTTTCAAGATCAATAGTGTTGAATTTGCGCTGTGCCACCTCATTGTCCGGAGCTTTTATTGTCATAGTAATGAATATTTGTTTTCTGATGGCATTTTGACCTTTGGAAAGATTTTCATGCAAGACCTTATCGTTGTATTCCTGGCGGACATCATCATATCCATCATTGGCTCTCTTAACAAGTATCTTACTTTCATAATCCTTAATGTTGATGGTGCTGTTCCATACTGAAATCTGACAATCAACCGTATCATCTAAGGTGTTGAGAAAAGTGCAGTAGTTTTCAAGCATATCATTCTGCTGCACCTCATCGCCCATATTGTAGTTTATGTCATCGATTGTGTACACCTTTGAATATATGTGCTCGGAGAGAAGCCATATATCATTATCAAGTATTTTCTTGTAAGGTATGGTCTCTGACACGGTACGAGAAATTTTAAGTTTTTTCTTACCGCCTGACTGCTCTTTTTCTTTTTTTGCTTTAGCCTTTTTTATAGCATTGCGTTCATTGATACGAGCCTTGTCTCGTTCTTTGGCGTTTTGGGGTTCGTATTCCGGAGAATGCCTTTTTCTATTTGATTTATGTAATAATGCTATTGCAGCTGTACCTGCTATCGCAAGTGCAAAAGCAGTTATAATGTTCGTATTATCAAAAAATCCAGCGCTGAACTTGTCATTGGAAACGGATGTGGAATATCTTTCGGAAGCGGTCACGGAAGTTGTGCCGATTACTGTTGTTTCAGCCGGAAGTGTTTCGATGACTGTGCTGACCGTTTCAGATTCGGATATTACTTCGGAAATTAACGTTTCAGCAGCAAGGGTTTCTGCTGAGGTTTCGCTTGTAAATTCTTGTGTGCTAACAGTAACTTCATTATTTTCTTCTGATAATGCAGATACGCTGCTTGACACATCAGAAAATGAAGTTATAAATTCGGAAGTAGGGGTAGTTGCAATAATTTCAGGACTATCCATTATTTTGACCTCTTTCCTTTTATTCTTTTCAGCTCTTCCGAACGTTCATTGGATAACTCAGAATATTCAATATCTATGAGAGTTTCATGCAGTTTGACTTCAGAAGGCTTAAATTTTAGTTTTCTCTTTTGAGATTCTACATAGTATCTTATAGCCTTTTTGCCGATAACTTCGATGGGCATATCGTTGTAATTAAACCAACCGATGGCGGCAAGAGGAACAACTTCAATTAAAATGATCCATCCAACAGTATCCTGCGTGAAAAATTTACTTCCGAATATTCCTGTGGGTATGGCCAGAGCCAATATTCCTGCACCGCATATAAGCTGCCGTACTGTTAATCCGAAGAAAAATTTTTCTTTAAATGAGGTTATTTCCGCAGGAATTTTTCGTTTCATTACACCCATATGTGTCCCTCCATTAAGCTCCAAACATTCGTTTGGTCAAATCGCCGGATTTTTTTACAGTTATACATAGTACGGCAAGGCTTAGGACAGGTGATAAGAACCTAAACATAATTCCAAATGCGCCTACGCCTGCTATTTTTTCTGATAAATCACTTACAATAAATTTGTCTGCAAATTTAACATATACGGTAAAGATCGCTCCAATGACAGTTGTCTGTAAGCAGACAGCTGCATAGGATTTTATAAACGCAATTCCTGTGGATCGGGCCGTTGAGTTGCATAAAGTAGATATTGCAATAGGGCCTATTGCCTGATGTATTCCAATTTCAAATACTATTCCCATTATTTCTACGGTAAGCATTATAAGCAGAGCGGAGACTACAAGAGTCACTATCAATAAGACGATACACGAAAAGATATATCCTTCACCTAATAATCCTTTGTTTGGTGCAATAGCTGCTTCTGTGATGTTACCTATGCTTCCGCTTATTTTTGAAAAACCATCATCAATACTTACCACACCAAGACCCTTAAAAAGGTCATAAATGCTGCCTATAATATTTGAAGAGTTTTCTATTATAATTTTGGCGAATAGCAATTTTATCCATAATCGTATAGCATCTTCAATGCGTTCAAATCTGAATTCAGATATCATTGAGATCATTTCCATTGCAAGAAAAAGACCTGCAAGAGAAAGAGCAGCAGATTCTATTCCGGTTGTAACAATATTGGCATCATAGATATTGATACCAAGTATGTTGAGAATAATTGCCTTGAAGCTGTTAATGATAGAAATTATCAAATCAGCATATGCTAAGGCATTATCTTTAAATATTTCCATAAATTCACCTCGCAACCAACTTATAGCGCAGGCAAGATATTTTGCCTGCGCCGAGAGTAGGGATTCATCAGAACGATACCGATGCGCCAATAGCTGCTACGATAGCACCGCCGATCATGCACTGCATACCACGTGTTTTACCGGTTTGATCATCGTCCTTAAAGCCGATTCCAAGCTGAATGCCGCCGACAACAACTAATAGCGCACCAAGACGGGGAATCCATGTTTTGAGTAAGCCGATAATCGTATTGATGGTTCCTTCTGCTCCTCCGTTAGTTCCACCGTCTGCAAATACGGTTACAGCCATGAGAGATAACGCAAGAGGCAAAGTTACAAGAATTTTGCCAGCCCTCTTGGTCATAAGCTTTCCCACACAGTTAGTGGCCTTTACCATTGCCTTTGCTCCTGCTGTTGTTGCAGCATCTTCAAGCATTTCAATTCTGTTCATTTTGAACACCCTCCTAAAATTTTTATATCATTCGGTTTCCCGATGATATGCTAAATAAAAAATGGAGCTAAACGATATATCACTATACCGTTTAGCTCCATCAGCTGTTCCATATCCCCATTCGGATATGCCTATTAAATTTTATTAGCTGTTATCATCTTGCTTTTTAATGTGGTTTTTTGCTCTGCGATTTCGAGATATTTCTCGCCGTTTTTGCTGCGCTTTCTGATAATTACTTCTCCGCCGTGATTTAAGATATCAAAGATATCATCGCATATCTTTAGTTTTTCCTTGTCATCAAGTTCAAGCTTCATGATAGAGTTTCCTTTCTGACCAATCCAATTCCCCTTTGGGGAATTAGGCTGTAATCTTCGAATATATTCCCGAAACATCTTTAAACAAAGAATTGATTTCAGGACTTACATTCTTGTTGATCTCAGATATAGGTACGATTATATCACTATCTGATGAAATAAGATTTATTGCGACATTATAACTTTCATTCTCAATAGTAGAGTTATCGTCAATATATTCTGACAGGTCGATTATTTCAGGTTCTTCAGCTGTATGGATTTCCTGTTCGAGATAAAAGGAATTTCTTTCAGGGTTAGCATCTTTAAGCATATAATATCGAGGATGATTTACGATATCATATTTGTTTGTCCTGAATGGTCTGAATCCTCGGATAAGGACAAGGCATTCGTTATTGGGCATAGTGGCTAACTCATCAAGTGTCATTAGGTCTCTACCCATAATGCCATCGTTATACGATGTAGATCCCTGTTTGGACTTAGTTTTGTTTATATTCATTGTATCTATTGTTTCCTTGCCAAGCTCTTTCATAATGTATTCGTTATTAGCCTGATCTTTACCGCCAAGAAATATGGTTGTATCGCAGTTACCCGGTATTTCTTCCCAGGACTTCTCGTAAAGTCTTTTCAGCTGCGAGAGATTCTGCAAAATGAGCTGTACAGATATCTCAAACTTTCGACAGGTCGCAATAATCATTTCAAAATCGGGTATTTTACCGCAGTTTGCGAATTCATCAAGAAGGAACCTGACGTGATACGGCAAACGTCCGTGATATTTTGATATTGCACGCCTGTAAAGACTATCAAAAAGCTGTCTATACATCATCGCCGCAAGAAACGTATATGTATTATCTGTTGAAGGTATAATAATAAACAGCGCAGTTTTTCTGTCACCGACCGTATCAAGCTCTATGTTGTCCATGCACGTCAGGTTACGGACTTTTTCAAGCTTAAAGCACTGAAGCCTTGTTGTAGTTGAAATAAGGATAGACTGCATTGTTTTTCCTGCTGCCTGCTTAAACTCATCATAATACTGAACAGATAAGGCATTTGGTGCATCTTCTTTTCGCTTGTCAAACATCAGATCAAGCTCCGACTTTTCCTCTTCCTTACCTTCAATTACCTTTGCCTTATGAATGAGATCAAGAACATTGGAAAAATTCTGCTGTTCTTCCGTGGCTGTTTCTACGAGAAGAAAACATATAGCAGAAAGAAGCATCTGCGTACAATCTTCCCAAAATTGCTCGCCGCCCCCATCGCCCTTGGTATTCATCATAAAAGTCTTTATCATTTTGATAACAGCATTGTCATCAATATTGCCGTTATAGTCCCTGATATAATGAAAAGGGTTATAATTACAGCTGTTTTCCATATGGTCTATATTAAACACTTTGACTTCATAGCCCATTTTTTTTAGCATTTTACCGCAGGATTCGACCAGTTCAGCGGAAGGATCAGTAACAACATATGAAGTATTGCATTGCAACAGATTCGGCTTTACGAAAAATCGTGACTTTCCTGTTCCTGTTCCGCCTAAAATAAGCGTATTTAGACTAAGCATCGGCTTTATCTTTTCAGTTGCTTTTTTCATCTTTGCCACATCGGCAATTGACATTACTTCATTTTCTCTTACATCATTGCCTGATATATAAAAAAATATATCATTTTTATAGGCATACTCTGCGGCATAGCTGTCATTTGCACCTATCATATTCATTAAAAAACATTTTTCAAAAGCATACTTGCCGATATTTTTAAGACATCTGCCTACGGAAATGTTTTCCAACTTGCTGCATTCCTCAAATGCTGATTCTCCAATAGATACTACGTATTCAGCTGACACATTTTCAAGGTTTTTGCAGCCGAAGAATGCAGCCTTGTCGATGTGAGTACATTTGGAAGGTAAAATCACATTTTTAACGGTTTCGTTCAAAGCAAAAACAAATTTGCCTATTGCTTTAACATTTTCAGGAATTTCAACAGTTTCCGAAGAAATATTGCAACGTATCAGTCTGCCATTTTTTATCTCATATGCAGCACTCATTTCAATCACTCCTTGTCATTCCCCACTGGGGAATTTTCAAGCCGATAAGCTTCTATATTTTCTTTCAGTTTAGCAAGTCTGATTTCATTCTGCTTTTTTTCCTGCTCTTTTTTTTGCTCTGCTGCTTTTCGCTTTTTAGGGGACAGTGCATTCATATCTCGTTTTTTTCTATCTACTACAATGAAAACATCATCAGCAAGAATGACATTATTATAAAAATCATTTGCATCTCCGCCTATAAGTTTTTCTTTATCAGTTCCCCATCGTGCCGAACCGTGTTCCTCACCTTTTCGGTGAAAACGCTTCGGGGTTTTGGATAACTGATAAGTAAAAACGAGAAGTCCTGCCATTCCTCCATACATTCCGCCTTTTTTTGCTATGCCGTTATCTGTCAAAGCTGATATAATAGCAAAAAGAAAGCTATTCAAATTCATATAGTCTCCGGATCGGTCTAATGCTTTTTGAAAATTTACCTCGCCCTTCATATTGGCTGTTTCCTGCAAAACATAGCCGCCCCATACACCGACAGCCGCAAGAACTATTGCAATAACAGCATAAATTATAAAATCAGATGCTTTTTTCTTTTGAGGAAAACCTTTTTTACTTTCTGACATAGCTTATCTCCTGTCAATTTCGACTGAAACATTTTTTTCTGCTGCATTGTTTTTTTTCTCTGCATTGATATTCTCATAAGCCGTTTTAGCAGCTTTTTTGAGCTCATTAAGGGTCTGGCTTTTCTCTTTCCTATCGGCAGCTTTCAATGATTTACTGAGACTGTTACTAAGCTTCTCAGCCTGTTTTTCTGTTATTCCAAACGCATTGGAAAGCTGCTTAATATCGACCTTGTTTTTATCCAGCATTAAAGTGGAGCTATCCTTTGATATTTTCAAATAATCTGATGATACCTGGGAGATCTCAAAGCCGTCTTTAGTAATGGTGGAAACTGCCTTGGAAATAAGCTGTTCCTTTTCCATACAGTTCAGCAATTCTGCGATAGATGCCGCATCCTGCATATGAAATTCGGACTTTAATGCTTTTTCAATTTCAGGACGTGTAGTATCCTTATTTATATCGGCATATTTTATAGATACGTCAGTATCAGTAATCTCTTGCTTAATGAGTATAATTCCATGCTCATCGTTACAGAACTTATATGCACTGACTTCCGCATTTCCGGTCTCAAAACTCTGTGCGTGAATATCTTCACGTTCAAGAGTAGCTCCGCTTGGAGAGTAAGATTTTTGTGCCTCCGAGACTATTACATTTGTCTGTAAAACATCGTAGCCCATCTGTGCCAGCGCTGTTTTTAAACGATTTTCCTGTGCGGGGACGAGAACATATTCATTTGTTCTTTTATCAAAAACGCAGCATTTTTTACCTAATGTATCATTGAAGCCATCAACCAGCTGAGCAGAGCTGATTTTTTCAGCCACCTTATACTGTTCAAGCATATCGCTTTTTATTTCACTGAAACTGTTCTGTATAGAAGGCGGATTATATTTGAATACGGCTTTATAATCATCTGAAAGTGAATTATCTATATCTGCCAGAAGTTTTTCGGCCGCAAATGGACTTATCCCGCAATCAAGCAAATTTTTGCGTACCACATCGGCATTTTCTATTCCGATTCTGACAAGCTTATTTTCTTTGGCGTTATATACTTCAATTCGATCAAGCGAATCATTGTTATAGCGCCTGATATCAGTTTTCTTGTTGGCAGACCGACTTTTTGTATTATATTTTGCGGCAAGATCTCTACCGGGCAATTCGGATTTAAGATTGCCGTCTTTATCAAATATCTGATATGTTTTATCATAATCTATCTTGGCAGATATGGTTTTGCCATCGGTCAGAGTGGAATCGTCTTTAGCTATTTTTATGTAGTCCTGTCCTGCTGTATTTGGCACTCTTGTAAAATATTCAGATGTATTTTCGCTGATGAGCAGCTTATCCCGATTTATATTGATGGTATTATCAATTATCACAGCCTGATAGTCCTGTGCAGCTGCTATGTCGTTAGAATAGTTTGTTATGCAATTCTGTATTTGTGCTTCTGATGCAGCAGGATATTTAACGGCAATTTCTCCGCTTTCTGTCCTGAGCAGCTCTGCATCAGGGACATTTAATTTAATATATTGTGCCATTTCCTGAGTGGCTTCAATAATTTTTGTGTCAAGCTTATTTATATATTCAAATGGCATTGTCTGCTCAAATACTGTAATATCAATATTTTTCAGCTCATCTTTCAGCCTTGAAATCTCCTGCATGGCCGCTTTATATTGTCCGTCAAAATCAGATGATACAATATTCATGTAGCCGCCATCGGTTTTAAAGGTTGCCGCCGGAATGTCATGATAACTAAGCACTGCCTTAGCCATATCAATATCCTCAGCTGATATGATTTCTGCACCATTATGTACAGCAAGTGACTGAGGCGATTTAGTAAGCTGTAACTTGGTAGCTTCCTCCAATGCTCCCTGCATTTGAACAAAAAACTTTTCTGGAACAATTACCGAAGCTGTATTACCTTCTGTACTCATAACCCAGTATTTGGCACCTATCTCCTTGGCTATTTTATTCAGCCCTTCAAGCTGATTTTTATCAACCTCAATTCGGTGCATTTTATCTCCTGCATTGAGCATTTTTTTATATTCTGTTTTTTTCATCTCGCCAAATTTTATTTTTGGCTGTTTGGCATTCTCTTTAGATGATTTAGCTGCTTCACGGGAATTATATCTCTGGCTGTCTCTTTGCATTCTGATTATCTCAAGGATAATCTGCATAAGTTTTTCAATCATAGCCGTAGTGCTGTTTACTGCATCTTCACCTATCATTTAAGTCAATCCTCCATATTCAAATAATCAGTAATAGGGATAATATCTGCATCTGTACAACCGTAAGCATAAGGCGAAACATTTATCATAGGAGTAATTGCCTGATCCGTTTCTGCGTTGTTCCAGGCATTTGGAATGGTAAGCGGAATAACTGCACGTATTCCGATGCCGTTTACTGTGATTTGTGCTGACTTTTCATTATCACTGTAAGAACTGTATAAATAATTATCATCTGAATATGCGTGAAGCATATCTCTTCGCTTTATTTTCAGCCGATCTGAAACATTACTGCTATAAGATATATCCCCATCATAGCTCACTTCGAGAAGATGTGTTTTCATCACATTAACACGGTTTTCGCCATTAAATGCCCCGAATATTTCTGATTCTTTTTCAGAGTACGTAACTTCGCCGTTATTATGCTTGGTTTCGTAATCAATAGAGGAAGGCATAAATCCCCAATTATAATATAATTGCTCTTTAGTTACCGATAACCCCTTGCAGAGTTCATCTACTGACATTCCCATTCTGGCAGAATAGATATCCATTAGCTTATTAGGGTCTATGCGTATAAGATAAACATCTTTGCAGTCGATATCACGGTTAAGATTTATCTCAGGATTATAATACACCTGCCATAAATCAGAAGAAAGAAAGTAATCTTTCTCCAGGTTAAGAGTGCGTGCATAATATTGATAGTCGGTTATATCAGCAAAGCTTTCCGGATCAGTGATATATTCCGAAAACCATTTTGCTACCAGTTTGTCGCTTTCGGTAAATTCATATACGGGGGTCTCCGTTTCTGCAAGTGTAGATTGAATTGCTTCCGATGATAAATCAGATTGTTCGGACACATTTTCGTTACTGCCAATGCAGGCAGTAAGCGACAATGCAGCACAACATATGCAAGCAACTAATTTTATTTTCATGGCTTTTTTCCTCCAAATTTGTGTATTTATATTATATCACATTTGAAAAAAAGACAAATCGGATAAAATATGCCAATATAAGTCAAAATCATTCCAAAACGGACAAAAAGAGATAAAAAAGTTGCCTTTTTTACAATTGTAAAAGTTGTGTAAACATTCTATTGCTATTGCGATTTTTTGAATTAGAAAAAAACAATAAAAAAATGCTGCACTTCATATTGAAATGCAGCAGTCCAATGATAAAACATATTACTTTACATCATAAACAGCATCGAATTTTTTTTGATAATTGCTCATCTCTTCGTTTATTTTGTCTTCTAATGCAGTTTCATCTTTACAAAAATAAATTATCTGGCTGTCTAAAGAGTTGATATCATTTTCAAAATTGGATTTAACGGTCAATGAATGATTATCCGCATATAAAGATGCAAGCTGTACAACTGCAAGGCCCTTCCAATGCACGATATCTCCATAATCGTATTCTGAATCAGGGTTATCTACATAGACACCATCTATCTTTTCACACTCAAAGTCCAATTTATAAAATATATAATAGTAATTTGGAACGGGGTTATTATTTTTCAGATATAATTTTTTTTCATATAAGGTGTATGACCGGTCATTTATCTGCCATTCTATTGCATCTGATTCAGATACGTCATTGATGATCTTACCTATGCCGCACATATTTTCCCATTTGCCTCTTAAGAAGCCATCTTCCATAATGGCATCTATTTCTGAGAAATCATATCCATCCGGTACTTCAACGAATCCGCCAAGTTCAGTTACTGTATATTCCTTTTCTGTGGAAGATAATTCCAGGTTGTTTTCCTGCAGATCTTTTGGAGTACAGCGTGCTGAAACAGAAATTACATCTCCGTTAGAAAGTTTTGTCGAGTTCGGAGAATCGCAATGGAATCTTACATTATCCCGAATAAAAGCATTATTACCGGTATATTCCATTTCCACCGTTCCGCTGCCATTATCACCATTAAAGACAACATTTAACCCGTCAAACGGATCTATTGCTGTGATGTCTTTGGGAGTTGCTTCCGTGTTCTCCAACTCTGATACTGATGAAGTAGTTACAGCAGATGAAGATGTATCTGTATTGGCTTTTTGGTCTCCGCAGGCAGTTGCCATGGTGGTCAGTAACACAGCAGCTGCTACTGCAATAAATTTTGTTTTAGTCATAGATGTTCTCCTTACTCTGAAATCTTGTAGCATTGTCAGCTAAGATATTGATTATATCTTAAACATTATACCATATCATTATTTCGCTGTCAACTTATTTCTCACGGAAATACTGTTCCAGTGCAGCTTGGATAACCGAATTTATGTGCTCCTCGGTGTCATTGTCATTGAAATATTTGCTATAAGTGTCTGCCGAAAGCTTATATGATTTAGGCCTTGAGGGCTTTTCGACTTTCTGTATCGCTCTTATTGCAAGCCCGGCAGCTTCCTGTGTGCCGTCAAAGCCTTCGAAAATATCTCTGAGTTGTGCCGCAAGCTTTATGTCAATTTTGACAACATCATTCCAGATGTTGTCAATCACAACAAACTCTTTATACTTTTCAAATATGGCATTAAGGGCTGTTACGGATCTGATATAAGACAGCTCACAAGCTGCTCTGACAGATAGCCTGTTAGTATCAATAGCGATTTTATATTTGTCGCAGGCGGAGATCAGCTTATTAACTCTGATAAGACGAGCGATAGTGTTTTTCGACAAACCGTATTCTTCACCTACCATAGCAAGCTTGCTGTCTGCCTTTGGCTTTTCTGCTCCTGCTTCCATAGCTCCAAGCTCATCATGAATAGCTTTAAGCTTATCTTCATCAAACATTTTTGAGTGTCTGAGTGCTACTACAGCCGCCTGCTCTGATGTACACAGATCCTTAAATCCACGCTGCATAAGGTTTGTCTCAATGACATACATTTCGGCATCTTCATCGCTGAGATTGGTTTTTACAACGGCAGGAACAGTTGTAAGCCCTGCAATCTTTGCAGCATTGGTGCGGTTATGTCCTGCCAAAATCTCATACTTTCCTGCCGCATCACGCACTATAATAGGCGTAAGTATGCCATTGTTCTTAACCGACTGCACCATATCGTCCAGTCTTTCGCCCGTATAAAGTGTAAATGGATGTTTGCCGTAAGGAACAAGCAAATCAATGGGGATTTCCTGTACAGACAGTGTTTTCACTGTAGCAGGTATGCTTGAAAGCATACTCGTAACATCAAATTTCATAATCTTTTCCTCCGTTTTTTCTGGCTCACATCTGCCCAGTGCATTTTCTTTGGCGATTTCGATACGCTGTAAAATGATATCTTTTTCGCCTTCTTCTGAAGTATTCTTACGAAAACCGTCTGCATTGAAGAACGTCTGCATCACTTCTCTCCGTGCGGCAGTTCCTTTCTTGTTTTTCTGAAAGCTGATAAAGAATTTTGCCAGACCGCTGTTTTCAAAATCAGCTGCACGCCATGTATCAGGAATGGTGTGATTATGGTTCTCAGCTCCTTCAAGGCTGTTTACAAAGTTAAGGACTCTTTTAACAAATACAAGGTCAAGAGAATAAAGATAGCAAGTCCTAAAATCTTTATCATCAGTACCTATATCCGTAAATGAGCGGTATTGTATTTTAGGCGTAGCCCTGCATTCCTGTTTGGTAATTTTCTGTGTAACCCAGTCTCTCACTGTAACAATATACGGACAGCCGAAGCATTCGTGCTGCGGAGAGAAATCTTGAAGCACATATCCTGTGGTATCAGCGGTTGTTGACTTTTCAAAGGTTTTGCCGCACTTACAGATGTATGTTTGCATTTTATCGCCTCCTGTTATTCCCCAGTGGGGAATATTTATGTTCGGCTCATTATTTCGGTAGCAAGCGCCTTGTATTCCTCTCCAAGCCTTGTCTTGTTCAGGCAAAGGGACTTCATACGTTCTGAGCTGTTGGCTGCTTCGACCGACTTATGTATCTGTGTGCAAAACATCTTATTGCCGTACCGTTCTGTAAGCTTCTCAACAACCGAGCGGCTTATATTTGTGTTATCAGCCATTGTGGCAAGAACTCCGGTTATATCAAGCTTCGGATTGATAGTTTCCTTTACCTGATTATATATCTCACTGAGCATATCCAGTCCGTCAAGTGCAAATTTCTGTGTCTGAACAGGAATTATCACACCGTCTGAAGCAGTAAGGGCATTGATGAGCAGTATTCCGAGAGAGGGGAGACAGTCGATTATAACATAGTCATATTCCTGTATAGCCTTGTCTGAAAGAATGAATTTCAGTACGCTTTCCCTCTGAGCCGCCTGCATCATACACGCATCGGCATATGCCAAACCTATATCAGAAGGAATGAAATGTACCTTATTGATCTCACTGTATCGAACGCATTCGTCCATAGAGGGCATTTCACGCTTCTGAGCGCCCATCGTAAAGTTATTCGCCGTTGTCATTACGAGGTCACTCATAGTCGATTTGTCATCGTCCTCAAATCCGAGATATGCAGACATATTAGCCTGCGGATCAAGGTCAATGAGAAGCACCCTTTTTCCCGAAAGCTCAAGAGCAGTGCCAAGATTCACCGCTGTTGTGGTTTTGCCTACTCCGCCTTTCTGATTGGCGATAGCTATGATCTTCATTATTCATCGTCCTCCTCTTCATATGCGTCTATTGCTATCCATGATCTGTAAGCAGCTTCCTCCGCTTCAAGAACGGTCATATTAAGCAATCTCATTGCTTCCATCGGATCAGCAGCTTCCGCCTGCTTGTATTCTTCGGTCTGCTTATAGCGTTCGGCGCATATATCAACGTAATTGCTTACGCTTTCCTGCGTATATGCAAGATGCTCCTCAAGAGTTCCATCCATCTGCATACGCTGGTATGCTGCGGGGAAGTGGTCCTTGAGCACATTTTTTCTCTGAATTGCATATTTGCCCTCAGATAAAGTCCTGATATCCATTTCTTCCATAATATTTACCTCCGATTATAAATTGTACTTGGGCTTTGTGACCTCAAAAGCATAACCCTCCATTTTTTTCATGCGCTCCGGATCACTTTTTATTCTGTCGATTAAAGCCTTTCGCTCTGCTGCCTGCTGTTGACGTATAATCAATGCGGCGTGAGCCTTTTCCTTAATCTTTTTCTGCCTTTTTTCCTCAGCGGCTGCATATTCAATTCGTGCTTGTACAAAAGCCTGCTGAATCTTTATGTTATCTTCAATATTCATGCTGCCATCCTCCTGTTATCCAATCAGTTGTATATTATCCGCAGCGCCAAGCAGACGACCTCGGATACAAAAGCAAGCTTTCATAATTTCAATAAGAATCATAGGAATGAGTATAACGCCTATGGAAGCTCCATAGCAAAGGAAGGAATTTACTGTATTAGGTGCTGCCCCAATCACGAGCATGATGGTTAATGCTATTATTGATATACCGCCAATAATAGCACAGAGATTTCTAAAAATCATTGCCGGAAGTCCTATGACCCACGCTATTACGCAAATAATTGCGGACAGAATATAAAGCAGAGCCTTTGCGATGAGCTTGACGGGTATAAGTAACAGTGTTGTCATAATATCGTATCCTTTCATGTCCTGATCTTGGCATTTCCCCATTGGGGAAGTTCTTTATTGTCTATATTATATCATATGTGTCCCCACATATCAAGGGCAAAAATACACAAATTTATTTTTCTTTTTTTGTGGGAAATATATGTGTACACACATATGCTTTGTGTGCTATAATATAGGAAATTGATAAGGAAGTGATTCGCCGTGAAGCAAACAACCGCTCAGTTAAAGGCTAACAAAAAATATCTTTCCACGCTCGACGAATTCAAAGTGCGCTGCGAAAAGGGAGCCAAGGACAAATATAAGGCTCAGGCTGCACACCGGGGATTCAGCCTAAATTCTTACGTGATTGCTCTTCTGGAGCGTGATGGATTTATGATTGAGATGGAAAAGGAAAAAGCAGCAAAAAAGTAGCTTTTCATCTCATAAGCACTATTTTACCATATAATTTTCACAAGATTACAATACTATAACCTATGACTACATTTAATCGAAGGAGGTGTACTTTAAATTATTATGATTGACAACGATGTCATTACACAAGCTATATCAGAATCTATACAGATTTCAATAAAGAATTGTTTTGATGTTTTTGAACCATATATTATTCAATTTTTACTTTCTGCCCTGATCCTTTTATTTATAAAAAGCCTAATAAATAAAGTCATAGATTTTGTTTGCATAGGATATTCTGAGAAAGAAATCAAGCATAAAAAGTCTATAGCATCAAAAACTGTAGATTTTCTTTCAGATTTATCAGATATTATTCCTAAAAGCAAGGATAAATAAGACTTATAGCCAACATATTCAAAGTAAGCTGCACCTTTTATATAAGTGCAGCTTTTTTATATCATCATGTATTCCGGCGCTCGTCTTCATCTATGAGCTGCATAAGCTTCTCATCATCACTTAAATATTTGCGGATCACACTCTGAAACTGCCTTGTTGCCCAATCAGCACCATTTTCCAAGATGTGTTCATTTATGTATTTAAGCTCATTATACGCCTCATCAGGGAGTCCGTTCAGAACATCAATAACCGTTTTGTCCGCTGTTCTATTCTCCAGGATAGCCTCAATCAATGCTTTTTTCATATGATCAAATCCTTTCTATTTATAAATTCCTGATTAAAGTTCACGGTATCTGCTTTACCCATTTGCTGAAAGTTTCGTACCAATTATCATCAATAGTGCCACCTTCATAGGTATGAATCTTGAAAAGTTCCACAAGCTCATCAGCCACAAAATGCTCCGCAGGTTCCATTCTAAAAGCAACCATATTCCAATCCTTAAAAAAAGCTATCACTACATGAGGCTTATTTTCATAGATGCAGAAGCTTATCGTATAATTGCGCTTCCAAATCCCCGGTGGAAGCTGCAGAAAAGCCCTCATTTTTTCTCTTGATAATATTTTCTCGTTATACTTCATTTTTAGTTACCTTCAAATAGGACCATCATTACAATCACTGCATATTGCAACCAACCTTACATCTTCTCCATACTGATTTGTTGCAAAACAACCGGGGGTTAATGTTCCAGATAAATACTTACTGCTCATTTTGCCTCCTTTCCATTCCTCACTGGGGAATGCTTCATTTTCTTTACTGCTTTTATATATTTTTTAATAGCTTTATCAGAACATTTAGCCAAACATTCTCTTACATATGCCAGTATATCAGGAGAACAGGGTATATTACACGCTTTATAGCATTGAGCTACATAGAATTTATATTCGTTCTTTATTTTTATGAATTTAATTTCTATCGTTAGATGTTCATTCTGAATATTTGCGGAATAAATCACACATTTCCCCGATATGATATCTTGACCGTATGCGCCTACACAATTATGATTGATTCTTCCTTCATTGATTAACGCCTTTTGTGATTTAAGCAACACAAATTCTTTTGGAAGTTTCAGATATTTTAATGGCGTTTCGGGAATTGTTATTTTTGAAAGCTTGTTGGATTTTTCTATGATTTCATCTGTTATTTCGTTATGCAACTTTACGATCCTTTTTTTTCCTGCAAGTATATCAACAGGTTTGCATAGCTGTAATGAAAAATCAATATAATCATTTAAAACAGATTGGTTAATATCAACCAATCTTGCAGACAGAAGCGATTTCAAATAGTTTGCAGCAATGGATTCACGTTTGCGTTTGGTAATGTTATATTTCTTATATTTTGCATCAAAATCATATTTTAATGTAAATATAAGCTGCTGTTGTTCGGGCTTTATATATTTTAAAGCACAGCAAACGGCATATGATTGATTCAACGGTAATTTGTTTACCGATTTAGGTAAACTTAACTTGAATGTTTTTTCAAGATAATCTTTTTTGTTGTGATACAAGCAAATCTCGTTAAGTCTGACGGGAGGGAAAAAATTGTCTGTAATAAAATCTTTCAATATATATGTATCTGTATCATTAAACCGAGAAACTAATATTGAAATAAGTTCTTTCGGGAATATGCTTAAATCCTTGAGGTTTGTCGGGTAATACCTGTGATTTGTATTACTCATAGAATACACATCTTTTTCGGAAAAAATGAATATTTTCTTTTGAATATTTCCAGTTTTAAGATTCCAGTCTTTGGAGGATAAATCATAGCAGACAGTTTTCAATTTACTGTAAACGTGTATTATAAGATAACATTCTCCTGTTTCTTTAGTACAAACTTCTATATTTAACAGGAATACAGATTCTTTTAAATCGAATTGGACACATGAAGAAATACTGTCTAATGCTGTGATGTGGTTTATGAGGTCATTAAAACCAACAGGAATATATTCAATTTGAGCCTTGAAGGGATTATCTTCATATGTTGTTACTCGATATGCAAATGTATCATTATATATTTTCATTATGTCATCGTAAAGCTTATGACAAAAATTTACGTCATTCATTTACTTCTCCTTTCCATTCCCCACTGGGGAATTATCACCATATTTCTGTGGTAGAATCGAACTCATCTCCGACCTGATATTTACAGTAAATTTCGGGGCTGACGGAAAAATCAGTTTTTACATCTTTCGGTAAGTACTTGTACATAATCCCGGTTGCAGGTTTAGATATGGTGATAACATACTCATTAGAATCATTAAAAGTATGATGAACGATCTGCTTATCGCAAACCACTCCGCTGCGCATATCAATTCCCTGAGAATGAAGATCTATTCTTACACATATTGCAAATATTATTGCAACTTTTATCAGTCCAAACAAAATTTTAGCTATTATCTCGTCTGCGTCCATTTTAAACACCTCCTCTCACATTTAATGAACTTAGCGCATCATTTAAGATAGCTCGTTCCTTTTCAGCCTGTGCATTTTTTTCTGCTCTGCTACTGCTTTTTCAAATTTTGCTTCCTTTATAAATTTGCAGAATTTAATGAGGCTATCTTTAGTTGTCAGGAAATCATAAATAGCAATATGGTCATGCCTCGTATCAAATATTGATGAACTTACGTTCTGTTTCTTATAATACAGCGCTGCATATTTTCTGAAAGCTTTTCCATTCAAGAATGCAGTTGATTTATCCTGCAAAATATCAGTCAAGGTGCTGAGCTGGCGTGCCTGAATGACAGTTAGCTGTTCTAACGCCTGTTCCGGTGTTAAAAACAGTTCGTCATTATTTAAGGTAATATATTTTTGCAGGCAATTATCCTCTAAGCCAATTAACGTTGTACAGGTAAACAGGATATCGTTCTTACCGTCCAAATAAATATCGTAAAGTTTAACAGGTATAACGTCATAATTGAAATTTAAAGTATATAATGTTTGGGTTTTACAAAGCCCCTGATTCTTCAGCAAAAGTGATTTTAGCATTTTACCGCCATTCATATCCCATATCGCATATATTATTGTAATAAGTGAAATAATTGAAAATATTATAATCAGGATTATTAAGTATTTCGGATTGCTTTTTAAGTATTTTGCATCTGCTGCACCGGCCATTAGACATATCAGAAGAGTAGGCAACCATATTTTTTGGACAAATTCCAACCCATCACAACCATACCTCCATATTTCGTATAGTCTTTTTAAAAAGTTTTCATATTTGTCTGGTTTACTATTTTTTGATGCCGATTTGGAAGGAGTATAATAAATATTTTCCGGCACAATCGTTTCCGGAACACGTATTTCATTATCATCAACTATCACTTCTATCGGATCAAAGAATCCATTATCATAAAGATAAGCGTATGGTTCAAAATTTGATTTTGCCATGATTATTGATCTCCTTTCATTCGTACCGTATAAACTTCATCCTTATAATTCGTAATCTCATACGTATCTTCAAACTCATTCATATCCACATCCTGAGTTGTAATTACCTTATACTCGCCGGTTGGAGATTTTAAATGTAGAGGATCATAGAGCAGCTCATAGAGTGTTGATCCCATAATAAATAATACACCAATCATTATAATTATATCTAACCACGATGTCTCTTTCTTTGTGCCGATATTTTTAACGATTAAAAAGCCTGTAATAGAAATTACCGGAATAACAATTAGTAATGCTATAGGAAAATGACAAATTTCCTCAATTAAAATAACTCCGTTTATTGCGTTAAATTCCATTGTTTTTTCCTCCTATAATAAATTAATTGCTTTACTGATCTTTTCCTTTTTCGCTTAGAATGTCATTTGCAATTTTGTTGCATTTCTCATTCTGTGCCTTTTTCTTTAGTTCGTCCTTTTTCTCCGTAGCCATTGTTTCTTGAATAAATTCGCAGAAATCTACAAAGCTATCCCTGCTCATCAGAAATTCATATACAGAAATACGCCTATAAAATCTGTCAAGGAAATTTATTTGATAATACTTTTGGGCATAGTCAAAAAACTTAGTGCTGTTAAGAAAATTATTTGTTTTACCATTTAATATTTCTGATAATATTTCTGTGCGCTTTTTTCTAATAATCCTTGCCGTATCAGAGGCAGCTTCCGGAGTAAGGAATACTTCTTTTTCCGAAAAATCTTTGACATTTTCATCGACTGAGCATTTATAGTTTATTTCATCGACTGAGCATTTATAGTTTATTTCATCGTCCAGCCATACGTCTTTCAACTTTATAGGTATTATATCTAAGTTATAATCAAGCGTATATATCGTTTGATCTAAATGTAGATTTTTGTTTTTTAAATATAAAACTTTTGTGATATGATTAGCTACCTGTACTGTAGTCCCAAGTACCAATAATATAATTAGGATTATAATCGACAAAACTCCGCAGGCAGGTAACACTATTATAAGTAAAATAGTAAGTAGAGACATCATCATTAAAAAATATAAAATATCATCTTTATTATCCCACAAAAATCCTAATATTTTTTCTTTTTTGCTCAGGGTGTTTCTTGGATATACATCAGTGTTGTTGTGACAATAGCTGATTTCCTGATGTTTATTATCATCAACTATCACTTCTATCGGATTGAAAAATCCATTATCATAAAGATAAGCGTATGGTTCAAAATTTGAATTACTTGCCATGATTATTGTTCTCCTTTCATTCGTACCGTATAAACTCCATCTTTGTAATCGACGATTTCATATGTATCCTGAAATTCAGTCATACTTACCTCCTGAGTTGTAATTACCTTATACTCACCTGTCGGCTTTTCAAGATTCAACGGATCGTCGTTAATTTCAAACACTATGAATTCCACAAAGCCTGTGATAATAATCAGGACAATTAAACCTAAGCACGATGGACCTTTTTCACTGTCGCACTTGATTAGTTGAGCATGCGCTACAAATAAACCAATGCACATAATTACCATCGCAACGATTAGTAATGCCATAGGAAGTTTACTCACTTCCTCAATTAAAATAACTCCGTTTATTGCATTAAATTCCATTGTTTTATCCTCCTGAAACATTCGTCGAGGCTTTCGCCAGGACTCATGCTGTTTGCAAGTTCCTTCAGTATTACGATCACAACTTCCCGAGTGTAGTTGCCAAAGTCATCATTGGATGCTGTGTTAGTTTTCACCTGATCTGCTATGCAAATGCAGCCCTTAGCAGTTAACTTTTTCAAATCATCACGCTTCGGATGCGGAAATATGTTTTGTGTTTTCTTATAATCGCTTGACATTATCGTTCTACCTCCTGTTCATTATTTCTTATATAAAGCTTCTCTTCGGGCTGCGGCTCAAGCTGATAATCCTGGTGGGGTGTATATGAAGGATTTGACATGTTTTTTAAATATGTCTCATAATTTGCGGCGATAGTATCTCTTTCTGATTTAAACAGCTCTAATTGGTTTGCAGTATCGCTTAACTCGTTTTTGATTATTGCTAATTTGGATTTTCTCGCATTCAAATCCTCCCTGTCGGTTATTCCGCTGGCCTCAACATAAGAAACCTTATTATACATTACTTTTTCTTCTGAAGTAAGAAAGTCAGCGGATGACAGTGCAAGATAGCTTTCGCCGTCTGTTATTATTTTTTTCATAGCATTTATTTGCTTTGCAAGCGCATCATGCTTATCTGATAATGATTGATATTTTTCAGCTGCACAGTTAAGCTTGTTTTCAAATTCTGATACAGATGTTATATTATTTAAGCTTAGATAATTAAGCAGATCTGCACTTTTCCTCAAATCTGAATATGTAGTTTTCTTTTCTTTTTTTATAAAAATGCTTATCTGCATCTGGCGCATACATATTGCATATTCTCTCTGGATACCGGATAGGCGTTCAATAGCAGCAGGACTGATTTCTTTATCCTTATGTAAAATACGATATTCCAAGTCAGGTATGGAATACCCATCTCCCAGACGAAAACTTCTAATCGCATATTTCTGCTTTGGCGCTTTTATCGAAAGATACTTACCTTGATGCACAACATATCCTTTCTCTGAAAGCTTCATCTCAATGTCTTGAAGATTTTTTACGTTTTTATCCAGAATAATTTTGTCAATATCATTGCAAAGCATCTGTTTCCATGATGTGCCGTTTTTTCGTGTAAGCCATTCATTATACTTCATCGTATTTTTGTGCTTGGGGCTTTCAATAATATGCAGACCGTGTTCAAGTGCAATAGCATCTGAAATCTTCCGCACTTTCATAAGCGACTTGTAATTTGCATACCATTGTTTTCCGTCCAGATTATATGGGCACACCGCAAAATGATTATGTATGTGATCCTTATCAACGTGTGTACTCACGATGACCTGATGATTATTTCCGAAAACCTTTTTCGCCCATTCAATACCGATCTGATGAGCTTCATCAGGAGTGACATTTTCATCTGGGGAAAAGGATTGTATGTAATGATGAATACGCACCTTTTCTTTCTGCTTTGATTTTTCGGACTTGTCCTTGTCTGCGACAATCTCAGATTTGAAAAATCTTTCCTTTGCACATATCTCGAATGTTCTGCGAAACTCGTCATACGCCTCCTGAGGATTGGCAGTACAATTTATTCCTGTTGCAAATTTCATTTCGTCATTTTTGTCACCATTCAGAATATACTCAATGTTAGACAATGGAGTAGTATGAACCGCAACGTATTTTACTATAGGCACATTACAACAGCTCCTCCGACTGAAGCGGCGAAAGCCAGTCCTCAACAACAAGCCTAAGCTGCTTTATTTCTTCTTGCAAATCCTCAATATCTTTCTGATAAATTGATTTTGTGCTGTTTGCGACAGTCGATATCTGATTGATATTCACGCCGATCCTGTTCATGGCCTTATATACATCAGAAAGCTCTTTGAGATTAAAAACCTTTATGCTGCCTTGAACAGAAATGGTGCGAATATAGGTTCCTGTTCTCATTCCCAATTTCTTGGATCGTTCAGAAATAATAGCCCATTCTTTAGGTGAATAACCAATAAGTTTCATTATTCTATCTTTTCCATACGGCATATTAGTTACCTCTTTTTACAATTTGGGGTATTAGGGGTGTTTACCCCTACCATTATCTGAAATTACAGATAATGGGAAAAGGTATATACCTTTTCTATGCTTGCTATTTATTTAGTCGCTCTCCTCGTGTCGCAACCGAAAAGCCTGCAAAAATCCAGGCCTGGAGGCAAGCATCGCACTTTTCCGCAACACGATGGGCTGAAAAGAAAAAAATCATCTGGACTTCTCCTGTAAGTTACCCGACATGAAATCAACAAACGCCCGTCGGGGAAATCTTACACGTTTTCCTATTTTAATGACCGGAAAGCCCAAACTATCGGGAGCATTTCTTGCTGTTTGAATAAGGGTCTTTGCAGATGTTCCAAGTACATCTGCAACCATTTGCGGCACAAGCAGTTCAAGCTCGCTTTCCTTTAAATCCTCTAAAGTACATTTATTTGCCAATTTCTTCTTCCTCCTCATTTTTTAAAAGAGCTTTCAAAGCCGGCAAACTGATTTTATTGGTTTCACAATTTCCAAGAAATTTATTGCACTGAGAACAATAAGCTCTTTTGCCGCCTGTAATAATGAGACCATTATACATATCATTATTATCAGATTCAGAACCATCAAAGGAATGATGATATATTACGGTTCCCTCTGCGTGCTGTCGAACATAAAAACCATCACATCCGCAAAACGGGCATTGCGTCAAATCTGAGAAATTTATTGCCTTTTTCATCGTAGCTTGCTTCTCCTTTTAATTAAGCCTATCATTTGTGAGAAAATCGCAAAGCAGCAGTCCTATGAGTATTATGAATATTTCAGTCATCATTCATTTTGTTCCAAACATCTCTGCACATGAAAGTATCGGCAAGTGAACCATGAGCCTGACCTCTCCATGGAATATTATAATAGGAAGCCGCTGTTGATAACTTTTGCCACCGATATCTCAACCTTTCGCTATCCCATTCGCCGTATATTTCTGAAAATTTTTTCATGCAGCATCTAAGCTCAGGCGTATCATTCTCAAAATCAAAGTCACTTTTTTCAAGTGCCTTGGAAATAAAATGCCAGTCAAAATCAATGTTGTATGCAACAGCTACTTTAGCTCCGGACATTATTTTGGATATCAGCGGTGCTATGTCAGACATCAATGGAGCATTTTTTACCATTTGTGGTGAAATATGATTTATAGCTTCAGCTGCCGTCCATTCTGTCTTATGCTCAGGACGAATATAACTATTAAGCAGTATTTCGCCGCTATTGTTCATAACCGATATCTGTAGAATCTCATCTGCTTCAGGATCAAGTCCTGTTGTTTCAGTGTCAAGAAAAATAACGTCACAGTCTTTTCCAACAAGATCAGCTGCATCAGGCTTTCTGTGCTTTTTCGAAATTGTATAGCAATCCAATGTCTTATCTTTATTATTAACGAATGGGTAAAAATCAGCAGTATAATAACTTATTATTCTGACAATGCAGGTTTTGGTTGTTAATTCTCCGCCATCTCCATCAGTTTCAAGATCAATCCGATATTCTTTAAAATCTATAGTTTTGGATGCCTGTCCAAATACATAAAATTTGAAGTAATAGCCATCATGGTGTATTTCCAACCACTCACTGCCTCGATATTTCTTATACAAAAACATAATTTCTTTTCCAAATTCATTGACATATGCCTTGAAGCTTTTTAAAAATTCTGTACGATCGGATATGTAGTGATAAAACAATTTTATCAGTCTTGCTTTTCCAAAATAATTTGTCATTTTCTATTCCTCCTAATTATAAAATATCACTATGTTAATAAGTAAGAGTAAGTTCATAATGTTAGCCACCAGAAGCTTTCTGTAAGTGTTTTCTTCTTCTGCTTTAAATATTATAGATGCAGTTCCTATAATAAACACAAGAGATAAAATACATATAATAATCTGTAACCACAGCGGCATTGACTTAAACGATTCAATCATAAAAACAATGTCAATCATATTTTAGCCTCCGTTACTTGCTATTTATAAGCTCTTATTGCGTGCTCGAAAATCGCATATAATTTCTTTGTATTGCGGAGTGCAGGATTTGTCATTTTTCTATTCATCCTTAACATCGCTCTCAAGCATAAATCTAAAATAATTGAATTTGGATTTGATTGGCGGAAGATCTGTTCTTGAAATTCTGTATTTCAGCTCTTTGTATTTTAAAAGCAAATAATCATATCTTTCCAACCACTCTTTATGACTTGGAATTTTTTTTACAATGATGCTGAAAATAATCTGCATCTCATCTTCGGAAAAAGAATTATCACACGCCTCAGCAAGAAACTCAATGTTTTCATTGCTGTATTTATAAGTTTCTAAAACCGTTTCTTCTGTTTTCAGCACTTCAGCCTGAATGTTTTCATCATCTTCATAATCATCTAACATCATCTGTTCATGATGATTAGGCTTTATAAAAAACGTAATATACTCATATGCGTGACCATTACGCTTGCACTCATATGTAAAAGTTACATCCGTAAGCTCCGTTAGTGCTTTTTGACATATATCGACAACATCACGCTTGAAATATTTCCAAGGCATATTTGGATTTACCTTTAGCCAGTCGATAAGCTCTGCCAGTCTTATTTTCTTTTTACCTACACCCTCGTATTCCTTCATCAGCATATAGAACTTGATCTGATTTGCTGAGTTAAGCCGCATACTGTATTTCAGCTTCCTGCTGAAATATCCGTCTTTGGCAAGGTCAAAGAACAAATCTACAGCTCTATCGTGACAGTCAAGAGTAACGATCCAACCTTTTGTACTATCTTTTTTCAACTCAACCTCTTTAAAAAGCTGAAAAGCAATAAACTCGCCGGTTTCTGAATTCGGCAAAAAAACACATCTTCCAAGCAAAGCTTCAACATTCGTCCTCAGCGTTTTATACCTCAAATCGTTTATTCCGAGATCCTTCTGGAACTCCTTAAGAGTAAAAACAACCTTCCGGGTAGATTTATCCCTCGGATTGATTCGAGACATATATTTATCAAGAACTTTAAGCTCGTTAGTGCAAAACTTTTCCGAACGCATAAGATTGAGCCTATGAGACATCTCGATAACGTGTTCTTTTTTTTCAGCCATTTCTTCACTTCTTTTCTGATAACCAACAGTCAATCCGGCTGTTGTTAGTTAGCTTGTTTATAACAATCTTGTTTATATACTTGTTATTAAGCTTGTTTACGGAATCCACAAACCCTTTTGCCAAGCGGCTTTGCAGACTTAAAGGTGAGGAGCAATTACCCAAAGGTGAGGAGCAATGCCCGAAAAGGTGAGGAGTAATTGCTTTCAAAGGTGAGGACTAATGCCGAAAAAGGTGAGGAGCGATTACCCTTAAAGGTGAGGAGTAATCCCGATTATGTAATAACATATGATTTAATGGATTTCGGATCGTATCCGAGAATCTCAAATCCCCCATTAAGCATCATATTTTCAAATATTTTCATCATTTCTTCTTCAGAATGCTCCGGTTCTTCAATGATCACTTTCGTTCCTGATGACGTATAGCCAACCGTAACCTTGATTTTTCTGCCGTTTTCATCAAATTTATAGTCAACAGACTCAACAGATAACTCATAACTCATTAAATCACCTCTTCTGATAAGAATATGACACATAACTTGTCTATTATCTCTGTTTTTCTTCCCATTCGGAAATTATTTTCAGCGAAGCAGCCAAAATAACTTGAGATTTATATGTTACGTTGTAACCATTGGTGTACTGATACAGCTGCTGAATGGTACTGAGCTTAGCTCCCCTGCTGTTAAGTTCCATAAACAGATCCTTTTGAGTTTTTCCCAGTGCAGCAAGTCTTGATTTTATTGTTCTTCCTGTGTTAATATCCACATTTATCCGCCTTTCTTTTTCTGATATACTCTGTAAGACATCTGTTTGAGAGCCATACATGGTTATCTTCAAGGAAATCAAGCATATAGCCAACAGTAAATCCGCTGTCAATCATACAATTCAAAGCTGCGATTATATGCACCGGAGCCTGTTCAACCGTTCTACAGCATTTGATGTCAAAATCATCTGCATCTTTATATGCAGCTTCCAACGCATCTACACGCCGCAGGAGAGCTTCCTTTTCCAACACGTCAATTCTCCTTGACAGACTGTCTAAATCGCTCACAGAGGCTTGCAGCGTTCTGTATGAGCCTGTTTCCCTTATTGACGGCAATACTTCGTGAGTTACCCATCGTTTAAACTGCTTTGCCTGCGGTTTGTCGGAACGAAGTATTACACTGTATAAGCCGCTTTCGTTGATTATATTTGTATCGCCACCCGGTAAGCCTAAATCTGATTTAGCCTTTTCGTCAAAATCAAGTCTATCAAGAATCATTGTTGGATTTTTATATCCGAGTATTTTACATACATCAGCAAGAACCCACCAGATTTCGTAATCTATCTTAACAAGCCTTATTTCTGAATCTCTATAATTCCGTATTTGAATATCGTTCATTTATAAAATCTCCTGAATTTTGTTGACATTCGTGTAAATATGATTTATAATAAAAGGTGTATATGAAGTTAATAACACATAATGTTATTAACATCTTTCATTAAATATTATAATTCTATAATTCAGAATTGTCAATATAAAAAATTCCGTTTTTTAGAATTTTGTATAAATAACTAATTTTTAGGGGGCGTTTTAGTGTTTTATGACCAGTTTGAAAAGCTTTGCAAAGAAAGAAATACTACTCCTACACAGTTTACCAAAGATATTCTAAATTTAAGCTCTTCTAAAGTTACAATGTGGAAAAATGGTTCAATTCCGAAATATGAAATTTTAAAAAAAATAGCTAATGCTTTCAATGTTTCAGTGGGCTTTTTATTTGATGGTGATATAGTTTTAAAAGAACCACTTTCTATCCAAGAAAAAGAATGCCTTGAAAAATTTAATAGACTTTTGGATATTGATAAGGGTAGGATACTTGATCGAATGGAAACGATATATGAGAGCTATTCACACGAAGAAAAAGAAGATGTATCATAATGACAACAATTAATTTGTAAAGGAGAGCAATATTATAATGTCAAGCATCAAAGAATATGTTGATAATTTTACTGATGAACAAATTTTATCTTCAGCTTATATGTGTTGTCAGAGAAATGCCGTCAAAGCAGCACGTAATAACCTTAATGAAGCTAACAATAGACGATGTGATTTTAATACGCATCAATCAAAGGAAGATTTCAAGCAGATGCATCGTGAAACACATTTTTCAATATCAATAAAAGGATTTATAAAATTTTATATACTTTTATTTATTTTCTCTTGGATTGCTCTGTACATTATTGAATATAACAAACCTGGACTTGGAAGAACATTGTTAAAAATATACCCTTTTTTAATGATAGGGATATTGTTATTCCCGATTATACGCAGGATAATTATAGAAATTGATATTGCTAAAAAATATAAAAGTGTAAAATCAATGTATAGCAAATCTTTTGAGATTGATGCTCCGATTGAAGCAAACCTGTCGCTACAACTCAAGGATATGGACGAGTATCTTTCTAAAAATTGTGTCATTCCCCGAAAATACTGGGATTACGCTTTAAATTTGGTTGAATACATATATGTTGATTATCGTGCAACAAATTTACGTGAAGCAATTAATATACTTGAAGAAGATTTACACAGAAGAAGGCTCGAAAACAGAATGGCAAAGATAGAGCAGCTCTCAATAGAGAATGCCAATGCAATTAATGATATGTTTGAGCGTATTGATAACATAGAGTGTTTTCAGAATTACCTTAGAAATCGTCAAAGTGATGTAGAATGGGATTTATTTGTTCAGAAAATCAAGAATTAAATTTTCAATAGGTACAGATTATCAGAATTATGCTGTTCAAGGTCACAAAATTTGACCTTGAACAGCATAATCAGCATACTAATACCCTATATCCGCACCTACAAAATAATTCCCCACTGGGGAATAAAATCAAATTATACCTGCTTTTATCGGAGGAAAAATGAGTTCAACAAACCTTTATGCTGTATATCTGCGAAAATCACGTGCCGATCTTGAAGCAGAAGCCCGTGGCGAAGGTGAAACATTAGCCAGGCATAAAAAGACACTGTATGATATTGCAAAGCGAATGCAAATAAGCATTGCAGCTGAATATAAGGAAATTGTCAGTGGTGAAAGCATAGCAGCCCGTCCTCAGATGCAGAAGCTGCTTAACGATGTTACCGAAGGAATGTATGACGGTGTGCTTGTAATGGAGATTGAACGACTTGCGAGAGGAAATACCATTGACCAGGGAATTGTTGCACAAGCGTTTAAGGATTCTAATACCAAAATCATTACGCCTATAAAAGTATATGATCCAAATAATGAGTATGACGAAGAATATTTTGAATTTTCGCTGTTTATGAGCCGAAGAGAATACAAAACCATACGCCGCCGTATGGAAGCAGGCAGACTTGCAGCTATCAAAGAGGGAAACTTTATAATTTCTTCTCCGCCATACGGATACAAAAAGACAAACCCTGCTCCCAAAATTCACACCCTGGAAGTTGTTCCTGAAGAGGCTGAGGTTATAAAATTGATTTATGATATGTATGTAAATCAACATTTTGGAAAAAGAAAAATTGCCACAGCACTAAACAGTATGGGAATAAAGCCACCTCGTTCCGATTGGTGGGAGGGAATTTCTATAAGAAAAATATTGTGCAATCCTGTATATATGGGTTATAACCAGTGGCATTCAAAATCCAATGGTGACACGCTCTATAAAGGATTACATGAGCCTATTATAAGTAAAGAACTGTATGAGCAGGCACAAGAAAGGCGAATAAACCGAAAAACATCAAGCACGACTTCCGAAAATACTCTGAAAAATTACTATTCCGGATTGCTCTACTGCGGATCCTGCGGAAAATGTATGCAACGCCGCACAATAGAAAGACCATCGGGCATTAAAATTGAACATATGGTATGTCGAACCACAAAGTGTAATACTGTATCTTCCCGCACTGATATAATAGATGAAGCTGTACTGACTGCGCTCAAGGTACACCTTGCACAGTTAAAAAACAAATCCTCCGGAATAAATAACAACAATACACAAAATGAAAATACAATAGATGTTATTTCCATGATAAAATCTGAAATTTGTGATCTTAAAAAGCAGAAAAATAAACTTCATGATTTATTGGAACGAGAGATTTATGATGAAAACACTTACCTTGAAAGGCAATCTATCGTTGCTCAGAAATTAAAGGAAGCTGAAAAGGCATTATCTAATGCTGAAAAGATTACCACACAAAAGATCTCGGACGAGCAAGCAATTATAAACATAGAATTATTACTGGAAAATTTTTCTTCTGCTGATCCCCTGCAAAAAAAGGAACTGCTTAGCAACGTAGTCAGACGTATTGAATATAGCAAGACATCAGATTTGCGAGGTATTCATAACAAAAAAGAATCCAATATGACAATCAAATGCTTTTTCATTTAAGAGCAAAACACACGATATCAGTACCTTTGATTACTGACATCGTGTGTTTTATCATTTTTTGACTGTATCAACTTAAACATTCTGAGTTTTGGGGACAAACTCAATTTTTAAGTTCATATTCATTGCAGAGGCTATTCGAGTAAGTGTTTTGATAGAGGGATTGGCGTTACCGTTCTCAATCTTGCTGATGTCAGCCTGATCTATACCGGTAAGTTCGGAAAGCTGTTTTTGAGTAAGGTTGTCGGCATTGCGGCAGGCAATAAGCATTTTGGCAAGCTCATATTCGGGAGCAAGTGCTTCATACTCCTTGCGGAACTCGGAATCGGTTTCAAGACGGGTGTTTAAGGTTTCTCTGAAATTTTTACTCATATCGATCACTCCTTGTTTCGTTCAAGATATTCTTTACGATATTTTTTTGCAAGTGTAATTTCATTTTCGGGCGTTTTCTGTGTTTTCTTTACAAATCCATTGGTAAGAATTATCTTCTTATTGACTACAAAGAAATACAGCACTCGTGTAATGTCAGAAGCAACCTTTGCACGAATTTCATAAATCCCGTCGCCCAGCGGTTTGGAGTGCGGCTCACGAAGCTCATTTCCGAATGCTTCGAGCAGTTCAAGCTCTCTGAACATTTTAGCCTGCATTTTTGCGTCAAGAGAAAGAATAAATTCTTCGGCAGGAAATGTGCCGTCCTCTTTCTCATAGTATTCAACATCAAACAAGCTTTTACTCTCCTTTTGCAATATGGTATATATCCCATATCTATATTATATACCACGCATAAGCAAATGTCAAGAAAAAATTTTAAAGAGGAGAGTACTCTGCCGCAGCAAGAACTCTCCTCTTTTGTTGTGAATGATGTTAGCATGTTTATTATGTGTATCAAGCATATTGTAATTTTTTTTCATATATCCACATATCAGTTAGCCTCCTTTTCCCACGGCCAGGGTCCCTTTGCCCATTCAAAGACATTTTCGCAGCCTGACTGGATAGGTGTCAGAGGTCCGAACAGCTCATTATATGACCGTACTGCCTTTTCACGCAGTTCCTTGTATCGTCTGAACGCAAAAAGTCCGTTGCGGCAGGTGGGGTGAGTGTCGAGGTACAGCTGGAGCTCATACAGATAAAAGTCGTACATCTGAATGGCGTACATAAGCTGACGGCGTTTATTTTCCATACTGTGCTACGCCCTCCTTTCCAAGAAAAGGCATATCAAGCGACGGGAATATGGTGCCCTTTGCCAGAGCCACATTCTCGGCGTAGGTGTCCTCCCACTCCTGATAGGGCACATATGCCATGGCAAGAGGTGTATCCTGAGGAAAACGTCCCCGGGGTATGGTCAGTCCGTCTGTACTGCATTTGTCGTTTTCGTTCATCTTCCCTCTCCTTTCGGTAATGTATTCGGCGGAGTATCACAGGGCCGCTGCTCCTGTGATTTTCCGCTTTTTTATATTATGCGGCGGGTGGGAATTGGTGAAAGGACTATCTGCTTGGAATGACCTGTCGTGACATTGAGCAACAGCAAATACTATTACAAAAATACCCTGCACCCCAAAAAACGAGTGCAGGGTATTTTTGTTCTCTCAGAACACTGATTGAATAAATTCATGCGGTATAATTTTACAATGCTGACGAAACGTTATTCTGAAAATATATCATCATCGGTGCATGGAATTTCACCGTTTTCATGTTCATAACGTTTTATTTCCTTGCATATAAGATACTCTATCATATTGGTCATGGATCTGTTTTCGGTTTCAGCAATTTTTTTGATTTTATAGTGTATCTCGGGATCAAGCCGCATTGTAAATTGATTTTTTATTACAGGCATCACTTTCCCCCCTTTTTTATTATCATATCAAAAAAACAAAAAAATGTATGGTATTTATCTGGTACCATATTGACACCACATAATTTTAGTGATATAATGTTGACATAGACAATATAATGTCAAAAAAAGGGGAGCTGATATTTATGGGCTAATAATTACATCAGGATAAAACCCATTATATTTTCCACCGGAATTTAAAAAGAAATAATGAACGAAAAATAAAATCGGAGGTAATTGAAATGTTTGTTGCTCTTGCTTTAAGCGCCCTTGAAAAATTAAGTCAAAATCCTGAACTTCTGAAAAAATTTAGCCTGCCGAACATAAACTTCCCTACTATGGGCGGAGACGTAATGTGGAATAATATTGCAAAATACAACGGCTGGCGTGTACAGCAGAACACCATTACCCATCATTGCAGAATACTTGACCCCAACAATGTTCGACGTGCATGGGGATCAATGGAGGCAATGGAAGGGCTTCTCAGAAAAATTGCTGATGCAAACTAAAAAACAGCACAAGAGAGGTGAACAGCCATGCCGATGATAAACACAGTATTAAGCAATAAACACAATTCAGTCTGTGCTTTTTGCAGATACTGGTACGACCCAGCCAACAGCTACATCAAGCCTCAGAAATTCGGGACAAACAAGTGGAGTTATGAGAAAAACGCCCGCTGCAAATGCCTTAAATATGGTATTGACAAGCCCGCCTATCTGCATTGCTCCTCATATGAATGCAAGGTTCCCGTTAAATAGCAATAAAAGCAGCAGAGCGCTCTGCTGCTTTTATTATTTCATTAAAATCAAATTAAAACTTCCGAAATCTATAGACATCTGTACATATAATATGGTAAAATAAACTCATAAAAGAGGGAAAGCAGGAGATTAGCACTCTCACGCACAGAGTGCTAAAATTTACTTATTTGTCACAATTTTAACATTATATTGTCACAATAAGCAGTTATACTGATACTTGTAAAAAGTCAGAAAAAAGAAAACCGCCTGCAAGGAAATCCTTACAGACGGATATCTGGTGGAGATGACGGGAATCGAACCCGTGTCCGAAAACCGATCCACACGACTTTCTACGAGCGTAGTCTGTTATTTACATTCCCTCGTTCAGCCGTGAACAGACACACAGCCGAACTCAGTAGCCTGCGATACATCAGACGGGCGCAGGCACTCCCGAATGACGTTCACCGTTAATCGACGCCTGAGCCGGAACCACGGTACTTTCCGGGCAGACGAGCAGCGCTTACGCAGCTGCTAAAGCAAAATTATCGTTGTCGTCTAATTTTAAAACGTGTGCGGGTTATAGAGATCAGCACAGTCCTCTGCTCGCTTATCATGCTTCACAATCCCCGTAGAAACCTTTACATCCCCAGGTTATGAAGCGGACGTTTTACCTGTTTCTCTCCTTGATGGCTCTGTCAATATCACGCTTGGCAGCCTCGGCAGCCATTGCATCACGCTTATCGTGAAGCTTCTTGCCCTTGCAAAGACCGACCTGCATCTTGACCCTTGAACCCTTGAAGTAAAGAGAGATAGGAATGAGAGTAAGCCCCTCCTGCTTGATAGTACCGAAAAGCTTGTTGATCTCCTTCTTATGGAGCAGCAGCCTTCTGACACGCATGGGGTCACGATTGAAAATGTTGCCGTGTTCGTAGGGAGATATGTGCATTCCCTTCACCCACAGCTCGCCGTCTTCAATAGTACACCATGAGTCCTTGAGATTAACGCCGCCCTGGCGGATGGCCTTGACCTCAGTTCCCACAAGCTCGATACCGGCTTCATAGCTTTCGATGACAAAGTAATCGTGCCTTGCCTTTCGGTTTTCGGCAATAGTTTTAAATCCGTTTTTATCGGCGGGCATCACGACACATCCTTTCATCAAAAAAGCTACAAAATAAACTATAGCACATTTTCATTTGATTGTCAAGCATTTTGGTGCCGAAATTTTCGGCGTTAAAATACAAATTTCCCGCAAAATATCCGTACAAAGGAGCGGTCACATATGAATATTCTTTATGAGGTCATGAGCCGCAACAGGTAGCTGACCGAAGCACTCCCCCACTTGAAAATATAACTCACCGTCTGAAAGGAAGATGAATTTTATGAATATGCAGAAACTTACCAAAAAGACTATAGAAGCCATTCAGGCTGCACAGGATACCGCTATTGAGTACCAGAACACCAACGTTGACCAGCCTCATCTGCTTTATGCGCTGATGACTCAGGAAAACGGTCTTATCCCTCAGCTGATGAAAAAGCTGGGCAAGGATGCAACCGTTATTGCAGGCAGCCTTGAGCGTGTTATGGCAAATATACCCAAGGTAACGGGCAGCGGACGTGATATGAACACCGTTTATATCTCCCAGTCCCTTGACAGACTGCTCAATGCCTCCGAAGCCATTGCCAAGAACATGGGCGATGAATTTGTATCCGTAGAGCACGTTATGCTCTCCTACTTTGACAACGCTGACAAGGACATCAAGCAGATATTCAAAGACTTTGCCATTGACAAGGACAGCTTCCTGAAGGCTCTTCAGGAGGTAAGAGGCAACCAGCGTGTTACCACCGATACTCCCGAGGACACCTATGATGTGCTTAAAAAGTACGGTCAGGACCTTGTGGAGCTTGCCCGTCAGAACAAGCTTGACCCTGTTATCGGCCGTGACAGCGAGATAAGAAACACTATCCGTATCCTGTCCCGTAAGTCCAAGAACAACCCCGTTCTTATCGGTGAACCCGGTGTCGGTAAAACTGCCATTGCAGAGGGTCTGGCACAGCGTATCGTCCGTGGAGATGTTCCCGACAACTTAAAGGACAGAAAGCTCTTCTCCCTTGATATGGGTGCTCTTATTTCGGGCGCTAAGTTCAGGGGCGAATTTGAGGAGCGTCTGAAAGCCGTTCTGAACGAAGTTAAAAAGTCCGAAGGCAAGATAATCCTCTTCATTGATGAGCTGCACACCATTGTCGGCGCCGGCAAGACCGACGGCGCTATGGACGCAGGCAACCTCTTAAAGCCTATGCTTGCAAGAGGCGAGCTTCACTGCATCGGTGCGACCACTCTTAACGAGTACCGTCAGTACATCGAAAAGGATCCTGCGCTTGAAAGACGTTTCCAGCCCGTGCGTGTTGATGAGCCTACCGTTGAGGATACCATTTCTATCCTCCGTGGACTTAAAGAGCGTTACGAGGTGTTCCACGGCGTAAAAATTCAGGACAGCGCACTTATCACCGCCGCTGTTCTTTCAAACCGTTACATTACCGACAGATTTCTCCCCGATAAGGCTATCGACCTTGTTGATGAAGCCTGCGCTACCATCCGCACGGAAATGAACTCCATGCCTACCGAGCTTGATGATATCGCAAGAAAGATCATGCAGAAGGAGATCGCCGAGACTGCCCTCAAAAAGGAAGAGGACAAGATATCTCAGGAGAAGCTGGCAGAGGTAAGAAAAGAGCTTTCCGAGCTGCGTGACGAGTTTAACTCCATGAAAACACGCTGGGAAAACGAGAAAAACTCTATCTCACGTCTCCAGAAGCTCCGTGAGGACATTGAGCACACCAACGCCGACATTGCCAAAGCTGAGCGCAGCTACGACCTTAACAAGGCTGCTGAGCTGAAGTACGGCAAGCTCCCTGCTCTGAAAAAAGAGCTGGAAGAGGCTGAGGCTGCTGCTGATGACTATGAAAAGCATACTCTGCTCCGTGACAAGGTAACAGATGAAGAGATTGCCAAGATCGTTGGCAGATGGACAGGCATACCCGTATCCAAGCTTATGGAGGGCGAGCGTGAGAAGCTGCTGCATCTGGACGAGGTTCTCCACAAGAGAGTTATCGGTCAGGACGAGGCTGTTCAAAAGGTCAGCGAGGCAATACTCCGTTCAAGAGCGGGAATACAGGATCCCAACCGTCCTATCGGTTCCTTCCTCTTCATGGGTCCTACAGGTGTTGGTAAGACCGAGCTTGCAAAGGCTCTGGCACAGGCACTGTTTGACGATGAAAAGAACATTGTCCGTATCGACATGACCGAGTACATGGAGAAACACTCCGTGAGCCGTCTTATCGGAGCGCCTCCGGGATATGTTGGTTATGAGGAGGGCGGTCAGCTGACTGAGGCTGTTCGCCGCAAGCCTTACTCCGTAGTCCTCTTCGATGAGGTCGAGAAGGCTCACCCCGATGTATTCAACATTCTGCTCCAGGTACTTGATGACGGCCGTATCACCGACTCTCAGGGCAGAACGGTAGATTTCAAGAACACCATAATCATACTGACCTCCAACCTTGGCTCCGAGTATATCCTTGAAGGTATTGACGAGAACAACGAGATAACTCCCGAGGCAAGAGCTCAGGTTGATAAGCTTCTGAAAACTCACTTCCGTCCCGAGTTCCTGAACCGTCTGGACGAGATAGTATTCTACAAGCCCCTTTCCAAGAAGGAGATATATCCTATCATCGACCTTATGCTGGACGGTCTGAGAAAGCGTCTGGAGGACAAGCAGCTTGAGCTTGAAGTCACTGACGAAGCTAAGGAATTTATCGCTAAGGAGGGCTATGACCCCATTTACGGCGCACGTCCCCTTAAGAGATATATCCAGAGCAAGCTTGAAACTCTTATCGCCCGCACTATGATCGCAAACGACCTTGACCCCTTTACTACTATCAAGGTTGACAGCGACGGCGAGAAGCTTTCGCTTACGACTATCGCACCTGAAAAGGACAGCTGATGACATAATAATCCAAAGCTCCCCCGAGAAAATTTCTCGGGGGAGCTTTTTGTTTGCGCATATGTATTATCAGCTCTGCGGCAGAAGCTTGTCACGGTAACTGCCGAAAAGCTTTGTTATAAGCTTCAGTTCAAGTCCCACAAGCACTGCGGCGATTATGGTTCCTGCGCCTACGCTTCCCAGGCTGCCAATAAATATCATGCAGACCGCAAAGGATATGATGACCATTGATATATCAAATATCACCTTTACGGTGGAAAATTCTATGCCCGATGCCTGGGATATGGCGAGCATTGCGCCCTCGCCTGCCAGCGGCATTATATTTGCAGGAACATAGAAGAAAATCCCAGTCGCTATGAGCAGGGTGCTGACCAGCATCATGCTCAGACGGATCACGATATTCTCAGGGGTGGGAAGAAAGGTCATCAGGTGATTGCAGAACGTGGTGAATGCGCCGAACATTACTCCCACCGGTACCTGAAGAAGATTTATAGGCTTAAATTTTCTGCGCAGCACTGCTATCTGCAGCAGCACCAGTGCGATGTGGAATATTATGGTGGCTCTGCCCATCTCTATCCCCCACACGCAGGTCATTGTGTATGGTATTGAGCTTACGGGGGAAACGCCAAGATTGGATTTTACGGATATGGATACTCCCAATGTCATTATAAACAGTCCCATAACATAGATAACTGCTCTTTTTGCCGGATCTTTATTCAACAGATCATCTCCGAACATCAAAAATAACACCGCCGGCATTGCCTGCCGGCGGTGTTTGTATATCTGTCAGTTATTGTGTCGATCAGAAACCGAGGATCTTTGCAAAATCATCGGAAATGGTCTTTTCAAGAGCAGCAGCTTCTGCCTTGGTAGTGCCTGTGGTGGTGTAGTAAGCCTTGATCTTAGGCTCTGTGCCGGAGGGACGAATGATAACACTTGCGCCGTCGGTGAGCTTGAATGTGAGCACATCGGACTTGGGAAGTGTAAGCATTGTCTTTGCGCCTGTTGCGGTATCAACAGAGGTGCTTGCAAGGTAATCCTCGAAGCGTGTTACGGTAAGACCGCCGATAGTCTTGGGAGTGTTGGTTCTGAGGTCGGACATGATCTCCTTCATTCTCTCCATACCGGTCACACCCTCGCAAACGAAAGAGGACTGGCTGTGAACATATACTCCGTACTTCTTGTACATATTCTCTCTTGCCTGAATGAGGGAAATGCCCTTGGTGCGGTAGAATGCAGCCATTTCGCAGATGAGCATGGAAGCAACAACAGCGTCCTTGTCTCTTACATAGGAGCCTGCCAGGTAGCCGTAGCTCTCCTCGAAGCCGAAGATGTATCTGTCTTCCTGACCCTTATCCTCCAGGAAGCCAATCTGCTCGCCGATGAACTTGAAGCCTGTAAGAACTTCGATAAGCTTAACGCCGTATTCCTTAGCGATCTTAGCTGCGATATCGGTTGTAACGATGGTCTTTACTGCAACGGGATCGGCAGGCATTGTGCCCATCTTTGTTCTCTCGGAGCAGATGTATTCGAGAAGCATTGCGCCTACTTCGTTACCGGTGAACAGCTCATAGCCGTTGTCGGAAGGAACTGCGATACCAACTCTGTCGCAGTCGGGGTCGGTTGCGAGGAGAAGGTCAGGCTTTACAACGTTGCAAAGCTCCAGACCCTTTGCAAGTGCTTCCTTGATCTCGGGGTTGGGGAAGGGGCAGGTGGGGAAGTTTCCGTCGGGATATTCCTGCTCGGGAACTACGGTAACGTCCTCAACGCCTATCTTCTTGAGGATAGCTCTTACAGGCTTGTTTCCTGTGCCGTTAAGAGGAGTGTAAACTACCTTGAGTCCGCTGGACTTAACCAGATCGGTGTGGATACCCTGCTTGGAAACCTCGTCAAGATAGCTGTCGATAACGGACTGAGGAATGTAGTTTATTCTGCCGTCTGCAACGCCGTCATCATAGGAGATGGTCTTTGCGCCGTCAAACATGGGAACGCTTTCGATATTCTTGAGCACGATCTCAGCTGCGTCAAGTGTGAGCTGGCAGCCGTCGGAACCGTAAACCTTGTAGCCGTTGTACTTGGCAGGGTTATGGGAAGCTGTGATCATGATACCTGCGCTGCACTTCAGGTTTCTTACTGCGTAGGAAAGCATGGGAGTGGGCATAAGCTCGGTATAGATATGCACCTTGATGCCGTTTGCAGCCAGAACTGATGCTGCTTCCTTAGCGAAAACGCCGGACTTGATACGGCTATCGTAGGAAATTGCAACAGAGGGAGATGTGAAAGCCTTGTTAACATAGTCTGCAAGACCCTGAGTTGCTCTTCTTACTGTATAAACGTTCATTCTGTATGAACCTGCACCGATAACACCACGGAGACCGCCTGTACCGAATTCCAGATCACGGTAAAATCTGTCCTTGATAGCGTCGCTGTCACCTGCGATAGACTTAAGTTCAGTCTGAAGGTCAGGGTCATCAACAGCCTTTTCGCACCAGAGTGAGTAAAGTTCCATTTCGTTCATTGTGATCACCTCATAATTTATTTTGTCTGAAAACGGCGTGGCTGAATGCCCGCCTGAATTTTCACATTCAACTCATTATACCACATTTTTTCGGTATTGCCAATAGGATTTTTGCGATTTATCATATTTTTAACATTTGAACAGCAAAGCTAACTTTCTCAAACGTTTTCATAGTACATTCTATATATCCGATGTCAAAATGTCTGATTTGCTGTCCGATTTTCCGACCAGATCATGTGCTATAATGTAAATATGATGAACAGCAGAAAAGCTTATTCAAATCAAAGAGAGGATATGATAATATGAAAAAAATAATGTCAATAATCAGAGAATATCCCGCTGCCGCAGCCCTCTGCGTTGCCGCCGACGCACTTGTGACAATAAGGTTCACCAGACTGTCAGCCGCCAGCGACCCCACTGCAATGACATATTTTATTGCGCTTTACGGTGCTTTCATGGGCGTGCTCATCTTCTCCGCAGGACTTGCAAGAGCTTCCGCAAAGGCTGAGGAAAAAGCTGCACAGAAGCGCAGAGAACGCCGCAGAAACGCCATTTACGCCATGCGTGAAAGAGAGTTCTACAACATCAGAACAAACCCCTGACATTCACATCAGTTGAACATATTGTTGCGTATCTCCTTGGCGGCATACATTCCCTCGAGGGTCTGACCGGGAACATCGGGGTGAAGTCCGTCACGGAGATATTTTCCTGTGCCGCCGATCACCTCGAACTTCTCGCAGATACCGCTGTTGTGGAAGCAGTCGATGACCTGTGCGCTCATTCCGCCCGCTACCTTGCGGAGTACCTCGATAGTCTTTTCGATCTTTTTGTTATGCTCGGGTGTTGCGGTCTGGATAGGTGTGAGCACGAACACACGGCAGAGTGGGAACTCCTCCATAATGCGCTGTATGCACCATCTTGCTGCGCCTGCCTCGGTGAAAAGGTCAACGCTTTCATTGCCTTCAAGGGTCTTGCCCTCCAGAGCCTTATCGGGGCAGCCGAGGCAGTCCTCAGCGTCATTTGTGCCCATTGCAAAAGCGAACACATCGGGCACGGGAGCCTTTCCGCTCTTTACCTCTTCAATAAAGCGCTGGGTATGAACGACAGCGCAGTTGTTGGCTCTCTTCTGAAGCTCAACAGGGTCGTCAGTTTCCTCCCAGCCGTCGCTGATGCCCGCAAAATCGGGAGAAGTATAATCCTGAGTGGTAACGCTTCCGCCGCTGTATGCGATAGTGCGCTTGTACCAAACGGAGCTGCCTACGGCAACATTGTGATGGGAAGCCATTCCCAGCTCTTTATATACGTGATACGACCACTGCTCCCCTGCTGTGATGCTGTCGCCGTCCACGCCGAAATTCAGCTTTGAAAAATCCATATGAACACCCTTTCATACATATATAATATGGATATATCTTACCACTTTTATCTGCGAATGTCAAGGCAGGAACGGTTCTCATACGGTACAGGGCCATTTTATCTGCTTGACAAAAGGACGGGAAAATCGTATAATCATTGTAATACATATTTATGGGAAACGCATGAAAAGTTGTCTATTTTATTCGAAAGGAGCGTGGGTCAGTCTGTCTGACCGCACATAAAGCCATGTCCGAAAAAGCCAAAACAATCCGAGAGCCATTTTTCACGCCTAAGCGCAAAAAAATCGCCGCAATATGCTCCGCAGCCGCTGTAGTGCTGTGGCTAATACTGTGGAATATCTTTCCAATGGAATTCTACTCGCTTTTCTTTGCATCACTTGTAGGAAGCAATCTGCTGCTGGCGGTCTTGGCGGCGGTCATAACCTTTCCATCGAATCTTCTTTGCAGCAAAATAACAAGGCGTGACATTTCCGCAGGCATACATCTTATCATCAACATTGTGTTTATGGCAGGCTGCATTTATCTGTATTCTATTTTCAGATACGACGCTGTTTGGCTGCTGATTATCGGCATTGCGGCGCATATTGCGGCGACTGCCCTGTTGTTCGCCAAAAGCAAGGCTCCGCAGGTAAGTCACATCAAAGAGCCGCTGTTCGGCACAGCTAAAATGATAGCTGCGGGTATTATCTGCACGATTCTTTCAGACTGTATTTATTATTTGCTGTTTTCGGCTTTGCTTAATATTTTTAGGGAATAATGCTCGGCGCAGAAGCGAAAGTTTCTGCGCTGTTTTTATTTATTAAGATATGATTGTGATTGGCTTTAGCTTTGTATTTTGGGCGTAATGGGTGCAAATCAGCTATCTGGAAATTGTCATAATTTTCAGTACATACCCGTGAGGGTGTGACGTTGGGAGTGGATTGATTATGTCCGTGAAGGAAATTTCAACTCACACACCCGTGAGGGTGTGACACGGAAACTTGGTCAAGAACAAAGCACCTTCATTTATTTCAACTCACACACCCGTGAGGGTGTGACTGCAGCAGATCAGCAAACGCCGCGAGTTTTTCATTTCAACTCACACACCCGTGAGGGTGTGACCTTGAAACACTGTCACGCGACGAAGCGTTTCAAATTTCAACTCACACACCCGTGAGGGTGTGACAAAGATGGTTGATTTTGTAACTGATACTGAATATATTTCAACTCACACACACGTGAGGTTGTGACGATAGGACATTTTGAGGTTCTTGGCTATATTTGTATTTCAACTCACACACCCGTGAGGGTGTGACGCTGTCCGATTTACCGTCTGTATTCTTACGAATATTTCAACTCACACACCCGTGAGGGTGTGACAGAATGCAGATGTTATATTGTCGATATTCTTAGTATTTCAACTCACACACCCGTGAGGGTGTGACTAAAATTTATACCCATTTAATTCGTAATAATATGATTTCAACTCACACACCCGTGAGGGTGTGACATGGCACTCGTAATTGGACTTTTGTTCTTTATCCAATTTCAACTCACACACCCGTGAGGGTGTGACTTGGCTGTCCTCTCTGGTATGTTGCTATATCCGAATTTCAACTCACACACCCGTGAGGGTGTGACCACCAGGGAAAAATGTATAATACTTGTAATTATCCCATTTCAACTCACACACCCGTGAGGGTGTGACGCTCTCGACCTTTCCAAGGTCGATTTTACGCCCATATTTCAACTCACACACCCGTGAGGGTGTGACTCGACCATCTCTGAGAATAGTCGATGCTTTTGATTTCAACTCACACACCCGTGAGGGTGTGACTTTATTTATGAAGTAGATAAATATAATAGACTGGCAATTTCAACTCACACACCCGTGAGGGTGTGACTCATCTTTACCAACGAATACATTCATTTGAATGTAATTTCAACTCACACACCCGTGAGGGTGTGACGAGCGCTCACGCAGATGTTGCAGGAGCTTCAAACACAATTTCAACTCACACACCCGTGAGGGTGTGACACAGGCATCCTTGGCTCTATCCGTGCACTTTTGGATTTCAACTCACACACCCGTGAGGGTGTGACTACATATATAATCGCCGTGTTTATTTGGAACATGATTTCAACTCACACACCCGTGAGGGTGTGACACAAGGTTACATCAAAACGTGCTGATAATGTTATTTCAACTCACACACCCGTGAGGGTGTGACGGAATTTTATTTCTCTGTCTCCGCTTTCATAATTTCAACTCACACACCCGTGAGGGTGTGACTATCGCCCAACCGCCGCCGCCGTGCGGGTTTGTATTTCAACTCACACACCCGTGAGGGTGTGACCACCTTCCTTCTTATCATCAATCAATCTGTTTATGTATTTCAACTCACACACCCGTGAGGGTGTGACTATACCAATGGCTGAAATATGATATATCAGCTCAAAATTTCAACTCACACACCCGTGAGGGTGTGACACAGCGTGGAAGCTGATACGGCGCTTTCAATAACAATTTCAACTCACACACCCGTGAGGGTGTGACCTTGCCCTGAACTGGACGGACATAAACATCAAATTTCAACTCACACACCCGTGAGGGTGTGACATCTTTCTGATGATATTTATAATTTACTCATCATTTCAACTCACACACCCGTGAGGGTGTGACTCTTGAGATAATCCACGGGATTGACCACCATGATATTTCAACTCACACACCCGTGAGGGTGTGACCGATGCTGTGTGCTTTCGGCAGAATATGTAACCGATTTCAACTCACACACCCGTGAGGGTGTGACTACTTGTCCGCCGCCTCCGAAAGCGTGTTGTTATTTCAACTCACACACCCGTGAGGGTGTGACCCTTCTGCTATCCAGCCATACCCTGCACGACCTATTTCAACTCACACACCCGTGAGGGTGTGACCGGGTCGGCTGTCTTTGTCCTGAAAATGTTTCCATTTCAACTCACACACCCGTGAGGGTGTGACTGCCGTTTTCGGGAAATATTCGGAGAGCATCAAATTTCAACTCACACACCCGTGAGGGTGTGACGCCTGGAATACGGACTGTGCGACAGGATAGGCATTTCAACTCACACACCCGTGAGGGTGTGACGTTTTAAAATCGTTATGGTATAGCATCTCTAATATTTCAACTCACACACCCGTGAGGGTGTGACTAAAGTACATTTTTAGCAGCAAAAAAGCACTAAATTTCAACTCACACACCCGTGAGGGTGTGACTTTAAATATTCTATTATGTCATCATCTGACAAATTTCAACTCACACACCCGTGAGGGTGTGACCTTTGCGGAAAAGTATGCCGCAAAATCCTCTTCCAATTTCAACTCACACACCCGTGAGGGTGTGACCGCTTCCGAATGCCATCTAACGATGCCATAAGAAATTTCAACTCACACACCCGTGAGGGTGTGACTATACGACAGACTGGATATGAAGCGTTATATCCATTTCAACTCACACACCCGTGAGGGTGTGACTGCCGCCTTTATCCTCATGTACCTGCTTGCCGAGATTTCAACTCACACACCCGTGAGGGTGTGACGCCTGCGCCTCGTCGCCCGACTCCATAGCCTGCTGATTTCAACTCACACACCCGTGAGGGTGTGACAGGTCTATCTCAACGTTTCCGTCATCTGACCTTGTATTTCAACTCACACACCCGTGAGGGTGTGACGTAGTCCTTGCACATATACTGCGCCAGCCGCTGATTTCAACTCACACACCCGTGAGGGTGTGACGCACTTCTCCGAAATTTGCGCCCATATGCAGGAAATTTCAACTCACACACCCGTGAGGGTGTGACCGGAATATCCCAATAGCCATGTTCATTACGGACTAATTTCAACTCACACACCCGTGAGGGTGTGACCATAATCAAAATCTGATATACCATTCTGCATGGCATTTCAACTCACACACCCGTGAGGGTGTGACTCAGTGTAACGAACCACTCCCACGGATTGCAAAATTTCAACTCACACACCCGTGAGGGTGTGACGTTCTGTCCTATTTACACATGGATAGCCATTCTTATTTCAACTCACACACCCGTGAGGGTGTGACAAGTTGATATATCGGTGATGATAAGCTGTAAAGATTTCAACTCACACACCCGTGAGGGTGTGACCAGAGGATTTTGTTCCCTCAGATATGCACTATAAGATTTCAACTCACACACCCGTGAGGGTGTGACCATTTGTTAGAATCAATAAATCAGAATTTAAAAATTTCAACTCACACACCCGTGAGGGTGTGACAGTTTGTGACCCTTACGCTGACTGTATATATTTCTATTTCAACTCACACACCCGTGAGGGTGTGACTTGCTATAGCTAAAAGTTTAAAGCCTGCATATCTGGATTTCAACTCACACACCCGTGAGGGTGTGACAGCAAGACAACTGTTATATTAAATTATGGGAAGATTTCAACTCACACACCCGTGAGGGTGTGACGAAACATTAAAAAACCTATTTATTGATGCTGAACATTTCAACTCACACACCCGTGAGGGTGTGACCCTACATATAGACATAAAAAGGGTCACACGCACTACATGGGGGACTATTGTGTCTCTGTTCAAAAGATGTCAATCAATTATTTGTTGTATATTGGCATTTACACAGTGTTTTTTCTGCGAAGTGCACGGAAATTTCAGAACATTGAGGGTTCGCTAAACTATCAGGACACCCTCGGGATTATATGTCTCCTTGATGCCGAAATGCTCAATGTGGCGCTCCCAGTTGTTGCCAAGATAATATATCCGCAGGCTGTCTTTATTTTCGTCGATTATCTTCAAGAGTTTATCCTTGACTTTAAGGAAAGTGCCATAGTCCACGTCGATCTCAAAAACTGAATTCTGGACACGCTGCCCATAGTTCCGGCATTCCTTTGCCACCTTGCGGAGCCTTGTTTTTCCGCCTCTGTCCTCGGTGCAGACATCATAGCACACAAGTGTCATCATTATGACCGCCTCATTTCATCAGAAAGCACGGATACTCATCTATCTCGCCTCGTATATACTTTGCGAGCAAAGTGCTCTGTGCATAGGGAATAAGTCCCACGGGTATCTTTTCCTTTAGATATGTGTGAACTATCACGGTGCGCTTCTTTTCCTGCCACTGGGTTATGACCTTGCGTTTGCCGTCCTTACTGAGATAGACCGCTCCCCCGGGCTGTACTTCAAAATCATCTGCATTTACCATTTTGAGATTTATCATTGTCAGCACCAGGCGTTCGATTATACATCTTATCTCCTCGACCATATCACAGGCAAGGCTGTTGCGTCCGGGACGAAGAGCATGATAAAATCCCGCATAGCTGTCAAGTCCCACCGCTGCCAATGCTGATGCGCATGTACAGGTCGCTATGGTATAAAGATACGACAGCATTGCATTTACCCTGTCAAGAGGCGGACGCTTTGTTCGGGAAGTCATGACAAAATCTTCCTTCTGCCTGAGTATCAGCCTGTCAAAAATATCAAAATATGCTTTGGCGGCACTGCCCTCTATGCCCATGAGAGCATCTCTGTCATCGGTTTCATATGCGCGGTCGATACTGCTTTCAAGATATGCAATACAGCGAGATACTGCGCCGTCATCGTCTATCTGCGGATTATCCCTAAGCGAACGCTTTATGACATATCGGGTGTTTGCAAGCTTTGCTGCCACTGTGTTCTGCATAAGCAGTGCAGGCGGGTCGGCAAACATATCAAACTGGGCCTTGCGCAGATAGACATTGCCCTTGACCTCGCCCTCTACTCTTGCAAGGAACTCGCCCTGCGGAGAGATGAAATTCAGCGGTATCTTATATTCCACACACTTGCCCATAAGTGCAGGAGAACAGCCACGGTAGCTGAAGCAATAGATATCCTCAACATTTGAAAAAGGTATCCTGAATTTTTCACTTTCATCTGTACGGCAGACGATATTCTCGCCATCAAGTGAAAGATATGCCGTTTCATCAAGCACGTACAGTGAATTAAGCAGCTTTCTTATGACATCTCCCCCTTTATCCCGCTCATTATTTCATCTCGGACATTATAGTGCACCGTTTTCGGGAAGCACACATCGTACAGCGAACAGCCCGAACATTTTACGCCTCTTGCCTTTTGGGGAATAACGCCGTCAGCAAGTATCTTTTTCATTCCCAAAAGATATTCTTTAAGCATTTTATCCCACTTTTCATACTCCGTATCAAATGGAAGCTTTACACGCCGTCTTGTTTCGGAGTAATAGATATATGCTTCGCTGTCGCATTTCCACATACTGTCGGCGCATATCTTCTGAGCAAATACCTGTATGGCATCACTGTCATGAAAATCCGCTCCCTTAGGCGGCTTCGGCTTGTATTCCACTATGCGCACCTTGTACTTGTCATCACTTCCGTCAATGCTCACTCCGTTCCTGCTTTTCACAAACTCCATGCAGTCCGTAACGCCGAAAATATCGTACTCATCGTTATACACCGCAACAGAGCTTCTTACAAGCATTCTGTCATTGGAAAACTTATGGTCTCCGCCGTGGACGTTTTCGTGCATAAGGTTTGCTTTTACCACAAAGGCATTTTCAGCCCAGTCGCAGTTAAGCTCAAGCAGAGCAAACCTTCTCGGGCAATACATATAATGCTGTATTGCCCTGATGTTTATGGTCTGCTCTTCGCTCATATCTTCTCGATAAGCTCAACGCCTGCGGGCATTGTTCTGTCAACACTTATCTCATAGTCGGAAAACTTTCTGGGTGCTCCGTCGCACTTGCTTTCTGCGGTTATCTTATCAAAAAGGACAGCTGCGGGAGCATTGCCGAGAGCGCTTTCATGCTTGAAAACATAAAGCTTTCTCAGGCACATTTTTCCTCTTGCGGCACTTCTGTCGTTTTCAAACATATTGATAATGGCAGTCCAGAGCAGCTCCAGGTCCTCCTCGCTGAACTGTGTCACATTCTGCGCCAGCATTGCGGAAACATAACCCTCGGCACGGTAGAGAGCATATGGGATTATGCTCTTCCTGCCGATCTCAGAATTTCCTGACTTGTTCTGGCGATCTTCGGTCGTCTTTGCCTGTCTTGTAATGGTGATATCCTGGATAAGCACGGGATCTATACTGCGTGCAAAGTTTATCTGAACAGGTCCCCTTACTATTCCGCAGGGGTCATTGCCTGTGCTCATTACTGCGCCGAATGTTCTGACATCATAGTAATTCTTGCAGATATATTCCTGCGCCCTCTTTTCGGCATCGGCAGGCTTATCGGCATTCTTGCCTGTAGGCATTCCAAGCTTTTCATAAGCTTCGGTGAATTTGGAGTTAAGGGAACGGTCACCCTTGATAAGAATGTTGTAGCCTTCCTTGCCGTTCATGGTAAGCTCCACAAAGTTTCTTATCTTTCTCTTGATGCAAACATCGGTAACGATGCCGAAATTGGTTTCGGGGTCGATTCTGGGTGTATTGCCCGCATCGGGGTCGCCGTTGGGGTTGCCGTTTTCTACGTCAAAATACATTACAAATTCATAGCGGTTCTTGATAGCTTCCATAGTTTTCGTTCTCCTTTATTATTCATTTACTGTTTCGGGTTCTTTATTGTCATTGGCATTTTTGTATGGGTTGAGACGTGTACGCTGCTGATAATAGCCTATCTGAAATTTTCCCTTATCAACAAGTGAAAGATTAGATGGAAATTCACCGTCAAGTTTATCGATTATTTCTTTCATGATAGCTAAATATTTATCAGCGTTTGACTTATTGTTTTTTTCAGCATTTCGAATATGATAATTGGAAAGGTCAATAAGCCTTGGCATTATGAGTGCAGGTCTTGATGATGCCGAAGAAAAATAAACATCTTTAATAGTGCGGTTAAGCTTCTCTTTTGAAGTTGAAGCTTCCTGCTGTATCTGTTCAAGCACGGCAAAAAGCCTGCCGCAAAGATATGCGGGATTTTTGTTTTCTTTATCAAGTGACATGGTGATTTCCTCCTTATCTCCGTTAAGTCTTGCTTTTCTGTTTATAAATGCCTTGATAAGCCCTGCACGGACTGCATTTATTTTTATTTTATTATTGCTATCGGTATCACTGTCGGTGCAAACCCTACGCACAACAGTTTCAAGCAGAGTATATGGGTAATTTGTTCCGTTGAGAATTGCCTGAAACATATCTGACTGCAACGTGGGCGATATCGGAAGATCAGACCCTTTAGCTGCTCCGGATTCATCGTTATCCTTTTTCTTACGTGCTGACGCCTTGGGCGAAACCAGCTCATTGTTTATTCTCCACAAAGGTATCTCGCCGTTTGAACCGCAAATAGCCATATCCTGCTGATGCTGCTTTACGTTGTCGATTATTTTTCCGAATTTGTTCCTTACCATAAACTTCTGGCAGATACGTGAGCTGTTTGGCGTGAAGCCTGCAACAAAAAAGTCAACTCCGTTATCAACATCGTCGTCAAGTGCCTGAGCATTTCCCGTCTGTCCCTTATGATAAATATTTTCCGACACTGCCTTGACATCGGCTTTTGTCGAATCTTCGGTAACTGCATTACTGCTGTTCAGGTAGCCGTTAAACAAATCGCATTCAGCCTTATCATCATGCTTCATCGCAAAGAAAACGACTGTCATATCATCGGAATAAATATGGTGCATGGGGTCGGCAAGCAGCTTATTGAGAGACGATGTGTATTTTTTCATTGCCTTTTCGGAAATGCCGCTGTTCATTGACTGGCTCTTTCCGTATGACTCAAACGCAGAGCTGTTGAAATTTACAAGCACTGCACCTACGGAGTTGCCTCCCTTTATGCCCTTTATTTTGTCGTGTATTCTTGCGGCACGAAGCCTTTCCCCTTCTATGGGGCACATCATAATGCCGTCATCGCTTTCAGCAGTCTCTGCCGCAGCCTTTGCCATAAGCTCTTCATACTTGGCAAGCACAGCTTTATCTTTATGGAGCTTGCATTCAGGTCTGCCGTCAAGAGCAAAAATATAGTAGCTTCCCTGATATTCCTTGCCCAGCTTTTTCAGCTGCTCATTTTCCGTTTCATTCTCGGGGACCCAGTTCTTTATAAAATTAACATATGCTCTTGCGATCTCCGAGTCAATGCCGTCAAAAAACTCAAGATTTTTCTTTACAAATGCTTCATGGGATTTTCTTGCCTTACCGGTCTTGTCATCGGGCGTAAGACCGATTTTTGCATCATAATTAAGTCCGAAAATATACAGCGGTCTGTGCTCGATAATATTTGCGTCAATTCCCGTTTTCTGTGTCCTTTTGGGCAGAGAAACCACAATAGGCTTCTTAACGATCTTGACCTTGCCGTTCTTCTGAGGAACAGATTCTTCAATACGCTTATCTATAATGTCGGCCACCCTGCCGTCGGGAGTAAGCATTACCATCCAGTGGACGGGCTGCTCGGACATAATGTCCGAGGCAGCTTCACCACGTGCAGATTGAATATCATAATAATCGCACAGTGACCTTATCAGCATTTAAGCCCCTCCTCCCTGTACTTCTTCACATCAATTACACCGTTTACCATATGAGGGTGATAGTAAACCGCATCAGCCGCATCACTGAAAACAGGCTTGTCCCAGTTACCGTTCAGCGGCTTGCCGCCGTCCCTGAAATTGAGCCTATAGAGCATGATGCCCAGATCCTCATCACCCATAAGCTCGTCCGATACCTGAGAATAGTCGAAGCTGTCAACAAGCTCTATCTTTCTGACAGAAAACTCCCTGTTGCCAAGCACCGGCTGCCTGAAGCACTGACCGTTCCTCAGCCTGCGCAGAAGAATATTGTAATGCTTCTCCTCCCCCTCGTCCGAATGGTCGGATTTAAGCCCCGTCAGCTCAAAATGCGCCGATATGCCGTATTTCACGTTTCTCAGCACCATCGCCGACCTTTGCGTCCTCTGTTCGGAGGCATACATTATCGGGTCTCCCCTGCCGTTCATCTGCTGCTTTACCGCCTGATAGGATACCTTCTCTTTCAGCTCATTCCTGCGGATATTTACATATGTTATGGGGTTGAACACGACCAATTCATCAACCACATAGCGTATTGCAGGCTTCCAATAAACGCATTTAAGAATACCCTCCACTGCTCCGGGCGTGGGAACTTTGTAGCTCACTCTCTCCACCTTTGAAGCAGGATCGGTAAAGCAGGCATAATCGCCTTCAACTATTATTTTGATTCCGAAACTCAATTAAATCACTCCTTTTTGCTTTAAGCTCGTATAAGTATTCTATCAAGTCGCTGACCTTGATTACATTATATAACAGCAATACGCAAAATTCAATAGTAAATTTACATAAAGATACATTGCTTTTTTTAGACATTTGCATTATAATAAACATAGTCTGTACTTTGTGCAGTGAGTAGAAATGTATAAGTATTCTATCACACAAACGGTAGAGAGGAGACCCTGCGGGCTGCTGCGTAGTCCGCAGGGTCTCTGTTTATTATCATACAATGTTCTGTGCATCCAGATCAGTATTTATGTCAAGACCCATTTCATCAGTATAATATTTTTTGTTTGCAAGCAGGCACACGCCATTGCACTCGCTTATAAGTCCGCTTTTCATCAGCTCATTAAAATAAAATTTTTTCACAGGAACACTGTAGCGCTGTAGCTTGCGCTTGACCTTCATATCACCCGCTCTCAGTCTGGCGATAAGCTCGGAAGCATTTTCGTCATACTCGACCACTACCGCAATGCTGTCATCATCATTTATCAGCTGAAAACTTTCGGCGTATTCGCGGAAAGGTATTGACATAAGGTTCTTACCGGTGCTGCATTTATAAATGCTGTTCTTTTGGATCAGCTCATCATAATCTTCAAAAAGCCTTGAAAAATAAGTTTCTATACACTCAGGTGCTGTAATGTCGTTAAATTTTTCAAGCAGTTTTTTAGTTATATTCCTGCGTGTGTCAAAATCGCCATCATTTTTGTGGGGTGTGTCATCTGCATCAAAAATATAAACGCAGCCATCGGAGCGGCTGCCCTCACGGTTGCATCGTCCGCCTGCCTGCAAAATGCTGTCAAGCCCTGCAAGCTCACGGAAAACTGTCTGAAAATCGAAGTCAACGCCTGCTTCAACAAGCGATGTGGAAACTACCGTCAGCTTCTCATCGGTCACGTTATCCGCAATATCTTTAAGGTGCTGACGTATCTTTTTAATGACCGCAGAACGGTGCTCGGGTATCATATATGTCGAAAGATGGTACTTTACGCCGCTCAGCATTTTATACACCTGCTGAGCCTCTGCCCTTGTGTTTACTATTATAAGGCTGCTCATACTTTCGGAGGCCTTCATTACCACATTTTCAAAAGATGTTTTGCCAAGGTCTATATATTGACACTTTTTAAAATCCGCAAAATGGGTCTTGTCTGTAATAAGCTGGGTAAAATCGTTTCCAAGGTATCTGCCGAAAAGCCCCGTATAATCGGGCATTGTCGCTGACAGAAATATAGCCGTGCTTCTCAGATACTTTGTGATGTACCCCACTGCACGGATACATGGCTGAAGATATTTTATCGGCAGCAGATGTATCTCATCGAATATTATCACGCTGTCTGCCAGGTTATGGAGCTTTCTCAGTCTGCTGCCCTTATAATGATACAATGACTGAAAAAACTGGACGCTGGTAGTGATTATAAGCTTGGCGTCCCAGTTTTCGGCGGTATGCTTCATTTTCAAGACAGTGAGATCATTTTCATCATATTTATCGTTTTTGTTGTCCTTATCAACGTCAAAGGAAAAGTTGGAATGGTGCTGGAGTATCTCAACGCTGTCACCCAGAATTTTCTCAAATTCTTCTGCCGTCTGCTCGATTATGCTTGTGTAAGGTATTACATATATAATGCGCTTTTTGCCGTCTTTAACAGCCTTTTCAAGGGCAATTTTAAGACTGCACAGCGTTTTTCCGCTGCCTGTGGGCATATTCAGCAGCTCAACAGATGAACCGTTTTGCGCCAGCTCATACGCCTGATGCTGCAGCTCTCTTCTGGCGACCCTGACCTTGGTATCCGCCTTAAAGCCTGACATATGAGCGTCAAGGCGTCTGAGAGCCTCCTCAAAATCGCCTGTCATGCCTCGTTCTGCCTGCATATCGCAGAAAGTCTCGGTATCAATGAAATCCGCATCGGTAAGGCACGAGAAAACATATCTGGTCATAAAAGCATATAACTCCATGTACTCACGATTTTTCTCTTTGTCACTCAGGGAACTGTGCATAATCTCATTCATGCAGGCGATGATCTGTGAATCATCAGGGGCGGAAATTGTTATCTCATTTTTATACGCCTCACCGCTTTCAAGCTTTTTTGCACGGCTGAGCCGTCCTTGCAAAGTGGGTGAATCAGGTCCGTCCGCACTTGCACCGCCGTCCGGAAGCCCCGAATGATGACCCACAATGCAGTATTGCAGAAGTGCGATGAGAATATTGCCGCCGAATAACTTTCCGCATTCCACTGCGCCCTGCACGGCGTGCTCAGTTCTTGCGCCGCCGTTTATCCGCTTCTGGAAAGCCAACGTATATTTTCCGATGTCGTGCGTAAGCCCTCCTGTATAAGCGGCTGAACCGAGAAATCCTGCGGCATATTTTTCGGCCAGCTTCGCAACATCTTCAAGATGATTTTTTACTGACTGCTCCCTGCCGTCATCTGCCTTATGTGCTATGTACTCCAATAACATCGCCTCTTGATAATTTTTAGTTGTTTGTCAACGCATATATCAGGCAAAAGCTGTAGTTACGCAGTTTATTACGTCATAATATACACATTCATCAAAGCAACAGTTGTGTTTTTATTCATATTATAACACAGTGCAGTTTTGATTGCAAGCGTTTTTGGCAATAAATTTCAAAACATTACATTTCTTATTAAAATTTGCAAAGGCAAAAAAATCCGCAGGACTATTATCATAACAGTTCTGCGGATATCATACAAAACAAAAGCTCCTGCAAGGATCTTGCAGGAGCCATTGGCGGAGAAGGAGGGATTCGAACCCTCGATGCGCTATTAACGCATACACGAGTTCCAGTCGTGCGCCATAAACCGGGCTAGGCGACTTCTCCATACTGGTTTTCTTGTTGTTTTCTGTCGTACCTCTCAGCGACTTTTATATTATAGCAGATGCTTTCAGGTTTGTCAAGCGTTTTTTGCAATTTTTTTCGAATTTTCTCAAATTATTTTTCTGAGGGACGAAAAATCACGTATTGAAGCCACTTTCTTGGATAAAAAATTTTTTAGTGTGTCATAACAAATCTGCTTCCTTATATATTGACTATTTATGTATAGATGTAGTATAATAAAATATAACATAATGCTTCTGTTTAAAATGACAGCTTAAAGCACACATAATAAAAAATTGGAGTGATAGATCTTGAAAGCAATCTTACTGGCTGCCGGCCGTGGAACAAGAATATCAAGAATGGTCGAAAACATCCCCAAATCCACCCTGCCCATTGACGGAACACCTCTTATCAGAAGAACAGTCGTTCTTTTGCAAAGTGTAGGCATAGAATGCGTCGTTTGTGTAGGTTATCAGAAAGAACACATATATGCTGCTCTTGAAGGCTTAGATGTTACATACTACGTAAACCCATTTTATGATATAACAAACAGCATAGCAAGTCTTTGGTTTGCCGCTGAGCAAATAAATGATGACACGATCATTCTCAATGCCGATGTTTACTTTTCAAGAGAGATTCTTGATCTTGTACTGAGCAGCAATTACGACGCTGTAATGGTAATAGACAAAACCAGAACCGAGGTCGGCGACTACTTTTTCGCTACCACAGGCAATGGCTGCATTATAGAGTACGGAAAGGATCTTCCTTTAGAGAAAAGGACCTGTGAATACGTGGGCATCTGCAAGATAAAAAAATCCTTCTGTGCAGATTTCGTTGACAGAATGAGGTCACTTGTGGACAGCGGTCAGCACTCACTCTGGTGGGAAAATGTACTGTATTCCTTCACCGACAATACCGACATTCACACTATAGATGTAGATGGCAGATTCTGGTCAGAGATAGATTATTTTGATGATTACGAAAGAATACTGTCTTACATAAAATCGAAAGGAACTATGCCAAATGAGCAGCCACAGAATATATGAAGAAAAGCACGATATCGACACGGACAACACCCAAAACTTTTATGACCAAAGAGCCAAGAACATCGGCAATATGTCCAGCCCTTATGTAGCTGTGCTTCTCGGAGATCAGGACCCGCAGCACGCAGTAGATTGGAACACTTTTGAGAAGACCTTTATCCTTCCTCAGCTCAAAGTTAATAAAAGCTCTTCTGTACTGGATATCGGATGCGGAATAGGAAGATGGGCTGAATCCATTATCCCCGAGGCAGGCTATTATCTCGGAACGGACTTTTCGGGCGAAATGATAAAGATCGCTCAGCAGAGATGTTCTTTTGAAAATGCCGACTATGATTTCATAAACGTTTCTTTTCAGGAAGCGTGCAGGCGAAGCAGCGAAAAGCTCCAAAGGAAATTTGACCGTGTAGTCATCGGCGGAGTTTGTATGTACATAAATGATGCTGATCTGAAAGACTGCATAGCGGGACTTATCGACCTTCTCGACGAGCACTGCATAATGTATCTGACAGAAACCGTTGCTGTTGAAACCAGACTTACCCTTGACGAATGTCCCTCAGATGCGCTCAAAACCACTTATGACGTTATATACCGCACCCCTTCAGAATATAACGCTTACTATGAGGTCTTTAAGAACGCAGGGTTCAGGATCGTTAAGCAGGACTATCTGCCCCACCTTAACAACGAAGCAAGCTTCAGTGAGACGGACAGATGGTACACCATTCTGGAAAGGTAAGTTGTATTTATGTACTATGTTAATGAAAATATAAAAAATCTTTATAGAGTTAAATTCCACGATGAACGCAAGGATTATCTTCGCCTTGATATGAACGAAAATCCTGAGGGACTTCCCGCAGACTTTGTGGAAGAAATAAAAAAGAAAATCACACCTGAATTTATTGCTTCATACCCTGAAAAGGACAGATTAGCAAAGCTGTTATCAGAACATAATAATATTCCCGCTGAGTGTATCTCCATAACCTGCGGCTCGGATGAAGCTATGCGGTTGATTTTCCAGTGTTTCGGTGAACAGGGAAAAGAACTGCTTACCGTTACTCCGACATTTGAAATGTACGATGTATATTCAAAAATGTTCGGAATGGGTCATGTCATGGCTGAATACAATGAGGATTACAGTTTATCTGTTGACAAGGCTTTAGATCTGATAACAGAGAACACAGGGTTGGTAATACTGCTCAACCCCAACAGCCCAATAGGTGCTTGCTGGAATGACGCTGACGCAAGGGCAATAATCGAAAAGGCAGCATCTGTCGGCGCTGTAACAGTTGTTGATGAAGCCTATCATTATTTCTATCCAAATACTTTTATGCCACTCATAAATGAATATGACAATCTTCTGGTGTTAAGGACTTTTTCAAAGCTGTTTTCCTGTGCAGGACTCAGGATCGGATATGTTTCCGGCAATAAACAGCTTATTCATTACATAGAAAACGCAGAATCAACATTCAATGTGAGCAATGTTGCTATTCTCTTTGCGGAAGAGCTTATCAAACGTCAGGACATGATAGAAAAGCTTCAGGAGATTGAAAAAACAGGGCGTGAATACCTTACATCAAAGCTGAGCGAACTCGGATATAAGGTTATTTCCAAAGAAGGAAATTATGTTTTATTTATGCCCAACAAGCCATCAACCGATATTGTTTCAGCCGCCAAAGAGCATGAAATACTTATAAGAGACTATTCCAAAGGCATACTAAAAGGCTGGGTGCGTGTTTCCACAGGCAGTATCGAATGTATGCAGAGATTTGTTGAAGTGCTTATCAAAATCGACACGCAAATAAAATGATTTTTTGCCAAAACTCCGTATTCCGCCTGCAATTTTCCACATTATACCCCTGAGCATTTAACGCTAATTTGATTGACCTCCATTGATTTTATTTCTACAGCTTCCATGCCGTAGTTGTATTATATCAATGGAGGTTGTTTTTTGATAAAGCCTTACTTCATAACTGCATATAATGATAAGCCAAATATAAGAACCCGTCTTCACAAGCATATGCGCACGTCTTTTCGGCAAATTTTGCCGCAGACTGCGTTAAAAATCCTTGCCGGGCGAAAGCCCGCCTGCGGATTTTTGCCTACTCTGCAACAAAATTATGCTCGAAAATCCGCACACATTTCTTATGAAGACAGATTCTAAAAATAATAGATCTCTCATCATTGACTAATCCCCCAAAATATGATATACTATTACGGATATGTCTATCACAAAATACCGCAGGGACGGCATTATATTATACAGGAGGTCACTACCTTGAAAGAAATGAAAAAAAACGCAAAGCTTGAAACCAAATGCCTGCACGCAGGCTACACCCCCAAGAACGGCGAACCCAGAGTTATGCCTATCGTTCAGAGCACTACATATGTATATGATTCCACCAACTCCGTTGCGGACGTTTTTGACGATCCCACACTGAGCCTTATCTACTCCCGCTTTGAGAACCCCACCACCGATGCTGTTGAAAAGAAGATAGCTGCTCTTGAAGGCGGCGCAGCTGCAATGTGCACCTCCAGCGGTCAGGCGGCTTCCCTGCTGTCTATCCTGAACATCTGCGAGGCAGGAGACAGCTTCATTGCTTCCTCTTCCATTTACGGCGGAACTATCAACCTTTTCGGTTTCACCCTCAAAAAAATGGGCATTGAGTGCATCTGGGTAGATGTAAATGCCACCGAAGAAGAGCTGAATGCCGCTTTCAAACCCAACACCAAGTGTGTTTTCGGCGAGACTATCGCAAACCCCGCTCTCACCGTATTTGACATTGAGCTGTGGGCAAAGGCCGCTCATGCGCACAATGTTCCCCTTATCGTTGACAACACCTTTGCAACTCCCGTTCTTTGCAGACCTATCGAATGGGGCGCTGATATCGTTATTCACTCCACCTCAAAATATATGGACGGCCACGCTGTTCAGGTAGGCGGCGTTATTGTTGACAGCGGCAAGTTCAACTGGGACAACGGCAAATTCCCTTGTCTCTCAGAGCCTGACGAGAGCTATCACGGCACTGTTTACACCAAGCAGTACCCTGTGCCCTACATCACAAAGGCAAGAATGCAGCTCATGAGAGACTTTGGCTGCTATCCTGCTGCTCACTCATCTTTCCTGCTCAATCTGGGACTTGAAACATTGGCTGTACGTATGCCCGTTTACTGCTCCAACGCAATGAAGGTGGCTAAGTTCTTCCAGAACTGTGACAAGGTGATATCCGTTTCCTACCCCGGTCTTGAGACAGATAAGTACCACGACCGTGCCAAGAAGTATCTCCCCAACGGAACCAGCGGTGTAATCTCCTTCTCCATCAAGGGCGGAAGAAGCGAGGCTGTAAAGTTCATGGATAAACTGGAGCTTGCTTCCAACGAGGTACACGTTGCCGATATCCGCACCTGCGTTCTTCACCCCGCTTCTGCAACACACCGTCAGCTCAGCGATGAGCAGCTTGTGGCAGCAGGTATCGACGGCGGACTTATCCGCTTCTCTGTAGGCCTTGAAAATGTTGACGACATCATTGCCGACATCAAGCAGGCATTTGACAGAATGTAATTGTATTGTGATTTGTGAGGTCTTTACTATATGAACACAGTCTATGAAAGCCGTTTTGACAAAATATCGGGAATGATCGGCAAGACTCCCCTGCTGGAGATCCATTTCACCTACAAGGGCGAGCCGAGGCGCATTTTTGCCAAAGCCGAATACTTTAATCTTTCGGGAAGCATCAAGGACAGAGTTGCTTTTCACATCATGAAGAAAGCTTATGAAAAGGGTGAGATCGCCCCTGACGACATAATTGCGGAAGCCACCAGCGGAAACACAGGCATTGCCTTTTCCGCTATGGGCAGCTATCTTGGTCACAAGGTAGTCATTTATATGCCCGACTGGATGAGCGCCGAGCGCATAAATCTGATGAAGAGCTTCGGTGCGGAGGTTCGGCTGGTATCCCGTGAGGAGGGCGGCTTCTTAGGCTCTATCGCCATGACGGAAAAGCTTGCGGAGGGCGGCGGAGTATTTCTCCCCCGTCAGTTCTCCAATGAGGACAACACCGAAACCCATTATCTCTACACAGGTGAGGAAATATCCCGTCAGCTGGCGGCTATGGGACTTAAAGCGGACGGGATCGTGGCAGGTGTGGGCACAGGCGGAACTGTAATGGGCATCGGCAGACGGCTCAGGAAAGACAATGCCGACTGCAAGGTATTCCCTCTGGAACCCCTTAACTCCCCCACTCTTTCCACAGGCTACAGGGTCGGCAAGCACCGTATCCAGGGCATTTCCGATGAATTTATCCCCGATATACTGAAGCTTGACGAGACTGACGCTGTTGTTTCCGTGGACGACATAGACTCTATCATAATGGCTCAGATGCTCTCACGCAATTTTGGCATAGGCGTAGGAATTTCCTCGGGCGCAAATATGCTGGGCTGTATCCTTGCGCAGGAGAAGCTTGGAAAGGACAGCACTATAGTGACCGTTTTTGCGGACGACAATAAGAAATATCTGTCAACCGATTACTCGGAAGAGTTTGAAGTGAAGGAGGAATATCTCACTCATGATATCGTCCTCACAGATGTTATCGCACACCGCTATGAATGATATTTTAAAAAGCTGCGAGCTTTGCCCCCGCCGCTGCGGAGCCGACAGGACAAAAACTGTGGGATTCTGCGGCGGCGGAGCTCTCCCGAGGCTTGCAAAAGCGTATCTGCATATGTGGGAGGAGCCGTGCATTTCGGGCACAAGAGGTTCGGGCACGGTGTTCTTTTCGGGCTGCAGCCTTAAATGCTGCTTCTGCCAGAATTACAGGATATCCGCCGAAAATTTCGGCAAAGAAATATCGGTAAGCCGCCTTGCCGAGATATTTCTGGAGCTTCAGGACAAGGGTGCGCACAACATAAATCTGGTAAGCGCCACCCATTATGTTCCCCAGGTCATCGAGGCTCTGGATCTATGCAAGGGCAGGCTGAATATTCCCGTGGCATACAACAGCGGAGGCTATGAGCTGCCCGAAACTATAGAAATGCTGAGAGGGTATGTGGATATCTTCATGCCCGACTTCAAGTATTATGACAGTGAGATATCGGAAAAATACTCTGCTGCAAAGGATTATTTTTCATATGCTTCGGCGGCCATCGGCAAAATGATAGAAATAGCGGGCAAACCTGTTTATGACGAAAACGGACTGATGAAAAGCGGTGTTATTATCCGCCACATGGTGCTGCCCTCCCACAGAAAGGATTCCGAAAAGATACTGCGCACCATTGCCGAAATGTACCCGAAGGACAGCTATCTGCTCAGTCTGATGAGCCAGTACACGCCGTTTTATAAAAGCTGCGAACACAAGGAAATAAACAGGCGCATATCCACCTATGAATATGAAAAGGTGGCTCAGGTGGCGGCAGAGCTGGGATTTGACGGATTTATGCAGGAACGTTCCTCTGCCAAGGAGGAATACACTCCCGATTTTGACCTGTCGGGAATTTGATTTGGAGGTAACAAATTGGAGATAAACGCACAGCTTCACAACGAATTTAACGTAAAGCAGGAATACATAGACAACATCATAAACTTTCTGGACAGCGGCTGCACCGTTCCCTTTATCGCACGATACAGAAAGGAATATCACGGCACTCTCGATGACCAGACTATCAGGCTTATTTCCGAGCGCCTTACATATCTGAGAAATCTGGACAAGCGCAGGGAAGAGATAACAAACTCCATCACCGAGCAGGGCAAGATGACCCCTGAGCTGGCGGAGGCTATCTCCAATGCGGCGGCTCTGGTTGAGCTGGAGGACATTTACCGCCCCTACAAGCAGAAGCGCCGCACAAGGGCTTCCATTGCAAAGGAAAAGGGTCTGGAGCCTTTGGCGGAGCTTATCATGGCTCAGAACACAAAGGCCGAACCCTCTGCCGAAGCTGAGAAATACATCAGCAAAGAAAAGGGCGTATCATCTGCCGACGATGCTATTGCAGGTGCCTGCGACATTATTGCGGAAACAGTTTCAGATGACGCTGACCTGAGAAAGCGCCTGAGAACACTTTTCAACGTCCGTGGCTCAGTTTCCGTATCAGGCAGCGAGGAAAAAGACCCTGAAGGCACTTACAGGAATTACTACGAATACTCCGAGCCTGTGAGCAAGATAGCAGGTCACAGAGTGCTTGCCATTGACCGTGGCGAGCGTGAGGAAAAGCTGAAAGTCAGCATCGTGCTCCCTGAAGGCGACGCTGAAAGAATTATCCTCGGCACATATGTAAAGAACGGCAGCCCATGCGGAAAGCTTGTGGAGGCTGCCTGCCTTGACAGCCTGAAACGTCTGATATACCCCTCCGTTGAGCGTGAGATACGTGCGGAGCTTACCGACAAGGCAAGCGAATCGGCTATAAAGGTGTTTTCATCAAACCTCCGTCAGCTCCTTATGCAGCCTCCAGTAAAGGGCGAGATAGCACTGGGCGTTGACCCCGGTTTCAGGACAGGCTGCAAGCTGGCTGTAGTTGACAGCACGGGCAAGGTGCTTGACACAGGCGTGGCATATATCACCACAAATGAAAAGTTCAAAGTGGAGCAGGGCAAGAAGAAGATCACGGAGCTTATAAACAAGTACAACGTTTCCGTTATCGCCATCGGCAACGGCACGGCTTCGAGAGAGTCCGAGCAGATAGTTTCCGAGATAATCAAGGGGCTTGACCGCAAGGTTTCCTACATGGTGGTATCCGAGGCGGGAGCTTCCGTTTACTCCGCATCAAAACTGGCAGCGGAGGAATTTCCAGATTACGATGTATCGCTGAGAAGTGCGGTCTCCATTGCAAGGCGCTTGCAGGATCCTCTGGCGGAGCTTGTAAAGATAGACCCCAAGTCCATCGGCGTTGGTCAGTATCAGCACGATATGCCCAAGGCACGGCTTGATGAAGCGCTGGGCGGCGTTGTGGAGGATTGCGTTAACTCCGTAGGCGTTGACCTGAACACAGCTTCACGCTCACTTATGACCTACATTTCGGGCATAAACGCTACAGTTGCCAAGAATATAGTCACATACCGTGAGGAAAACGGCGAGTTCACCGACCGCAAGCAGCTGATGAAAGTCCCCAAACTCGGTGCAAAGGCATTTGAGCAGTGCGCAGGCTTCCTGCGGGTAATGGGCGGCAAAAATCCTCTGGACAACACCTCCGTTCACCCCGAAAGCTACGGTGCGGCAAAGAAGCTGCTTGAAATATGCGGCTTTACTCTGGCTGACATCGGCAGCGAGAAAATGAATACCGTTGCCGAGGCTGCCCGGAAGCAGGGACTGGATAAGATATCCGAGGAAATAGGCATAGGCGTGCCCACTCTCCGTGACATCATCAAGGAGCTGGCAAAGCCGGGACGTGACCCCCGTGACGCGCTTCCCCCTCCCCTGCTGAGAAGCGGCGATGTTATGGAGCTTAAAGACCTGAAACCAGGCATGGAGCTTATGGGCACGGTGCGAAACGTTATCGACTTCGGCTGCTTTGTTGACTGCGGCGTTCATGAGGACGGTCTCGTTCACATCTCCCAGATATGCAACAGATTTATCAAGCACCCTCTTGAAGCGGTAAAGGTCGGCGATGTGGTAAAGGTATGGGTACTGGACGTTGACCTGAAAAGAAAGCGTCTCTCCCTGACCATGCGCCCCGACAGAGCGCCCAAATCCATAAACTGAGCAACTGAAATCAAGTAAAATACAGCTTTCTCCGATATAATAAGATTACAGCAGCTGTAAAAAAGTCACAGGAATGAAGGACGGTAAAATGTACGAGTGGCATAAAAATATGCAGACCATTGTTGATGAAATAGACATCTGCATAAAAAACAAGGACGATGAAGCCCTGACACTGAAACATCTGGCGGACAGGCTTGGGTATTCGGAATTTTACTTTTCAAGGAAATTCAGTGAAATATCGGGCATGAAGTTCAAGGATTATCTGCGGTACAGGAAGCTTGCTTTTTCGCTCATCGACCTGCGTAACACTGACTGCGGCATACTTGAAATTGCGCTGAACTACGGCTTTTCCTCTCATGAAGCGTTCACCCGTGCTTTTAGGGAAGCCTACGGCATCACGCCCAGCCAGTACCGCAGAAAGCCTGTTCCCGTTGTGCTGCGTACAATTATCCGCCCATTTGACTGCTATCTTACAGAAAACGGAGGAAATGATATGCCATATTCAGACGGAACGGTAAAGACCTATTTTGTAACTATCCCCGCACACAAATTCCTGCATATCAGGAACTACGAAAGCATCGGCTACTGGGATTTCTGGCAGAAGCAGAGCCTTATCAAGGGTCAGGACTTCGATACGATATGTGGCCTGCTGAACAGCATAAGGGGCAAGCTTGACGATGTGGGCGGCGACGAAGACAACAGCGGAAGCGGTCAGCTCATGGCATTCCTGAACACCCCTGAGGGCAGGATATGCAGCTGGGGCATTCCCCTTGCGGAATGCTACGGCGTGCGTCTGCCTGCGGATTATAACGGCCCTGTGCCCGAGCAGATGATACTTTCGGATATTCCTGAGGGAGAGTACATAGTTTTCGAGCACGGTCCCTTTGATTTTGAGACGGAAAATGCCATTGTGGAGCAGCACATCGAAAAAGCCATGAAAGAGTTTGACTACCGGTCCACGGGCTACTGTCTTGACACGGCTCCCGGCAGGATATTCTACTTCTATCACGACTGCAAGCGCTTCTGGAAATATGTAAGACCTGTCAGAAAAGCATAACAAAAACGACCCCGAAAGCACGAAACTTTCGGGGCTGTTTTATACTAATCACCAATAAAACTATAGACAAAAAATCATCACATAATCCATATACGCAAGATTATGCTCGATTTTTTGTATAGTTTTTAATTGGTGCTTAGTATTATATTCCGCATATTGTGAAAACCGTGTTATTTTCAAAGCACTCCTCTGCCCATGGGGACAGCTGAGAAATGACATTCTCCCACTGCTCTGAGCCTTTCGACAGCTCTTTAAGCTTTTCAAAATCGTCGGGGCTGACCTCTGTAAGACCGTAATAAGAGAAATTCGGCAGGGCTTTTGTAAAAAGCTCTGTCAGGCTGAGGCTGTCCCATATATCCGCATGGATACAGACAGAATCATCAAGCCAGCATTTGTTGTGATAATGCCCTTTCTGAAGCTCAAAATAAAGGGTGCTTCGGGAGCTTCTGCGTTCAGCTTCACTTATAAAATATCTCATATCATCACCGTATAAAAAAGGTCATCTCACTATGCTCGGAGATGACCTTTTGCTGTTTTTATATCAAAGATTGATGAAGTAATCTATAAGAGAGGGACCCTTTTCGATGAAAAGTCCTGTTTCCTTTGCAGACTCCTCGTTGAAAGAGGCTACGCCCTTTACAGGTGCGCTCTTCTTGTAGATGAGGAAAGGAACGGGGTCGGAAACGTGAGTTCTCAGAGCAAGAGGTGTGGGGTGGTCGGGAAGTATCATTATCTTGTAATCGTCATACTTCTTATCAAGCTCGGGGAGCATATAGCCCAGAACGTCCTTGTCAATTATTTCAAGGGACTTTACCTTGTTCTCGATCTCGTGTCTGTGACCGCACTCATCGGGAGCTTCCATGTGAACATAAACAAAATCGCTGCCGTTTGCAAGAGCGTCAAGAGCTGCCTGAGCCTTGCCCTTGAAGTTGGTGTCTATGTAGCCTGTTGCGCCCTCGACCTCGGCAATATCCATGCCGCCGAACTTTGCAATGCCCTTTAAAAGGTCAACTGCGGATATCATTGTGCCCTTGAGACCTGTCTTCTTGGTGAAGTTCTCCAGCTCGGCACGTCTGCCCTCGCCCCAGAACCATACGCAGTTTGCGGGGTTAAGACCTCTTGCGATCCTGTCCTTGTTGATGGGGTGGTCTTTGAGAAGCTCAACGCTCTTCTTCATCATATCATAGAGCTTTGCGGCATTGGGGTGCTTGGGAACATAGTCTCTTACAACTCTGCCTGTGATGTCGTGAGGAGGTGTGAGAGGAGCAAGGTCGGTAGTTCCGCCGTGCCAGATAAGGCAGTGACGGTAGCTTACGCCACTGTAAAGGTCAAATTCCTCGTTGTTGAAATGCTCTGCAAGATAGTCAACGAGAACCTTTGCTTCTGCTGTTGAGATATCGCCTGCGCAGTAGTCAACGAGGGTCTTGTCCTCGAAGTTTGGCTCATCGGAAACGGTAACAAGATTGCAGCGGAAAGAAACGTCATCAGCGGACATATCAATGCCGATGGAACCTGCCTCCAGAGGGGAACGGCCTGTGTAGCAAACAGCAGGGTCATAGCCCAGAACGGAAAGGTTTGCAACATCGGAGCCGGGCTTAAGACCGTCGGCAACGGTGCGTACAAGACCCACGGTAGATTTTGCAGCAAGCATATCGGTATTGGGTGTAACGGAGCGGCTCATGGGTGTGCCGCCGTCAAGCTCGGGCAGAGGGTAATCTGCCATGCCGTCGCAAAGTAAAACGATGTATTTCATATAATTCTCCAATCCGCCGCAGTGCGGCTGAAAATAAGGGCAAAAGTCCTGTTTATCTTATTTTAGCATATGCAAACAAAAAATGCAAGAGCAAATAGCAATTTAGCGTCAGCGAAAAAGAGATAAGCCGTCAAAACCCGAGAACCCGTGCTATTAATACTAATCTTTAATCGTTCTATAGACAAAGCCGACAGATGAAATAAGACCAGTCTAGGAAAGCGACTGCAGGCGGGCTTGTCGCCCGGCAAGGGAGCTTGACGAAGAATGGGCTTATTTCAGCCGAGGATTTGTCTATAGGTTGATTGAGGATTAGTATAAGCACAAGGTAAAAAGTTTAGTCCACCAAAAATGCCGCTTCCTTTCGGAAGCAGCATTCTGTCATATTCGTTATCAGCTAAGCTCAAACATACCTGTATAAAGCTGATAATATTTTCCATGGTCTGCAATAAGTGCGTCGTGGTTGCCACGCTCTATGATGTTGCCGTGCTCAAGCACCATTATCGCATCGGAGTTTCTTACGGTGGAAAGTCTGTGAGCGATTACGAATACCGTTCTGCCCTCCATCAGACTGTCCATGCCCTTTTCGATGAGGGCTTCCGTTCTTGTATCAATGGAAGATGTTGCTTCATCAAGGATAAGAACGGGAGGATCCGCAACGGCCGCTCTTGCAATGGCAAGAAGCTGTCTCTGACCCTGTGAAAGGTTTGCGCCGTCGGAATAAAGCATAGTATCGTATCCATCGGGCAGATGTCTGATAAAGGAGTCGGCATTTGCAAGCTTTGCTGCCTTGATGACCTCTTCATCGGTAGCATCAAGCTTTCCGTAGCGGATATTATCCATAACGGTTCCTGTGAAAAGGTGTGTATCCTGGAGAACCATTGACAGCGAACGTCTCAGGTCATCCTTCTTAATCTTGTTGATGTTGATGCCGTCGTAGCGTATCTTTCCGTCTGGCACATCGTAAAATCTGTTTATCAGGTTGGTGATGGTGGTCTTTCCCGCACCTGTGGAGCCTACGAATGCGATCTTCTGACCGGGCTTTGCGTAAAGGCTTATTCCGTTGAGAACGGTCTTGTTCTTCTCGTAGCCAAAGGTAACGTCATCAAACTCAACCCTGCCCTGTACCTTGGTGTAGGTTATGGTTCCGTCTGCCTTATGGGGATGCTTCCATGCCCACACGCCTGTGCGCTCGGAGCACTCGGTAAGTGTTCCGTCGGGAGCTTCCTTGGCATTTACCAGAGTTACATAGCCGTCATCGACCTCGGAGGGCTCATCAATCATATTGAAGATACGCTCGGCACCTGCCAGTGCGGAGAGGACTGAGTTGAACAGCTGTGAAACCTGAGAAATAGGCATTGAGAAATTTCTTGTGTACTGGAGGAATGCCACGACTGTACCGACCATTATGGGACCGCTGAAGGAATGAACGCCCTTGATGGCAAGTATTCCGCCCACAACTGCGGTCAGTGCATACTGAACGTGACCGAGGTTGTTGTTTACTGGGCCGAGAATATTTGCAAAGGTATTTGCGTTTGTGGAAGCTTCGCAAAGGCGGTCATTGAGCTGCTCGAATTCTTCCTTTGCCTGCTTTTCGTGAACGAACACCTTAACGACTTTCTGACCGTCTATCATCTCTTCGATGTAGCCGTTGACAGCGCCTATCTCCTTCTGCTGCTCCTTGAAGTACTTACCGCTCTTGCCGCCTATCTTTCCTGTGAGGAAGAGAATGACAAACAGCATTCCGATAGATACGAGAGTGAGCTGCCAGCTGTAGTAAACCATCATTACGAACACGCCGATAATAGTAACAGCCGAAGAAATAAAGCTTGAAACTGCGTTGGAGAGCATCTCACGGATAGTATCGATATCATTGGTGTAGCGGCTCATAAGCTCACCGTGGGTATGGGTATCGAAATACTTTATGGGGAGAGTCTCCATGTGTGTGAACAGGTCTGTTCTTATCTTGAACAGTGTTTTTGTGGAGATATTCAGCATTATCCTTGAATATCCGAATGTGCAGAGAGCGCCGATAACATACACCAGCATCATCTGTCCCAGAACTGCCATAAAGCCTCGGTAAAGCTCGGCATTTCCGCTGTCCTTGATAAGGGGGGTAAGGTAATTATCTATTATTTTCTGGAGGAAAGAGGTTCCTATTACATTTGCAAGCGAACTGCATATGATGAAAACGACTACCAGCAGGAGCAGCGCCTTGTACTCTGCCATATAGGAAAGTATTCTCTTGAATGCGCCGAATGCGTTCTTGGGCTTCTGCATAGGTCCTTGCTTACGTGGAGGCATTATTCTTCAGCTCCTTTCCGCTGTGAGTAGTAAACTTCACGGTATATCTCATTGCTCTTCATAAGGTTATCGTGAGTATCGAATGCGTTTATCTCGCCGTTATCGAGGACGATTATCCTGTCAGCGTCGCTGACGGAGGAAATTCTCTGGGCGATGATGATCGTTGTGGTATCTGCCAGCTCCTGCCTGAATGCGCTTCTGATCTTCGCATCGGTGGCAGTATCGACTGCGCTGGTGGAGTCATCAAGAATAACTATCTTGGGCTTTTTAAGAAGCGCTCTTGCGATACAAAGTCTCTGCTTCTGACCGCCGGACACGTTTACGCCGCCCTGACCCAGATCTGTATTATATCCGTCGGGGAAGCTCATGATAAAGTCGTGAGCCTGTGCCTGCTTGCACGCTTCAACTATCTCCTCGTGGGTAGCGTTCTCATTTCCCCAGCGGAGGTTATCCTCGATAGTGCCTGAGAACAGAACGTTCTTCTGGAGAACCATTGCAACTTCGTTTCTCAGGTTATCAAGCTTGTAGTCCTTGACATTTCTGCCGCCTACCTCAACGCTGCCGTCAAGCACATCGTAGAGACGGGGAATAAGCTGAACAAGGGTACTCTTTGCCGAACCGGTTCCGCCGATAACGCCGATGGTCTCGCCAGACTTGATATCAAGATTGATATTCTTTACGGTGAGGTTATCCTCGTCCTTGGCGTAGCTGAAAGAAACATTGTTGAATCTGATGCTTCCGTCTGCGGGAACAAGTGCGGGGTCTGCATCGTCATCTCTGATCTCGGGAACTTCATCGAATATCTCAACTATTCTGTGCATGGAAGCGAGGGAGATAGTTGTCATAACGAAGATCATGGAGAGCATCATAAGGGACATAAGTATCTGAGTTACGTAGCTGATGAAGCTGGAAAGCTCACCGACAAGGAATGTACCGCCGATAACCATATTTCCGCCGAAATAGATAACGGCAACGATGCAGGCATACATAATTATCTGCATTGCGGGCTGACCCAGAATAACGAGCTTTTCGGCATTTACCTGAGCGGCTCTTACATCGTCAGCGGAAGCTACGAACTTCTTGCCCTCAAACCTTTCTCTTACGAATGCCTTTACAACTCTGATACCGATAAGGTTTTCCTGTACCTTGGAGTTGAGGGAGTCATACTTTTCAAGCATTTTCTCAAATCTGGGGAATGCCTTTGTTGTGATAAGTCCCACTGCAACGCCCAGAACGGGGATAGCGACCAGGAACACAACTGCCAGCTCTGCATTGAGGGAGATCGACATTATAAGTGCGACGATAAGCATGAAAGGCGCACGTACCGCCATTCTGATTATCATCATAAAGGTGTTCTGAACGTTTGTAACGTCAGTGGTAAGTCTTGTTACCAGAGAAGCTGTGGAGAACTTATCCACGTTTGCAAAGGAAAAATCCTGAACCTTGTCAAAAAGCTTCTTTCTTACATTCTTAGCAAAGCCCATGCCTGCCTTTGCGGCAAACTTTCCGCCCAGTGCGCCGCAGCAAAGGGAGAATATTGCCATGGAGACCATGATAAGTCCCATTTTTACTGTGAACGCCACATCGCCGTTGGCAATTCCCACGTCCACTATCTTTGCCATTACCAATGGTATAAGAACTTCCATCAGTACCTCGCCTATCATTACCACAGGCGTGAGAATGGTATATTTTTTGTACTCGCCCACACAGGCGAGAAGCTTTTTCAGCATCTGTTGACCACTCCTTTGTAGTTATTCTTCTTTGAATTTCTCTAAATTTTCTATTGCAAGCTTCATCAGGCGAATGAACTCTTCACGCTCATTAGGTGTCATACCGTTTGAGAGATACTGCTCCAATCGGCAGATGTTATCGTACATCTGCTTGCTTGTGCGAAGTCCCTTTTCGGTAAGGGTTATCCTCTTGATGCGTGCGTCCTCCTCGCAGACGCTTCTTGCAATGTACCCGCTTTTTTCAAGATTTCCCAGAATGCTCGCTACGGATGAGCGCTTTACCCCGAAATCATCTTCAAGATCACGCTGATACACACATTCGCCGTGGGCCGTGCGGTGAGCTATATAGGAAATTATCCTGCACTGCTCCCCTGTTATTATCTCGCCCTGTTTCATCATCATGGCATTGGTGGTATAGCGCAATGTTTTGGAAAGATGATTTATGTATCTGCCGATATGCTCATCTTCATTTCTATAGCCGCAGTCGGCATTTTCCATTTCATCAGCTCCTTTATTCCAAGAAAAAGAAAAATGTTAGACATCTATCAGTTAGAAGTCTAACTTTTATTATAGCGGAATATAAAATCATATTCAACAGGTAATTTGTGAACAAAAGAACACAATCTCAAGAACTGCCCTTTGCACAATACTGCACATTTTCAAGGCAAAAAGTTTGTGCTATTTAACAAATTTGTCCGCAAACCACACGTTTTCTGCGGTGAACTCCCTGCCGTTAAGATACGAGAGAATGCCGCTGTCGGTGGTGAAATCAAATTTCAGCTTGTAGGAATAAAGCGCCTGAGTTTTGATGTTATAGCTTCGGTTCACCCTGTTGATGCCGTACTTTCCGTCACCCAGCAGAGGGCAGCCGATATATGCCATATGCGCCCTTATCTGGTGAGTTCTGCCCGTCATCAGCTCTATCTCCGCAAGGGTAAGAGTGCCGTCGGTCCTGAGCACATGGTACTTTGTTATTATAGTCTTGTTGGAGGCAGTCTTTTTGTCGGAAACGGTAACGGTATTTGTCTTGCTGTCCTTGAAAAGATAATGGGTAAGGGTGTCCGACTTTTTGGGCGGAACTCCCACAAGGATACAAAGATATTTTTTCTCCAGCTCCCTGTCCTTTATCTTCTGATTGAGGATACGCAAAGATTCGGCATTTTTTGCGGCTATGACAATACCACCCGTGTTCCTGTCAAGGCGGTTGCAGAGGGCGGGAGTAAAGCTGTTTTCGTCCGCAGGGTCATACTCCCCTTTTGCATAAAGATAGTGGAGCATACGGTTCACAAGGGTATCTACGGAACCGTCGTTATCCTCATGGACAACAAGTCCGTTTTTCTTATCCATCAGCAGGATATTTTCGTCCTCATACACCACGGTGATATCCGCAGGGGCTTTAAGGAACTCATACTCCTTTTCATCACTGCCGAAAAATTCATCGGGCAGATACAGCTCCAGCACATCGCCCTCGGAAAGTCGGGTAGATATCTCGCAGCGCTTGCGGTTGAGCTTGATGTTTTTCGTGCGTATGCCCTTGTACATCATGCTCTGGGGCAGGCTTGGAGCCGCTTTTTGTATGAACTTATCCACACGCTGACCTGCGTCGTTGGAATTGATAATGTATTTTTTCATTGGCTGATATCTTCCTTGTAAATAATATTGCTTACTCTTTTATATTCTCCGTCCACCCAAGCAAAAAGGCATATTTCATCACCCTTCAGCGTATGCGAATACTCAAAAGAATTATCTGCATTTATGCCGCAAAGCGCATTCTTAATTTGAGTACTGTCACCCTTATGAAATTCGCACCACATAAGATTATCAATTTCATAAGCACTCATATTTTCCGAACGGACGATTTTATCCCCGTTTACTGAAATTTCAAAAAAATGCCCGATACTTTCCTCTCTGCCGAAATCAACAGACGGCTCAATGCTTCGGATAAAGCGGGATCTTTTATAAACAGTTACCGTTATGTCAAAGCCTATCGGCAGGGATTTTTGCAGCCTACTGTAATCCTCTCTTCCAACCTGAGAATAAAAAATCCGGTTATTTCCCACCGTTAAACCCGGTGTGTCATAATATCCCGAAAGCTTATATTCTCGTCTGCTTGATTTTGACGGCAACCCGTTATCTGAATATACCGCATTTACGATATACATATCATATTCGTCAGTAAAAAAATCACTTATACAATATCCAAGCAGCTGAATATCATTATGTCTCTTTCCATCGGCAGAATACAGAGCAAGCTTTGCATTATCAAAATCATCGGTAAAATTAAACATTCCGACAATACCGCTTGGGATAAGAATAACCGCTAATACAATAAAAAGAGCAGCAAATTTTCCGACGCCGTTTTCTCTGTTCTTAAAAAACCGAACGGAAAGAACTGCTGCTGCAGCTCCCAAAATAATAATAGGAACAGTTATCATCATTTGGGACAGAAAAGCAAAAATAAGCGAGGCAATTATATTTTTCAGTCCTTCCTTTCCGATCATCACATCAAAAAGATCAAGCCAATCGGGAATTATCCTGAAAATAACCGAAAGCAAAGCCAATATGACAGGTATATAATACGGCATCTTTTTTACCTTATCCATCTTCTCCGCTTTCACCTCACTTATATCAAAAATCACCGCACCCGTAAATCGGGTACGGTGAAAAACGATATTCTTATCTTACTTATTAAGAAGATACTCGTCAATAGCCTGAGCAGCGGATTTGCCTGCGCCCATTGCGAGGATAACGGTAGCTGCACCTGTTACAGCGTCGCCGCCTGCATATACGCCCTCACGGGAGGTAAGACCGCTTTCGTCCTTGGTAACGATACAGCCGTGCTTGTTGGTTTCAAGTCCCTCAGTGGTGTTTCTGATGAGGGGGTTGGGAGATGTACCGATGGACATGATAACGCAGTCAACATCAACGGTGTGCTCGGAGCCTTCCTTTACAACAGGACGTCTTCTGCCCGACTCATCAGGCTCGCCAAGCTCCATGGATACGCACTTGATGCCGCTTACAAAGCCATTCTCATCGCCCAGTACCTCGGTGGGGTTGGTAAGGGTCTTGAAGATGATGCCCTCTTCCTTAGCGTGCTCGATCTCCTCTGCACGGGCAGGAAGCTCAGCCTCGCCACGGCGGTAAACTATGTAAACCTCTTCTGCGCCGAGACGCTTTGCGCATCTTGCAGCGTCCATAGCAACGTTACCGCCGCCGACTACTGCTACTCTCTTATTTTCCTTGACGGGAGTATCGCTGTCGGGCTTATAAGCCTTCATAAGGTTAACTCTGGTAAGGAACTCATTTGCGGAATAAACGCCCTTGTAGTTCTCACCGGGAATGTTCATAAATCTGGGCAGACCTGCGCCTGAACCGATGAACACAGCCTCATAGCCGCTTTCAAACAGCTCGTCAATGGTAACGGTCTTGCCGATTATCATATTTGTTTCGATATCAACGCCGATAGCCTTAAGACCGTCGATCTCGTGCTGAACGATGCTCTTGGGAAGTCTGAACTCGGGGATACCGTAAACCAGAACGCCGCCTGCAAGGTGGAGCGCCTCGAATACAGTTACCTTGTAGCCTCTCTTTGCCAGGTCGCCTGCACAGGTAAGACCCGCAGGACCTGCGCCGATAACAGCAACTCTCTTGCCGTTGGAAGCGGGCATCTCAGGCTCGCCCTTGAAGTTTGCGTTGTGATAGTCAGCTGCAAATCTTTCCAGACGGCCGATAGCTACAGCCTCGCCCTTCTTTCCTCTTACGCACTTGCCCTCGCACTGGTTCTCCTGGGGGCATACACGACCGCAGACTGCGGGGAGGGAGCTGGACTTGGAGATAACGCTGTAAGCGCCCTCAAAGTTACCGTCAGCGATCTCCTTGATAAAGCCGGGGATATCAATATTTACGGGGCAGCCCGAAACGCAGGGCATAGCCTTGCAGTGGAGACATCTCTGTGCCTCGTCAACTGCGATATCAGCTGTATAGCCCAGTGCTACCTCCAGGAAGTTCTTGTTTCTTACATCAGGCTCCTGAGAGGGCATGGGGTTCTTTTTAAGAGACATATTAGGCATTTCACTTTACCTCCTTGAAAAGATTGCAGGTTTCTTCGTACTTTCTTTTTTCAAAAGGCTTGTACATTGTGGAACGTCTCATAGCCTCGTCGAAATCAACAAGGTGACCGTCGAACTCGGGGCCGTCAACGCAGGCAAACTTTGTCTCGCCGCCAACGGAAAGACGACATCCGCCGCACATTCCTGTGCCGTCGATCATAATGGGGTTCATGGAAACAACGGTCTTGATACCGTATTCCTTAGTGGTGGCAGCAACGAACTTCATCATTATCAGGGGGCCGATAGCGATCACCTCGTCATACTGCTCGCCGCTGTCGATAAGCTCCTTGAGGGCATTGGTAACAAGACCCTTTGTGCCGTAGGAACCGTCATCTGTCATCATGCAGAGCTTGTCGGAGCAAGCCTTGAACTCATCTTCAAGGATAACAAGATCCTTGTTTCTGAAGCCGACGATGGAATGCACCTCGCAGCCTACCTGATGGAGCTTCTTTGCAACGGGGTATGCGATAGCACAGCCAACACCGCCGCCTACAACAGCTACCTTCTTGAGACCTTCTGTATGAGTTGCTCTGCCGAGAGGGCCTGCAAAGTCATGAAGACATTCGCCCTCGTTCATATGATTAAGCTTTTCGGTAGTTGCACCAACTATCTGGAAGATAATGGTAACAGTACCCTTTTCTCTGTCAAAATCAGCTACTGTAAGGGGGATTCTCTCGCCGTTCTCATCTGTTCTGAGAATGATGAACTGACCGGGCTCCGCCTTTTTTGCAACTGCGGGAGCTTCGATATCCATAAGTGTTACAGTGGGGTTTAATGCTTTTTTTCTAACGATTTTATACATTTCACACTGTCCTTTCGTTTAAAAAAGCAGTACGGAAGGCGGCAAATATCCCTGAAAATTTATCAAAATGCCGTATGATTCCGCATTTTCTGCATATATATTTATCTTAACATACACAGCCCGTTTTTAGAAATATAAAAAAAGAATAAGGGTATATAACATTATACATACCCTTATTCTGAATTGTCAAATATGCAGGCTTATTCGTCCTTTCCGCCGCCGAACTGCTTTTTGTAGCTCAATGGACTCATGCCCACATATTTCTTGAATTTGTTGTGGAAATAGTTGATGTTTGAGTAGCCCACCATTTCAGCCACCTCATACACCCTGTATTCGTCCATGGCAAGCAGGCGCTTTGCTTCTGAAATACGTATCTCATCGAGATAGTTGTTGAAGTTATCGCCTGTATATTGGTGGAACACCTTGCCAAGATATGCGCTGTTGTAGCCGAAGATCCCTGCCAGCATTTCAAGGCGAAGCTCACGGTTGTAGTTTGCTCTGATATACTGAACCACACGCTCCATGGTGCTCTTTGTGGTCTTGCCGAAGCAGGCATCAGAGATATCGGTGAGCTTTGTTCTGATAGCTTCCACCATCTGGCTCAGGCTGTGCATATCGCTTATCTCGTTTACAAAATCATCGCTTATCATGTTCTCGGGCTTTTTGTCCGCAGCGCTTCTGCTCATCTGGGAGCGCACGTCCATAAGCATGGTGATACAGCTTATCTTAGCCTTTTCGGGAGTATTGTCCGCAGTGAGCATGGACTCCATAAATCTGTCAAGAACGCCGTTGAGCTTTTCGGTATCGTTTATCTCCATGTATGCGTATATCCTGTCGGCAAAGTCGATATCCTCGGCGGTGCGGCTCTTTTTGAACACCTCGGTGCTTGCCACGCCGCAGTGATGGAAGATAAATCTCTTGCGGTAGAAATCAGCCGCCTCGGAATATGAAACGCATATCTCTGCCGGAGAGCTTACATTGCAGCCGCAGGAAATAAACGCTTCGGGAGAAAGCTCCTTGCGCAGCTTTTCAAGGGACATCATAACATCGGTATATTTCCAGCCCTTGAAAAGTATTCCCAGCGCACCGCTTATATCCACCGAAACTATATCCACGTTGTTGAGAGCGTCATAGAAGCGGCGGACTGTGTTATAGTCGGCAGACTGCTCGGGATGACTGCCGTCGGAGCAGACGATAGCGGCGCAGTAGCTTGGAAAATCATATTCATCTACGGCAGCTGCCACATGGATGGGGTCACCCGCAAAAAGCCCCTTGACAAGCTGCTCATTAAGGTATTCCCTGCCTATCTCCTGCTTGTATCTGTGCTCACGCTCACTCTTTATCTTCTTTCCTGCCGTCTTTATGGCTTCGATAAGCTCGTCCTCGTCAACGGGTTTGAGGATAAAATTCTCTACACCCAGCGCAATGGCGGTCTTGGCATAGGAAAAATCCGAATAGCCGGAAAGTATCAGCACCTTGCCCTTGAAGCCCAGCGCCTTTGCGGCTTCCGTCATCTCAATGCCTGTCTTTCCGGGCATTTTTATATCTGCGATAACTATATCGGGCTGGTGCATCATTATCTTGTTAAGTCCGTCATCGCCGTCGTCCGCTTCGCCTATCACCTCGCAGTCTATCTCGTCCCACGGGATCATCATTTTTATGCCCTGACGAACATTAGGCTCGTCATCAACAAGCAAAACCTTGAACATATTATAACCGCCTTTCCTGAGGATACGTTACTTTTCCTTGTCCGTATCCTGAACAGTGATCTTTTTCTGAACAGGATTTCTCGGGAGAGTTATCCTTATGGTGGTTCCCGCCTCGGGAGCCGTTTTTATGGACAAGCCGTACTGCTCGCCGTGATACATTTTTATTCTCTTGTTTACATTTGTAAGACCGATGCTCTTGCCCGAAGAGGTATCGTTGCGCCTGAGCTTTTCTTCAAGCTCCGCAAGCCTTTCGGGGGTTATTCCGCTGCCGTTGTCCGAAACGTCGATAACAACGCAGTCGTTGTGATAATACACCTTTATGTCGATATGTCCGTTGGACTTGCAGCCCTCGATGCCGTGGACGAATGCGTTCTCCACAACAGGCTGAATCAGCAGGGGCAGTATCATATAATCCTTGGAGACCTCGGAATAAATGCTGTAGGAAACTCTGTCGCCGAATCGTGCGGTCTGAAGCTCCAGATAACTGTTTGTGAACTCCAGCTCGGAGCGGAGCGTTACCTCGCCGTCCTTGAATTCAAGGCAGCGGCGCATGAACTTGCCCAGCTTCTTTACCAGGTCGGCGGTTTCCTTGTCGTTGTTGCAGTACGCCTTCATTCTGATGGTTTCAAGGGTATTATACAGGAAGTGAGGATTTATCTGGCTGGCAAGGGCTTTGAACTCAGCCTCCATCTGGTCGAACTTGAATGCCTCGTTCTGGAGCTTTGCCTGATAGATATCGTCCATCATCTTCTGCATACTGGCGATCATCTGGTTAAGGTCGCTGTAAAGGTCGGCTATCTCGTCGCCGCCCTTGTCGTTGAAGGTGACGTTGATATCGCCCTCTGCAACTGCGTGCATCTTCTCGCTGAGGAGCTTTATCCGACGTGAGAACACACTGGTGAAAAGTATGATTATCAGCAGGGAAAGTATGAGCATAAGTCCGCAGTAGCCGCCGTAAACCACAGAAAGCCTGCTGAGAGAGTAGTTTATGTAGGAGTTTGGAATGAGCATGACCAGCTGAAAATCCGCATTGTGGTTTATGGTGAAGTTATTCAGCACCGTGTAGCCGTCATATCCCCAGAAGCCATAGTCATAGGTCTTGGAGATGTCGTTAACGTTAAGGTCATTGTCTCCCGACACGCTGTCGCCCTTGACAATCTCGGCAAAATCGCTGAAAAATGCCTTTCCGCCCACGCACATTACCGTTCTTATATGCTCGTCGGGCATAACACGCATAAGCCATTCATCGGATATGACCGCCACAGCCACAGCGGTAACAGTCTCGTTGGAGGTATCGGTTATCGCCTGAGCACAGCCAAGATAATACTTGCCGTCCGTAGGGCTTTTGATAATGTCCCACACGGCTGTGCTTGGGTCCTGTGCAGCAGAATTGTACCATTTCTGGGTAAGCACGCTTTCGTCCGCATAGATATAGTTGGAGTTATACACGAACTCGTTCCTGTTGATGAAAACGTATATGTTGCTCACCTGCGGGGAAGCCTGAACATACTGCACATGGATATTCTTGGCATAGAAATCATAATACTCGGACTTTTCCGAGGAGCGCTTTTCAAGGAAGCTTTTCAGCTCGCCGCTGCCTGCAAACATACGCATTATGCTGTCAGTGGACTCCACCATATCCATGGTGCGGTAACGAATGCTGTTGGAGCTGCTGACAGTGCTGCTCAGTGTCTGATCCTTGATTATGGTACGCATATTCACCAGCAGCATTACGCTGGCTGCAAAAAGGGGAAGTATAACGATGAAAAACATCATTACCATCTGATTTCTTATGGGAAAGCTTTTAGTACCGTCTTTGATGATATTTTCCTCCTTTTGCCGCATATGTGATTTTATTTTAGCATATTTTGCTGTCTTTTTCAAGTGCAAATAAATAAAAAAGGCGTGATAAATTTACCACGCCTTACGCAGATATTAGAACCTGTCTTCATAAGAAATGTGTGCGGATTTTCGAGCATAATTTTGTTGCAGAGTAGGCAAAAATCCGCAGGCGGGCTTTCGCCCGGCAAGGATTTTTAACGCAGTCTGCGGCAAAATTTGCCGAAAAGACGTGCGCATATGCTTGTGAAGACGGGTTCTTAAAGATTTGAGATATGCTCGAACACCTTGTCGGTGCTCCAGAAGAACATATCGTGCTTGAAACGCTCCTGCTTCAGTCCTGTTCTTTCAAAGAGGTCCATAACTCCCGGCTGAACGCAGGAGAAATATACCATTCTTCCCTGGGAGATAAGTCTCTCGCAGTATTCGTGGAGGGCTTCTATTCCCGAGATATCCGCAACGGTAACGCCTCTCATTGAGAAGATTATGTTGTAGCTGTCACCGAGAGAGGATACCTTGTCCTCCAGCTTTGCGCAGGTTCCGAAATAAAGGGGTCCCGTGATATAAACAACGCTGGTGTATTTGAGCTTTTCGGGGTCAACGTTATCCTCGTCAAGCTTATCAGGATCGACCTCGGCAACCGTTACCTGCATATCGGATACCTTTACAACAAAGAGGATAAGCGAGAACACAACGCCGATAAGGATAGCCTTTGTAAGGTCAAACACAACGGTAGCTGTCATTGTGATAATGAACTGTGCAATGGCTGTTTTGAGCTTTTTGCTGAAAATGGACTTTATGGTCTTCCACTCGTTCATTCTCCATGCAGTTACGATAAGCACGCCTGCAAGAGCTGAAAGAGGTATCATGGACATTACGCCGCCGAGAACGAACATGGAAAGCAGCAGTACAACAGCGTGGATAACGGAAGTAAGACGTGTCTCACCGCCGCTCTTTATGGCAACACTGGTTCTGGCGATAGCTGCCGTTGCGGGAACTCCGCCGAAGAAGGGCAGCAGGATATTTCCTATTCCCTGTGCGGTAAGCTCGATATCCGCATTGAGCTTTTCATTCTTCATTCGTCCTGCGGAAGCTCCGCAGAGCAGGGACTCAATAAGTCCCAGAGCCGCAATGGAAACAGCGGGAACAACAAAGTTGCCAAGCTCGCTGAAATTTATCTTGGTAATGTCAAGTCTGTCAGCAAGGAAAATTGTTTTTGGTATCTCGCCGACAACGCTTACATCAAAGTTGAAGATAAAGTTTGCTGCGGTGGCAAGAATAATTGCTGCCAGTGAACCCGGACAATACTGGCTCAGCTTCTGAGGATATACAAACATGAAAACTATAACGCAAACGCCGATAATGAACGCTGTAAGATTGAAGCTCTGAGGCGTTGTGAAATAGCTTGCTATCTTTTCCAGGTTGTTAAGTCCCACGGACTTCATGCCGGTAAGGTTATCTATCTGACCGAGGGCGATGATAATGGCGATACCGCTGGTAAAGCCTGTGATAACAGGCGAGGGCAGGTATGAAACCAGTCCGCCCAGCTTGAATATGCCGCACAGCAGCAGTATGATGCCTGCCAATAAGCTTGCGATGAAAACACCCTGCATTCCGTACTGAGCCACCAGTGAAACAAGTATGGCTGTCATAGCTCCTGTGGGGCCGCTTATCTGATAGGAAGCGCCCGAAAGTGCGCCGATGATAAGTCCCGATATTATTGCGGTAACAAGTCCCGAAGCTGCGGTAGCTCCCGAGCTTACGCCGAATGCAAGTGCCAGCGGCAGAGCCACGGCTGCGACTGTTACGCCTGCAAGAACGTCTTTTCCGAATTTCTTGCCGTTGTACCCCTTAAATTCCCTTTTCAGCATTTCTGCAAATTGCCTGAACATTTTTCTTTTTCCTCCATGATCTCCCAAACATAAAAAAGTGCCAGTGGCAGCACCTCTGAAAGATGCTGCCGTGAATGGCACGTCACTAAAATATTATATTACCCTGTGAAAAAATTGTCAATGTATATGCTGTACAAAACCTTTGACTATCGGTAAATGCTTTATGGCAATATCACTCAATAGCCTTGAGTGAAGATGTCATATCTATCTTTTTGAGTCTGAAATACAGCAGGAAGTTTACAAGCACTGTGAAGATGACCATTACCGCCGCTGCCAGCACGAAGCAGAACCAAGGTATATCGGGCGAGAACATTACTTCATCTACCTCGGACTTGCCTACAACAAAGCTTTCAAGGAAAATTCCGCCTACCAGTCCAAAGGCAATGCCGATTATGGAGGAAATGGTGTTCTCACGGTAAATGTACGCTCCCACCTCGCCGTCAAAAAAGCCCAGCACCTTTATGGTGGCAAGCTCCCCTATTCGCTCGTTGATGTTAATGTTTGCCAGGTTGAAGAGTATTACAAGAGCAAGCGCTCCCGCAAAAATTATGATGACAAGAACTATAAGGTCAAGGCTTGATACCAGTGTTCTGAACGTTCCCGTTCCGTCATACATAAAGGACGATGAGATTATTCCGTCGCAGGAAATAAGCTCGGAGGTTATTCTGTCTCTTTCGGATTTTTCGGGAGTTTCCCCTGTGTTTATCAGGATAAGGTTGTCGTCGGTCTCGCCGAAGAGAGAGGTGTAAGTGTCCCTTGTCATATAGACATAGTGGAAGGTGTAGTTTTCCGCAATGCCCGATACCTCTGCGGGTCCTGATGCACCGTCAATAGTTACAAAGTCGCCTTCCTTTACACCAAGCACCCTTGCCATTTTCTCGGTGATTATCACCTTGCCGTCCTCAATGTAAAGATGCTCTCCGCTCTTTCTGTTCTGGAGCTGAACGTAATCGTCCATGTCAGCAACATCATCAAGGGCAAGGATATAGCCCTCCATATTGCCGCTTTCGGAACAAACGTCGTGTGTCTCCTGAACGGCGCTCATATGTGAAATGATAGCACTTTCGCCGTTTATAACGTCCTCGATGTGCGCAAGGTCATCCTCGGGAACATCGCTGCCGATAACTGCGATAGCATCGTAAAGGAAGATATCGTCATACTGCTTTTCCGCAATGCAGGCAATGGCTTCCTTTAATCCGAATGCTGTAAGCATAAGGGCTGTACAGCCGCCTATGCTTATAACGGTCATGAAAAATCTGCTCTTGTATCTGAAAAGATTTCTGAAAGTTACCTTGCTGCTGAATGAGAAGTGCTTCCAGATGGGTGTTATCTTTTCAAGCAGTATCCTTTTGCCATTCTTCGGGGGCTTTGGACGGATAAGCTTTGCAGGATATTCCAGAAGCTCGTTTGCACAGGTATATACCGCAGAAAGTGATGTACACAGCAGTGATACGCCCATGCAGCCCAGTGCATATGAGGGCATGAACGGCGCTTCAAATATGGGATAATTATACATCGTCTGATAGCAGATGAAGATTATCCTCGGCAACAGCGCCAGACCTATGGCTGTTCCCGCAAGGCTGCCCACAACGCTTGCTATAGCCGCATACAATACATATTGCAGGATTATGGAGCCTGTGCCGTAGCCCAGTGCCCTGAGAGTTCCAACCTCTGTGCGCTGCTCCTCGACCATTCTTGACATGGTGGTGCAGCAAACCAGAGCTGCAACCAGTATAAAGAACACGGGGAAAACTGCGGCAATGGAGTCTATCCTTTCCGCATCTCTGCCGTAGCTCATGCAGCCGGGATTGAACTCGTCCCTGTTCCACACGTACCACTCGCCGTCGGCAAGCTTATCCTCAAGCTCGCTTTCAGCATCGGCTATCTCTGCATTAGCGCTGTCTATATCAGCCTGAGCCTCGTCCAGCTTTTTCTTGCCGCTGTCCAGTTCATGCTTTGCTTTAGCAAGGTCGCTGTCATAAGCGGAAAGCTCTTCAAGGCCCTTGTCTATTTCCTCTTCGCTCTTGTCAAGCTGCCATTTCTGGGCGGATATCTGCTCCAGTGCACCTGCGGAAGCTGCTCTCACCTGCTCGTTTACGCCTGTTATGGCTGCCTGAGCGGCGGTCTTTGACTGGAGATCCTTATCGGGATTTGTGATTATGAAAACCGCCAGAAGGTCGGATATGGAAGCCTCAATGTCATTATCGTCATACACCTGCTGGATACTTCTTGACTCGTTGAGAAGCTCCTCGGGAAGCACTTTGACGTATGCCTTTTCGTATATTTTCAGGATATCGTCTATCTGAGTGCAGGTGGCGGCAAGGGCGTTCATCTTTTCCTCGTTCTCTGCCAGCTCTTTTCTGCCGTCCTCGATATCCTTTTTGGCATCGGTAAGCTCTTTTTTCTGCTCGTTTATCTGACTGTAGGACTTGTTGTACTCGTTCAGACCCTTGTCATAGTCCTTTTTGGCGTCGTCATATTTTTTCTGACCGTCCGCCAGCTTTTCCTTTGCATCGGCTATCTGCTCATCTGCATCGGCACGTATCTCGTCCGAACGCTCGCTGAGAAGCTGAGCTGACATTCCCTCGGCGTATTCCTCGGCAGCGGCTACGATATCGTTGTATTCATCTGAAAAAGGCTTGACGCTTTCGTCCATAGCCCCTGTTACCGAAAGGTAAAGGTCGGTATAAGCGTCATAGGCAAAGTTTTCCTCGGGCACGTAGATAAATGCACTTACGGAGCCTGTTCCGATAGTTGTGGAGCCTCGCTCATATGAAACATACACGGGAGATTTTACAAGGCCCACCACGGTATATTCCGACTGATTTAAATAGTCAGCCACATCATTGTCGCCGTCAGCGGAAAGCTTTACGGTATCTCCTATTTTAAAGGATATCTTGTGCATGGAATCATAATCGGCAACGCACTCCCCTGCCTTTTCGGGAAGTCTGCCCTCCATAAGATAAAGCTTGTTGAGCGGCTGATCTGCCGAATAGGAAAGCACTGTTACAGCCGACTGACCGCCGTTGTTTTCCACAAATAGGTCTGCCGAATAGCCTGCATATCCGCTGTCAAAATGCTCGCCGTCGGAAAGCTTTTCTATTTCATCGCCGTTAAAGCCCAGCGTGGATTTAATCTGAACGTCCGCAAGGGCATATTCCCTGTAATACTTCCAGCCGGAATTTTTAAGGTCAGTTGATACTGCGCTTAAACCTGCATAAAACGCACAGCCTATCGCAATGATAGTAAGGATCGCCACAAATCTTCCGGGAGATTTCTTTACACCTCTGACCGTATTCAGTAAAAGCATATTTTTCTTCATAGCGTTATTACCTTACCATTCAATATTTTCAACAGGTGTGGGATTGGGATTGAGGGATATTTTTGCCACCTTGCTGTTCTTTATCTTGATAACACGGTCAGCCATGGGGGTTATCGCCTGATTGTGGGTGATGACTACCACTGTCATACCCTTTTCACGGCAGGTATCCTGCAAAAGCTTCAGTATTGTCTTGCCCGTGTTATAGTCGAGAGCGCCTGTAGGCTCATCGCAGAGCAGGAGCTTGGGTGATTTTGCCAGCGCTCTTGCAATGGAAACTCTCTGCTGTTCGCCGCCGGAAAGCTGTGCGGGAAAGTTGTTCATTCTGTCCTCCAGACCCACCTGCTTCAGCACCTGAGCCGCATCAATGCTCTTATCCTTGCAGGTCTGAGCCGCAAGCTCCACATTCTCATATGCGGTAAGGTTCTGCACCAGATTGTAGAACTGGAAAACAAATCCAATGTCATATCGACGGTAAGCGGTAAGCTCTCTGGGTTTGAGCTTTGCGATATCCTTGCCGTCAATGATAATCTCGCCCTCATCGCAGGTGTCCATTCCTCCCATAAGGTTCAGTACAGTGGTCTTTCCCGCACCGCTGGCACCTGTGATAACAACGAACTCGCCCTTTTCGATATCAAAGCTTACGCCGTCCGATGCGGTGATAGTTACCTCGCCCATCTGATAGCGCTTATATACATTTTTTAACGATACAAAACTCATATACAACCGTCCCATCATAAGTTATTTGAATATAACAAACCACATTATATTATACCATAGCAGCCCTTTAATTGGAATTGACATTTTTTACAAATTAAACAGAAAAGAGGTATATTTCTTAGCGAAATATACCCCTCATTATGTAGCAATATCACATCATTATAAAATACTGCATCGGATTTTTAGGATTTATCTTTACGGGAACATAGCCGCCCGCAAACTGCTCCTTGGGATTGGTCTCCAGATTTTTCTTGGAAAATCTATACTTTCTTCCGTTGATAACAGCCTCGCAGAACAGGTTGTAATGAACTATCTCAGTGGTCTGACCAACAAAGAACTCGTTGATGCCTGTTATCTCTGCCTCAATGACCTCGCCGTTCTCGATCATTCTTTCATTGACAAGCGCATATGCGCCGATGACCGCAAAAACTGCGCCTATTGCTATGAACGCAATGGGTATCATCTTGAAGAACATAAAGCCTATCTCAGCCGCATCAAGATACGGATTGAGCACATGGAGCACTACCGAACCGAACACGATGAACACCAACGCCGCACCAAATGCTGCCAGCGCAGAGTATAAATATTCATGCCTCTTCATAAAAATCCCTCCCGAAAGGATCAGACATTAAAGCGGAAAAGAACGATATCTCCGTCCTGCATAACATATTCCTTGCCCTCGGAACGCACAAGTCCCTTTTCCTTTGCGGCAGCCATGGAGCCGCACGCCATAAGGTCGTCAAAGGAAACGACTTCCGCTCTGATAAAGCCCTTTTCAAAATCGGTGTGTATCTTTCCTGCTGCCTGGGGAGCCTTGGTTCCCTTCTTGATAGTCCATGCACGAACCTCAGGCTGACCTGCGGTAAGGTAGGAGATAAGGCCAAGCAGAGAATAGCCCTCCTTGATAATTCTGTCAAGACCTGATACCTCAAGACCCAGCTCGGAAAGGAACATCTCCTTGTCCTCGCCGCTCATGTCGGATATCTCGGCTTCAAGCTCGGCGCAGATGGGCAGCACTGCGGCGTGTTCACGCTCAGCTATCTCGCACACTGTCTTATAATGCTTGGAATTTTCGATGTTGTTCTTGAAATCATCTTCGCTGAGATTTGCAGCGTAGATGACAGGCTTTGCGGAAAGCAGCGGAGTTGTCTTGATTATCTCCTCCTGCTCCTCGGTGAAGCCGAAGGAACGGGCAGAGTGACCCTCTTCAAGATGAGCTTTCAGAGCTTCAAGAAACTCCAGCTCAGCCTGATACTTCTTATCGCCCTTGATGAGCTTCTTTGTGCGGTCGATACGGCGCTCCAGCAGCTCGATATCGGAGAAGATAAGCTCCAAGTCGATAGTTTCGATATCTCTCTCAGGATTTATCTCGCCGTCAACATGAACGATGTTATCGTCCTCAAAGCAGCGTACAACGTGAACGATGGCATCGACCTCACGGATATTTGCAAGGAACTTGTTACCGAGGCCCTCGCCCTTGGAAGCGCCTCTTACCAGACCTGCGATATCAACAAATTCAAGTGTGGCAGGGGTAAACTTATCGGGGTTGTACATTTCCCTGAGCTTGTCAAGACGGCTGTCGGGAACGGAAACTATGCCCACGTTGGGCTCGATGGTGCAGAAAGGATAGTTTGCAGATTCTGCGCCTGCATTTGTAAGAGCGTTGAAGAGCGTACTTTTTCCTACGTTAGGAAGACCGACCATACCTAATTTCATATCTTTGATTTTCCTTTGCTGATTTATTTATTGGGACGCAGATCATTCATCGTCGCTGAAATTCAGATTTTTAACATACTCGTCAGCGTCGAAATCGTCGCTTGAAGAGCAGCAGGCAGCAAACTTCTTGCTGAGTGCCAGACGGGCAGCTATAACGCCTGAAATAAGACCTATAATGAACGCACCGAGAGCTGCGGCAACAGCCATGCCCTTTGTTATCTTGATTTTCTCATTTGAATATCTGCATACGGAACCGATGATCTCTTCTAACATAAAATAGCCTCCTTAGAAAAAACGTATTTTACTTATTATATACTATTTTTCCAAAAAATGCAATAGCAATGTGAAGTTCCTCGGAATAATTTACAAATTTAAAGAGATACCGCACCTTGGCACGGTATCTCTTGATTTTTGTTAGCGGGGCTTAAAGCCTTATACCATATGGATCTTGCTTGCGGCATCGGAATTCTTTCCGTCAATGCCGTACTTCTTGTTGCGTCTCTTCTCAAAGAACTTGGGAGCGACCTTGGGGAACATTGCGTAGGTGAGAACGTCCTCGTCCTGCTCGATCCACTCTGCGCATTCCTTGCGGAGAGTATCAAGCTCAGGCTCAAGCAGATCTGCGGGACGGCAATCGATAGCCTCCTCGCCCTTGAGTATGGACTTTCTGAACTCGGGGTCGATAGGTGTGGGAGTTCTTCCGTATTTGCCTGCGATAACGTCCTTGAATTCCTTGGTAACGGTCTTGTATCTCTCGCCGCTGATAACGTTGAACACAGCCTGTGTGCCCACGATCTGGGAGGAAGGAGTAACAAGAGGGATATTACCTGCATCTGCACGAACTCTGGGAACTTCTCTGAGCACTTCCTCGAACTTATCCTCCTTGCCCGACTGCTTGAGCTGGGACAGAAGGTTGGAGAGCATTCCTCCGGGAACCTGATAGATAAGTGCGTTTGCATCTGCAACAAGGATCTTGGGGTCAAGGAGACCTTCGTCGATATACTTCTTGCGCAGACCCATGAAGTAGCTTCTGATCTCGGTAAGCTTTACAAGGTCAAGGCCTGTATCGTACTCTGTGCCCTGGAGCGCTGCTACCATAGACTCGGTAGGAGTATGGGAAGTACCGTGAGCCAGAGGAGACATTGCTGTGTCGATATACTCGCAGCCGTTTTCAATAGCCTTGAGCTGGCACATTGAAGCAAGACCCGATGTATAGTGTGTGTGGAGCTGAATGGGGATACCGATGTTCTCCTTGAGAGCCTTTGTAAGGGAAGCAGCTCTGAAAGGAGTAAGAAGCGCAGCCATATCCTTGATACAGATGGAATCAGCGCCCTCTGCTTCGCACTGCTTTGCGTAGTTTACATAGTAATCATCGGTGAAAACATCGCCCAGTGTAAAGGACATTGCTACCTGAGCGTGTGCGCCCTCCTTCTTGGCAGCGTGAATAGCTGTCTGGAGGTTTCTGATATCGTTCAGCGCATCAAAGATACGGATAATATCCATACCGTTTGCAACAGTCTTCTGAACGAAATATTCAAGAACATCGTCAGCATAGTGACGGTAGCCCAGCATATTCTGACCTCTGAAAAGCATCTGGAGCTTGGTGTTGGGCATATTCTTACGGATTATTCTCAGTCTCTCCCAGGGATCCTCGTCGAGGAAACGGATACAAGCATCAAATGTTGCGCCGCCCCAGACCTCTGCGGAATAGTAGCCGATCTTATCCATCTCCTGCATAATGGGGAGCATCTCGTCAATGCTCATTCTTGTTGCGATGAGCGACTGATGAGCGTCTCGGAGAACGGTTTCGGTGATTTTTACTTTAGGCATTGTGGATCGCTCCTTTCAGCTTATGCGATGGTAGCGAGAACGTCATCGGAATTAACGGTATCGCCCTTCTTGGCAGCGATAGATGTGATCTTGCCTGCTACGGGAGCTACGATATCATTTTCCATCTTGAGTGCCTCAAGAACTACAACGACCTGGCCTGCGGAAACAGTGTCGCCTACGTTTACCTTGACATCAAGGATATTTCCGGACATGGGAGCCTTAACGGGTGTGCCGTTGCCTGCTGCAGGAGCAGCTGCGGGTGCGGGTGCTGCGGCAGGTGCAGGAGCGGGTGCTGCTGCGGGAGCTGCCTGAACGGGAGCTGCGCCGCCTACTTCCTCAACTGCTACGTCATAGGACTTACCGTTTACTGTAATATTAAATCTCTTCATAATGTATATCGACCTTTCAGGTTAATTTTATCAAAGGGGAAGAATGTTGTGCTTCTTGGGAAGGCGCTTGTTAAGGCGCTTACCTGCTGTAACATCAAGAACGGAAGCAACTGCTGCTCTTACGTTTTCGGCTGTTACCACTTCGTCAGCCGCACCCTTGGCTGCTGCCGCAAATGCAGAGCCTTCATTCTCGGCATATTCCTTGGCTATCTGAGCTCTTGCGGCTGCAAGGTCATCTGCGCCCTTGAGCTTGTCATGATAAAGGAACTCAGCTGCGCTGACAGGATCCATGGGAGCGATAACTGCCTCGGGAAGCGCATAAACTGCATCGGCAGCAACATTCCTGCCTGCAAATGCGATATAAGCCATTCCGCATGCCTTGCCGCTTACCAGTGCTATCTTTGCACATGAAGCCTCGGCATATGCGCCTGCAAGAGCAGCACCCGCACGTACCATATCTGCGCCATGAAGGTCAAAGCCCTCGGTATCGGCAACAGTGATGACGGGAATGCTGTAAGCGTCGCAGAGACGAACAAATCTTGCGATCTTTGAGCAGTCTGCAGAGGTGAGCTTGTCCTTGGTCTTGTTGGTGGCAGCGATACCTGCTGTAACTCCCGAAACTGTGCAGAGCGCAGTGTAGGAAGCTGTGCCGTACTCGCCGTAAACCTCAAGAATGCTGCCTGCATCTGCAATGCTCTCGGCTGCGTTCTCGGCGTTATCGAAAGCTGCGCTCACGGGAGCGTCAAACTCAAACTCGGGAAGGGGTGAAAGGTTATTCTGAGGCATAAGGGAAAGATATCTGCGGACAGTATCCATAGCCTCTGCATCGGACTTGGCATATGCGCTAACTGCGCCGCTCTTTGCTGCGCTCTCGGCGGAAGCATTGTTACCCGATGCGTCAAGATAAAGCTCAGCGCCCTCGGTGATAACGGAGAAATCAGCGGAGGAAGCTATCATTGCCATAGTTCCCGCACATACTCTGGAAATAACCGATACCATGGGAACTACGCCGGAAAGGCTGCCCATGCTGAGAAGAATATCACTGTAAGCGTTGAGAGCATCAGCTCCGTCCTCAACGAATGCACCGCATGAATCATATATTCCCACAACGGGAACGCCGTTCCTTGCGGCAAGCTCGAACATTTTGCATATCTTGGCACTGTGAGCAAGGCTTACTGCACCCTTCATAACAGTGCTGTCCTGAGAAAAGGCGTATGCGGGAGTTCCCCCGATATATCCGTATGCGGTTACCACGCCTGCGAGGTTCTCACCGGCTCTGAGATTTGAGCCTGTTTCCGTATAAACTCCATCGTCAAAAAGTGCTGCAAGTCGTTCTCTTGCGGGGCATTGACCTTTGACAGCCGCATATTCCGCAAGCGCCGCTCTCTGACTTTCAGTCATCATAATTTAGTTCCTCCATTTCGCAGCAAGGCATGAGCAAAGCTGTAAATAAAATTTATCCGAGTTTAATTATACACCCTTTTACTTAATTTTACAAGAGATTATATGCCATTTTTTTGCAGTGACAAAATGTTTTTACAATTTGTCAAAAAAAGAAGCGGACGCCCGAAGCAAATCGGACGTCCGCAAAGGGTGGATTTATCAGCCGCAGCAGGAGGGCTTGCAGACGAAGGACATACAGTCTGTGCACTCGGGAACGGTGGGGTTAGCCTCGTGAGTGCCAACCTTGATGGACTCGAGAGAGCAGTAATGCTCTGCGTTGAGATTATACTTGCAGCTTGTTACATCGCACTTGATAGCAGAATTCTTAGACATGACAAATACCTCTTTTTATCTATATTTTACCGCATTCCATACAAATGCCTGCCCAAAGCAAGCGTTTGTACGGATCGGGTACATAAGTATTATCTGCGGCTGTGCGAATGTCATTCATGGAAAAATTTCCGAATATCCATGCAGCTGCCTATTGACAAATCCGCATTCATGTGTTATAACCGTATTATATCAGACGATACAGTTATAGCTATGTAACATTTCGCACTTTGCATTTGTATATATAGCGTGAGGGCTTCAATGCCTCAAAAGAAAAGAAAGGATATTCAAAAAATGAAAAAACTTACCGTCAAAGCAGTATGCCTCCTTGCATCTGCGGCAATGCTCACTGCCTGCGCTCAGAACGGCAAAACTCAGCCCGATACGGAAGCCGTCAAGACCCTGAACTATATCAGCACCCAGAGTATTTCTGACAGCAAGGCTATGGGCGAGATACAGGATTTTTCCTACTCCCCCGCATCGGACAGGCTCTTTTTCAGATCATATCTTATGACAGACGATTCGGCTGAATATTATTTCAACAGCATGAAGTCCGACGGAAGCGACTTCCGCTCCCGACTGATCACAGATGACCGCCGCTCAGAGATATCATTCACCGCTGACGGCTCGGGATATTATGTCAGCACTGTATATAATGATGATGGGCAGACCTGCACACTTGTAAAAACAGACGCAGAGGGCAACGATGTATCATCACTGCCGCTTTCCCCCGAAGGCATCGACAACGATTTTTATATTGACGGAATATGCGCTGCCGAAGACTATCTTTTCGTCAACTGCTACAACAATATCTATGTTTTCGGATATGACGGCAGCTTTATCTGCAAAATGTCAGCAGAAAACATGAGCGCATGGAATATAGTCAAAGGCGCATCGGGAATGGTGTATGTATGGTCATATTCAAACGGCTTTGTACTGTATAAGGCAGACATGACCAATAAGGAGCTTGTAAAGGCAGCGCTTCCATTTGACGAGGTGTATTCGTCCGATACATATCCTGTTTCGGGCTATGGTGACAGCGAGCTTTTTATCACCGACGGAACTACATTTTATTCCTACGACCCTGAAGTGGGCACAAAGACTGAGCTGTTCAACTGGATCGACAGCGGCGTCAGCATAATGGAGGTAACAAAGATATTCCCCACAGAAGACGGATTCATATGCGGCGGAAGCGCATATCCCTCAGGCAGACCCTGCGCCTACAAAATTTCGGCAACGGACGAAAAGCCCGCACAACGAAAAGAGCTTATACTTGCAGGCGATGAATACAGCCTTGACCCTTATATAAAAAATCAGGCGGTAAACTTTAACCGCAGGGACAGCGAATACCGTATAACCCTTAAATGCTACAACGACATACAGTCGCTGAATATGGATATGCTTTCGGGCAAAACTCCCGATATACTTATGATAGGCAACGAGACCCCTGCGGATACATATGTTACAAAGGGAATTTTTGCCGATATGTATGAATTTATCGACAGTGACAGCGAGCTGAGCCGTGAGGATTTCCTGCCGAACCTGCTTAAAGCCTCCGAGACCGACGGCAAGCTTTATACATTCAGCGACCGCTTCAAGGTATTCACCGTTCTGGGAAAAACTTCCATATTCGGCGATAAAATGGGCATCACCACCGAGCAGCTCAGAAATATTGCCGCACAGAAACCCTCGGGCACGGAGATCTTCCCCGGCTCCTGCAAAAATGATATCCTTGACTACGCCCTTTATATGTCAGGCAGTAGGCTTATTGATATTAAAAAAGGCACATGCGATTTTACCTCCGACTATTTTATCGGGCTGCTGGAATATGCAAATGAATATATGTCCTCACTGGATACCGACGCTTATTTTGATGACAGCTTCTGGGACAGATATGCCACCATGTATGCCGACGAAAGCTCTCTGCTGCTCATATCCTACCTCAACGATTATGCGGATATATACACCTTTGAGCATGAGAATTTCGGCGAGCCTGCCACCGCTGTGGGATTTCCCGTTGAAAGCGGTATAGGCTCTGCATTCGAGATAGAAACAGGCTTTGCAATAAGCTCCTCAGTCAATAAGGAGGGTGCATGGAGATTTGTACGCACCCTGCTGCTCCCCGATTATCAGGACTACGTTGACTGCTTCCCTGTGAGAAACGATTCACTTCAGAAAAAAGCTGAAAAAGCTATGACCCACGACAGTTCCCGTGTCACAAACCCCACAACCGTAATGGGACATATGATGCTTTCAAGCGGAACTATGGGCATCGGTGAGCCTGCTCAGGCGGATATCGACAAGGTAAACGCCGTTATAAGCTCCGTGCAGAATATCCACAAATACAACACCACCGTAAGCGACATCATCAGTGAGGAAGCGTCACGGTATTTTAACGGAAACATCAGCTCAAAGGAAGCTGCCGAAGCTATCCAGAACAGAGTTCAGCTTTATCTTTCCGAAAGCTACTGATATTATGCAAAAGTCCGCTGTCACAATAATGTGGCAGCGGATTTTTACTCAAACAAGCTCATCTGGTCGTATTCATACCCCAGTTTTGAAGCAGATATGATATCCTGCATTTTATAAAGTATGCCGTATTTTTCACATTCCTCGGTGAATGCTTTCCACAGCACTTTTACATTTGGGCAGGTGCATTCATAGGAATTGCCGAAGCGGTGGATATATTTGTCCGACAGCCGTTCCCCCGGGAATATGCTGTCAAGACTGCTGAGAAAATGCTCACGCTGAGTGTTCCTGAGAGTAACTCCGAAAGCGGTGTATATGAAATGCACTCCCGCTTCATGCCCAAGGCGGACTATGGAGCGGATATTCTCCTCGCTGTCCTCGATAAACGGCAGAACGGGCATCATGGTTATTCCCGTGAAAAGTCCGCTTTCCGACATTTTTGCCAGCGCCTCAAAGCGCTCCGAGGACACGCTCACATTTGGCTCAAGCTTTTTGCAAAGCTCATCATCGGCGGTGGTGACTGTAAGCTTGCACATCATGGGAGAATGTTCCTTTACGGAAAGAAAAATATCAATATCACGGGTCATAAGCGCACTTTTTGAAAGCACTGCACAGCCAAAGCCGTAAGCGTCGATAAGCTCCAGCGCATGGCGGGTAAGCAGAGCCTTTTCTTCATATGGATTATAAGGGTCGCTCATGGCACCCGTGCCGATGACCCCCGTATGCACCTTTCTGCGCAGCTCGTCACGGAGGATCTCCAGCGAGTTTGCCTTGCACCTTACCGAATCAAAGTCGCCGATGCCGTAGCAGTCGCTGCGGCTGTCACAGTATATGCAGCCGTGGCAGCATCCCCTGTAAAGGTTCATATTATAGTCGGTGCCGAACCAGCCCGAGGTCTTGTTCCTGTGCAGTATGGAAACAGCCTTTACTTCCTCCATACGGCTTCCCCCTCTCATGTTGTCGGATATTGTCGTATTTATTTTATTATAACACATTTATCCGACTTTGTCATTGGTTTTTGAAAAAATATGTTCAAATCGCAGATACCTTCAATTATCATTATATCACAGGTAATATGACAGCGGTATGTCAGGTATTATAATACCAATCACCACTAAAACTATAGACAAAAGATCTTCACATAACCCATACACGCAAGATCATGCTCGATTTTTTGTATAGTTTTTAATTGATGCTTAGTATAAGCAAACTTTTTTAATAAAATCCTCTGAATTTCTTTGTTGACAAATCCTTTGCGATGATATAATCTATACTATTGATATATTTTTGAAAGGATAGAACATATGAAAGAACTTACTTCGGGCAATCCCGCCAAGGTGATATTCGCCTTTTCGGTACCCATTATTATCGGAAACCTTTTCCAGCAGCTTTACAGCATGATTGATACCATTATAGTGGGAAGGACTATCGGCGTTGACGCTATAGCGGCGCTTGGCTCCACAAGCTATATCTCCACCCTTATAATCGGCTTTATGTCGGGTCTTACCAACGGCTTTTCAATAATAACCGCAAGGCACTACGGCGCAGGCGATAACGTTAAGATGCGCCGCTCTGTAGCGGGAACTATAATCATCGGTCTGGCGGTATCGGCAGTGCTTACCGTGGCAAGCATATTCTTCATCAAGCCCTTTATGCACCTGCTGAACACTCCCGCAGATATTTTTGATGAAGCTTACAGCTACATCTCCGTTACACTGTTCTTTATGGTAACAGCCATGCTTTACAATATGTCCGCAGGTGTTCTGAGAGCCGTGGGCGACAGCATAACTCCTCTGGTGTTCCTTATAATATCCTCCGCCATGAACGTGGGACTTGATATCCTTTTCATTGCAAAATTCGGCATGGGCGTTTCGGGAGCGGCGTATGCGACTATCATATCGCAGGCAGTTTCATTTATCCTATGCTGCATTTATATAGTAATTCGCTTTCCCTATCTTATCCCAAAGCCTGAGGAATTCAAGATAACGTGGGAAGAGGTGTGGGAGCTTTTCTCCATGGGTCTGTCGCTTGCCCTTATGTTCTCGCTGGTCGAGATAGGCTCCCTTATTCTCCAGCGTGCCATCAACGATTTTGGCACAAAGACCATTGCGGCTCACACCGCCGCAAGAAAGATATCCAGCATTCTCATGCTCCCCTACACCGCATTCGGCTCCGCCTGCGCCACCTATTGCAGCCAGAACATCGGTGCGAACAGACCTGACCGTGCGGGCAAGGGCGTAAAAAGCTCTATCCTTATGGCGTGGGTATGGTCGGCTGCGGCGGTCATCATCGGATATGTTTTCTCGCCATACATCGTAAGCTGGATAGCAGGCACGGACGAGCAGTATATCGTTGATCTTGCTTCAAAATATATGCGTGTAAATACTCCATTCTACTTTGTGCTTGCGGTGCTCATCGTGCTGAGAAGTTCTCTGCAGGGACTGGGCAGAAAGGCTGTTCCCGTAGCCAGCAGCATTATTGAAATGGTTGGAAAGGCGGTAATCGCATTCGCCGCCGCACCTGCTCTGGGATACTTCGGAGTAATGATATCGGAGCCTATCGTATGGATATTCATGACCATACTTCTCATCATAGGATATGCTTCCGACAAGCAGCTGATGGAAGCCACATTCGGAAAGAAAAAAATTTCTTCGTAAAGTGTAACATTCTGCCCCGCTGATCTGTATTACTATCAGAGGGGCAAAATTATAGAAATATTATAGGAATTTATGACAGGGGGTGAACAGGCAGATGCTGACTGACGCCGAAAAACAGCAGCTATTTAAAAATGTATTTGAAAGCTGCAGCCGACTTGTTTATTCGGTTGCATTCAGCTACATGAAAAACCGTTCAGACTCCAACGATGTTATGCAGGAAGTTTTTCTCAAATACTATAAGAACATGGATAAGCTGAGCGACTGCGGGCATATAAAGCCGTGGCTCATAACCGTTACGTCGAACATCTGCAAGAACACACTGCGCTCATCATGGTTCACCCGCATCGTCTCGGAAGATGATCTGGACACCGTTCCCTATGAAGAGGATTTCGGCGAGGAATCCGACCTTTTCCGCTCGGTGATGCGGCTGCCCGAAAAGGAGAGAGTTCCACTGCACCTGTTCTATTACGAGAACTTCTCCACCTCGGAGATAGCCCGTATGCTGGGAGTAAAGGAATCGACTGTGCGTGTGCGAATGATGCGTGGGCGTGAAAAACTGAAAAAGCTATATAAGGAGGAATCGGTATGAACGGCAGAAACAAATATGCGGAACAATTTGACAGAAATGCCGGCGAGCCTGCCGATTTTGACAGTCTTTTCCGTTTTGAAAAGGGCGAGCTTATTGCCAAGAAAAGGATAAAAATGCGCAGCAGCAGGCGGCGTATAGCTGCCATGACAATAACTGCGGCTGCTGTAACGGCGGCGGCATTCTTCGGGCTGTCCTATCTGAATTCCAGCGGAACATCTGACATAAGCATAGCGGAGCTTGCGGAAATGTCCGAGACCACTGCGTCTCTTGACAAATTTCTTGAAAGCGGCAGCGAACATCTGCTGAGTGAGTTCATTAAGCCCACAGATATCTGTTTCCACGCAGCAGTCACTGCCGATGCTTCACAGCAGGATATTTCTCTTGATGAAGCGGATATTATCCTCAGGTGCAGGGTGATAACAAAGAACTATCTTCCCGAAAACGATACGGGACGGATAGAATATGAGCTGTCACCCATAGAATATTATTACGCCGATAATGTTTCCCCAAACAGCACTTTTACCGATATCATGTATGTGTCCTCCGATCCCGCAGCGGACGGCGAACTGGGCGAAATGCAGATAGGCGACGAATATATCATCATGCTGAACGTTTCCGATGAATACGGAAATGTTCAAATAAGCCTTTCCGAAAATACTGCGCCCATTCGCAGAACTGCCGAGGGCTGGCTCATTGATTCACGCTGCGCCGAGCTTTGCGAAAATGCTGTCCCCGTTGTGAACGACATCGAAAGCGAATCGGGCAGGAAAATTTTCCTTGAACCCTCCGACGATGCCATGAACGAAAAGGTGCAGTATGCACTGGATAAAAGCACTCGAAAATATTATCATCACACTGCTGAAATTGCCTCTGTAACATTAACGGACGGCGAAAGCAATGTCTCATACACATCGGATATCCGTGAGATATACCAATTCAGCGAAATATTCGGCGGCAGTGCTTCCGACATATTTGAAAAAATCCGCACCGAGGACGAGAACGGCGGAACAGTGCTTGTCCTTGACAACGAGGAATATTTTAAGCTTTATCCCCACATAACGGGCACTGTTTCCTTTGCGGGTCAGAATTACGAGGGCAGTGAAACCGTTATGATACTCACAGCAAGCGGCACTGCAAGGACTGTTATCTTCACAGGTCTTTCGAGCCGTGAGGTGAACGGCGGCGATCAGGCGGATACAGAGACGCTTATCGGTCAATGCGGCAGTGAACCTATATATATCCGCTGCTATGACGATATGGGACAACTTATGAAAATAAATATTGATGAGTAAAGCAAAAATCGGACAAGGCACACGCCCTGTCCGATTTTTTTATCATTTATCATTTCAGCTCAACAACGGTAACGCCGTCCTCGCCCTCGCCGAAAAGTCCGTTTCGGAAGCTTTTTACCGATGGGTGATGCTTCAGGTGGCGCTGTATGCCCTGTCTCAGAAGTCCCGTTCCCTTGCCGTGAATAATGGTTATTATGCCTGCATTTACCATTACGGCGTTGTCGATGAAAGCATCAACCTCGTGAATGCCCTCGTCAACGGCGCAGCCTCTTATGTCAAGCTCCAGCGAGCTTCTGCGCTCCATTTTCCCGCTGACCTTGGTTTTGGAAACTCCCGCTCTTGCGCCTGCGGGAGCCTTTTTGCTGCCCACAGTCACCTTGTCCTCCTCCGCAAGTCGCAGACGGCTTACGTTGGTCTTGGTCTTCATAATGCCCACCTGCACAAAAACATTTCCGTTGGCATCGGGGTCGCCGGCAAGTATTCCCTTTTTGCCTATATCAACGATAACAACGCTGTCTCCCCTCTTATAAGGACGTGGAGGCTTATACTCGTTTTCCTTCTTGCGGACGGGATTTGCCTCGTCATACATTTTATCGAGAGAGCTGCGGCTCATGGATTTTGCGGCGCTGGTGCGCTTATCAAATGCTTCCTTGTTGCGCTCCTTGCGGATATCCGCCAGCTCTTCAAGGAGCTTATCTGACTGATAGCGGCAGTTCTCAACTATGCGCATTGCCTGGGTATGTGCCTTTTCAAACTCCTCGTCCTTACGGGCTTCAAACTCCTGCTTCTCACGTTCAAGGGCTTCCGCCTGCTCCTTTGCCTGCTTTTTCAGCTGAGCAAGCTCGGTGTTCTGCCTGTCAAGGGCACGTCTGGAAGCTTCCAGCTGAGTGACAACCTCTTCAAAGCGGCGGTCATCATCTGAGACCAGTGCCTTTGCTTTGGCAATGATATCCGCAGGCACTCCCAGCTTTGATGAAATGGAAAATGCGTTTGATTTTCCGGGAGAGCCGATTATGAGCCTGTATGTGGGCCGGAGGGTCTTTACATCAAACTCGCAGGAACCGTTCTCTACATTTTCATGCTCGATAGCAAAAATTTTCAGCTCCTGGTAATGGGTGGTGACAAATATCCTGCTGCCCTTTTCCATAAGCGCTTCGATGATTGAAACCGCCAGAGCCGCACCCTCAACAGGGTCGGTTCCCGAACCAAGCTCATCTATAAGGATAAGGGAGCTTTCGTCGGCGGTCTTGATGATGTTCACCACGTTGCTCATGTGGGAGGAGAATGTGGAAAGGCTCTGCTCGATGCTCTGCATATCGCCGATATCAACAAGGATATGCCTGAAAACGGATATTTTTGTTCCGTCAGCGGCAGGCACCATAAGTCCGCACATGGTCATGGCTGTAAGAAGTCCCGCAGTTTTCAGCAGAACGGTCTTACCGCCTGTGTTGGGACCTGTTACTATAAGCGTGCTGTAATCCTTGCCCACGGTGATATCCACGGGAACGACCTTATCGGGGTCAATAAGGGGGTGACGTGCCTTTTTAAGCTCCAGCACGCCGTCATCGGATATCTCGGGGATACAGCCCTTCATCTTTGCGCCAAGGTTTGATTTTGCAAAGTAAAGGTTAAGCTCGGCGCAGGTCATGTAGTCATTTTTCATAGTCTCGGCGCAGGCTGCACAATCGGAGGAAAGCTCGGCGATGATCCGCTCGATCTCCTCCTGCTCCCTGCCCTGGAGAACACGGATATCGTTATTTGCCTCAACAACAGCCTCAGGCTCGATGAACAGTGTGGAGCCTGTTGCGGAGGAAGCATGGACGATACCCTTTACGTTGCCCTTGTACTCCGCCTTTACGGGGAGAACATATCTGCCGTCACGGACGGTTACGATGTTATCCATCAGCGACTTCTGCACATCGGCAGAGCGAACCATCTTGTCAAGGCTCTCTCTTATCCTGATACCCGCCTGAGCTATCTTGCGCCTGATGTTGGCAAGCTCGGCACTGGCGGTATCGGCGATCTCGTCCTCGCTGAGAATGGCGTTCTGTATCTTATCCTCCAGCCACTTGTTGGGGGAAAGCTCGGTGAAAAGCGGAGTAAGCGTATTTTCCGCATCTCCTGCGGAAGCGTAATAGTCGGTGAGACCCCTTATCTGCCTGAGCATCACGCCCACGTCAAGCAGTTCACGGAGAGTAAGACTTGACCCCGACTGCGCCCTTTGCAGCGAACCTCTTATATCCTTGAAGCGGTAAAAGGGCGGTGTGCCGTATTTTACCGAAAGGTCGAATGCGTCCTCGGTCTTTTTAAGCTCTGTTCTTACCTTGTCGATATCGGTAACAGGCTCCAGCTCGGATATCATGCGGAGGGTCTCGTCATTTCCTGCCTGCTCCGCCAGCATATCCATTATCTTATGTAATTCAAGTGTTTTATAGTGTTTATTCATTTTTATTATCCTCATATTGTGCAGACGCTGATATTGAATGATAAAAATCCAGCGTCCTGAAATGTCTCTCAAAATGCTCCTGTGCATACAGCTCGCTTATTTTGCCCAGCTTTTTAAGAGCGTCCTCGGAAAGCCTGAAGCTGAATATCCTGTCAAGCTCGGACAGGCACACAAACCTTATAGCCTCAAACATTCCCGGAGTTATCTCAATATTATATTTGTTGGGGTACAGCACCCTTGTCTGCATATGCTCATCGCAGAGAAATATCCCCTGCTTTATGAGAAAATACAGCGGTACATCGGAGCGGTAGCACTCATCACAGCCCAGCAGTCCGGGCATCATTCCCAGGTCTGCGGACACTCTCATCTCAAAAACGAATTTTATAAAATCGCAGTCCGCTTCCTTTTCGGATATCATATAAAGGCTGTTGAGGAAAAGCCTGTATATGTCGTTTGCGGTCTGCCCTGCGGTAACGGCGCAGGTTATTATCTCGGAAAAATAGGACGCAAGGGCAAGCTTCTGCATATCAAGACGAAGCCCGTAGAATATCTTCACAGGCTCGCTGCTGTTAAGGTAATACCTGCCCGACCGCTCCCTGAAACAGAACTTTGAACAGGCAAAAAGCTGCGTTGAGGCATTATTGCCCGAACCCAGCTTTTTTGCGCCCTTTACCGAAATTTCCACAAGGCCCATATCGGGGGAAAGCACGGTGATGAACCTGTCATTATCCCCCACGTCCCTTACTGATATCACCGCTCCTACAGTGGTTATGAGCATCTGACGGCTCCCCTCCCGCTGACCTTGATGTGGGCAGCTCTCTGCTGCCTATGCCTTTATAGTAAAGATAATCAGCGACTCTTCCGCTGTTTTCAAAAACGTTCCATCTGTCACGGGAAAAATCCTCAGTCATAGCAAACCCTCCAATAGAAGTTTACTATAATTATTTCCCGAACCTTACTTTATATCATTGGTATTATTTGATAATCCGAAGTTGCGGATAAGCCCCTCACGGTTTCTCCAGTCCTCCTTGACCTTGAGCCACAGCTGTAGATTTACACGTATTCTGAAAAATTCCTCCAGTTCCTCACGGGCAAGGCTGCCTATCTGCTTGAGCATAGCGCCCTTTTTGCCGATTATCATGCCCTTGTGGGACTCTCTCTCGCAGTAAATGGTGGCGGAGATGTTCAGTATATCCTCACCGCTTTTTGTTACGCTTTCGCTGAGCTGCTCAATGGTAACTGCTATTCCGTGGGGAATTTCGTCACGCATGAGAAGCATTACCTTTTCTCTGATTATCTCCGACATAATGACCCTTTCAGGCTGGTCGGTAACGGAATCATCGGGGAAATAGTGAGGCGCAGGCACAGCCAGTGCGCTTATCTCGTCCATGAGAATGTCAAGACCGTCGTCCTCCGCAACGCTTACGGGAATGACAGACTTGAACTCCATTATCTGCGAAAACTCGGCTATCTTGTCAGCCACAGCGCCCTTGTCGTCAAGCAGGTCTATCTTGTTGAGCAGCAGTATAACAGGAGTTTTACCGTCCTTGAAGCTGTTCAGGGCGTTTATATCTATCTCGTTTATCTTCTTTGTAACGTCGGCAACGTAGATTATAGCGTCAATGCCCGTTACCGAGTCCTTGACAGCACGATTCATATGCTCGCCCAGCTTGTTCTTAGCTTTCTGGATACCGGGTGTGTCGATAAATACATACTGTATCTCGCCCTTTGTGAGAACGCCCGTTATCTTTGTACGAGTAGTCTGGGGCTTGTCGGTGACCATAGCTATCTTTTCACCCACAAGCTTATTCAGCAGGGAAGATTTTCCCGCATTTGCACGTCCCGCAATGGTGACAAAAACAGATTTTGTATCCATAAATTCAATCCATCTTTCAATTATTTTTAGGTTTAAAAACAAACATAAATGCCAGAATGAGCCATACCGCAAGAAGGAGAACAGCTGTCAAATTACCCGAGAAAAACTCCCATAAAACGGTAAGCCTTTCCCTGTTTATGAAGATCACAGCACCGCACACTGCCGAAAACAATGCGCATATCAGCACCGCTCCCGCAGCGCAGTCCTTTGCCGCTTTTGCTTTCGGGGATATATTCTTTGAAGCGGCATCAACGGCATTCTCCACCGCAGTGTTTATAAGCTCTGCGGATATTACCGCGGAAATACATATGACCACCGCCAGCAGCTCCGCCCGTGTTATCCCGCATATAGCTGAAACCGCCGAAACGGTCACTGCAGCGCAGAGATGGAACCTCATATTACGCTCATGCCTGACAGCGTGCATCACGCCCGAAAAAGCGTATGTAAAGCTTTTAAAGAAAGCCTTCAGCTCATTCAGCATCGGGTGTGAAGGTAACGTCTCTTGAAATGCCAAGCTCGCCCAGTATCGCTTCTTCCTTTTCACGCATATTTGCAGCGTCAAGAGGAGAAGTCTCATGGTCATAGCCCAGCAGGTGGAGCATAGAATGAACGGTCAGGAAGCCAACCTCACGCTCCAGCGAATGGCCGTAGGTCTTTGCCTGCTTTACGGCTGTTTCCATGGAGATTACCACATCGCCCAGCAGCAGCGCACCTGTTTCCTGATTGATATCGTAAACGCCGTCCTCGCCGAGAGGGAATGACAGCACGTCGGTTGACTTGTCCTTTCCTCTGAACTGCTTGTTAAGGCGGCGTATCTCGTTGTTGTTGACGAAAGAAACGCTTACCTCAGCATCATTGCCGAAATGCTCATAGGAAAGCACCGCAGCGCAGCTCTTTCTCACCAGAAGTCTCAGCCCTACAGGTATCTTTACATTCTTCTGATTGTTCTTTATATATACTTTAAGCTTTGGCATAAGATCACTTCTTCCTTTCTTCGTTTGCCTTTTCGTATGCCTTGATAATATCCTGTACCAGCTTGTGGCGGACAACGTCCTTTTCGCTGAAACGGACTATCGCAATATCATCTACATTTTTAAGAACTCTTATGGCATCTACCAGTCCAGATTTTCCTGCATCGGGCAGGTCTATCTGAGTGATATCTCCCGTAATGACCATCTTGCTGTTGAAGCCAAGACGGGTAAGGAACATTTTTATCTGCTCCCTTGTGGTGTTCTGCGCCTCATCGAGAATGATGAACGCATCATCAAGAGTACGTCCTCTCATATATGCAAGGGGTGCGACCTCAATGCTGCCCTTCTCAATATACTTTGCAAAGGTCTCCGCTCCCATCATATCAAAAAGAGCGTCATAAAGGGGTCTGAGGTAAGGGTCAACCTTGTTCTGGAGATCGCCCGGGAGGAAGCCCAGCTTCTCGCCCGCTTCAACTGCTGGACGGGTAAGTATTATCCTGTTTATCTCGTGATTCTTGAACGCCTTGACAGCCATTGCCACCGCAAGATAAGTCTTTCCCGTTCCCGCAGGGCCAATGCCCATTACAATGGTGTTCTTGGATATAGCATCAACATATTTCTTCTGTCCGAGAGTTTTTGCCTTTACGACCTTTCCCGAGGACGTAACGCATATTCCGCCGTCGGTAAGCTTTACAGCCTCGTTCACGGAATTTTCCTCAACCATGGAGAAAATATATCGGAGGCTCTGCTCGTTTATGTTCTCGCCCTTGTCCGCCATTGCAGCCAGAGCTTCCACCGCAGCCTTTGCCTTCATAACGTTAGGCTCATCGCCGCTTATGCGTATATCATTTCCTCTGCTGAGTATGACCACGCCGTACTGCCTCTGCAATATGTTCAGATTTTCATCAAATCTGCCGAAAAGAGCTATTATACTGTCCATAGAAGAAACGTTTACTATCGCTTCCGCCACATTACCACCACCGATAAAAAATAAATATTCAATATATATTATATCACAGCTTTTGTAAAAAATAAAGACTATATGAAAAAATTATACAGTTCTTTTTATAAAATTCAGGATATTCCTCTTTCTTTTTTGAGATAATCGAATGCCTGGCGGATATTTGACACAGCGATTATGCCTATCTTATACCGCCTGGGGTCTATCTGCCGCAGTGACATCTTTGGAATGATGCACTTTTCAAAGCCAAGGCGCTGAGCCTCCGCAATACGCTGGGAAACGTTTGATATGCTTCTTATCTCGCCGCCCAGACCTATCTCTCCGAATGAAACAAGCTTTTCGTTTATGGGCATATCCATAAGACTGCTGTACAATGCCAGTGCTGTGGGCAGGTCGGCGGCAGGCTCATCAAGGCGGAAGCCTCCGACAATGTTCACATATACATCAAGAGAGCCGTAAAAAAGTCCCGCTCTCTTTTCAAGCACCGCAAGGATAATGGCAAGGCGGCTGAAATCAAAGCCCGTGGAAGTACGCCTGGGAGCGGAATATCCGCTTTTGGTAACAAGTGCCTGAATCTCCGCAAGGATAGGTCTTGTGCCCTCCATTACGCAGCCCACACAGCTTCCCGAAACGCCGCAGGGTCTGCCCGAAAGAAACATTTCCGAGGGATTTTCCACCTGAGAAAGACCGTTGTCAAGCATCTCAAAAACGCCTATCTCGTTGGTGGAGCCGTAACGGTTCTTGACCGCTCTCAGCAGACGGTAGCTCTGATGACGGTCTCCCTCGAAAAACAGCACCGTATCAACGATATGCTCCATTACCTTAGGGCCTGCAATGGCGCCGTCCTTGTTGACATGACCCACAAGGAAAATAGGGATCTCCAGGTCCTTTGCCAGGTGCATGAACATATTTGTGCATTCCCTGACCTGGGTTATGCTGCCCGAGCTGGAGCTTATGTCACGGATATTCATGGTCTGTATGGAGTCGATTATAACGATATCGGGGCGTGTGGCGGTTATGGTGCTGCACACGGATTCTGCATCGGTAATGCTCAGCAGATACAGGTTAGTGGTGACAACGCCCAATCTGTCCGCTCTCAGCTTTACCTGGCGGACGCTTTCCTCTCCCGAAACGTAGAGAATGGTGTGCTCCCTGCCGAAGTAGCTGCATATCTGCAAAAGCAGAGTGGATTTTCCTATTCCCGGCTCGCCGCCCAGAAGCACCAGCGAACCCTTGACCAGTCCGCCGCCAAGAACTCTGTCCAGTTCTCCTGCGCCTGTGGAGTAGCGTATCTCATCTTCAGTGTCGATCTGGGAGAGAGTTCTCACCTTGTCTGAGCAGTCCTCGCCGTTAAGAGCGGAGGGGGCTTTCTTTGCTCCCGCCTTTCTGGGCGCAGCCTCCACCACCTCTTCCTCAAAGGTGTTCCACTCGCCGCAGGAGGGGCATCTTCCGTTCCACTTAGCGGACTCATATCCGCAGGAGGAACAAATGTAAACCGATTTAAGCTTTGCTGCCATCAAAATACTCCTTACAATAAAACCCCTGCAACCTTGATTGCAGGGGCATGGGCTTGTCACCCTGTTAAATTCATTATGTTTATGAGCAGTATCCAGCTGAGTCCGTAATATGTCACCACGGCAACAAGGTCGTTGATGGTGGTTATCAGGGGACCGGATGCAACTGCGGGGTCTATCTTTATCTTCTTGAAAAACAGAGGGATAAGTGTTCCCACTGCGCTCGAAATCACCATTGAAAGCAGCAGCGCCGCACCTATGCAGGCAGATACCGCAAATGCGAAAGCGGCTGTTTTTGCCTTGAACACCATAAGGTAAAGCCCCACGAACAGTATGGAAATAACGCCGAGTATGACACCGCCAGAAAAGCCTATCTTCATTTCCTTTGCCACAAGGGAAAGCTTTTCCTTAAATGTGATGTTCTCATCGGTAAGCACACGGATAGTCACAGCCAGCGACTGTGTTCCCACGTTGCCCGCCATATCAAGGATAAGGGACTGGAACGCCATTATTATGGTAAGCTGAGATATTACCTCTTCAAAAAGTCCGACCACAGATGAAACGCACATTCCCAGCACCAGCAGCACCAGAAGCCAGGGCATACGCTTTTTAATGCTTGCGCTCAGCGGCTCGGAAAGATCTTCCTCTGCGGTAAGACCTGCCAGCTTTGCGTAGTCCTCGCCCATTTCGTCATCGACAACTTCAATGAGACTGTGAGCGGTGATAACGCCAAGAATGTGGCTGTTGTTGTCAAGCACGGGGATACTGTCCTCGGAATAATCCTTCAGTCTTTCGATACAATCGTCGATATTTTCGGTGCCGTAAACATAAGGGAAGGACGTGCTGATAAGATCTTCCAGCGGCTGCCCCTGCCTTGCGGTAATAAGGTCTTTAAGATCCATTGCACCGAAAAACTCCCCGCTTTCGTCCGAAACGAAAAGTGTGGAGATGTTGTCATTATCCTCCGCTTGTGCGATAAGCGCTGACATAGCGGATTTTACGGACATGGTATTTTTCAGCTCGATAAAATTATCGCTTAGCTTGCTGCCTATCTCATCCTCGTCAAAGGAAGCGATAAGCTCTACTTTTCTTTTGGTCTCATCGTCCAGCAGATCGATGAGCTGATTTCTCTTTTCCTTTGACACTTCACGAAGGATAGCTGCACAGGAATCACTGTCCAGCTCGGAAAGCAAGGTAACTGCTTTCTTCATATCCATTTCGTCAAGGAAAAGTGCGGCGCTGTCCTCGGGCACATACTCGAATATTTCTGCCAGCACGGAAACATCAAGCACCCTCAGCAGCCTTTTTCTTTCAGCGGGAGTGACCTGGGTCATTACCTCTGCAATATCCTTGCCGTGGTAATCCCCCAGCTTTTCCTGCATTGCTTTCGGCGAAAAATTGCCCTTGATTATGCCGGCTATTTCTTTTTCATAATCGGGGATATGAACTTCAGTCGAAGCATTTTCCATTGCCTTGTCTTTTTCAAATTCCATTGATACCCAACCTTTCAATTAAAGAATCTGCTGCAAATTCATCATTGAAAGTGATAACGGGCAGGACAAAGGTTCCCGTTTATTCGGGCATAGTCCGAACTATATTCATCAAACGGCGGCAAAGCGGCACGCTCCGCACACCTACGGGGACGCATATCCGCAATCGCCCGTGACTATCACTGCTGCTCACTTTGCTCACCTCACATTTACAAATAATTTTTTTGATTCTGCAACATATCTATTATACTACATTTTCTTCCGTCAAGTCAATAAAAAAATATTATTTTACATTTATTTTACTGTGTAAGGGGTCGCTCATTATTGCCGTAATAATAATTTAAAGTGTATAAATGAATTGACTTTTTGCCGTTTTTATATTATAATAACGTATAATATAACATTGGGGCAACTATAATATTTGCATATATCGGGAGGCTCTTATGAAAAAACTTTTATTTGTATATAACCCCCATTCGGGCAAGTGCCAGATACTTACCCATCTTGCGGAAATAATAGATATTTTCACCAAGGGCGGATATGAAGTAACCGCTCACCCCACCCAGGCCCGTGACGACGCTATGGAAACGGTCAGGAGGCGTGCGGCGGACTTTGACCTTATCGTATCCAGCGGCGGCGACGGAACCACCAATGAGACCATCAAGGGCATTATGGAAAGTGGCTGCAATATCCCCGTGGGCATTATCCCCGCAGGGACTATGAACGACTTTGCTTCAAGCATAGGTATCCCCAAATATATGCCCGACGCTGCCCGTGTCATTGCAGGGGGCACCCCCAGATATGTTGACATAGGCGCTTTTAACGGCAGATATTTCACATATGTTGCGGCGTTCGGCGTGTTCACTCAGGTAAGCTATGCCACAGATCAGCAGCTGAAAAACACATGGGGCGCACTTGCCTACATGACAGCTGCCGTAAGGGAGGCTCTCCAGAAGGGCGAGCTTAATCAGAAATATTCCATTACTATCGAGTGCAACGGTCAGACTATAAAAGACGATTTCATTTTCGGAATGGTCTCCAACTCCCTTTCCGTCGGCGGAATAAAGGGACTGGCAGGTAATGACGTTCAGATGAATGACGGTATTTTCGAGGGAATTTTCATCAAGAAGCCCTCTTCGCTTATCGAGCTTCAGCAGACCCTCAACGCACTTATCAGGAAAGAATTTGACGCACCATATTTCTACTATTTCAAATCCTCAGATTTCAAGTTCTACACCGACGGCAGCGTGCCCTGGACACTTGACGGCGAATACGGCGGAGCTGAAAAGGACATCTGCGTAAAGGTAGTCCATGACGCTTTGCGTATAATGGTTGATGGCGACAAGGCGGCAGGTCTTTCCAACCTCAAAGCAGAGTAATAAACAGAAAGCAGGCTTAACAATGGCAGATATCAAGGCAGCACAGGAACGGGCGGCAGAGCTGCGCCGTGTGCTTGAAAAATACAACATCAGCTACTATGTTCTTGACGACCCTCAGGTAGAGGACGACGAATACGACAGGCTCATGCAGGAGCTTAAAGCCATTGAGGCTGAATACCCAGAGCTTATCACACCCGACTCCCCCACTCAGCACGTGGGCGGATATGCGATGAACACCTTTGAAAAGGTCACTCACACTGTTCAGATGGGCAGCCTGCAGGACGTTTTTTCAATGGAGCAGGTAACTTCCTTTGCACAGAAATGTTCCGAAGAGCTGGGCGCTCACCCTGTTTTCACCGTTGAGCCTAAGATAGACGGTCTGTCCGTTTCTCTTGAATATGCTGACGGCGAATTTGTGAGAGGCTCCACCCGTGGAGACGGATTTGTGGGCGAGGACGTTACGGCAAATCTAAGGACTATCCGTTCTATCCCAAAGAAGCTTCCCGAAAAGCTCCCGTTTCTTGAAGTCAGGGGCGAGGTTTATATGCCCCGTGAGTCCTTTGCGGCGCTGGTCGAGCAGCAGGATATGAACGGCGAAAAGCCCTTTAAAAATCCCCGAAATGCTGCGGCAGGCTCACTCCGTCAGAAAGACCCGAAAATAACTGCCGCACGAAAGCTTGATATACTCATCTTCAACATTCAGCAGATAGACGGTGCAGAGGTCACTTCTCACAGGCAGTCGCTGGAGCTTATGCGAAAGCTGGGCTTTCACGTCATCGACGACACAGCCGTTACGGACGTGAATGATATGTGCGCAAAGATAACCGAGATAGGCGCAAACCGCAGCAAATATCCCTATGATATTGACGGCGCTGTGGTAAAGGTTGACAGCTTTGCTCAGAGAGAGCAGCTTGGTGCCACCTCAAAGTTTCCCAAGTGGGCGGTGGCTTACAAATATCCTCCCGAAGAAAAGGAAACAAAGCTTATTGACATAGAGGTAAACGTTGGCAGAACGGGCGCCATAACTCCCACTGCCGTTTTTGAGCCTGTTCAGCTGGCAGGAACCACCGTCAGCAGAGCGGTGCTCCACAATCAGGAGTTTATCAGCGAAAAGGATATCCGCATAGGCGACACTATCCTTGTGCGCAAGGCGGGTGAAATTATCCCCGAGGTAATAAAGTCCGTGGCTCATGCTGAAAACTCCGTGCCGTACACTCTCCCCGAGGAATGTCCCGTATGCGGCGCAAAGGCTGTAAGATACGAGGACGAGGCGGCGCTCAGATGCCCTAACACCGAATGTCCCGCACAGCAGTACAGGAACATACTCCACTTCTGCTCAAAGGGCGCTATGAACATTGACGGAATGGGTCCTGCGGTAATATCCGCTCTTCTTGAAAAGAAGCTTATCGAGACTGCGGCAGACATATATTCCCTCAGAGCTGAGGACATCTCCGCTCTTGACCGCATGGGCGAAAAGTCGGCGAAAAATCTCATCGCCGCCATTGAAGAATCAAAGAACGCTCCCCTTGACAGAGTGATTTTTGCTCTGGGAATACGCAATATCGGTGCGGCTGCGGCAAAGCTCCTGTGCGAGCGCTTCGGCTCCATTGACGAGATAATGAAAGCTTCGGCGGAAGATATCGCTCAGATAGACGGCTTTGGCGGCGTTATGAGCGAAAACACCGAAAAGGCTTTCAGAGAGCCGCATTTTATTCATCTCATAAACCGTCTTAGAGACGCAGGGGTGAAAATGGAGTACAAGAGCAGCGTTACCGACAAGCGCTTTGAGGGCAAGACCTTTGTACTGACCGGAACTTTGCCCACACTTAAACGTGACGAGGCAAAGAAAATGATAGAAAGCTTCGGCGGAAAGGCATCTTCCTCCGTGTCGAAAAAGACAGACTATGTTCTTGCAGGCGAGGAAGCGGGAAGCAAGCTCACCAAGGCTGAGGAGCTGGGCATAACCATTATCTCCGAAGAAGAATTTCTGAATATGTTAAAATAAGGAATGATAACAATGGCAAACTGGAAAGACAATCTCATCAAAATAGAACCTTACGTTGCAGGAGAGCAGCCCGCAAAAAAGGACTTTATCAAGCTCAATGCAAACGAAAATCCCTACCCCCCCGCTCCCGGAGTGGCAGAGGTAATACGCAATTTTAACGCAGGCGGACTTAACAAATATCCCGATGCAAATGCAATGCCGCTGGTAAGGGCTATTGCCGCAAGACTGGGACTTAAAGAGGAAAACATCTTCATCGGCAACGGCTCGGACGATGTTCTGGCGCTGTCATTCAGGGCGTTTTTCAACTCAGGCAAGCCCGTTATATATCCCGATATCACCTACTCTTTTTATCCCGTATGGTGCGATATGCTGGGCATTCCCTGCCGGACTATCCCTGTAGATGAAAATTACAATATCCGTGCCGAGGACTACAAGCGTGAAAACGGCGGCGTTATCATATGCAACCCCAACGCCCCCACAAGCATCGGCAGAGGGCTTGACTTTATGCGTGAGATACTGGACGCAAATCCCGACAGCGTTGTTATATCCGACGAGGCATATGTTGATTTCGGCGGCACATCTGCTCTGCCGCTTTTAAAGGAATATCCCAACCTGGCAGTTATACAGACATTCTCAAAATCCCGCTCCATGGCAGGTATGAGACTGGGCTACTGTGCCGCAGGCGCAGAGCTTATCGCAGCCCTGAGAGCCGCAAAGGATTCCTACAACTCATACCCCATCGACAGCGTTGCCATTGAAGCAGGCTGCGCTTCTGTTGCGAACGAGAAATATTTCAGCGACACCGTTGCAAAAATAATCGCCACAAGGACACGCCTTACCGATGAAATGCGCAAAATGGGCTTTGACGTTAAGGACAGCTGCACAAACTTCCTTTTTGCGACCCACCCAAAATATAAGGCTCCCGACATCAGTGCATTCCTTAAAACCAAGGACATTTATGTAAGATATTTCAGCAAGCCGAGAATAGACAATCACCTGAGAATAACTATCGGAACAGATGAGGAGATCGACGCTCTTATCGCTGCATTAAAGGAATACATATCAGCGAACTGCTGATTTCGATAACTCAGCTTGCAGAAAATACCTTGCGGCAGATCATAATACCCATTGTTATAGTGAGGCAGTAAAAAATGAATATTACCTATGAAGAAGCAATGCGAAGAATTGATGAATACGAACAATATGATAAGGGATATAAATGCTGCCGTGAAACAAGATTTCCACGTGATATTGATCTTTACAGAGGAGAAGGACAGATACTTGTTGTACCTCTTACACAAAGTATGTTCTGGTATCGGCGCTATTTGGGGGTATATTGCAGTTTAAATGATTCAGAAAGTGCAGTTAACATAGGGATGAAAGTATATAAAAGTATGAACAAGAAATTTACATAAATAATCATAGGAGTATTTCAATGGTATTTAATAAGAAATTTAAACTACAAAGCTATTTTGATAATCGCATACCGTTATGCATATACAGAAGAAATAATGTAATATATTTTCAAACGCAGATTGAGGTCGCAAGAGCTGACGGGCTTCGACGCAAAACTTACACTGAAGAAAAATGCAAAATTGATGAACACAATATCAAGGAAGTCGGAATACTTGCGGACAAGCTTCTGAAAAGTTTTGAGGACATAGGCGATTTGTCAATTGCCGAGTTTAAAGAGTTGGTTGGCATGGACATTGAACAGTATGAAAGTATTCCCAAAGATAGAGATGCATTTCTGAAATTCTATGATGCTAAGGATACTAAAGATTTGGACCGATATTATGATTCCTGTTCCCTTTATTATAATATTTTCAGAAAAAAGTACTCATTTAATATATGGTGGCATAAAAAGGGATGTCAATACCCTATAAGCTGTGATTCATCTCAGGGTGAAAAGGGCATACTTACCTTTGACACACCTCTTGAATTTACCGATCACTCCGACCCCGAAAAGCTTGGCAAAATTATAATTGAGGCTCTTGACCGTAGCAGAAAAATCAGCGATAAGGTCGCAGGCAATCCATATCCCGAAAAAACTATCGAGCTTTTAAGCGGTACAACGATGATTGTGTCTGCTCCCCGTGACAATCATTTTTCTGACTGTGAAGATTACGGTGTTGGTGAGCTTTATCAGGCTTATTTGTATTTTCCCAAAGAGGGTGCAGAGCCGTCTGCGGAATTTTACCTCGGCATAGCCGCCGAGCTTGACTGCAATTTAAATGAGGATAACATTCGTAACGCTTGGGAAAAACTTCACGGCAAGGCTGAATTTTTTGAGGTGAAACAGGCAGAACACGGAATTTGGAGGCTTCGTGCCGAGATGAGAAACAAAAGCGTTCACCGAATTTCTTATCTATTGCAGATAGATGAAAGTGAATTGCTTGACTGCACAATGGAGCTTCATAAGCCCAACAGCCGCAAAAAGCTTGATGAAAAGCTTACGGAGATGTTTGAGGAGTTTGCACGTAAGTGCAGTTTTAAAGACTGAACTATTGCCGCCGAATACGGCGGCTTTTTTATTAACAAGGAGTTTTATGCTTTCACTTACAAAAATGTACCGCCCCATAACAGCCCAGCCCTTTGACCGCTCGGACGGGTACAGGGAAATATCCCCCTGTGAGGCGCTGAAGCCGTATATCCGCTGCTTCTGGACATATGAAAGCAGTCCTGATATGCAGCCGCAGCTTGTTATACCCGACACCTGCATGGACATAATTTACCGCATTGACAATGACAGCGGCAAGGTCTATGGGTGCTTTTGCACCATTGACGATAGCACACATCTTTCAAGCGGAATGGCAGACGGCACATCGGTCTTTGCCATAAGATTTTATGCCTGGACTGCGGCGCTGTTTTCGGCGAACTCCTTTGCGGGAACTGTAAACGGCGGATATGCTCCCGATGAATTTTTCGGGTCATTCTCCGCCCGACTGTTGCCAATGCTCATAAGCACAAACACCATTGAAGAACGTGCGCTGTATGCACAGAATTATCTTATGCGGATAATATGCACCGACCGCATGGATCCATGCCTTATGAACACGGTGCATGATATATTATCATCGGGCGGAAGAGAAAAGATATCAGCTCTGGCGGAAAAGAACGCCGTATCAAAAAAGAAACTGGAACGCATTTTCAGCGAAAAAATGGGCATATCTCCCAAAAGCTTTTCATCGCTGGTGAGATATCAGAAGCTGTGGCAGGATATGTGCTTTTCGGCGGATTTTGACATATTTGAGGCTGTGGTGAAATACGGCTTTACCGACCAGTCCCATTTGCTGAAAGATTTCAGGAAATATCACTCCATGACCCCAAAACAGGCGCTGGAAAATGCAAAAATGTCGCTTTTTTACAATACAGACAGCGGATATCATGATATCATAAAATAAAAATGATAGGAGGATACCATATGACAGTATTTGAAAAAGCAAGAGGATTTGTTTACAGGAACGCAAGACCTTTGGAGCTTGCACGGTGGAGATTTCATTTTGAAAACGGCAGCGCAGATGATGTTGTGACCGCACTGAGCGCATTTCAGAATGAGGACGGCGGCTTTGGTCACGCACTGGAGGAGGACAATTTTAATCCTAACTCCCTGCCAATGGGCGTGTGGAAAGCAGCTGAGATACTTGACGAGATAGGCTTTTCGGATAAGTCTCACCCGATAATAAAGGGAATGCTGAGATATCTTGAAAGCGGCAGCTGCTTTGATAAGGCGCATGAACAGTGGCTGAACACTGTGCCCAGCAACAATGACTATCCCTGTGCCATATGGTGGGCATACAACGGCGAGAGCGAATTTCGCTACAATCCCACTGCGGCGCTGGCAGGGTTTATACTTAAATTTGCGGAGAAGGACAGCGTGATCTATCAGAAAGCGCTTATCATTGCAAAGCAAGCAGTGGAATGGTTTGATGCAAATGTTCCGTTCAACGAAATGCACGTAACGAACTGCTTTGTAAGGCTTTATGAATGTCTTTGCATAACAGGGGCGGACGTTTGCTGCATGGACAGCTTCAAAGAAAAGCTCATCACTCAGGTAAATAACAGCATTTGCAGGGACACATCAAAATGGGGAAAGGAATATGTATCTCTCCCCGCTGACTTTATCTGCTCAAAGGACAGCATTTTCATAGGCGGAAACGAGGAGCTTCTGAAAGAACAGTGCAGGCTTGTAAAACAAATGCAGCTTCCTGACGGCAGCTTCCCCGTAACATGGATATGGTGCAATGACTATGCGGAATACCACATTGCCGCAAACTGGTGGAAAAGTGAGTTCTGCATAGGCTACATGAGATTTATCAGGGATTTTGAGGAATAATAATTTAGAACCTGTCTTCATAAGAAATGTGTGCGGATTTTCGAGCATAATTTTGTTGCAGAGTAGGCAAAAATCCGCAGGCGGGCTTTCGCCCGGCAAGGATTTTTAACGCAGTCTGCGGCAAAATTTGCCGAAAAGACGTGCGCATATGCTTGTGAAGACGGGTTCTTATACAATACCCGCTGTCAGATACACCATATCAGTCTCTTTGTCATTTCGCACATCATCATTCCAGCTTATCTCGAGGATATAATAATCTACAAACCCCTGACCGCTGTTGTTTACAGGCTGTATCTCATCGCTCTGCCAGTAAAGAGGCTCTGCATTCTCCTGCACATTTTTATAGCTGTCGTATGACTCCTTGTGGAGACTGTCGTCAGCTTTTTTTCCGTCGCTGCCAAGATTGAGATACTTACCCGAAGCAGCACTGCCGCTTTTGCTATAATAATGTGCAGTGCCGTCCTCATCAACATATTCGACGTCTCCGCTCCCCTGCTGCTCCTGCGCCGGGAAAACAGTATAGGTAAAGTCGATATTTGTGGTATGCGCTATCTGCAGCTTGTAATTTGACACAGATTCATCTGAATAAACGCTGAACACAAAGTCCTTTTTTCCTGCCTCGTCCTCAACATTTATTTCTCCGATATCAATGTTCTGCGAGCTTTCTTTCTGACCCGCTCCGATAATAAGAACAGTGGGGGCATTTATCTTTGTTATGGTAGTCAGCCTGCGCTGGTATGTGAACCATGCGTATGCCGTTGCCGAACCTGCGAATATCAGCGCTGTCATTGCAAATGCAATAAGCAGCCGTTTTCCTTTGCCTTTCATCTGAACCTCTCCACAATCACTGCTCGGTATTTGATACCTGCAGCTCGATATATCCTACTTTTTTGCCTATCTTCTGGTCTGCTTCGTTCCAATAGGCATTGACCGTGATGTATTGATCGCTGTTGACACCCGTAATGCTGTTAAGCTCGTCCTCGGATATGGAAATATCCCCATCGGAATCGGCAAAATATCTGCCGGGGTTCTTTGCCATGTCTTTTTTTAATGCTGCCGTGTCCTCATCTGAGATAAGCTTGCTGTGATCGTTTCCGACAAAGCCGATGTCATCCTGCGGAAGTATAAGCTGAGCTGCCATGTATGGCCACACCCAGTAGATATCCTGCCTGTATGCCGTATCCGTTTTTACATTCTGCCGGGAAAAATCAAACGTATCTGTTATCATATCAGAATAAAGCCCTGTTTTTTCATCATAACTCCTGAAAAAAAGGATATGACCCTTCACAAGCTCAGCCTCAGGCTCCCCTGCATCTATTATGCAGTCGGTATTGTCCTTATTGGGCTGTGCAGCCGACGTGTAAAGAACGGTATCAAGTGAAAAAGTAAGATCAAGCTGCTCAAGGTCACGGTTGGAAATAACATAAAATGTGAGCATTCCCGAGCTTCCCGGCTGTATGCCTGTTCCGGATTTAGATGAGTTGCCGAAATTGCTGTCGTCGCTCATGACCCATTTTACAGAAGCTCTGCCGCTGCCTGTGGAAACGGGAGATATCCTGCCGAACAGACTGCCTGTGCTGATATTGCTACGGCTTATACCGTCAGCTGCGGTAAGGTAATCATCATATATGCCGCTTTCCCCCACAGCTGCAAGCTCAAAATCCGCATCTGTGGCCTTCAGCGCCGCCATATCCCCGGAGGTCTCCTTGTTGTTGGTGAACCAGCCGAAAGAATAGAAAGCAGCCAGAAGCATGATAAGTGCGCCTGCCGCACAAAGCATAAATATTATAGGCTTTGCACTGCCCGATATATTCTTGCCGTCCTTTGCCACAGCAGACCGCTCCTTTCCCACATATATTGGTACTGATTATTTTTTCTTCTTTTTCTTATCCTGCTTTTCAGCCATATAGGCATCAAGCTTTTTCTGCATTTCAGCCATATGATTACGGCAGGCGGATATTTCGCCCGTGTATTTGTTGAACCATTCAACGTCCGCTTCGTTAGGTTCCTCCTGCAAAAGAATAGCCTGAACAAGAGCTGACTGGGAACGTGAACGCTTTCTCTCGATCTCTTCTATGGTCGCTCTGCATCTTTTTATTTCCTGCTTGTACTTTTTCTGTTCAAACATAATGCGCTCTCCTCTGTATTTTAAATTCCGAGCTTGTCCACAGACTCGATTATCGCCCTTAATTCGTCATAACCCTTGTCAAGGTGATCGGCAACATCGTGAAACGCCTGTGAAGCTTCGGGAAGCTTATCTCTCATCTGTTCGGGGTACTTTATGAAACAGTAGTGTATCTCGTTTATAATTTTCTGCTTTTCGGTGTAATCGCTAACACAGAATATCATTGCCCTTGCTGCTCCGAGGTCGGATACCGCCATGCTGTAATGCAGGTCATAGTCCGTTCCCTTTTCGCTGTAGGTGTCGATCTCTTTGGCTGCCTGCAAAAGGTTTTCCTCAAACTGCGCAATGTAATCGGTGCGAATCCTCTGGCGCTCATTAAAATAAAGCCCTGCAAAAACAAACACAGCCAGAAGCGAGGCCACAGCCACAAGAATAGCCGTTATCATTTTGGCTTTCATGATTTTTTCCTGATTCAGATGTCCTCACTCCTTTTTATCGTCAGTGTTTTCAGGCTCGTAGCCCTGTTCATAAAGCTTTTGCTTTTCCTTTTCGATAGCCTCACGCACTGCATCATCATTATTTTTCCTGTTTGCCCTGCATTCGGCTGAGACCTTTGCAATAGTAATGACCTCATACACGGCAGTTGCGGACATTACTATGACCACGGCTGCAAGTATCAGCTTTTTTGCCGATGCAAAGGAATTGAGCCACCTGAGAAATCTGACCTTACCCGTGTATTTTCCAACAATAGTGTCAGATGTCACAGTGGAAGGATCCTCAGCGCTGTTGGCATCGCCCTTTGTAACAAAGCTGCCGTCATCAAGTATCCTCACTATCCTGTGGGTGTTGAGCATACCGTATATTGCGCTGTCATGAGAATAAAAACAGATTATATCCCCTGCTTTAAGCTCCGAGCTGTCTGTCTTTTCTATCATGATATAGTCGCCGCTGTGAATGGACGGCTCCATGCTTCCGCTGACGGTCTTGACAATACTCCTACCGAAAAGCACCGCAGGCTTGTTCTGCATATTTGATATCATTATGTATGCCGTCAGCATCGTTATGATTATCAGCACTGCCCATGCAATAAACTGACCTGCCAGCTTTATCACATTTGCGCCTGATTTGCTCTTTGCCATAGGAAGCTGCCTTTCTTATACTAATCTTTGATCGTTCTATAGGTTGTTTGAGAATCAGTATTAGAACCTGTCTTCATAAGAAATGTGTGCGGATTTTCGAGCATAATTTTGTTGCAGAGTAGGCAAAAATCCGCAGGCGGGCTTTCGCCCGGCAAGGATTTTTAACGCAGTCTGCGGCAAAATTTGCCGAAAAGACGTGCGCATATGCTTGTGAAGACGGGTTCTTAGTATTCTTTCTTAATCTTTCTGATAAGCTTTGTTATGAAGCTTACATGATATTTTCTGAAAAGCTCCTTCATCTGCCTGTCATAAGCCCTTTGCTCCTTGGGAGAACGCTGAACAGGCATCTGCGCAGGCATAACATAAACCTTTTTACGCTTTGGGGCAAACAATGCTTTGAAGCTCTGCTTTGTTCTCTGCCTGAAATTCGGCGTATATTTTTCGTAAAGCACCTGCATCTCAGCCATTTCCTTTTCATCTCGCTGAGCCTGAGCCTTGGCGGCAGCCTCGGCAGCTATACGCTCGATAAGCTTCGGATCGTCCGAATCGCCCTCTCTGATAACAGCGCCGTCCTGCCTTATAAGGGATATGAGCCTGCGCAGACTTCGCCTGATAACATGGATAGGATTTTTTGAATACTCGGGATATATCTCGTCAAAGCTTTTCTGCTCAAGATATGCACGCATTTCTTTAAGCTTTTCCGCTCTGAGCTTTTCCCTTTCCTCACGCTCGTGCCTGAGACGTTCTTCCTCTGCCTTCTGGCTCTGCTTCTCGGTTTCAAGCTTGTCCATCTCGGCATTTATCATCTTTTCAAGCTCATCACGCTCGGCATCAAGGCGCTTCTGCTCTTCCAGCTCGGCACGTTCACGCTCTATGCGCTCACGTTCAAGTCGTTCCTGTTCTTCACGCTCAATGCGTTCCTTTTCCAGCCTGAGAGCTTCAAGACGGGCTTTTTCAAGCCGCTCCTGCTCCTCACGTTCAGCCTTTTCTCTGGCAAGCCTGCGTTCTTCTTCAATACGTCTTTCCTCTTCCTGTCTTCTGCGCTCCTTTTCCTCGGCTTCCAGCCGCTTCTGCTCTTCCGCTTTGTAGTATTCGGTCTCTATCTTTATTATCTTGTCTATCTCGGCAAGTATTTTTTCATTTTCGGAAATGTTACCCTGAACCAAAGCGGCATCATCGGTCAGTCTGTCACTGCCAATAACAAGCTCATGCTCATCATAGCTCACCTTGTCAAATCTTCTCAGAACACGGGGTGCGGCAGCCTTGCTTTTCTGGGTTTTAAGCACCTCCGCTTCGCTGTCCTGAGTAAACGACCTGAAAAGCAGGAGATTGAGCGCCGAAAGGTCATAAAGATTTTCCACATACTCCTTATCGGGCTTCTGTGCCGAATCGGATACATTTATCTCATAGCCTGTTTTGTCATACCCCTCAATGAACTGCCAGAGCACAAGGCACGCCTTGAGGTCAACGTTTTTCATAATCGCATTCGTTCTCATAACAGGCGGGCGGATATAGTTCTGTCCCATCTGCTGGCAGAATGGCGATGACTTGTAGCCTTCAACTATCCTGCGTATTTTTTCAACCCTGTCCCATAGGGTAGAGCCGTTCTCATCGGCAGCTTCAAGTGAATCGGAGGTCTCGATGTTCAGCGTCATTTTCATTTTTCTGCCGCTGCCCGATTCCAAAGCCGTGTTGTACTCCATGGCAAATACTTCTTCGCTGGAGGATACGGCTTTAAGCTTTTCATACCGCTTGTTTACGAAAATAAAAAGCCTGTCTATAAGAGTGTTTACGAATTTATTCTCATAGGTAAGATAGCTTTCTTCCTTATGTATGTTCAGCACCTTTGAGGGAGTTATCTTTCCTGTTTCGGGGTCAACGCTCTGGATAAGGTCGGTGTGCTGGGCAAGATGCTTTACCGAATCTACCGTTATCTTCTTTGAAAGCGCAATGGGAACGACTTCCTCCACATTGGTAATAGTCTTGCTCGGATTTCTGATAACATTGTCGATAGAGACAAGTCCTGTTTCTATCGCCTCCACCCAGCTTACGTCAATGTCCTTTTCCAATATCCTGCGGTTGAGCGCAATGGTGCTTCGGCTGTGAGAAAGTGATGAGCGGAAGCTTTCATATAGTCTGTCACTGTCAAGCTGATCTGTACAGTCCTTGAATTTTTCAAACCATTCGCTGTAAGCTTCGTTCACTTTCTCTCCTCCTTTCACTGCGCAGTTATCCGCAGATAATATTTACTTTACAGCTGTCAGAACAACTTCCGGAGCCTTTCCAGATATGCTATGGATTCCTTCATGGAATTTCTACCGAAGAGCTTCTGGAGATATATGCAAAGGTCTCTCAGCTCATCACGGAGCATTGCCAGATTAAGGGACTCGAACTTTCTGAATATCTTGGTAGCAAGAACATAATCCACGCCGTCAAGCTCGTCTCCTCCGCAGGCAACATATACGGGCACAAACAAATTCATCTGCTTGATGATACGGTTACCGAAAGCAACTCGCAGTCTTTCGATTACCCAAAGGTCAAGCTGCTGTATCTTTTTCAGTATGTCCTGACTGAGGGGATACATCTGAAAAGCTTCACTGAACAGCGAATCCAGATGTGAAAAGCTCAGGTTCATTGGAGGCGTATCGGGTGCCTCAAAAGCAATACCCTTGGAATCCAGATTTATGGGCTGGGCACGGTCATATACCTTATCGGAGATAGCAAATGTGGAGTCATCGTTGTTTGCCGTACCGATGTACCATATGTTCTGAGGTATTCTCAGCATTCCGTGGTCAAGATGCTCGGGGTCGGTGCTCCAAACATTGGGGACAAGGTCCAGCTTCCATTCATCGGAATTTGGCATTTCAAGAATGGACAGCATCTCCGCAAAATAATACTCAACTCGTGCGATGTTCATTTCGTCCAGCAGGATAAAGTTAACATCATCATTATATGAGCTGGAGTATATTCTCTTCAAAACTTCCGTTTCGTTAAAGTTCTTGGTAAACTCGTTGAAATATCCGAAAAGCTCTGTACGGTCTCTCCATGAGGGCTGAACAGATGCTATCGTGGTGTCATTCTGCAGGAACTTGCCGAATGAGTATGGAAGCGAAGTTTTACCTGTACCGGAAATACCCTGTAAAATGATAAGCTTTGTTGAAGCCATGCCCGCTATGAACAGTCTTACCGTTCTTATGTCGTAATAAAGGTGCATACGTGAGCAGGCAAAATTTCTGTAATTTTCGCATATAGCCGCCAGAGTGATACTGTTGTCATAATCGGGAGCAATATAGTTTTTGTAGTAGTTATCAACTTCAATAAGCTTGGAAAATCTCACATCGGAGGTCTGTATTACGCCGTTAACGGCAGCAGACTGTTCGGACTCCGCAGGTGCTTCGCCCTGACTGTATTCCATGCTCTGAGAAAGACCATATCCGCCTGAGGGAAGTGCTGCAGCTCCCGCAGGAACACCTATCTGAGCTACCTTCATAGCCATGATCTCGTCTTTTTCTTTTGTAAGCTTTATGACCTGACGCTGGAGCACACCCAGCTCCTCTATAACGTCCTCATCACCCACTATAGAATGCCTGAAACGGACATATTTCCTTATGAGCATAACTATCAGGAATATTATCAGCGCAAAAATAGCAGCCACTATTATAAGCGACAAAACAGCAAAGACCCATTCCAGCGCGTTAAAGTCGCCTGAATAGTCCTTGAATATCTTTGCATATTCCGATATGTTGAATATCTGCTTCAAACCCTCCCAAAGACCTTTGAATATCATTCCAAAGCCTTTGAGAATTTCGGATATGAAAACGAAAAACCATTTCAAGAAGTCATTCATATGCTTACTCCAAACTTATACGAATGAACGTATCATTCGTCATTTTTTTCATCAGACTGAGCTTCCTTTTTCTTCTGCTCAGCAAGATATTCCTCGATCGCCCTTTTCTTTATCTCTTCCTCGTCTATCTCGGGCTTTGCGGCAGTCTTGACCTCAACAATAACTGCCATAAGCTTATAAAGCTCAAAAAGGAAAAATATCGCCATAGGAATGATTATGCAGATAAAGAAGCCTGTCTTTGTCCTTAAAAAGCTCATTACCTTTCCAAAGCCGTTTATCTTGGTGCCTGTCCACTTGCCGATAATATCAACGGGATAAACATTAAGGCTGTCCTTGATGTCGTTATTATCACCCTTGGTGGTAAAGCTGATATTGTCACCTGTGTTATTGACAGCGATTATTCTGTGGGTGTTCTTTACCCTCTGACCGTTGATAAGAGTCCAGAATGTGATAACATCGCCCTCTTCAAGCGTATAGACATCATCTATTTCCCTGTCAATAATGAAATCGTCCTTTGCAAAGGTGGGAAGCATCGAATCTGACTCAACAGTAAGGGGAACATATCCGAAAAGGCTTGCAACACCGTTGTTCCTGTCGGACGAAAACACAAGTATCGTTACGATAAGAGCGAAAGCCAGGATAATCCACGCTATCACTGTTATAATATTGTTCAGTATTTTTTTCATTTTACGAGCATTTCCTTTCACATCATTATGTTTGGATATTATGCTTTTTATCAGGTATTTTCTATAATTTTGAATTTCATGCTGAGTTTCATCGTTCCGCCGATAATGTTATCCAGGCAGTCAGGGTCGTTGCCCTCAAGCCATATAACAACGGTGTATTTATCCTTTGCACCTAGACTGAATTTATCGTTTTTGGTGCTCATTACCACTGTTGAAGACTGAAACTCCTTATCGCAGTCGCTTTCCTTGCCTGTTCCGTCGGATTTGGTCTTGCCGTAAACAGTCTTTTCACCGTTTTCATAAACAGCTATCCTCACAGCCTCGTCAACGCCGTTGGTGATGTTCTCCATGGTCATTTCGCCGCTGTAAGCCACGGTATCGTTTCCCGAATTTATAAGATAAAAGGTGTAAGCAATATAGTTATCGCCGTTGTGAGTGCCGTTTATTTTGTCGATATTCAAAGGCAGATCTTCTCCGCTTATGTTTGTCATATCATAAACAATATCCGCATTAAGAGTAGCTATCGATTTTTCATACTCGGGTGTTTCCGAAAGAGTAAGTCCCTGATTTACCATATCGTATTTATTGACAGTAACGGTAAAGCTTCCGAACCTGTCATAAAAATAGGACACCGCATATGCAATAGCAACAAGAGCTATCAGAACCACCAGAAGAACACTTATTACACGGACTACGACATTATGACGTCTCGCCTCCGCCGCAGTTCGCCGCAGGGTGAGAATATCGGCAGCCCTGTTCCTGCTGTCCTGCTCGGTCTCGGTATATGTATCGGCAGGGTCAGCATTATCCACCGTTTTTATTTCATCTTTAGTCAAGATCAGAACTCCATTCTATACAGTAATATTTAAATTGCCGAAAATCTCATTCTGTAATGCTCATGATGTTATTGCGATGAATTGTCCGATGCCTGATTTTTCCTGCGGATAAATCTGTCTGGTACAAATTTGCCCGAAAACATTCCGTTTTCACTGCCTGTGAAATATGAGCAGCCAAGCTCACTAAGCTCATTTGCCTCTTCCGCAGAAGAAACTCCCGCTGCAATGGTCTCTGCTCCAAGACCGCTGATAAACGAGGTAAGGGTGCTTATGCAGGAATCGGTGTCATAATCCTTGCCCAGCCTGCGGGTGATGCTTTCATTCAGCATAACATATTCAGGCTCCAGCTCGGCAAGCCTGAAAAGCGGAAACCTTTCGCTGTCAACACCTGTAAGCATTATATGATATCCTGCTTTTCTGAGCTGCTTTATGGACTCGCAGCTGCCGCTGTCGGCAAGAACGGATTCGGGCAGCTCAAAGCATATTCCCTGCGGGATAGCCTCTATTTTTGCCGTAAAATCCCTGACTGTCTTAACACAGTTGCTCTTGCCTAAAAGCATTTGGGGAATAAAAACCGAGACCCAGTCAAAATCAAGTCCACGGTCATTAAATTTTTCGGCAGCTTTCACCGTCTGGAGAAGTGCAAGCCTGAATATGGAAATACATCTGTCATCAGCCTCAATAACAGGCATGAACTGCTCAGGCAGAAGCACACCCATATCGGGAGAATTAAGCCTTATGCTGCTCTGATAAAAAGCAGGAAGCTTTTCGGCAGATGACCATATGGCACGGTAGCGCATTTCTATGGCACGCACGCCGTCAACCGTAGTATTTATATCAGACATATTTCTCACCTCAGTTTTCGGCTAAAATGTACAAATTTCGACACAAAGCAAGCGCAAAACGAAAAAATCTTATTATCCCTATAAACAACGCAAAGGTAATACCATACATTTCTGTACAGCATTACCCTCACTTTAAATTGTTAAATTAAGCTCCGACTCCTTCTGAAGTTGTGGCAGTATCAAATTCTCCTAAGGAGAAAGCAAGGTCAATGTTCCAGCTCTGTCCTGCGTTGTCGTTAATGCAAGAAGCGCTCTCGCCCTCAAGCCATACACGAACTGTAAAATCAAGATGGCCGTAGTTATTACCAGTAGTTGCAAGAGGAATATCAAGTCCTGAATCAACACCTGATACTTTATCAAACGAATCATTGGTAACAGCATCAGTCATTACCACAGTGACGGTGTCCAAAGCAGTCGCAGCATCACCTGCCTGTTTTACTGCCTTACCGGCTGTAAGATAGTTGTCATCAACGCCGAAAATATTTGTTGTTGAAGATGTATCATTTGCACTTGGTATAAAAGCAACTCTTACAGCTTTATAAAGTTCTGTTGCATCAAGTGTATCATCAGAGTACTCATCACTGGTATTTTTATTATTTTTTATTACAAGCTTGCAATATACATTTTCGTTTGCATCAGTTGCCGTTGCTTTTTTGTTTGTTCTCAGATGAACAGGGACGTCAACATAAAAGCCTTTTTGGGTGGAATCACTTTTTATTTTCGAGCCAGCTACCAATTCGGATTTTGGAGTAATTGGTGTCATAGAGTCAGGAAGTTTAAGTGAAACATATTTTCCAGCTTTTCTACCACCATTACTTACCTTCTGAGCATCAAACAAATTTTTACCGTCAACAGAAGAAGCAGGACTTAAAAGTCCGATTTTCTCGTAATATTCGCCAACAGCAACTGCACTTCCCCAGCTGTCACTCTTATCATCAGCAGGTGCAGTCAAGCTTGGAGCGGTTATTGTAGTTCCATCAACTTCCGCAAGCGCAATTTCCATACCCTCACCAACAGCCGCTGTCATGCTAAGGCCGGTCATCTCAACTTCCTTGTTCATGGTGAACCATGCGTATGTAGAAGTAGAAAGCATAGTTGCGGATAATGCAAGCATACCCACTGCAGGGATAATCTTCTTGGCAGCAGAATTCTTGTTGTTTTCGTTAGAACGAGTTTTCATATTTTATCAGCCTTTCACAAAATTATATTAAGCAAAATAAGCCATAGGCATTGTTTTCTTAATTTACCCAATTTCAGTATACAACATCTGCCATGTCATATCAATAAAAAGGTCTTAACAAATATAGATATTTTATGCAATCTTAACGTATTGTTTTGTGTATTTTTAGTTTGCTTTATATTGTGAAAGTGCTCAATTAAACAATCCGTTTCGTTATATCAGCATATCCTTGCAAACAGACACATTATGTCAAAAAAATTTGATAAACTGATACTAAGAACCAATTAAAAACTATACAAAAAATCGAGCATAATCTTGCGTATATGGATTATGCGATGATTTTTTGTCTATAGTTTTATTGGTGATTAGTATGAATGCCCTAACGGCTGACAAACGAAAAAGGCTGCCGCACAAATGTGCAGCAGCCTTTGAAAAGCTTATGTTATAACCCAGATTACTTGAGTTCAACAGTAGCGCCGGCAGCTTCGAGCTTAGCCTTGAGCTCTTCAGCCTCAGCCTTGGGAGCAGCTTCCTTAAGAGTCTTAGGAGCAGCCTCAACAGCTTCCTTAGCTTCCTTAAGGGAAAGACCGCAAGCATCCTTAACAGCCTTGATAACGTCCATCTTCTTCTCACCGAAGGAAGCGAGAACAACGTCAAACTCAGTCTTCTCAGCCTCAGCAGCTGCGCCAGCACCTGCTGCAGGACCTGCAGCTGCAACAACAGCTGTTACGCCGAATTCTTCCTGGATAGTCTCTACGAGCTCAGCAAGCTCAAGAACGGAAAGAACCTTGATTTCTTCTAAAATATTTGTAACTTTCTCAGAAGCCATGATAATAATCTCCTTTATATTTTGATTTAATTTTTTCAGGCAGCCATACGATCGTTATGATCAAGCAGCCTCTTCCTCTGCCTTCTTGTCGGCGAGAGCCTTGAGTGTAGCAGCAAGCTTCTGCATGGGACCCTGGAGAGAGCCAACCAGCTGAGCAAGCAGTGTCTCCTTGGAAGGAATCTTGGAAAGAGCCTCAACACCCTTAGCGTCATAGATAACGCCGTCAACGTAGCCTGCCTTGAGGGTAAACTTATCGTCGTGTGCTTCAGCAAACTTACCGAGGATTCTTGCGGGAGCGGTCTGATCGTGGTCGCAAACTGCGATTGCGGTTGTACCCTCGAGTACGCTGCAAAGATCATCAAGACCTGCTTCCTTGAGAGCGATACGGAGCATTGTGTTCTTTTCAACAAAGTAAGTTACACCTGCTTCTCTGAGCTCTTTTCTGAGCTGAGTATCTTCCTCAACGGTAATACCTCTGTAGTCAACAAGAACACCTGCTGAAGAATTCTTGATAAGATCGGTTACAACAGCAGCTCTTGCCTTCTTGGATTCGAGAACCTGTGCGCTTGGCATAAAATTTCACCTCCGTAAAAAGTTGAAAATTATGCTACCCATTCATAAAAAGAAAAACCTTTCCTTCAAATGACAGGAAAGGGCATACATTTATAATGTACAGCAATCTTTCCTCGGCAGGATTTACGATTTCTGCAAATTGCTTTGCATAGTCACCTGCTGTCTTTAGAATATGATAGCTCTTCATCGTTTTTAACGACTTTAATATAATATCATACTTTTCAGCGCTTGTCAAGGGCTTTTTTGAATTTTTTAAATTATTTTTTCTCATGCACGATGTTCCAGTATCTTTTCTTTTCGTTTTCGGAAAGCTCTGCCGCAAAATCCGCTTTCAGGGTCACGAAGCGTTTCAGGTCCCATATTATATGGTACATCAGCGCACGGGATTCAAACTCGCTGCGGTCTGCGGGCAGCTTCTCGGCAGAATAATGGGCAAACAGACCGTCAATATCCTCCAGCAGCCCTGCGGCATCGTTTATCTCATGGAACTCCCCGCTCATTTTCGCAAGGAAGTCCGATATGGGCTTGCCGTACTCATGTATGGGGTTCAGCGCCATAATATCCTTGTATATGCCCATAAGAACGCCGCACTGGCTTATGCGCATCTCAACGTATTTCAGGAAATAATCCTTCTCCTCAGCAAAGGAGTTTCCGATGTATCTGAGGGAACAGTTTTTCAGGTCTGCCAGCAGCCGTGAAGTTTCGTCAAAGCATGAGCCTGTGTAGCCGCTTTTATCCTCCGCCAGGATATACACGGACATTCGGGAGATTATCAGCCTGATCTTTTCATCGGTCTCCTTTTGGATACTGCGTATCCTGCCGATGCCCGTGGGCACAAAAATGTTCATCAGAACGCCGATCCCTGCGCCGATAACAAAAAGCGTCAGCTCATTCTGCATTATCTGGGGAGAGCAGTCCGCCGAGGCGAAATAGTGAGTCGCAATAACGCTGTTCATGGCGGCTGCCTCATTCATATCAAGCCCGCTGCAGAATGCGAGAAATAGCGCCAGAACCACTCCCAGAGCAGGGATACTGAACCCTGCCACCGAGAACACGGCAGTGCACAGCAGCGTTACCGCCGCAAAAGCCATCAGGCGCTTGAGTGTGACCATCAGCGTTTCCTTGCGGGTATCGCAGACCGTCAGCAGGCAGATTATCCCCGCTGAAACAGCGTAGTTCAGCCCCAGACCGTATGCTATGGCCGCTGCAATGGCTGCTCCCACGGCTATTTTGGCTATTTTCAGCCAGTTTATCCTTTGAGTCATTCTCCGTCCTCACCTTCGGGCAAAATGTCGATAACAACAAGCTCAGGGTTGTTGAATATGCGGGGTATTCTTTCAATAGTACGGCTCAGTCCCCTGCTGACGATAAACGTCGTGTCATCAAAATCATATCTTCCGCCTGCATATTCCGGGAAAAGTCCCTGTCCCGGTGCATAAAGACCGTTCATAAACGGAGGGAGCCGCCACTGTCCGCCATGAGCATGCCCCGAAAGCACCAGGTCAAACTTGCCGAATGAACGGTAAAAGTCAATCTTCTCGGGGAAATGGGCAAGGAGGACATTGAAGCTATTTGTATCGGCATTGTCGGCACACACCTTCACGCTGTCACCGATATCAGACTTTGCCGACGCTCCGCATATCATAATGCCGTCAATATCAACATTTTCGCCCTGAAGCACGGTAACGCCGAAGCTCTCCGCACGCCTGCTGAAAGTTTCCCACATATTCCCCCTGTACTCATGATTACCCGAAACGTAGTAGCAGGGATATTTTTTCGCAATAGCTTTAAGCAATGTGTCGGAATTTTTATTATCCGTCCTGTTGTCGAAAATATCACCTGTGAGCACGATAATATCAGGCTCAGCCGCATCTACTGCATTGATGAGATTTTTCATATTCTTGCCGTATGAACAACTGTGCAGGTCGGATATCTGAACGATGCGCACTTTTTTGGTGACCTTGCGACTCACAAGTGTATAGCGGACTGTTCTCAGGGGAAAGCTTACAGCGGATAGTATAAAAAACACTGCCGCAAGCGCTCCAAGTATTTTCAGGAAGATGTATTTCTTTGTCGGCTTGTCCTTTTTCGTCATCTTATTCCTCCGAAGTTTGTGATATGAATATTATAGCGCAATATAAGCGGCGTGTCAATGAGCCGCTAAGGGATTTTAACTTGACAAAGCAATGATGGCAGTATATACTAAAATTAAACAAATATACGCATATTATTTATAAGAGTGTATAAACATATGAATATACAGAAAGGAAATGTAATATGAACTATTCGGAAGAAGCACTGAAAAAACACAGACAGTGGAAGGGCAAGATAGAAGTCATAAGCCGTGTTCCCCTTAAAACAAGGGACGACCTTTCTATCGCATACACCCCGGGCGTTGCGGCTCCCTGCCTTGCTATTGAAAAAGATCCCGACCTGAGCTATGAATACACACGCCGCTCCAATCTGGTTGCAGTCATCACAGACGGAACTGCCGTTCTGGGACTGGGCGACATCGGCCCTCTCGCTGCTATGCCTGTTATGGAGGGCAAGAGCGCACTGTTCAAGGAATTCGGCGATGTTGATGCCATTCCCATCTGCGTGGCTTCCAAGGACACTGAGGAGATCATCAAAACTGTACGCCTTATCTCAGGCTCATTTGGCGGAATAAATCTGGAGGACATCTCTGCTCCCCGCTGCTTTGAGATTGAGAGACGTCTCCAGGAGGAATGCGATATCCCCGTATTCCACGATGACCAGCACGGAACTGCCGTTGTAACTCTTGCGGCTGTCATCAATGCTCTCAAGCTCACCAACAGGAAAATCGAGAACATCAAGGCTGTCACCAGCGGAGCAGGTGCTGCCGGCATTGCCATAGTCAAGCTGCTTATTGCAATGGGTCTGAAAAATGTTATTATGTGCGACCGCCACGGCGCTATTTACAAGGGCAGGGACGGTCAGAACCATGAAAAGGAGCTTATTGCCGACATCACAAACCAGAACTGCGAAAAGGGTACTCTTGCCGAGGTCATTAAGGGCGCTGACCTGTTTATCGGAGTTTCCGCACCTAACTGTGTTACCGAGGAAATGGTAAAGAGCATGGCTCCCCAGCCTATCCTCTTCCCCATGGCAAACCCTGATCCCGAAATTCTTCCCGAGCTTGCCAAGAAAGCGGGCGCAGCCGTTGTGGGAACAGGCAGAAGCGATTATCCCAACCAGATAAACAACGTGCTTGCTTTCCCCGGCATTTTCAGAGGTGCTCTTGATGTGCGTGCCTCCCGCATAAACGATGAAATGAACATTGCCGCAGCCCGTGCTATTGCGGAGTCAGTTCCTGCAGACAAGCTGTGCAGCGAATACATCATTCCCGATGCTCTTGACCACCGGATGGCTCAGAGAGTTGCGGAAGCTGTAAGAAAGGCTGCCATTGAAACGGGAGTTGCAAGAATCAAGTAAGAATATATAACACAAAAGCCATTGTCCGTATTGGACAATGGCTTTTAATTTTTGCTGTATTCAGCGGCAAGACCGTCCTTGATACCCTGCATAATGATATCACGGGCCTTTGCGGCTTCTGCCTTAGGAAGAGGCTCAACATCTTTAAGAGGATAATCAATGCCAAGATTCTGATATTTTACCTTGCCCATGTCGTGGTAAGGAAGAACATCGAGCGCCTTGACGGATTTCAGCTTTGAGATAAACATGCCCAGTTCGTGGAGATACTTCTCATTGTAAGTGATCCCGGGAACTACTACGTGACGTATCCAGAGCTGCTTCTTTTTGCTGCTTGCATACTCAGCGAAAGCAAGAATATTCTTGTTACTGTGACCTGTGAGCTTTTTGTGCTCCTCGTCATTGATATGCTTTATATCAAGCATGATAACATCGGTAACATCAAGCAGACGGTCAACATCGGCAGTATTTTCGGGATTGAATGTTATTCCCGAGGTATCGAGACAGGTGCTTATTCCCCTCTCATGAGCCTTTTCAAAAAGCTCGGTAAGGAAAGGAAGCTGAGCCATTGGCTCGCCGCCTGTGCAGGTGATTCCACCGCCCTTGAGGAATTCCTTGACACCATCGTACATGGCAAGGATCTCATCAACGGTAACAGGCTTGCCGATATCAGGGTGCTTTTCGCTGTGGAACTGCCATGTGTCGGGGTTATGGCAGTAAAGGCATCTCATAGGACATCCCTGGAAAAAGACGACGAACCTAATACCGGGTCCGTCGACTGTTCCGAAGGATTCTGTTGAATGAATGTAACCTATCATCTACAGAATACTTTCTATTAAAGAGCTGCGTGGAATGTTCTGGAGATAACGTCGTCCTGCTGCTCCTTGGTAAGCTTGATGAAGTTTACTGCATATCCGGAAACACGGATAGTGAGCTGAGGATAGTTCTCGGGGTGCTTCTGAGCATCGAGAAGAGTATCACGTGTGAATACGTTAACGTTGAGGTGGTGGCCGCCCTTAACTGCATAACCGTCAAGAAGACCTACCAGGTTTTTGATCTGCTGTTCATTTGCTGCCATAGTAAAAACTCCTTTCAAAATAAAGGTGGATCTGTATTATACCGAATGAGTGTATTTTTATATGGCTATAAGAAACACACTGTGGGGTTTATTTTATGCTGACGGCCTATAAAGACCGTCAGCCAAAATAATTCTTTGGAAGCGATTATCTGTCGTTATCGCTTGTGTTGGGGATATTAGCGCACTTGGGGCAGAGAGCATCGATATCGAGGTCGCCGACAAATACGCCTGTGTCCTTACCAAGTGCATCAGGAATGATGGAGAAGGTATTTGAGATACCATCCTGAGCGTTGGAGAACTGGAGCTTGGATACGGAAGAGAGAGATGCGGAAGCACCGTGAGTATCTCTGCCGCTCATGGGGTTAGCACCGGGAGCAAGAGGCACACCGAGCTTACGTCCATCAGGTGTAGAACCGGTCTTCTTACCATATACAACGTTGGAAGTAATGGTAAGGATAGAGGTTGTAGGAATACCATGTCTGTAAGTGTGCTGCTGACGGATCTTGTTCATGAATCTGTTGAGGATATCCTCAGCGATCTCATCAACACGGTCATCATTGTTACCATACTTGGGGAAGTCGCCCTCGATCTGGTAGTCAACAACGATACCCTGCTCGTTTCTGATGGTCTTAACCTTAGCATACTTGATAGCAGAGAGGGAGTCAGCTACAACGGAGATGCCGGCGATACCTGTTGCAAAGTATCTCTTTACTTCTCTGTCGTGGAGAGCCATCTGGAGGCTTTCGTAGCAGTACTTATCGTGCATGTAGTGGATAATGTTAAGAGTATTTACATAGAGCTCTGCGAGCCATGTCATCATGTCGTCGTACTTCTCCATTACATCGTCGTAATCGAGGTACTCGGAAGTGATAGGTCTGAACTTGGTAGCAACCTGAACGCCGCTGATCTCATCAACACCGCCGTTTATAGCGTAGAGGAGGCACTTAGCGAGGTTAGCTCTTGCGCCGAAGAACTGCATTTCCTTACCAACAACCATGGAAGATACGCAGCAAGCGATAGCGTAGTCATCGCCGTGAATAACTCTCATAAGGTCATCATTCTCATACTGGATAGAAGATGTATTGATGGAGATCTTTGCGCAGTACTCCTTCCAAGGCTCAGGGAGTCTTGTGGACCAGAGAACGGTCATGTTAGGCTCGGGAGCTGTGCCAAGGTTTTCGAGAGTGTGGAGGTAACGGAAGGAGTTCTTTGTTACCATAGATCTGCCGTCAACGCCCATACCGCCGAGGGACTCAGTTACCCACTGAGGATCTCCGGAGAAGAGGGAGTTGTACTCGGGAGTTCTTGCAAAACGAACGAGACGGAGCTTCATGATGAAGTGGTCGATGAGCTCCTGAGCCTGCTCCTCGGTGAGGATGCCTCTCTTGAAGTCTCTTTCGAAATAGATATCGAGGAATGTGGATGTACGTCCGAGGGACATAGCAGCACCGTTCTGATCCTTTACAGCGCCAAGGTAGCCGAAGTAAAGTGCCTGAACAGCTTCCTTAGCTGTTGTAGCAGGCTTGGAGATATCGCAGCCGTAGATCTCAGCCATCTTCTTGAGGTTTTCAAGAGCTCTGATCTGCTCAGCGATCTCTTCTCTTGCACGGATCTTTTCCTCAGTCATAGGGCAGGTGTAGAAAGCCTTCTGCTCCTGCTTGTCTTCGATAAGTCTGTCAACGCCGTACAGAGCAACACGTCTGTAGTCGCCGATGATTCTTCCTCTTCCGTAAGCATCGGGAAGACCGGTAAGGATATGAGCAGTTCTTGCCTTTCTCATTTCAGGGGTGTAAACATCGAATACGCCTGCGTTGTGGGTCTTTCTGTATTCGGTGAAGATGTGCTTGATCTCAGGATCAATGGTGTAGCCGTTGTCGGAGCAAGCCTTCTCAGCCATTCTCAGGCCGCCGTAAGGCATAAGAGCTCTCTTGAAGGGCTTGTCTGTCTGGAGACCAACGATCTGCTCCAGATCCTTATCAATATAACCTGCTGCGTGAGAAGTAAGAGAAGATACAACCTTTGTATCCATATCGAGAACGCCGCCTGCTTCTCTTTCCTTCTTTGCAAGCTCCATAACGTCAGCCCAGAGCTTCTTGGTAGCTTCTGTAGGGCCGGCGAGGAAGCTTTCATCGCCGTAATAAGGTGTGTAGTTCTTCTGGATGAACTCACGGACATTAATTTCCTTGGTCCAGTGACCGCCTACGAAACCTTCCCATTCCTGTGGCATTTGACTCATAGTATATTTTCCTCCTTCAATCTTTTGCGCCGCTTTATGCAGCACAAAGCCTTGTAGTGCTGTGAGATGAAATACGCAGTTGCTCCGTCACGCTATGTAAATTTTACCGAAAATTTCTGTAAAATCCGCATTACTTATGCACATTCCAACAAACTATACCGTTTGAGTGGTTATTCACTGCGCATAAAAAAACCGCAAGGTTTGTTGCCCTGCATGGTCCGCACGGCTGCAATACTTCTTATTACTTATATAATACAATATACGTCCTGATTTGTCAAGTGTTTTTTTATGTTAATTTGGCATTTAACATTACAAAAATGATATGCCCCCCTATATACGGGGGCATATAGCATGATTTTCAGTCATAATATCCTGTTTTTCGCATAAAATGAGCATTTTCAGGCAGTTTTGTCCCCATCGGCGCTCTTCTTTCTGAACACGATAAGCTTGCTGAGAAAGTAGTTGAGTATCATAACAAGTATGCCGCACAGGAGCTTTACCACCAGCTCGTTGAAGCGCATAACATCGACGAATGCGAACATTATAATAACCTCGCAGCCGTATGAGAAAAGTCTTCCTCCTGCAAATGAAAGCAGCTCCTTCACATATGCTTTCGCGGTGGTGTCGTGTGCCTCAAACACGAAGAATTTATTGGTGAAAAACGCAAAAAGCATCGAAACCACCCATGAGAATGTAGCCGCCCCCGCAGATGATACCGCCGAATTTTCCATTGCTGCCATGACCGCCGAAAAGCTGTGGGTATCCACGCCCGAAAAATCAGTTAACGCAAGCCTAAGTCCAAAATGTGAGACATAGTTTATAAGCGTTGTGAGCACGCCGTAAAACACATATATTATCACATTTTCAAACTTCATGCACAGCTCGCACAGAGGCTTTGGCAGTACGGAAAATATCTTTCGGAAGGTTTTTCTTGTCATAAAAGGTCCTTTCACTTCAAAAGACAGAACCGCCGGTTGACCGACGGTTCTGATCAGAGATTACTTTATAAGCTTGTTGCCGCACTCAGCGCAGAACTTTGCAGTTTCGCTGGTGATCTTTGCGCCGCACTGGTCGCAGAATCTGATCTTGGGCTTGTGAGCCTCAACGGGTGCAGATGCAGCAGGCGCAGGAGCGGGCTTGGGTGCTTCCGCAGGCTTTGCGGGAACAGGAGCGACAGCCTTAGGAGCCTCGGCAGGCTTAGGTACCTCCACAGGCTTAACAGCTGCGAGTGCAGGTGCAGGCTTAGGTGCTTCCACAGGCTTGGATGCCTCAGCAGGCTTAATAGGAGCTGCAGGTGCAGCCTTGGGAGCCTCTGCAGGCTTAACAGGTGCAGCGGGCTTAGGCGCTTCCACAGGCTTAGGTGCCTCCACAGGCTTTACAGGAGCGGCCGCAGGTGCAGCCTTGGGAGCTTCAACAGGCTTTGCAGGCGCTGCAGCTACGGGCTTGGGTGCCTCGGTATGAGCAGCGGATACGACCACTTCAATAGGCTTGATGGGCTTTATCTTTTCAATTTCTGCATCAACAGGCTTTGCGGCAGGAGCCTTTTCAGCAGCGGCAGCAGGTGCAGGAACAGGTGCAGGAACAGGTGCAGGAACAGGTGCAGGAACAGGCGCAGGCACGGGTGCGGGAGCCTTTTCGGCAGCTTCTGCCTTAGCTCTTGCAGCCTCGATAGCAAGGCGCTCTTCTTCAAGCTCTTTGAGCTTTGCTTCCTCGGCAGCCTTGATGTCCTCAGCTTCTCTCAGCTTTGCGGCAGCCTTATCCTTCTGGATAACGCCCAGTATTCCGTTGAGCATCTTAACAGGGTTATCAAGATTCTTCTTGATTCCGCAGGGAAGCTCGCTGGATTTGCCGCTCTTCTCAACAACATGGAGAGTAGCTGCAAACAGTGACTTCTTCATCTCAAAGCGCTCGATCTGATCTACAGGGATATGTCCCAGACCGTTCTTGCCCTGATAATAGAGCTGGTCAAGAGTGAGCAGGAAGGAGTCCTCGGGAACGCCCATTGTCACCATATGTATCAGCAGAGGAAGTTCAAACTGCTCTGTGCTTGCATATGTGTTCTGTATTTTGATAAAGGAGCTTTCAAATGCCTTGGAAATGCCGGAAACATAGAACTGAGCCTCGGTCACACTGTTGTCGGCCATGAGAGTTTTGAGCTTTTCAACGTATCCGTCACGCTCAATAGTCTTAAGGTGAGTGATGTGCAGCTCAACCTGAGTGATGAAACGCTTCTTGGTCTCGGGGTCGATATCCATCTCGTTAATGTCCTTGATAAGTTCGAAGCTCTGATGCTCGGTAGTTGTGCCAAGGTTTCTGCACTTCTGGGCAAGAATATTGCTGTCTGCCTCTCTTATCTTGGAGTTTACCTTGCCGATGTAGCGCTGGAGCATATCATCGGGGCAGTGTGCCTCGTTCTTGTTGATCTTTTCAAGGAGAACGATAAGCTCTGCACGGGACATACCGTTGATATTTTCGGTAAGCTTTGTGAAATACTTGACGTGACGGTCATTGATCTCATCGTCAAGGCGCTTGATGTACGGGAATGTATATTCGGGAGTAAAGTCACCCTCGAGGATCTTATCCTTTATCTCGTTGAGCTTCTTTACATCTTCATTCTTGATATTTTCGGTCAGCTTGTCAAGCTCAGCCTTTTCAAGCTTCTCTCCCCTCTCCCTGCACTTAGCGGCAGATGCCTCATAGAGCTTGGGATCAAGAGAAGGCTTGCGGTTTTCAAGGTCTTCCTCAAACTTTTCAAGAGCTTCACGGTCAAGCTTGTCGATGGAAGCCATCTGCTTATCAAACTCAGCCTTGTCAATAGCTTTGAGACGGCTCTCGATCTGCTCAACATAAGGCTTGCCAGCCTCGGCATATTCGGGAGTTTCGCTGATGGTGAGCTTCATCTTAATAAGCTTATCCTTGGGCGAACCTGCAATGTTGCTGCAAAGGTCTGCAAGCTCCTTCTTGATAAGCTCGGCAGTGCGCTTGTCGATCTGCTCGATATATTTTGCGGTAAGCTCCTTGTCAAAATCGTCGCCTGTAAGGGCTTCTCTGAGCTTGGAAAGTTCCTTTCTTGGAGTATTGGGGATATTCTTGCAGAGACTTTCAAGCTGGGACTTGATGAGGGATATCTCCTGCTTTCTTATCTTTTCCAGATAAGGAGCGGCATTCTCCTTGCGCAGTCCCAGTGCGCTGATATCGGCAGTGAGCTTTTCAAGCTCGGGCTTTTTGAGCTTTTCGATATTCTTGCACATACTGTCAAGCTTGTCGGTCTCGATCTTGTTGAAGCGCTTGTCGATCTCGTCAAAGTACTTCTTGGTATATTCGGGATCATACTTTTCGTTTTTGAGCTTTTCGGTGAGCTGTGCAAGCTCAGGCTTCTGCATATTGCCGATGTTCTTGCAGAGACCGTCTGCTTCGGCATTGTAAAGAGCCTTTCTTCTTGCCTTTATGGAATCAAAGTAGCCTGCGGTCATATCGGGAGCATACTTTTCGTCCTTCAGCTTTGCTTCAAGAGCATCGAGCTTTGCAAAGTCCATGGAAGCGATATCCTTGCACATCTGAGCAAGCTCTTCCTTTTTGAGTGCCTTTTCTCTTTCGGCAGTCATGGGCATATACTTCTTGACGATATCCTCGGGATACTTTTCGCTTTCCAGCTGAACGATGATCTCTGCCAAAGCCTTTGCGTCCATCTGAGGAATGGTCTCGCACTTCTTTACAAACTCGGCATTTTCAAGCTCAACGGCTCTCTTCTCAATGTCAGCAGCGTACTTGTCGGTAAGTGCAGCCTTGAATCTGCCGGACTTGATGACTTCTCTCATCTTGTCAAGCTTAGCCTTGTCGGCAGTTGCAATGCCCTCAAATTCCTTGTCGGCAGCCTGCTTTTCAAGAACTTCAAAGCGCTGGGATATCTGCTTTCTGAAAGGTGCTTTAAGCGCATCGCCGCACTTTACTTCATCAAGCTTCTTGGAGATATCCTCCAGAGCCTTCTCGGCAGCGGTCTCGATATCCTTGCATATCTCGCTTATCTGAGTTCTCGCAAAGCCGTCCCTTGCGGAAGCAATCTTTGCAGTGAAGTGCCTCTTGAACATCTTGTCAAACCTGTCGGAAGCCAGATCCTTTTCCAGCTTGTCGGCAGCGGCAGCATCGGGAATGGTCTTGAACATATCGGTAAGCTCACGGAGCTGTGCGCTGAGCATACCGTCATTGATCTCGGCAAGGTAAGGAGCTGCCACAATTTCGTCAAAGCCGCCCTCCTTGATCTTCTTCTTGAGAGCAGCCAGCTCGTCGTAATTTTTGAGAGAAACGCCTGTGCAGAGAAGCTTCAGCTGATTTTTCTCGCAGTCGTTGAGAGCAAGCTTGATCTTGAGCAGGTACTTGCCTGTGGTCTTCTTGTCAAGCTTCATGTCGTAGATATATGTACGGAGCTTTTTCAGCTCAGCTTCATCAAGAGCGGAAAGGTCTGCGCAAAGGTCAGCCAGCTCCTTTTCATTCTTGACAGCCTTTTCCATTTCTTCCTTAGTGGCAAAAACTGTGCCGTTGTATGTGCGTGACTGCTTCTCGAACTCTTCGCAGTATGCAGCAAGCTCATCGGCAGCGGGAACGTTTTTCAGCTTATACTTGGCAGCCGCATTTTTAAGGTCCTCCAGAATAACGGAAGCCTTTGCACCGCCGCAGCAAAGCTTGCCGTCAGCAGAGCGGCAGTCAGCGGGAACATATGCCTTTGCCAGATACTCGCCCAGCTCGGCAGCCGAAAGTGCTGAGGAGCACCAGTAATCGGAAATAGTCTCGATATTCTCAGCATCGGCAGGAGACGCTGCTCTTGCCAGATTGAACACGCTTGCAAATGCGGGTCGGATCTTCAGCAGCTCGGATACCTGAGCCTTTACACCCTCGGGAGAGCCAAGCTCTGCAGCCCTGAGCAGCTTTTCAGCCTTTTCGGCATCAGGCTCGGTGTATTTGAAGCCGTAGCCGTTCTTTTCGGAAACAAGCTTTCTGAGAGCTTTGCCCATATCCTCGGTGGTCTCGCAGGAAGCAAAGTCCTTTTCCTCGGTCTTTATGCCGCACTTTTCCGACTCAGCCATAAAAAATGCCGCCATGTATTTTTTCATGTCAAAGTCAATGCCGCCGCTCTTGAATGCGGAAACATTGGGTTCCATGCTCTTTTCAAATTCATCGGCAAGCTTTATGCCCTTGTCAAGCTCCATGCACCTTGACTCGTTGGTGTCCATGGTTATCTTGCCGTCAAACAGATCAAACTGAGGCTCGCCCACATACTCTGTTCCCACATAAGAGGAAAGAGTGTCCTTTAAATGAGCGTCAAGTCTGTCCTTTATCTCCTTATCGCCAAGAACGGCAGGCTCTTCAAGAGTGCCCTTCTTGTAAAGAAAATGGTTGGTAAACTTCTTGAACGGCTGAACAACGTTTGTCAGCGGGGTAACGGGGGCATAGTTCTTGCCCTCTTTTCTCATATGCTCCTCGCTGATAATAAGAGTATCATGCTTGCCGTCTATCATCCAGTCATAAGCCATGAATGTCTCTTTAAAAAGCAGGTTTGAGATATAGACAGTTCCATTCTCGGCAGCTATCTTTCTTGCCTCTGCTATCTTGAAGGGAAGATATTCCTTTCCGTCAGCGGACATAAGCAGCATATCGGCCATGCGGCAGATATCCATACTGTTGCTTTTAGCCTCCTCAGGGGAACAGGGCGTATAGATCACACCATCGAGCAGAGGGTGGCAGAAAAGCCTTCCGCTGCTGAAAAAGCTGTCACTGAACGCACTCTTGAATTCCTCACAGGACTCTTTAAAGCGATTGTAATTGATTGTTTCCACAGCAATGATTCCTCCCTTTGTATTTTGCCAAAAAAGTACGCGCATACAGGCATACTTTTCCTATAATTGTAATCATTATACCAAAAAACAAACCGTCTGTCAACGAATTATTAGAGTATTTTATACAAAAATATTTCCGTTTGCTTTTGGTACTTTTGCATAACTTAACAAGTCGTCATAAAAACAATATTCATAAAAATGCGCTTCCCACACGCAGGGAAGCGCATTTTTCACTCTTTTTTCGCGCCTGCCTCACAGGCAGCAAGCAGCATATCGTAAACAGGTATCACTTGCCTGATATCTGCCGCTATCTTATCGGCAAGACGGTCGCTGAACAGCATATACCAGTCGGTGCTGAGAGCTGTCAGACCTATATTCTTCCGATTGAGCCACAGGCATTTTTCCTCGCTCTGGTCGGGGAAATGATTTCGCTTATACACATCTCCGTAAAGCTCAAAAACGCTTTGGGAAGAAAAAGCGTCAGCAGCAGCGATATAAAGCGGACTGTCCCCTTTTATCATCTCACGCATTGCATCCATGGTCTCACGGGCAGGCTCGTAAAATCCGCAGCCGTACTCAAAGCCGTTTGCCGAAATATCAAAATAAAAGCATGGCAAGGAGTAATAAAGCTCCCTTGTACGGCCGAAAGTACACCACATATTCTCCCTGAAAACCGACTTTCCCCGTGAATATCTTGCGTCACGGTATATCCTTGAAATGCGCACGCTGTTGATGAGCGGGTCTATTTTCTGCATTTCGGGCAGCAGCTTTTCGGTGAACTCCCTGAACGGCTCCGCAACAAATCTGCGGTAGTCGTCCTTATGCTCGTTGAACCATAACTTACTGTCATTCAGGCGGTTCATGGTGAGAAAATCTATGGTCTGAGGTGAAAATGGCATATCATATCCTCCGTTTTCCGTTAGTATATATTCATATGATATCCCTTTGATGTGAAAAAATCAAGAACATTTCTGAAAACAGTATCAGTCAAGCTTCTCCATAAACTCGTCAACATACTTTATATAATCGCCCACACGCATCAGGGTAGCTGCATGACCTCCGCTTACACGGCCGATCATAGGTGAGGGCATCATTTCCATAAGGTCATTCTGCATATCACGGTCAAAGAACCCATCGTCCTCGGGGAGTACCAGCAGCACTCTTCCGTTAAGGTATGCGAATTTATCCGCTGTGCAGGGCTGCTGGTTTATAACATCAGCCACAAGGCGGGTCATATGAACGTCAAACTCAGATGTATAGCCGCTGTAGATATCATTGAACATATCACGCATATAATAAGCCTCTTCCGCAGAAGCCCCCTCAATATGCCCCATGCTCTGCTTCATTTCAAAGGATCTTACAATGCTGTAAGGAACGGTTTCCATAGCCTTGAGGACAATGGGAGCAGCGTTCTTGTACTTGCTTCTCAGTGCACCGACAGTTCTTTCGGAAAGCGCCGCTGTGGAGAACAGGCACATTGCCTCTGTCCTTTCGGGAAACTCGGACGCAAGGAGCTGAGCCATGTATCCGCCGAATGAAGCTCCCATCCAAACCGCCTTATCCACATCAAGATAATCCAGCAGGTCGATTATCGCCTCGCACAATGACTTCATATCCATGCACTCAAAGGGATAGTCAAAGGTGATGAACCTGTATCTGCCCTCCAGAGCGCTTACATACGGATACACCGCCTCGGAGGTGCCAAGTCCGCCTACAAGAAAAACAATGGTCTTGTCCCCTTTTCCGCAGTCCATATATTTGAAATTGCAGCCCTTTACAACTGCCTCCTCATAGTGATGGCTGTCGAAAAAGCGCTTCTTGCCACGTCTGTAGGACAATGACTCAGGCAGAGCCTTTTCCTCATCAAAGGGCAGTCCGCAGCAGCGCTTTATATCCTGTGCCCACTGCTCGGGATAGCTCATTAAAAGCTGCTCATGGCTGTAGTCCCTCGCCACGATATCGGCATCGGGAAAATGCTTGTTGTATCGGTCAAAATACTTCTCACCCATTTTCAGAGCGTAGAAGATATGAACAGTCGTGCCCCCCACACGGATATTGTCTTTAAGGGGAGTTACCAGATCGGAGTAGAACTGGTTGTAAATGCTCTTTTCCGATGCAAAGCTTATGCTTGCGAACAGCTTCTCAAAGGTCTTGATATTCTTTTCAGCCTCTTTGGGGTCCTCTGCCTTTTTGAGCATCATATTTGTCATCCACTCGGGCAGCTTGCCATCATGGGCAGCCTTACCGAGCACAGGCTTGACTATGGCTGACTTGATACGTGCGCCCACTATACCTGCCTGGTCAAGATCGGAAGAGCCTATAAAGCCGTGATCGATATGTATTTTTTCACGTCCGATAAGCAGCCCCACAAAGCTTCCGCCCAGCGAGCAGCCGTAAGCGGCAAATATACGTCCGCCGAATTTTGCTTTGATATAGCTTTCTATCTTTTTAGTTTCCTCGGTCATTGTGGGGAAAATTGCATCAGGCTCATTTTCGTCAAAGCCGTCGTATGAAATGCAAACTACCTGAAAAGTATCTTTCAGCAAGGGTATCACAGCCGAAAATGTTTTCCAGTGGCAGCAGGTTCCGGGAAGCAGCATTATAACAGGTTTATCTTTATTGCCAAAGCGATAGAATTTCATATGTATATCCTCCTTTGGTTAGTTTGCGCTAACGCCTGTATTCTATTATACACTTTTTAACGCAAAATGCAACAGGAAGATACAAAAAATCCCGCAGCCCTTTCGGGTCACGGGATAAGTTTTTTTGCAATATCAGTTCTGGTCAAAAAGCTTCTTGGGGTCGTATCTCTTATAAGCATCCTGATTTTTTACAACGTTCTGAGCCTCGGTCCACTGAGTGATGAGAGCGTCAAAATCCTCGGACTTCATCTCGTAAAGGAGTGAATCCTTTGCACTGAGGAAGTACTCGTCAGTTTCGAGAACGTCCATCTTGAGGACAATGTAATATTTTTCGCTGTCGGAGGATTCGATGATCTGGATATCACCCTTCTGCATCTCGTCAAACACCTTGGAAACAACTGCGGAATCGGGAGTTGTGCCGCTCTTTTCAATAACGGTCTTGTTGGAAGAGATCTGCTCGCCTGAATCGGTAGTCTCCTCTGCGGAAGCATCGGCGGAAGTTTCTGTCGTATCGGCAGCTTCCTCTGTTGTGATGTCGGCTTCGGCTGTTTCCTCTGCGGTATCAGCGGTCTCATCAGCTTCGGCAGTGTCCTCAGTGGAAACCTCTGTTGCATCTTCTGCGGTCTCGGCAGAATCGGTGATCTCGTCGGCATTATCCTCCAGAGCAGCCTCTGCATCGGAAGGAGTTACCTCAGCGGTAGAAGTCTCGGTCTCTGCTTCGTCAGCGGCTGCATTGGCAGCTTCTTCTGCGGCAGCAGCCTCGGCTTCTGCCTTGAGATTGTCATAATATGCGGTATATTCGGCGTTAAGAGCATCGAAATCCTCGCCGTTCTTGTAGCGCTCAACATAGCTCTCAGCCATGGACATAATCTCAGCCTTGCCGTCGGACTTGAGCAGATTGCCCGAACCGTCCTTCAGCTCCATAGCAATGTAGTTTATCATTGCATAGTTTTCGTCAAGATATGTCTTTATCTCGTCATCGGAAACAGCATATTCGCCGCCCTCGGAGTAGATGGTCTTGAACACCTTGTCCCTCTTCTGAGAATTGAGATAAAGGGAGGTAAAGGACTTTTCGCTGATACCCATTTTGGTGTAATACTCGCCAGCATAGTCCCAGGTCTGGTCGCAGTAAACCTTTGCAGCGTCCTTTTCATCGGCTGTAATGGTAAGACCCAGCTCGGTGAACTTTGCTTCGATAGCCGCATATTCCTGCATGGACTTGGTAGCCTCGTCATATATCCATGTCTTAGCATCCTTGCCGTCGATCTGAGAGCTGAAAACGGCAGCGGTAGTTGTTGTGCCGTCAGCGGAAGCTACTGCATCGCTTGATGCGGAATTTTCCTCATTGAGCTTGGACTGTGCGCTGTAGTAAGCGGACTGGAGGTAATAGATGAATATACCAGCAGGGATATCGCTGCCGTCAATGGTAGCGCCCCATGTGGTATTTTCGCCGCAGGCTGTCATAGAGGACATAACAGCGGCAGCCGCAGCAACTGCGGTAATTTTCTTTATATTAAATCTTGCCATTTGAACTAACCTATCCTTTCGTTGACTTTGAGGGATATTGCTCCGAATATCGGGCAAATTCCCACAGGATAATTACATTTAATTATACCACACCGCCGGATAAATGTCTATAGATTTTAAAAAATTTAAATCAGGCGCGCAATTATTCCGTTATTTTATTCAAAGTCAGCACCATAATAAGCTTGATTTTTATTATTTTCGACAATATATTACGCCTTTTTATTGCAGATGAGCCAGCCAAAGGCACAGCCGCACACTCCTCCGATGATATGTGCCATCTGGGAGATGTTATCGTGAGCAAACAGACCGTTCAGCACTTCCGTACCCAGATAAAGCACAGCCACGCAGATAAGTGTGAGAGGTATCTCGCCGCTGCCACTGTTGGCAAAGGAACTGAGAAGTATCATCATAAACGCAATTCCGCTTGCCCCCAGAAGAGCCGTCCCGGGGAAGAAGATAACGTTGATAAGTCCCGTAATGAACGCTGTGAAGATTATCATTATCAGCAGGCGCTTTCCGCCGTATTTTTCTTCCAGCATAGGTCCTACCAGCAGTATTACGGTGAAATTGCCCATAAAGTGGGACATATCCGAATGGCCCAGCACATGGGTGAACATTCGCAGATAAAAAAGCGGGTCGGTCAGCGGAGCACGGTAAACCGAAAAGAACCTCACAGCGGCGCTCTGACTGATAAACTGAATAAGCAGAGTTGCCCCCAGCGCCAGCAGTGCAAATGTAAGTGTTACGGGAGAATTGTATGTTATCTTAGGAAATTTCATTGCCTATCCCCTTTCGGTTGTAAAAAAAGAGCCGCTTTCACAGAAACTGCAAAAGCGACTCTTCAAAATCGCAGAAATTATTCAGCAGCGTAAACGCTAACCTTCTTGCGGTCCTTGCCAACGCGCTCGAACTTTACCTTGCCGTCAACAACAGCGAAGATAGTATCGTCAGAACCGATCTGAACGCCTGCGCCGGGATGAATATGAGTACCTCTCTGGCGAACGATGATGTTGCCTGCGGTTACGAACTGACCGTCAGCTCTCTTAACTCCAAGTCTCTTGGATTCGCTGTCACGACCGTTCTTAGTGGAACCCATACCTTTTTTATGTGCAAAAAACTGCATGGAAATTCTAATCATGATTGGTAGCCTCCCTTTCAATAATAATCCTGATACAGCCGGGAAACTCCTCGGATATCAGACCGAGATGAGCGTAAAACGACTCAAGCAGTCTGCGGGAATTCTCGCTGCCGCTTTTCAATTTCAGAGCAAGCTTATTTTCAAGCACTGATACCTCCGCTTCATCGTTAAAGAAGTCGGTAACGGTATTGCACACAAGCTCTGCCGCCGAGGAAACGGATGCGCACACAACGTCGCTCCCACTTTCGCCCCAGCCTGCATGACCTGATAGTGAAAAGCCCGATAAACCGCCGTTTTTCTTATAAAAAACAGCCTTTATCATGCCTTGATAGCGTCGATTCTTACCTTAGTGTAAGGCTGTCTGTGACCCTGCTTCTTGTGAGTGGATCCTTCCTTAGCCTTGTAGGTGAAAACAGTTATCTTCTTGGACTTACCATTCTTGATAACCTTAGCCTCTACGGATGCACCTGCAACGTAGGGAGCGCCAACTGTAAGAGCGCTGTCGTTGTTTACAGCAATTACCTTGTCAAAAGTAACTGTGTCATCAGCGTTAACTGCGAGCTTCTCAACGAAGATCTCGTCGCCTTCCTTGACCTGATACTGCTTTCCGCCTGTTTCGATAATAGCGTACATTTTACGGCACCTGCCTTTTCCTATAAAAACTCGCTGCACCAGGCGAGCTGCCAATGGGCACACTGCTTCCATAGCCTGTTACATGCGGCAAGAAAAATTATACCACGCCGAATTTGTTTTGTCAAGGGCTTTTTTGCACTTTTTTTATTTTTTTGCGGGATTTTTCATTCCGCTGCCCACTGTCAATCAAACCAAGTTATATTATATACTATAATTGTACCCATGTCAACAAAGCCATTGCGCCGCAAATTTATTTCTCATAACATATTGCATTATTTACGTGACTGTGTTATCATAATTTTGTGTAAAAATTTTTCCTGTTCAAAAAACTTATAAAGGTTGGTCGTAAAAATGAAGCCGTTATTCTCAGCTCTCCTTGAAATGATAGTGCTCGTTGTTTCTATCCTGCTGGTCATGCTCTGCGCAAAACTCCTTAAATTTGACAGCAGCTTTGACAACTACAGTGAAAAATACCCCGACAGCATCATCACCGTGGGAAATGCCATGGACTATTTCCCTGAGGGAACTGATCCCACTCCCGAGGAAGCCTCAGTGCTGCTGGGCAAGGAATGGTTCGGCGAGGACAGCGGCAAGGAAGTCCCCATACCTGTCGCAAAGATATTCTGCATTCAGGTAAGCGAAAACACCGCAAAGATGCTGGAGCTGTACTCTTTTATAGTATTTATCGAAAGCATCTTGTGCCTCATATTCGGCATAACTCTCCCCTGCTCGCTGTACAGGCACATTGACCCTGCAAAATCCATCAACGATTTCTTCATAAACGAAAACTATGTTTATACGGACAAATACGGCACCACCTACGGCCATGTGGGTGAGACCCGTGCGGGCATCGTAAAGATATTGTTACTGCTGCTGATGGTGGCTGTTGCAAATATCTGGTGCACTTTCATTCCCCTGTTTATCATAATAAACTTCATTGTGGGAATCATCATGCTGATATGCAGGCTGGCAGGCATCAGCGCAAAGGACACTGCCGAAAAGGCGAAGATAAAAGAAGTAGAGGGTCAGGCAGGCTCGGAAACGTATCGTATCATCGTCGATAACGGTCTTTTTCTGGTAACAGGCGACAAGCACCCCAAACGTGGACTTTATTTCAGAGGTTACTGGAACGCTGTTGTGGCAAGGCGCATAATGGAGCTTGATGAGCGTGTATTTGCTTTCCGTGAGGACGATGTGGAGGACACTATTAAATATGGCGACGAACATCTTCACAAGAACTATGAGATGAACCGCACAATGAACTCCATAAAGCTTATGTTCAACTCATCGGCAAAGAAAAAATCGGAGAGATTAAAGAACGAGATCATTAGTCAGGATTACACCTTTACCCGTGTGCTTCGTGGTTCAAGGCTGTACGAGTACGTTATAATGTCCAAACGCAGTGCAAAATATTTGCTTATCCGTGTGCCTTCCAACTGCTCACTTATGCGTGCTGTAATGAAATGCGACGCAAAGGGCGATGTGTTCGAGGTGCTCGAATGGAATAAGTGGGACCGCCTGTGCGACAGCGACAAGCTGGCTGTCCTCAGCGATCACACCGGCTGGATGGATCCTCCCAAGGGCGAGGAAAAGCCCGGAGACAAAGTTCAGGCGACCTGACATCATAAGAACCCGTCTTCACAAGCATATGCGCACGTCTTTTCGGCAAATTTTGCCGCAGACTGCGTTAAAAATCCTTGCCGGGCGAAAGCCCGCCTGCGGATTTTTGCCTACTCTGCAACAAAATTATGCTCGAAAATCCGCACACATTTCTTATGAAGACAGGTTCTAACATTTCAAAAGATCAGCTGACTTATACTTTTAGCTGAGCTTTTTTCATATCCGCATAATTTTTCTTTGCTTGACAAAAATATATGTATATAGTATAATATAACAGCGTGAAAAATGTGATTTTCCACAGCAATTTATATTAAACCTATTCAAACAGTAGATATTACATCTGCACCGAATAGACAGAAAAGAGGAAAAATATGCTGGAGCTTCAAAATATCCACTGGCAGCTTCCCGACGGCGGCGAAATATTAAAAGGCATTAGCCTTTCTATCCCCGACGGTCAGCTGACTGTTGTAACAGGTCCCAACGGAGGCGGAAAGACATCGCTGGCAAAGGTCATCGCAGGTCTGTACGCTCCCTCTGAGGGCAAAATACTTCTCAACGGTGAGGACATCACCGAACTCAGCATCACCGACCGTGCCAAAAAGGGCATCGCATACGCATTTCAGCAGCCTGTCCGCTTCAAGGGTCTTACGGTTCTTGACCTGATGGAGCTTTCCGCCGAGGAAAAGCTTCCAAGGGACAAGGTATGTTCCCTGCTGGGCGAGGTAGGTCTTTGCTCAAAGGAATATATCAACAGAGAGGCTGACTCCAGCCTTTCGGGCGGCGAGAGCAAGCGCATAGAGATAGCCACCGTTCTTGCAAGAAAGAACGCTTCCATGCTGGTTTTTGATGAGCCTGAGGCAGGCATCGACCTGTGGAGCTTCTCCAATCTTATCGAGGCTTTCGAGCGCCTTAAAGCAGAGGGCAGCCGCTCGCTGCTGGTCATCTCCCACCAAGAAAGGATCATGGAAATTGCGGACAACATCGTTGTCATTGCAGGCGGAAAGGTTCGCACCTGCGGCAAAAAGGACGATGTCCTGCCAACTCTGCTTGCAGATGAAAAAACAGAACGCTGTCCCATGGACAAGGCTAAAAGGGAGGTCAGGGCATGAACGATATAACCGAAAAGCTTCTGGAGATCGTCTCCGACTGGGACGGCAAATTCAAGGGCGCATACAATATCCGTGAGAACAGCGGCTGTGCAGGCCGTCAGTCCTCGGAAAATATCAGAATAGAATCAAAGACCGATAACCCGGGAATCAACATTTTTATCAGCTCCAAGGCACAGCAGGAGACTGTTTATATCCCTGCCTGTGTAACTCACGGCGGAGTTGATGATCTGGTATATAACGACTTTTTTGTTGAAGAGGGCGCAGATGTCATTATTGTGGCAGGCTGCGGCGTTCATTCCGATGATGAAGAGGAAGCCCGCCACAACGGTATCCACCGTTTCTTTGTGGGCAAGAACGCAAAGGTGCTTTACAAGGAAAAGCACATAGGCACAGGAAAGGGCGCAGGTGCCAAGCGCATTGACCCCGTTACCGATGCAACTCTTGACGAAAATGCTTATATGGAGATGGACACCTCTCAGCTGGGCGGCGTTACAAGCACATCACGAACCACCAACGCAAAGCTCGGTGCTGGCGCAAAGCTTGTAATAAGAGAAAGGCTTCTCACCGACGGCGACGAAAGGGCAAAGTCCGTATTCAACGTTTCACTTGACGGTGACGGAAGTGCGGCTGACCTTGTTTCCCGCTCCGTTGCAAGGGGAAATTCCTATCAGGAATATATCTCGGTCATCGAGGGCAACTGCCGCTGCACAGGTCACTCCGAATGTGACGCTATCCTTGCGGAGAACGGCCGTGTAAACGCATCTCCCGCACTGAACGCTGCCTGCATAGACGCTTCACTTATCCATGAGGCGGCTATCGGAAAAATCGCAGGCGAGCAGATAATCAAGCTCTGCACACTTGGTCTTACAGAAGAGGAAGCTGAAAGAAAGATCATCGATGGATTCCTGAAATAATAGGAGGAGTTTTGTAAAATGAACACATTTGCAAAAAGAGCCGCTGCTGCAGCAATGTCAATGGTCATGCTCTTTTCGTTCTCGTCCTGCGGCAAGGCAGATGAAGCGGCTCCCGAAGAGACTGCTTCCGCCCGTGTCACTGTTGACGGAACAAAGTTCATGGTGGACGGCAAGGAGCTGTGGATAAACGGCTGCAACACACCATGGCACAACTGGAACGACTTCACGGGAAACATGGACGCAGAATTCTGGGACGGTGCCTTTGCTCAGCTTGCGGAGGATAACATCAACTGCACAAGAATATGGATAAACTGCGCAGGCGAGAGCATTATCCGCCTTAAGACCACAGGCGAGATAAAGGAAATAAGGGAAGGCCACTGGACTGACCTTGACAAGCTTTTTGAAATGGCTGAAAAGCACGGCGTTTACGTTATGGCTACCCTCACCTCCTTCGACCACTTCAAAGAGCCGAACGCAGGCTATGACAAGTGGAGAAACCTTGTTTCATCAAAGGAGCTTACCGACGCATATACAGATACATATGTTGCCGAGTTCTGCAAGAGATACGGCTCCAACGAGTATCTTTTCGCCATTGACCTTATGAACGAGCCTGACTGGGTGCATGAGAACGCAGAGTGTGGTCAGCTTGACTGGAACGGCCTTTCATACTTTTTCGGAAAGTGCGCCGCAACTATCCACGAAAACTCCGATACTCTTGTAACTGTCGGCTTCGGCATGGTAAGATACAACTCCGACAAGTACGAGGGCAACATCGTTTCCGATGAGCACCTTAAAGAAGTTACAGGCAATGACAAGGCTTATGTGGACTTCTACAGCCCCCATTTCTATATGTGGGAAAAGCCCTACTTCGGCTTCCCCTACTCAGGCTCACCCACAGACTTCGGTCTTGACGGCACAAAGCCCACACTCCTTGGAGAAGCTTCCAACGATGATGAAAAGGAAAGCAAGATGACACTTACCGAGGAATACAAGGCAGCATATGATAACGGCTGGAACGGTGTTATGGTATGGATGGATCCCGTTGAAGAGGATTACAGCTGGTACCGCTACGACCTGACCCGGACCGCTACCAACGCAATGTATGATTACATTCCCGACAAGGTCTATCCCATTGGCAAAAAAGCAGCAGCCGAGACCGCTGCCGAATAATCCGTAAAACAAGTCAGCCCCCGTCCGCATATGCAGGCGAGGGCTGTTATTATTTATTGTGGTCGATAGAGCTGTGAAGCTTTGCAAAAAGCTCGTTGTACTTTATAACAGGCTCCTCACATTTTGTTACGGAAACGTGCAGGTCAAGGGGTATCATACGCCCCTCAAAATCAAATCCGATGCCGTTTTTGTCCGATATTTTCTTTGCAATGCTTTCGGCATAAGCCGTGTCCGCCGAATCGGTAAGAAGCACGAATTCGTCTCCGCCTATGCGGAAAACCAAGTCATTCTCCCCTGCCGCTTCGGAAATGCGCTTCATGGACTCGATTATGGCAAGGTCGCCTGCTTTTCGTGAAATGTCGTTTATTGGGATAAGCCCCTTGATATCGCAGCACACAAAGCAGCAGCTGCGGCGCTGGGTAAAAAGGTCGTAAAGCTCGCTGATATCTACATTCTTTTTCATAGAAAACTCTCCTTCCAAGGGCGTGGAGGACAGTCTGGGGTACAGCCCCGAAAATCGGTATTTTGTGCTGTATTCCGATGGATTGCAGTTCCACACCCGTCTGAACGCTCTGGTAAACGCCTCGTTGGAGTTATATCCCAGTGACAGTGCAAGCTCCAGTATATTTGCGCTGCCCGCCTGAAGCTCCTTTGCGGCGATGACCATTTTTCTCCGCACGATATAATCATGCACAGATATGTTGTTGACGTTTCGGAAAAGCTTTTCCAGAGAGGACTTTGAGCAATAGCAGCCTGCGGCGATATCTTCCGTCCTGAGACTTTCGGACATATGCTCTTCCATATACGAAAGCGCATGTGCCAGCAGCTGCAAATTGTTCATATGTTCATTTCCTTTCTGTCTGTGATCACATCTTAATTATAATCTATAAAAAGAATGTCTGCTTGATTTTTTGAGTAATTATATCATTCCTCTTCTTTCATAGCCTCTTCAAGCCAGCCCAGCTGACGCTCGGTTATCTCCCTGCCGAAGCAGTCACGCAGATATTTTTCCGCCAGTTCCGCTTCCGAAACGGACATTTCGGAAATTCGGCTGTCGCTGTCATCTGCCGATGCGGATACCTTTCTTGCACATTCCAGACGGAGCATACGTGGGAATCTGTCACTGATATTCTCGTAAAGTCCTGCTGACGATGAACGGTCGGTAAGGATAACCCTCACATATGCGTCCTCGGGAACTTCCGCCGCCATTACTTCGTCATAGCTGCCCTTTACGGTAATGAGAGAGAGCGAGCTTGGAGCGGCAAGCTCTGAAATGCCGACCTCCGTATCAAAAACAGTATATGTCTTTGCCTGTCCTGCCTCGGAAAAGCTGTATGGAATGGGAGTTCCGCTGTAGCGCACTGCCGTGTTTTCATCAGCTGAGCATTTTATTGTCTGGGCACGGTGAAGATGCCCCAGAGCTATATAATCAAAACCCGCAAACACATCTGCCGACACCATCTGCGCTCCTCCTGCGGATATCTCCGCACCCTTGGAAGCCCTTTCGCTGTCGGATATTGCCGCTCCCGTAACAAAGCAGTGGGCGGCGATGATGTGCTTTTTTGATTTGTCCCATGAGCTTTTTATATCGTCGGTCATGGCAAGAAAAGCATCGGTGCAGGTCTTTATCTCCCTGTCGGAAAAAAGCTCACGCACCTCGGCAATGTTGAACCACGGTATGCAGTAGATATCAGCATCGCCTACGGAGATCGGCTTCATATAGTCACGAAAGCTGCCACGGATATACAGCCCGCAGTTTTCCAGCAATCCCGAATTTACCGACAGCCTTGGAGCGGAATCATGGTTTCCCGCAATGATTATCACGGGGATATCCCTGCCGCCCGAAAAGAGCTTTTCGCACAGCCTGTCCCAGCATTTTACCGCTTCGCCCGCAACAACGGCGCTGTCATACACATCGCCCGCAATGATTATGCAGTCCGCACCGCATTCAACGGCGGCAGCGCAAAGGCTCTCCCCTATCTTATCCTGATATGGGAGCATATCCTCGCCGAACAGCGAAATGCCGATATGCAGGTCGGAGGTGTGGAGTAACTTCATTATGACCGTTCCTTTCAGTTTTATCTTCTGCAATGCTCGTCCGCAGGCTAGGTAATGCTGCCGACTGCGGTAAATTCGCACCTGTCAGCTGTCATTATAAATCACCTTTTCTGTAATGTTTATTTGTCTGCATTTGGGTCAAGAGGGGTAACGTAAAGAGTCCTGTTGCCTGTGAATATGACCATTCCGGGCTTTGCTCCCGCAGGCTTTTTTACCTGCTTTGCAGGAACATAATCAACGGGCACCTGAGCCGAATTTCTTGCGCTGCTGTAGGCGGCGGCAATTCGTGCGGCGTAGTATATGGTCTCATCGGGGACCTGCTCGCCCCTTGCTCTGATTATAACGTGAGAGCCTGTAATATCCTTGGTGTGGAGCCAGATATCAGTTTTCTCAGCAGTTTTAAGGGTAAGAACATCGTTCTGCTTGTTGTTTCGTCCCACAAGTATCTCATAGCCGTCGGGAGAGGAAAATGATATGGGAGGAGCCGCCTTGGGGGGCTTCTGCTTGCCTCTCTGCATACGGATATAACCCTGCTCCGCAAGCTCGGCTCTCAGCTCGTTAACGTCATTTTCCGTGGAAGCACGGGAAAGTGCATCGGACACGCTTTCGATGTATTTCAGCTCGCTTTCGCCCTGAGCTATCTGTACTTTCAGCCGCTTTTCCGCCGTATCTGCCTTGCGGTAGCCGCCGTAATACTTCTGCATATTCTGGGAGGGAGTAAGCGATGGGTCAAGCTCCACGGTAATCTCTCCGGCGTTTTCATCGTAGAAATTCACGCAGGTGAAGTCCTTCATTCCCTTTTTGAGCTGATAAAGATTTGCGGAAATAAGGTCGCCCTTGAGCTTTAAAATATCCCTTTCCTCGGATATTTTCAGCTCCTGCCGCTGATTTTCCGTTCTTCTGCGTATCCTGTCGGCAGTGTTGGAAAGCAGGCGGTAAAGGTCGCCGTACCTCTGCTTCATGCGGGCTGTGCTGTCACGGTCGTGATAGAATTTATCCAGCGTTTCCCCTGCGGTCTCGCAGTAGGAGGCTTTCATCAGTCCGCCGTACTGGGTGATGTCAATAAAGCAGAAATCTTTAAGATTGCCGTCATTATCGGAAAGAATGGTGTATTTTCTCCTGCCGCTGAGATAATCGTCACGGGTGGACATTATTTCGGCGATAAGCTTTGTAAGGGTATCGCTGTCCAGCTCGTCGGTAGTGATATCGTTGGAGCCGCAGGCACGGAAAAGCCACTCCCTTGCAAGTATGGGGGAAATGCCCTCAAAAATGCCGATAAGGCACTTTGCGGCTGATTTGCCGCTTGCCGCAGCTATCCTCATGCGCATTTCCTCTTCGGGTGCGATAAGGAAGTTGAGCCTGTCCCCACGGGGAGGAGCGGTGTAGGTCATGCCGGGAAGCACAAGTCTTTCACGGCTCATAGCATCATCAACACGCTTTAAGCTGTCGATTATCTTTCCGTTCTCGTTTATAACGATAAGGTTGGAATATTTGCCCATTATTTCCACTGCAAGGGTGATTATGACCACATCGCCCAGCTCGTTTACGGTCTCAAAATCAAGGAAAAGTATTCTTTCCAGACCGTCCTGCCGTATGTCAATGAGCTTGCCGCTGCCAAGGTGCTTTCTCAGCAGCATACAGAACATGGGAGGCACCTTGGGGTTTTCTATCTGCCTGTTTGTAATGTGTATCCTTGCTGAATTTGCACCTGCGCAGATAAGCACCCTGCTGCTTCCCGTTCTCGTTCTTATTGCAATAACAGCCTCCTCCTTGGAGGGCTGATAGACCTTTTCTATTCTTCCGCCCACAAGAGGCTGAAGCTCCTGCTTTACCGCCAGGAGAAACGCTCCGTCAAGAGCCATTTATATCAGTTCCTTTCCTATCGTCAAGTGTGCTTTTCATTCTCATATTATGCCGCCTGTCATGTCATAAACTTATTTTCTTTTATAAATAAGCACCTCGAATGATGCTTCCGTCTCAAGAGACTCAAGGGCTTCAAGCCGTCTGTGGCCCTCTTCGCCTGTTTTGTAGTAATAAGGGGTCATGGAAAACAGGCTTTGTATATCCTTTGGATTATCAATGAAAATGCTCCGTGATATTTTCCTGCTTTCAAGGAAGTCAAAGCCCTCCACCTCATAATCGGCAGTCTGATTTTTATAGGGCTTATCATACACCGCAGCTTTAAGGCTCATAAGATGATCCTCCGCAGGGATAGCCATTATAAGATATCCCCTGCTTTTTATCACACGGCAGAATTCTTCCCGACAGAACGGTGCAAACATAGTCACTGCCATATCCACAGAGCCGTCCGCCAGCGGAAGATGAAAAATGCTTGCCGCCGCCACCTCGCACTGAGGCTGACCCTTCAGCCGCCTTGCCGCATGGGCGCAGGCAAATTTTGAGATATCAATGCCCAGCAGCTTAAAGCCGTATTTATTCCCGCTTATTGCCTTAAATATCTCTTCCGTATAATAGCCCTCGCCGCAGCCTGCATCAAGAAGAACGCCGCCGTGGAAATGCACACACACGGCATCGCACACGGCCTGCGCAAGATGGGAATAATAGCCCTTTGACAGAAATTCCGTCCTGGCGTTCACCATCATCTTGTTGTCTCCCGGGAGCTTTGCGTTCATCTGACCCGAAAGCAGCAGATTAACATATCCCTTGGAGGAGATATCAAAGCTGTGGCGGTCATCGCACACATAGCTTTTTTCTTTTATTTCAAGGCTTTTGCCGCACACAGGGCAGATAAAACCGTTCATATCAATGTCCTTTCGCTTACAAGCAGTAATTTGCGGGGTCAACACAGCTCTTTGCTTCAATAATATCTATCTCCGGGAACCTTTTTGAAAGGATATTTTTCATAAGTCCGCAGAAGATACGCTCGGTGTGGAAATGACCGCAGTCAATGACAGTAAAGTCCATATTAACAGCGTCGATAAAGCCGTCGTGCTTGAAATCCCCCGAAAGAAGAGCGTCCGCTCCCTTTTGTGCAGCAAGATGTATAAAGCTGTTGCCGGCTCCCGAGCTTATGGCAATGTGCTTTATGATGCGTCCGTTTGTAAATCTTACGCAGGTACAGCCAAGTGCCTCTTTTGCCCTTTCAGCCGCTTCCTTTGGTGTAAGGGGCGCTTTAAGCTCATATATCCTGCCTATGGAAAGTCCGTTTCCCATATCGTCCAAATACATAAAATCCTCAGACAGTCCGAGAGGTGCGGAAAGGATATCATAAAGCCCCTTGTTCATTCCCAGAGGCGACATATCAAAAGGGGTATGGGTGCAAATTGCAGAAACTCCACCTGACAGCAGCCTGCCTACGGGAGACGATGCCGTCACCGATTTAAGCGGCGAAAAGATAACAGGGTGATGACTCACTATAAGCTCCGCTCCCGACGCTTTTGCTTCTTCGATAACATCGTTTGTGATATCAAGGGCAGTGATAATTTTTGTAACGCCCTTATCGGGATCACCTGCCAGCATACCGCAGTTATCCCAGCTTTCCTTTGTGTCAAAGGGGATAAGCTCGTTTATGGCACTATAAATATCGGCTACTGTTGTCATATTCCTTTTTCCTTTCGTATTTTCTCCATGGTCATATCTATTTTTTCGGCTTCCGCAGGGCGGCTGTTCCTCATGCCGTCTGCAGCCTTTTTCATTCGTTCAAGCTGCTTTTCGATGTACTTTCGTCCGTCCTCGTATGATGCGTCAGTGAGACCTGTCTGCTCACGTACATCTGAAATCTCATATGTCACTCCAGTATATCGGCACTTAATTACGGAATAGGCAAATTCGCCGTCCCACACGGCACGTTCCTCCGTCACCTCAAAGCCGTTGTCCGCAAGGTATCTTCTCAGCACGGAAGCTCTTGTCATGGGCTGCAGAATAAAATTTGCCCCGCAGGTGCGTGACCTTTCATCGGCATCAATTATTTTGGAGATAAGCTCGCCGCCCATTCCTGCAATGACGATATCGGTAACGCCGTCAAGAGGGATATTTTTCAGTCCGTCGGACAATATCAGCTGCCCGCCCTCAATGCCCTCGTTCTCGAAGGTAGCCTTTGCGGCAGCAAGTGGCTTCTCGCCGATATCTGCGGCAATGGCTTTTGTGCATTTTCCCGATCTGAGCAGATACGCAGGCAGATAGCCGTGGTCGGTGCCTATATCGCACACAAAGCTGCCCTCTGTCATCTCTGCGCAGACAAGCAGTCGTTTATCAAGTTTCATATGTATTCTTCCTTACAGATATTGTGTATTATGAGCCGTACCCCATTCAGAAAAAGCGGGAAGCGGCAGTGCCGTTTCCCGTTTCCTGCATGATAAGATTTTTTCCTTATGCCTTCTGTGCAAAATGCTCGTTGAGCTTTTCAACAAGAGCGTTTACATCAGTGCCGTGAACTGCGCAGGCATCTGCAATAGACTCGCCTCTGGAAGCGGGACAGCCCAGGCAGTGCATACCGATCTCAAAGAAATAAGGAGCGGTATCCATATCGTGATCGAGAATATCGCCGATAATGGTATCGGGAGTTACTTTAAAGCTCATATTAAACAACCTTTCATTCATTCTGCCCCGAGCCGCAAAGCCCGCAGGCACATGATTTATATTACATAATCATTATAACCCATTTTTTTAAATTTTGCAAGACTTTTCCTTGAAATATGTGCATAATTGTGATATACTCTATTTAATAAACTGCTATAATGGGAGGAATGTTTCTCAATGAATTTTTCTTACAAGGTAAAACGATTTTTCAGAAACTTCGAGATTGAAAATCTTATGACTTATATTGCCGCTTCCATGGCGATAGTATTTGTGGGAGATATGCTCACGAACGGACTTATGAGCAGCTATCTTTCTTTTAGCCGCTCCGCTATCCTGGAGGGTCAGGTGTGGAGACTGCTCACATTTCTCTTTATTCCTCAGACAAACAGCGTAGTGTGGATAATCTTCTCTGTCTATTTCTACTACATCACGGGCAAGGAAACGGAAATGGCGTGGGGCGCTCACAATCTTACAATGTATTTTCTGACGGGAACGCTGCTGCTTATCGGCGTTGGCTTCATTGCGGGAGCGGCTTCAAGCAGCTATCTGCTGTTCTCACTGTTCCTTGTGTATGCCTATTTATATCCCGAAATGGAATTTCTGATGTTCTTTGTGGTACCCATCAAAGCAAAGTGGCTGGCGCTTATTGACATTGTTTTTATGCTGGTATCCTTCGGTGACGCATTCAAATATTATTTATACGGCATGGCAAGCGTAGGTCTGGGCATTCAGCTTTCGGTCCTTGCCGCATTTGTGACCTTTGCTATTTTCTTCGGCAAAAACTATATCGACCGCTTCAGGAACAGACGTACCCACAAGGCTTTTCTTAACAGAAACAATATAAACGTTACAAAGGGAGGCAGAAACGGCGATGATGAATAACACTCCCACTCCCTTGGGTGAGGACTTTTTTCACCGTGACTGCCTTGATGTGGCTCCCGATCTGGTGGGCAAGCTTATTATCAGAAACACCGACGAGGGCGAGATACGCCTGCGCATCACCGAAGCGGAAGCATACCGTGGCGAGGAGGACACCGCCTGTCACGCATCAAAGGGCCGCACTCCCAGAACTGAGCTGCTTTACCGTGAAGCGGGAGTTATATACGTATATCTCTGCTACGGCTGCCACTGGCTGATGAACGTTATCACAGGCGAAAAGGAGCAGCCCCAGGGCGTGCTTTTCCGTGCGTGCCTTGACTATGCAGGCCCAGGAAAGCTCACAAAGGCGCTGAAGATAGACAAGAGCTTCAACGGCGGATCGTTTATCGGCAACCCGAAGATCTGCATTGCAGATGACGGATACCGCCCCGAAATAATCAGGCTAAAACGTGTGGGCATCGACTATGCCACCCCCGAATACAGGGATATTTTATGGAGATTTGCCGACACATCGGCTGTCAAATCAAAGAAATAAATGAAAGGAAGTGGCAGTATGGAAAACAAGGAACTCAGAGAGATACCCGACCTGCTTTATCCCGACGCTGCAAGGCGCAGGGAACTTAACAACCGCAGGATAATGCTTAACGACAAATACCCCTGCACATATATGAACGACCTTATGACGGACAATGTTGCGGGCATAATCAGCCGCAGAAATCCCCAGAACGTGCTGAAGCTTTTCAGGGAGCTTTGCACCGATACCGAAGTCATGAACTACCGTCTTGACGCTCTGGAAGACGTTATGGGCAATCCCAAGCTCTCCCCATCGGTACACAGAATAATCCGCACACTGCTGGACAGTGAGCACAAGAATATTTCCGCTTCCACCCCCGACAGCTTTTCCGCTCTGGGAAGCTGTGTCGAGGCGCTGGACAGCTACATAGACTGCATGGAGGAGCTTCACGCTCTTTACGGCGAGATAGGCTCAAACATTCATTCAGCCGCTTTCAGGGGACTGTTTGATTCACTGGAAGAACGATACGCTTCCAATGACTACAACAGCATGAAAAAGGACATTGCAGAGCTGAAAGAAGCCTTTTCAAAGAAAATACGCTCCGTTAACATCGCCATCAACTTCAATGAGGAAATGAAACCCATATCCGCAGGGATAACAGGCTGGTCGGACAAGCCCGCAGGCGAAAAGCCCAACGTTTTCGACAGGCTTTTCTACAAAAGCAACGCCTTTTCCGAGACCCACATCATGGGCAAGCTGAGGACAAATCAGCCCAATGAGGACGGCTATGTGAACGAGGCCGACAAGGCCCTTTTTGCCGCCATGGAAAAGATAACTGGCGCATATATGAACAGGCTGTCCGCCGCTTTGAAGTCATATGACAGGCTTGCATTTGAGCACGTTTCCATGCTCGAAGACCAGCTGGAGATATACGATGGCATGGCAAGGGTCATCGAAGCCTGCAATGCAAGAGGCATAAAAATGTGCCGTCCCAAGTTTACGGACAAGGCAAGATATGCGGATATCAAAAATCTCTTTGACCCCTGTTTCTACTTCAAGGCGGCTGCCGCCAACACCGAAGCCATGGGCGACGACCTTGTTGTGCGCAACAGCATCACCATGGACGACGAGGGCAGATTTTACATTTTAACAGGCGCAAACAACGGCGGAAAGACCACCTTTGTACGTGGTCTGGGACTGTGCTTCCTGCTTGCTCAGACAGGCTTTTACGTACCTGCGGAAGAATGTGTCATAAGCACTGCCGACTTTATATTCACCCACTTCCCCAAAGAAGAAGAAACGGGCATAAACGCCAGCCGATTTACCACAGAGATAAAGGATCTGAAAATAATCAGCGACCTTGCGGAAGAAAACAGCCTGCTGCTGATGAACGAGTCTATCCAGAGCACCACACCCAAGGAATGTGCTGAAATAGCCGAAGAACTGGTAAGGATATTCTGCATTATCGGCGTAAGGGGCGTTTTTGCCACGCATATCACCGAGCTTGCGGGCAAGTGCGGTGAGATATCCTCCGACCCAGATTGCAGGAGCATTCCCCAGAGCATTGTTGCAGATGTTGACGAGACCAGCGGAAAGCGGCTGTACAGGATAAGAAAGGGTATGCCCCTGAAACAAAGCTATGCGGCTGACATCTTCCGCTCTTTCGGTATAAATGCTGAAAATGTAAGAAAAAGAGTCCACAGATAAAAGCAATTTTCAATTACCTGTCCGTAAATGCGGACAGGTAATTTGGTATAATAGGATAGAATTATTCGGACAGAAACGAGGTATAATATGCTGACATTTTTTTATGGTGGAACGGGAACAGGCAAATCCTATGCCATGATGGACAAAATAAAGCAGGCCGCCGAGAACGGCAGAAAGGTCTGCGTAATAGTCCCCGACCAGTTCACCTTTGAATATGAGCATATGCTCTACAATCATCTGGGCTGTGCGCTGTTCAACAAAGGCAACACCGAGGTGTGGTCGTTCTCACGCCTTGCTGCGGATATCTTCCGCTGCACAAAGGCTCCCGAGGGCATGGGTGCGGATTCCACCGTAAAAACCGCCGTTATGTACAAGGTGATACGCCTTATATCGGAGCGTGAGGGACTTCTTTTCTTTGACAAGCAGGCAAAAAGGGCTTCCTTTGCAAACACCGCCCTTACCATGCTCAGCGAGCTTATCCACAGCGGCGTTACTCCCGAAGTTCTGGGCGAGATACTTAAAACCGCTCCCGACAATATGCGTGACAAACTCACCGACCTTTTTCTCATCTACTCGGAATATTCATCGGAGCTTGCAGCTCTCGGCATGAGGGATATTCTCCTTGATGCCCGACTTGCTGCCGATATGGCGGAGCAGAACGGCTATTTTAATGATATGTGCCTGTTTATGGACGAGTTCAAAAGCTTCACAGGCGACCAGTACAACATGATACGTGTAATGCTCTCCCAGTGCACAGAGCTTACTGTCTGCATGACTTCCGACGACATTGGCAAAGGCGGTTTTGGCCCATTTACAGCGGTGAACGAGACCTGTGCAGGACTTTCCTCCATAGCCGCTGAACTTGGCAAAAAGATAAACAAGGTAAAGTTTTATGATAACAAGCGCTACAAATCGGAAGAGCTTTTTGAGCTTTCAAAAAATCTTCTGCGGCTGCCCTCAAAGGCTTATAACGGTGACGGCGGAAATATCACTCTTGTGACTGCTCCCGATATCTACGGCGAGTGCGACTACATATGCGCCGCTATATGTGAGCTTACCGCAGCGGACAGATCTCTCAGGTACAGCGATATCGCAGTTCTCAGCCGTGCCATGAACGATGATATTTCCGTGCTGGCTCCTCATTTTGAGCGGTACAATATTCCCTATTACTCGGACAAGAAGCGTCCCGCAGGTCACAAGCCACTTATGCTTATGGTAACGGCGGCACTGGAGCTGGCAGCGGAGAAAAAGCCCTCCACCGAAGTGCTGCTCAGATATGCAAAGACAGGGCTTACGCAGGTTTCGGAAGAAGATATCGCCTACCTGGAAAACTACTGCTACACATGGGATATTGACGGTTCCATGTGGCAGAGCGAATTTCCCGATGAAAAGGCAGAAGACATAAGGCTCCGACTGCTCTCCCCCATAAACAGCCTGAAAAAAGCCTGCTCGGAAAAAACAGGTGCGCAGATATGCGACGCACTCCGCAGCTTCATAGGCGAAACAGGCGCAGAAGAAAAGCTGCTTTCCTTTGAGGGCAAGTACATAACGGAAGCGGAGTCTGCGGCTCAGATACGTGAGAACCAGTGGCTGTGCAGCCAGCTGGACGAGATATTTGCAAGCCTTGAACAGGCGCTGACGGAAAAAATATCTCTCAGTGATTTCCGTGATATTTTCATGCTCTCCGCCGAGAAAATAACCCTTGCCGCTCCCCCCGACGCACTGGACGGAGTTATCGCACAGCAGTCAGACCTTGCCCGTCTCACAAACCCCAAGATAGTTTTTGTAATGCACGCAAATGACGGAATTTTCCCCTTTATCACAGGGGAAAGCTCCACTTTCTCCGAACGTGAAAGAGAGTTCTTTAAAAAATCAGACTATGACCTTTCGGGCAGCATGAAAAAGCGCCTTGCAGAGGAACGCTTCAACGCATTCAAGGCGCTTTGCTCACCGTCTCACAGGCTTTTTGTATCATACTCCGAGGCGGATATTTCGGGTGCTTCCGTGTATCCCTCGCCGTATATCGAAAAGATATCCGCCTGCATACCGAACTGTCAAAGGATAAATACTTCCGACCTGGATATGCTGTATTTCTGCCGCACTCCACAATCGGCATATGCGGCGGCTTCCCAGAATTTTGACCCATCAGACCCGGATTTCATCACTGTAAAGACCGAACTTTGCAAGGATCCACTTTATGCAAAAAAATTCAGCTACATAGACAGGATAGACCTTACCACGGCTCATAAGATCGCAGATAAAAAGCTTATGAAAAAGCTGTACGGCGACACGCTGGAGCTTTCGGCATCACGGTTTGAGGATTTCAGCAAATGTCCGTTCATGTACTTCTGCAAAACGGGACTGAAGCTCTATTCCCTGCCGAAAATGGACCTTAACCCCATAAATCAGGGAAATATAATGCACATGTGCATGAAGGACATTTTTGAGGAAAACCGTGGGGAAAAATTTCTGAACATGACAACCGATGACCTCACCGCCAGCATTAAAAAATCGGTTGACGGCTACATTGCAAAAAATCTCAGCGGAAAATTTGCCAAGAAAAAAAGCTTCGGATTTTACCTTGACATCATGAACGACACCCTGCTCACCGCCCTTACCCATATGCAGGAGGAGCAGAGGGTATCACGCTTTGTACCCTCTGATTTTGAATATCCCGTAGGCGTAAAGGGCAGTGTAAAAAATTCTACGGTCACACCCGTTATCATCGAATGCGGCGAGGGGCTGAAAGTAAATTTCACGGGAACTGCCGACCGTGTTGATGAATTTACGGACGAAAACGGCATTATATACATTCGTATCCTTGACTACAAAACAGGCGTAAAGGACTTTATGAAAGAGCAGCTGGCACTGGGAATAAATATGCAGATGTTCTTCTATCTCTTTGCCCTCACCGATGAAAAGGGCGGCAGATACGGGGGCTGTGTTCCCGCAGGTGCGCTGTACATCCCAGTAAAATATCCCAAGTCCGCCGATGACCGCATGGCAGACGAAACGAGCGCCGCCAAGTGCATCGACGACACCATGAAAATGCAGGGAGCTGTGCTTGACAGTCCCCTTATCATCAACGCCATGGAGGAGGACTGCCGGGGCAGGTTCATTCCCGTGACATTCAAGAAGGACGGAACCGTAAGCGCAAAGAGCAGTGTTATCAACAGCGATACCATGGAAAAGATAAAGGCGCTTGCCATAAAACAGATAGAGGACATGGGCAGGGCGGTTTACAGCGGAGATTTCCCCGCAAGCCCTCTGGAAAGCAAGAAGTACAAATGCACCATACCCTGCGGCTTCTGCGACTACAGGGAGATATGCGGCAATTATCCCGATCCCGTACCCAGGGATATTTCCGATATCGACTTTGAAATAAACGGTGAAAAGGAGTGAGAATATGCCGTCAGTAACATGGACAAAGGAACAGCTTGACGCTATTGAAGCAAAGGACAGGGCGATAGTTGTATCGGCGGCGGCAGGAAGCGGAAAGACTGCCGTACTGGTAGAAAAGCTGCTGAGAATACTTTCCGACAGGGAAAATCCCGTTCCTGCGGACAGGATAGCCGTTGTTACCTTTACAAACGATGCCGCCGCCCAGATGAAGCAGCGGCTTACATCTGCACTGGCTGCTGCCGCAGAGCTGGAGCCTGAGAATGAATGGCTCACCGCCCAGCAGGCGCTTATCCCCTCGGCAAAGATATCCACTATCCACTCCTTCTGTTTCAGCCTGATACGTGAAAATGCGGGCAGCCTTGACGTTGACTCTTCTTTCAGGGTGCTTGACCCTGCGGAGGACGATGTTATCGCCGCAAAGGCAGCGGAAAATGTCTTTGACGACTGGTTCGACCGCCGCCCCGATGACATGAAGCGCCTGACGGACTTTTTCTGCCCCGGTGCAAAGGATCAGCGGAGACTTGCGGCAATTATCCCCGAACTGCGGGACAATATCCTTGCCCTGCCGTTTCCTGCCGATTATATGGCTCAGGCGGCAGACCGCTACAAGGAGCCGCCCGAGCCTGAGGACGACAGCCTTATCAAGCTTTACACCGACTATGTTGTAAAGAAGCTGAAAGCCGCTGCCGCTCTTGAAGAGGAAGCATATGAGGACGCTGTGAACGAATACGGTTCCGACTGCGGCGGCATTGCAAAGATAAAGAAAAACATGGATATTTTCAGTGCGGAGGTCTCGAACATCATGTCAGCCGCCGACTGCATTTCCGACGACCCGTCGCTGCTTTTCACGGGAAAATTCTCCGTCAAATTTGACAAGGTGACTTTCTATTCCTCGGGCAGCGCAAAGGATGCTGACGGAAAAAAGATGGATATACAGTTCGACCAGACTGTCATTGACTCGGTCAAGGACAAGAGAAATGCCTGCAAGGCGGCTTTTGAAAAGTTCGGCGGAGAGTTCACCTATGAGGATATCAGAAGCGACTATATAATTCACGCCGAGATAAGCGAAAAGCTGTTCGGGCTGATGAACGACGTTTTTGCTGAGGAACGCAGACTGAAAAACGAAAAGAACGCTCTGGGCTTCTCAGATGCTGAGCAGATAGCTTGCTCACTGCTGTGCAGCCGACTGCCTGACGGAACTGTTGAAAAATCACCGCTGGCAAAGGAGCTTTCCGACTATTTTTCCATCGTGATGATCGACGAGTTTCAGGACTCCACGGCAGTTCAGGAGCTTATTTTCAGAATGATATCCAAGGACGGAACGGCAGAAATCCCGGGCAGGAATTTCTTTGCGGTGGGCGATGTAAAGCAGTCCATTTACCGTTTCAGGTGTGCCGACCCACGTATCTTTATGAAAAATATCGCCGACAGCGTTCCCTATTCGGAGGAGGGCAGCGAGCCTGCATATATCCTGCTGAACAGGAATTTCCGAAGCTCTCACCATGTGGTGGAGTTTGTCAATGCTGTTTTCAGGGTGATAATGTCAAAGCAGAACGGCGGCATTGATTACGGCGATGATGAAAGTCTTATCGAGGGTGCTTCCTGCGAGGACGATTTCGGCCCCACCGAGATAATAGAGCTGCCCGATATCGACAGCAGTGACGAGGACGAAAACGGCGACAGCCTCAGCATCGACCTTATTGAAGCAAGGTGCGTGGCGGCAAAGATAGCCCACCTTATAAAGAACGGAAAGCTCCACGACAAAAACGGCGAGCGCCCTGTGCGCCCCTCGGACATATGTATCCTTACACGAAACACCAGCACCGCTCCCCTGTTCATAAGCTGCCTTGAGGAGCTGGGTATAAGCGCATCGGGCGCTGCGGAGGAAAGCTATCTGGAAGCAAGGGAGATATCCGTGCTCATAAACCTGCTCAGGTGCATAGATAACCCAACGCTGGATATTCCTATGGCGGCGGTGCTCATGTCACCCATGTTCATGTTTTCCGCTGAGGATATGGCAAATATCCGATCGCTGAGAAGCTCTTCCGTTTTTGCTGATATTACGGCGGTAAGCTCGGGCAGGGGCACATCTGCGGCTCTGAAAAAGCAGTGCGATGAATTTCTCACCGTTTTCGGCACGCTGAGAGAATATGCCGCTGCCCACAGCGTTGAGGAGCTTATCGGATTTATCTACGACAAGACGGATTTTATGTCCGTCATAAGCATTTACAAGGACAACCTTAAAAAGAAAGCCAATCTGCGGCTGCTGCCCGTTTATGCCGCAGACTATGACAAGAACGGCACAGGCGGTCTCAGCGGATTTGTCCGCAGGATAAACAATATGCTGGACAGCAGCAAGGATTTTGCGGCGGCATCTGCTGCCGTATCCTCCGAGGAAGCTGTCTCGGTAAAGACTATCCACAAGTCAAAGGGACTGGAATATCCGTTCATATTCCTCTGCCGCAGCTGGACAAAATTCAACCTTACTGACAAAAATCAGCGCATGGTGTTTGTATCCGATTACGGCACTGCTTTCAAGATAAGCGACCCGTCACGTCTCACGGCGTATGAGTCATTTCCAAGGCGTGCGCTGAGCCTTATCATGGAGAAAAATCAGCGTGATGAGGAAATGATGCTCCTTTACGTTGCCCTCACAAGAGCGAAAAACAAGCTGTTCATAACAAGGCGCACCGATGAAAAATCCGCAAAGCACCGTGAGGAGATAATGGGCTTGCTGGAAAGCGGAAAGATGCGTCAGGAGGAAGCCGTAAGCGCTGGAATTTCCATGGCGGACTGGCTTGACGCAGCCATAGGGCTTTTCAAAAAGCATGACGATGTGTATTCTCTTGGAAGCTGTGACATGGTAATGACCAAGGCGGAGCTTTCCGAGGCGGAAGCGGCAGAGGAAAGCGAAACAAATCAGGCTGAATATTCCCCCGAACGTGCTGAGCTTTTCCGCAGCCTTATGTCCCATGAATATGACCTTACCCTCGCAAACACCGCTTCAAAGATAACCGTCAGCGAGATCGCCGAAAAGCATCTTATTCCCCCGAAAGCAATTTTCACCAAGGACAAAAGCAGGCCCCAAGGCATATCCGCAGCTGCCGCAGGAACTGCCGTTCATGCGTTCATGCAGTATGCAGACCTTAAAAAGCTGTACGCCGAGAAAGCTTCTCCCGACAATGCCATTGCCAAGGAAGCCCAACGGCTCTGCTCGCTGGGACTGCTGACAAAGATCCAGGCGGAATGTGCCGACAGCAGCATGATAAGCGGCTTTTTGAACAGCGAGCTTTGCGGAAGAATGATGAATGCCGATGAAATATACAGAGAAAAGAAATTTCTGGTTAAAATTTCCGACTTAAACCTTGACGATAGTGATTTAATGGTTTATAATAGTACCGAGGGAATGCTTCAGGGCGTTGCAGACTGTGTGTTCAGAGAAGGCGGGAAATACGTGCTTCTGGACTACAAGACCGACCGCCGAGTTACCGAGGATATACTCCGTGAAAGGTATTCCCGCCAGCTTTCGCTTTATGCCCGTGCTCTTTCGATGATATTCGGGGAAAAGATAAGCGAGGGCTGCCTATATTCGTTTTCACTTGGCAAGGCCATTGGCATTGAATTAAAATAAAAAGGACTGATTTTAATGGAACAGACACCTAACCGCCGCAAGCCCGCTCCTAAGCCCAACAACGCACTGGGTTCACTGCTGGGATCAGTAGTGCTGGGCGTGTGCATCATCATCGCAGGCTCAACGGTAGCAGGCTCCGTAAAGAAGCTTACCGCAGCTGTGGAGGCTCAGACCTTTGCATCAAGCTATGCTTCTCCCTCCAACCTTACCGTAAGCAGCACTGCGGACAAGAAGTATCTCACCGAGACCGAGGCTGCCGCTTACCTCAATATGCCTGTTGAGGAGATAAAGGCTGCCATCACAAAGGGAGAGATCGAGCAGTACGTAAAGACATCGAGCGGTTACACTATTTCCGTAGATCAGCTGGATAAATTCTTCGGTCAGAAGGCTTATGATACCATGACCAGCAACAATTCTTCCGCATCTGAGGAATAACACGGCGTACCCTTTACGGGAGGGACATATGGATAACAGCATCAAGGTAAAGATAAACTATCACCCTGTGAACTTTATGCAAATAGCTCTGTGGATAATGCTCCTTTTTGCAGTTCCGTGTTTTTGGCTCGCATCATATTCAGATTCGTTTTCACCGCTCTTATTGGGTCTTGTTGCAGTGATACTTACGGCTGTAGTGGCAGGAGTTCTTTCAAGCGCAAAAGCTGTGGTGTATGCGAATGACGAAAAGCTGTGCCGGCGCTATTTGAATAAGGACAGCGTTATCATGCTTTCAGATGTCCTGGAGATAAGCTATTCCGTTTGTATCGAGCATCACGGCAGATACGCCGAACAGAGGCTTTTGCTCACCATAAAAACAAATGACGGAACAGTACATCAGTTAAATGATTCTTTATCGGCAGAAAGCTTTGTCGCCGCACTTGATTCTGACGGCGAGACAAATATCCCGCTCATACAGCTTTACCGTTTCCTTGCGGAGCGTATGCCCGATAAAGCAAAGGGATATGTAAAGCAGGAGAAAAATGAGGCTGACATATAAGGGAACACTTTAAATATGACAATAAAAATAACACATCACCCGTTCAATTATAATTACGCAGCCATACCAATATCAATGGCTGTGGCTTTTATTGCTGTGCCTGCCTGTGCGGTATCGGGCAATATAACAGCATCGGATATATGGCTGTGTATTGCAGCATTTATTGCGCCGACAGCAATATCAAGCGTGCTTATGCACTTCCCCAAAGCCACACTCAGCTGTAACGGTGAAAAGCTTGATTTTCATTATCTGTGGGTAAAAAATTCCATTGCTATCAGCGATATCAAAGCGGTGTGGTATTCATACGGCAGGGAAAATCAGCGGTATTCACATCTGGGCAGAATTATTCTCTGTGTAAAGACTTTCGACAACAGAGAGTATGATTTCAGTGATTACATAGACACTGAGGATATACTTTCAAAGCTTGACAATATCACAAACTGCAATGTTCCTCTGCTGAATATGTACCGATATCTGGCAGATATCTGCCCCGAAAAGGCAAAGGGATACATCAGGAATGATAAATTTGAGGAGTGAACAGCATGGGCATCGTAAGCATTGTAACTTCTGTTATATGCAAATCGTTAAGGAATGCAAATAAAAACAAAGTCTGCACCTGTCCCCGATGCAGACACGCAATAAAAAGATATCCTGAACATATCGAAGAAAGAAGTGTTGACTCTCCCCTGCTGATACGTTGCCCGAGCTGCGGAAACATTGTCCACGATCCTCTTGCAGCAGAAATAGCGCTGCTGCCTCCCGAAAAAGCATTTATGGCAGCTGCAAACGGATATGCGGGGACATGGAAAGCAGAGCTTCAAAAAAACAAATATGCGCTGGGCCGTCTGAAAAAAAGCCTGGAACGGCTGAACGCTGACGAGGAATATTTAAGGCAGATATTGTCACTTCAGGGAATGTCGCCCGACTGCTATTATGCGGTGTTCAACAGCGGCAGGCTCCGTTTCAATGCCCGAAGCGGCAATAAAGCCCCCAAAACTCTGACAGAGGAAGAGTATCTGCAAAGATTTTACAGATAAATGTAAGGGCTTTTACAACAGAGAAACACGCATAACACGTTTCGGACGGGGTATCCGCTAAGCGCTCAAAGCACTTTTCTTTTGTACAATATGTGCACAACAAGATTTAAAATCGCTTTCAAGTTGTCATATCATACAAACTTATGATATCGTATTGACAAAAGCACATGCGCATGATATAATACTTGAGTACGAAAAATAAAGCAGAGCTTCCGTTCTCACCGTACTGCAATGGCACGTTACGGTCAATAATTACGAATTTATTCCGCAGGCGTATGATATGTGTGCGGAGTGGTTTTGAGATTATCGGCGGAGCTTATGCTCTGCCGTTTTTTATTTCACATTCATTTATAGTTTAATTTGATATTTTGGGGGTGCTCGCCATAGCTAACAAGGATAGCAAGGAGCTTCAAATCAATGAAGAAATCCGTGACAAGGAAATCAGAGTAATCGGTGCCGACGGAAGTCAGCTCGGTCTTATGTCCGCAAGGGACGCTCAGAAGCTTGCGGCAGAAAAGGATCTGGATCTGGTAAAAATTGCGCCTCAGGCTGTTCCGCCTGTATGCAAGATCATGGATTACGGCAAATATTGCTTTGAACAGGCTAAGCGTGAAAAGGAAGCAAGAAAAAATCAGAAGGTCGTTGATATCAAGGAGATCAGAATGTTCTCCACCATTGATACCCATGACTTTGATACAAAAACCGCTCAGGCAGTCAAGTTCCTGAAGGGCGGAGATAAGATCAAGGTTTCCGTTCGCTTCCGCAAGCGTGCCATTGCACATCCTCAGCTTGGCGAAGAGCTTCTTGACAAGTTCAAGGAAGCTTGTGCCGAGGCAGGCACCGTTGAGAAGCCGCCTAAAATGGAGGGAAGAGCGCTGGTTATGTTCGTTTCCCCCAAGGCTTCCAAGTAACCGCTGTTCAAATCATACTGTAAAAATAAAAGGGAGGATATTTCCATGCCAAAGCAGAAGACTCATTCCGGCGCTAAGAAGCGTTTCAAGCTCACCAAGAACGGTCTTGTTAAGTATCAGAAGACCAACAAGAGACACAGACTTACTCAGAAGGACCACAAGCGCAAGAGAATTGCCCGTAACATGGGCGTTGCAGGTTCCGCAAACGCAGCTACTCTCAGAGAGCTTATGCCTTACAAATAATAGGCGGCACCGGCGTTATATTTCAGAAGATTCAATAATACATTTGGAGGTATAATAATATGGCTCGTGTTAAGGGAGCAATGGCTACTCGCAAGAGAAGAAATAAAACATTAAAGCTTGCCAAGGGTTACTGGGGCGCAAAGAGCAAGCATTTCAAGATGGCTAAAGAAGCCGTAATGAAGTCCGGCAATTACGCTTACATCGGCAGACGCCTCAAGAAGCGTGATTTCAGACAGCTCTGGATCACCAGAATTTCCGCTGCTTGCAAGATGAACGGCATGAACTATTCTACATTCATGAACGGTCTCAAGAAGGCTGGCATCACTCTCAACAGAAAGATGCTTTCCGAAATCGCTATCAACGACGCAGCAGGTTTCACAGCACTTACTGAAAAGGCTAAGGCTGCTCTTTAATTTTCGTAAACAGGCTGTATCACAAAGGCGTATGTCTATGTGATACAGCTTTTTGTTTAAAATAGAGGTATTTATGACTGACTTTACTTTTATATCCTCGGCAGACAATGAGAAGATAAAGCTTTACAAAAGGCTCAGCGCCGATAAAAAGCTCCGCAGGAAAGAGCAGCTTTTTACCGTTGAGGGCGCACGTCTCACCGCCGACGCAGCCGCAGAAGCTATAGAGCTTCACTGTGTTTTCTTTACCGAAAACGCCCTGAAAAAATACAGTGAAGCTCTGGAGCTTCTTTTTTCAAAGTATAATAAAAAAACGTTTTCGATGATATCGGACGAGCTGGCGGCATCGCTTTCGGATACGCAGATGTCTCAGGGAATATTTGCCATATGCAGAATGCCCAAGTCCGACAATGCAGCTCAGTATGCAGAAATGAAGTCAGGCAGAAAATATATCATTCTGGATAATATCCAGGACCCCGGAAATATGGGAACTATGCTAAGGACTGCCGATGCCTGCGGAATCGACGCAATAATCACCTGCAACTGCTGCGATGTTTATAACCCAAAGACTGTCCGCTCGGCTATGGGCAGCCTTATGCGTGTGAATATCATTGACGATGATATTGGCAATGCAGTGCTGAACCTGAAAAATGCGGGCATTGCAATTTATGCGGCTGTTATCGACAGCAGCGCCGTTTCTCTCACAGAATGCGATTTTTCAAAGGGCGGCGCAGTTATGATAGGAAACGAGGGCAACGGTCTCCCCCGTGATCACTCGGCACTGGCAGATGTACCTCTTACAATAAAAATGCACGGCACCATAAATTCCCTTAACGCCGCCATGGCTGCGGGAATAATCATGTGGGAGCTGTCAAAGGCGTAAGCTGAAAAGGAGTCAGGATATGAACGCTTCCGATACCGCTTATTACAGCAGGCTTTACAGAATATGGTCAGTGGCTGCTTTCGGTGCAGGCTCACGGCTGCTTGCGGAGCTTTCCGAGCGCTTTGACAGCGGCGAAGAGCTTTACTGCGCATTCAAAGACGGCGCAAAGGGACTTCCGAATGAAGCTGTGAGGGCTGCAAACGACGTTACCCTTTCCGCTGCGGAAAAAATAATGGAATTCTGCTCCAAGAAAAATATTCGGATAGTCACAAGAGACGAGGAGCTTTATCCCGACAGACTGCGGCACATTTATGCTCCCCCTGCCGTTCTTTTTTACAGGGGCGATATCTCGGGGATAGACGACAGGCTGAGCATAGGAATAGTCGGAGCAAGAAAGGCTTCCGAATACAGCCTTAAGGTTGCGGCGGGCATTGCCCGAGTTCTTGGCAGGCAGGGCTTTGATATTATAAGCGGATTTGCCGAGGGCATCGACATCTGCGCTCATACCCATGCCATCGAAAGCGGCGCAAAGACCTATGCCGTGCTGGGTGCGGGAATAGATTACGATTATCCCAAGCCAAACTCCAAGTACCGTGACGCTGTTATTGAAAACGGAGCGCTCATCACCGAATGTGTTCCCGGAACATTTCCCGCACAGCCGAATTTCATTAAAAGAAACCGAATACTTGCGGGGCTGTCCATGTCGGTGGCGGTCATTGAAGCAGGAGAAAGAAGCGGCTCGCTGAACTCCGCCTCACACGCCACATCTCAGGGAAAAACGGTGTTTGCCGTTCCGCCCTGCGACATATTTGACCAGAGGTACAAGGGAAACACGGAGCTTATCCGTGAGGGCGCTGTTCCGCTTATGGGTGCCAGGGACATTTTCAGCGAATACTGTATGAATATACCGCATACAATAGTCGAAAATGAACGCATCTTCGAGAAGATAGAAGCTCTCAACCGTTTCTGCGATGACGCTTTTGAGGCGGCAAGCAGGCAGCAGGAAAATGATAAAAAGGATAAGAAGCCTGCAAAGTCCAAGCCCGAAATGCCTGCGGAAGCTGAGCCTGAGGATAATCCCAAATCGCTTTCCGAAGAGGAAATAGAAGCGGCAGGCGGTGATGATATCCAAAGAAAAATACTTACGGCAATAAACGCTGCACCCATGCGTGCGGACGATATTGCACGGGAGATATCCGAAAATATCGACGACATTCTTACAGCTCTTACAGAGCTTGAAATAATGGGAACGGTAACTGCCGAGGGCGGCGTTTACCGCATCTCATAAAAAGTGTGGAAAGATTCTGAGAAAGGAATGATTGAACATATGTCCAATCTTGTAATAGTTGAGTCGCCTGCAAAGGCAAAGACAATAAAGAAATATCTGGGTCCCAATTACGAGGTAATGGCTTCCATGGGTCATGTCCGTGACCTGCCGAAATCCAAGCTCAGCGTTGATGTTGACAACGGCTTCAAACCCGTTTATGTGCCCATGAAGGACAAGGAAGAAGTAATATCCTCGCTAAAAAAAGAAGCCTCCCACTCCGACACCGTTTATCTCGCAACGGACCCTGACCGTGAGGGAGAAGCGATTTCATGGCATCTGGCGCAGCTGCTGGATATTCCCCTTAACGCTCCCGTGAGAGTTACATTCAACGAGATAACAAAATCAGGCGTTGAGTACGGTATGGAGCACCCCCGCTCCATCGACCTTGATCTGGTGAATGCTCAGCAGGCAAGGCGTATCCTTGACAGAATAGTTGGTTACAAGCTGTCTCCGTTCCTTTGGAAGAAAGTCCGCAGAGGTCTTTCCGCAGGACGTGTGCAGTCTGTAGCCGTTAAGATGATAGTTGACCGTGAAAAGGAAATAAATGCTTTCAAGCCCGAGGAATACTGGTCAATAGAAGCGAAGATGACAGCCCCTTCCTCCAAAAAGCAATTTGACGCTGTTTTCACAGGGATTGACGGAAACAAGACCGAACTTCACTCCAAGGAAGAGACCGACAAGGTGCTTGAAAAAATAAACGGCGCTGAGTTCAAGGTAACAGGCGTAAAGAAATCTGTAAGAAGAAAGTCCCCTGCCGCACCCTTTACCACATCTACAATGCAGCAGGAAGCTTCAAAGAAGCTTGGCTTCCAGACTTCAAAGACAATGAGAGCCGCTCAGCAGCTTTATGAAGGCGTTGAGATCGAGGGCATGGGCGCTGTGGGTCTTATCACCTACATGAGAACAGACAGCCTGAGAATTTCCGACGAGGCAAGGGCTGCGGCTTACAAATACATTGAGGGAGCATACGGCAAAAATTATCTACCTGCGTCTCCTAAGATATACAAGTCCAAGGCAGGCGCACAGGACGCTCACGAAGCTATACGTCCCTCTACCCCCGAGATTACTCCAGAAAGAGTCAAGGACAGCCTTACTGCCGAGCAGTACAAGCTTTACAAGCTCATCTGGGAAAGATTTATCGCAAGCCAGATGGCAAACGCTCTACTGGATACCGTTTCCGTTGATATCGACGCTAACGGCTGCGGCTTCAAGGCAACAGGCTTTTCCGTCAAGTTCGACGGCTTCACTGTGCTGTATGAGGAGTCCAAGGACGATGAGGAAAACAAGGTGCTTCCCGTTATCAATGAGGGCGATGTGCTGAAGCTCAAGAACATTGAGGGCAAGCAGCACTTCACTCAGCCTCCCGCACGATACACCGAAGCATCATTCATCAAGGCGCTGGAAGAAAACGGCATAGGCAGACCTTCCACATATGCGCCTACCATTTCAACGATAATCAACCGTTTCTATGTTGAGCGTGACGGCAAGCAGCTGAAGCCCACAGGTCTGGGCGAAGTCACCACAGACCTGCTGAAAGACCATTTCAAGCAGATCGTCGATACCAAGTTCACTGCCTCCATGGAAAGCAGCCTTGATAAGGTCGAGCTGGGCGAAAAGGACTGGGTTGAAACTCTGGAGGACTTCTACAAGGATTTTGACGCTACCCTGAAAAAGGCTGAGGTGGCTATGGACGGCAAGCGTGTCAAAGTCCCCGATGAGGAGACCGACGAGGTGTGCGATGTTTGCGGAAAGCCCATGGTAATAAAGATAGGCAGATTCGGAAGATTCCTTGCCTGCTCAGGCTTCCCCGAGTGCACAAACACAAAGAAGATAATCAAGCCCACAGGCGGCGTTTGCCCCAAGTGCGGCAAAAAGGTGCTCCAGAAAAAGTCCAAGAAGGGCAAGAAATATTTTGGCTGCGAGGACAATCCCACCTGCGATTTTATGACATGGGATACTCCCGTTTCGGACAAGTGCCCCAAGTGCAACGACGGCACTACCCTTTTCAAAAAGGGCGGAAAGCTGTTCTGCCTGAAAGAGGGCTGCGGCTATGAAACTGTTATCAAAAAGGAAAAATAATCTTTATGAATAATAAGCTTACTGTTATCGGCGCAGGCTTTGCAGGGTGCGAGGCGGCATGGGCGGCGGCTGAACGGGGTGTAAAGGTGGAGCTTCACGAGATGAAGCCCAAGAAGTTCTCCCCTGCTCACAAATATAACGGCTTTGCGGAGCTTGTCTGCTCCAATTCGCTGAAAGCCTCCCGTGTAAATTCTGCGGCGGGACTGCTGAAGGAAGAGATGCGCAGGCTGGGTTCGCTGACAGTTCCCTGTGCGGAAGAAACAGCCGTTCCCGCAGGCGGTGCACTGGCGGTGGACAGAGAAAAATTTTCCGACCTTGTTACCGAAAAGGTTCGCTCTCACCCCAACATCACTGTTATAAACGAAGAGATAGAAGCTGTTCCCACAGAGGGATATGCGGTGATTGCCAGCGGCCCTCTTACAGCGGGAAAACTGGCGCAGAGCATATCAGAGCTGTGCGGCGGATATCTCAGCTTCTTTGATGCGGCAGCTCCGATAGTTACCGCCGAATCCATCGACATGACCAAGGCATTCTCCGCCGCAAGATACGGCAGAGGGGGCGACGATTACATCAACTGCCCCTTTGACAAGGAAGAATACCTGAGATTTTACAACGAGCTGATAAATGCTGAGTCAGCTCCCGTTCATGACTTTGACCGTCCCGAAAATTCAAAGGACGACTTCACCGTTTACGAGGGCTGTATGCCTGTTGAAGTGCTGGCAAAGCGTGGCGAGGACGCTGTTCGCTATGGTGCAATGAAGCCTGTGGGGCTTACCGACCCACGTTCGGGAAAGCGCCCATATGCGGTAGTTCAGCTGAGGCGTGAGAATGAAAGCGGCACTATGTACAATCTGGTGGGCTTTCAGACAAACCTGAAATTTCCCGAGCAGAAAAGAGTTTTCTCGCTTATACCCGGGCTTGAAAATGCGGAATTTGTCCGCTACGGCGTAATGCACCGCAACTCGTTCATCAACTCCCCAAAGCTCCTGAACGCCGACTTTTCCATGAGGAGCCGCCCCGAAATATTCTTCGGCGGTCAGATAACAGGCGTTGAGGGCTATATGGAGTCCGCCGCATCCGGCATCATTGCGGGAATAAATGCGGTAAGGAAAATGAACGGTCAGTCTCCTCTCATACTCCCGAGAGAGACAATGATAGGCGGTCTTAGCGCATATATCTCCGACAAGACTGTGACAAATTTTCAGCCCATGGGCGCAAATATGGGAGTACTTCCCGATATCGGCGTGCGCATAAAGGACAAGCAGGCAAGATATCAGGCTGTTGCCGACAGGGCGCTGGAGGCTTTTGACAACTACATCTCAGAAAATAAGGACTGATACGCAATGACCCATATGGTGATAAGATGTGAGACTTCAAAAAAGGACAAAAACGCTCTTACTCTGAGCACCATGCTCAGAAGCCCGTTTTTGCTCATATGCTGCGTGTTCCTTATATTTTTCCTTGCAGTTCTGCCTGTGATGCAGCTTGTAGCATTTGCGGCAAGAGGGGCAATAAGCCCTGTTCTGCTGCTGTATGTTATTGCGCTTGCGGCAATGCTTTTTGTCACAATAAAGCAGGACGGCGCAGATTTTGCGGGAGTTGCGGAATACACCTTTTCCGATAATAATTTCACCGTTAAAAACGAACAGGGAACCTGCACGACGGAATATTCGGCGATATATGCGGTAAGGGAAAATAAGAAATATTTCTATCTTATGCCAAGCAAATATGCGGCATATATCCTGCCAAAGGAATATCTTACCGCTGATGAGGGCAGCAGGCTCAGAGATATCTTTTCATCAAAGCTCAAAGGCAGAAAGAGCGATGACTGTTTTCAGGGAAAAAGTGCCAATGGCATAATGTCATTCGGTAAAGCCGAAAGTGAAGTATCATTCAATATTTCGGACAAGTTCCCGTCGGAAGCGGCGAGAGCAACCCTGCTCAATATTCCCACAGCAGTGAAAATATTCTACACATTCATGCTTACAGTGCTTATACTTTGGAAGCTGTCCATTGTGTTTGCCATAGCAGTGTCGCTTCTCTGTCTGGGAATTGCGCTGATATCCAATCTGTGCAAAACGGCTGCCGATATAAAAAACAGGATAACTGACAGCACCGCCACATACAGATTTTCCGGCATCGGCTTTGAATGTATCATCGGCGAAAATGCGTCGGAGGTTTTATATTCTGATATAAAGGATATAAAAAAGCAAGGCTCGGCTGCGATCATCACAAGAAAAAGCGGCAGGAAAATTATTCTGCCCGCCACAGACGAAATTTACAGCAGGATAAAAAAGACGGAGGGGTAATATGAGCGAACCTGTTTTCAGCGGTTCTTCGGAGATAAGCAAAAACGACCTTAAAGAATGTGCCGTGCTTACCGCTTTCGGAAATGTCACGGGAACGATAATAAAGCTTGTCACCGGCTTTATGCTGGCGCTTGCCGTGTTGTTCCTCATAGCATTTATGCTCCCCAATGTCAGCCGTGAAAACTCTGCCGCATATCTGAGAATTGCCGTTATGTGTCTTATCCCTGTTGTTTTCACGGCAGTTTTCAAGCACAAGATAATAAGCGGCAAGGTGAATGCTCCCATAAATCAAAATGTCCATGCGCAGGTCAGGCTTTATGAGGACAGCCTGGAATATTCCACAGAATATGTTGCCCTCAGCGCAAAGTATTCCGATGTGAAAAAGCTCCACATGGGCAAATATTCAATGGTGCTGGAGCTAAACGGAGCGGACAGCATAATGATACCTCTGCGGTGCTTCGGGTGGAATAATTACAAGGCCGCCTGCGAATTTCTACGCAAAAAGCTGCATGAACAGGGGGTATGACATATGAACACTGTGAATGATATGGGCACTCCCCTTTTCTGCACTGAGGACAGGCAGTGCATGGGAAACAGAAATTCCCTGAAAAAGAGCCTTGTCTTTGTTGGGATAATATATCTTGTCTGCGCTGCGGTCATAGCTTTGTCCGCCGTAAAAAGCGGCAATGATCCCATATCGGGCGTGATTATCCTCACCGCTTTTACGGGCATTATGACTGCCGACATGATATTCAAAGCAAAGCAGTCCACCGACCGCAACTACAATGTGTTCTATTTCTATGACAGCTGCTACATAAACATCGACAGGCTGTCAAGGACTGCGGTGCCTTACGATCTTATCATAAAAGCCGCAGAAACAAAGGACGCTTTTGTTATATACATTGAACCCATGCGCAAGCACATTATACTTAAAGAGACTGTTTCTAAGGAGGCTGCCGATGAACTCAGCCGCTTCCTCAGTTCAAAAATAAAAAAGTACAAACGCATATGAAAGGAAATGATAGTATGAATATAATCGTTGACGCATTCGGCGGAGACAACGCTCCTTTAGCTGTTATTGAGGGCGCTGCAAGGGCTGTGGCAGAGCTTGGTGTTGAGGTAACTCTTACAGGAAATGAGAAGATAATCAGGGAGACTGCCGAGAAAAACAACCTGAGCCTTGACAAGATATCCATTATACATACCGAGTCTGTTATTGATATCCACGAGGAGCCTACCGAAATAATCAAGAGCAGAAAGGACTGCTCCATGGCTGTGGGCTTACAGGCTCTGGCTGACGGCAAGGGCGACGCTTTTGTTTCCGCAGGAAGCACAGGTGCGCTGGTGGTCGGCTCCACATTTATCGCAAAGAGACTTAAAGGAATAAAGCGCCCAGCTCTTGCGCCTATCCTCCCCACCGCAAACGGCCATCTTATTCTGATGGACGGCGGAGCTAACGTTGACTGCCGCCCCGAAATGCTTATGCAGTTCGGTATCATGGGCAGCTGCTACATGGAAAAGGTAATGGGTGTAAAGTCCCCCAAGGTAGGTCTGCTGAACGTCGGCGCAGAGGACACTAAGGGCCGTGAGCTTGACAAGGAAGCTTACAAGCTCCTTAAAGATGCTCCCGTTAACTTCTACGGCAACCTTGAAGCAAGAGAGATGCCCAAGGGTGTTTGTCAGGTTGCTGTATCCGATGGATTTACAGGAAATATCGCACTGAAGCTTTACGAGGGCATGGGCTCATTCTTTGCAGGCGAGCTTAAAGGAATGCTCACCGACGGTCTCAGCGGAAAACTGGCGGCTCTGCTCATAATGAAAAAGGTAAAGACTTTCAAGAAGAAGCTGGACTACACCGAGGTAGGCGGCGGCGTTCTCATGGGCGTTTCAAAGCCTGTTATCAAGGCACACGGAAGCTCCAACGGAAAGGCATTTTACAACGCTATCCGTCAGGCTAAGAAGTGCGTTGACGGAAAGGTCATCGAAGAAATTTCCCGTTCTCTTGAAGCTGTAAAGAAGCAGGACGCAGAGGCGTAAAAGGAAAAGCATATGACCGAAAAGGAAAAAATGCTGGCAGGAAAGCTCTATGACCCATCGGACAAGGAGCTTTCCGACCTGAGAATAAAGGCTCACAAGCTGAGCAAAATGTTTAATGACACCTTTGAGGACGAGAAAGAAAAGCGTGCCGAGATAATCAGAGAGCTTGTACCCGATATGGGCGAAAACGGCGGCTTTACGACCTTGAATACGGCAAGCCCATAACTATAGGAAACAACTGCCGGATAGCCGCAAATGTTACCATTACAGGCGGAATTACCATCGGAAACGGCTGTGTTATCGGCGCAGGCAGCGTGGTAACAAGGGATATCCCCGACAACTGCCTTGCGGCGGGAAATCCATGCCGTGTGATACGTGAGATAACCGACAGGGACGATATCATTCTTAAAAAGGAACTTCTGTAAGGAAGAAAGGAGGCACACGCAGTTACTGCGTGGCATGATATGAGTACAGTTAACAAGACAGACATTGACGAAAGGCTGAAAAGCTTCGAGGAAGAGATAGGCTACACCTTCAAAAACAAGGATCTGCTTTACGAGGCGCTTTCCCACTCCTCCTACGCCAATGAATATAAGAAGGGCAGGCACTCCAACGAGAGACTGGAATTTCTGGGCGACAGCGTGCTTTCCATCGTAATATCCGAGCATCTGTTCAATCACTTCAAGCATCTGCCCGAGGGCGATCTTACAAAGATAAGAGCGTCACTGGTATGCGAAAAGGCTCTGTATGAATTTTCCAAGCAGATATCTCTGGGTCAGTACATTCTTCTTGGCAGAGGCGAGGAAAACACAGGCGGAAGAACACGCCCCTCTATCGTATCCGACGCATTTGAGGCTGTTATCGCAGCGGTGTTCCTTGACGGCGGAATGGAAGCCGCAAGAGAATATGTGCTGGGCTTTATCCCAAAGGACCTTGACAAGAGCACCGCAAACAATCTTCAGGATTACAAGACCATTCTTCAGGAGATAATCCAGAGAAATCCCGAGGAAAAGGTGGAGTACGTTCTCAAGGGTCAGACAGGCCCCGACCACGACAGGCACTTCATCGTTGAGGTCTGCCTTAACTCCAACGTTATCGGCCACGGTGAGGGTCACAGCAAAAAGCAGGCTGAACAGCAGGCTGCAAAGGAAGCGCTCCGTCTTATGGGCGAGGTAAAGTAATGTCCCACGCAAATATCTCAGTGTTTATCCCTCACATGGGCTGCCCCAATGCCTGCTCCTTCTGCAATCAGCGCACCATAAGCAGCACGGCTCACGCCCCCTCACCCGATGAGGCTGAGGATATCATCAGAGGGGCATATGAATATATGTCTCCCGAAAAGAGGAGAAACACCGAAATCGCCTTTTTCGGCGGCAGCTTTACTGCCATTGACAGGGAGTACATGATATCCCTGCTTGAAGTGGCGGACAGATACATCACCTGCGAAAACGGTTTTTGCGGTATAAGAATTTCCACTCGTCCCGACTGCATTGACGAGGAAATTCTTATGCTGCTGAAAAAATATCACGTCACCGCCATCGAGCTGGGCGCACAGTCCATGAATGACCGTGTGCTGGAAATGAATATGCGTGGCCACACCTCCGAGGACGTCCGCCGCTCCGCCGCAATGATAAAGTTATACGGCTTTGAACTTGGTCTCCAGATGATGGTGGGGCTTTACGGCTCATCTCCCGATGACGAGCTTTACACAATGAACGAGATCGTCAGATGCGCTCCCGCAACGGCAAGGATATATCCCGTGGCGGTACTTGAGAGAACAAAGCTTGCGGAGCTTTACAAAGAGGGAAAATATAAGCTTTACCCCTTTGATGAGTGTGTAAAGCTGTGCGCAGAAATATACAGCACCTTTGTCAAAAACAATATCCGTGTGATACGCATGGGGCTTCACGCTGAGGACGGCGTGGAGCAGAACGCTGTGGCAGGCTTTTATCACCCTGCCTTCGGCGAGATAGTACGAACGGAAATAATAAGAAAAATAATCGAAGAAAATCTCACGGAGTGCGAAAACCTCTGCGAGGCTCCCCCACGGCTCACAAGCAGTCTGTCGGGATATAAAAGATCAAACAGGATATATTTTGCGGACAGAAACGTTAAATTTCTCACAAACAAAGAGCTGCCCGAAAACGTGATTTCGGTAAACGGCAGAATATTCAAACTATATTAAGGCGGATATCAGATATATGTACTTAAAATCACTGGAACTGCAGGGCTTCAAGTCCTTCCCCGACAAGGTGAAGCTTGATTTCGGCAAGGGCATAACCGCCGTTGTCGGCCCCAACGGAAGCGGAAAATCAAATATTGGCGACGCCGTAAGGTGGGTGCTGGGCGAACAGTCCTCCAAAACTCTCAGAGGAGCGAAAATGGAGGACGTTATTTTTGCGGGCACTCAGCTGAGAAAGCCTGTGGGCTTTGCAAGCGTTACGCTGAACATTGTAAATGATAAAGGGCTGCTGAACATTGACGCTCCCGAGTTATCCGTTACCCGTAAGCTTTACCGCAGCGGCGAGAGCGAATACATAATAAACGGCTCACAGGTGCGCCTGAAAGACGTTACCGAGCTTTTCATGGACACGGGTCTGGGCAAGGACGGCTACTCCATTATCGGACAGGGCAGAGTTGCGGAGATAGTTTCATCAAAATCCAATGAGCGCCGTGACATTTTTGAGGAAGCCGCAGGCATTTCCAAATTCCGCTACAAAAAGGCGGAAGCGCAGCGCAGGCTCACTCAGGCAGAGGACAATATCCTGCGCCTGACGGATATAATATCCGAGCTGGAAAGCCGTGTTGAACCGCTGAGAAAGCAGTCGGAAAAGGCTGCTCAGTTCATCGAGCTTTCGGACGAAAAGAAATCGCTGGAAATAACCGTTTGGATGCACGAGCTTGATGAGCTGAGGACACGCCTTAACGAGCTGGGCGAAAAGGTGCTCATCAACGCTACCGAATACAACAACACCGAAACGGATATCGACCGCCTTGAAGAAGAATACCGCATTGTTTACAAGGACATTGCGGCGGGAAATATCCGCATAGAGAACCTCAACAACGCTGTTCTTGAAGAGGAGCGCTCCAACACGGCTATCCATTCTGACATCGCCGTTTTCAAAAACGATATCGAGCACTGCAGAAAGGCTATCGAGGATCTGGAAAAGCAGATGGAAAGCGCCAAGCTCTCCGACAGCGAGAACCGCCGCCTTACAGAGGAAAAGCTGGAAGAGATAAAGCGCATAGAGGCGGATATCCTCACCACTGACAGGGAATATTCCGATGCGGAGCGTGAATTTGCCGAAGCTGTGGGACAGCAGGACGGCTTTGAAAAGGAGTTCTCGGGTCACAGCGAGCAGCTCAACAAAATGTATATCCGTCAGTCGGAGCTGAACATCACCGTAAACACCTCCGACAATATGATAAAGGAAGCCGAGGAACAGAAGCAGGCTGCCGAAAAGCAGCTTGAAACCATAGTTTCGGGTGCGCAGAACCTTGACAGCGAGCGCAAAGAGGTAACAGACGGTCTTGCGCTGCTGGCTGAAAAGCGTGACGAGCAGACAAACCGCATAAGCGGTCTGAACAGGCTTTATGCCTCAAAAACAGAAAAGCTGAAAGCTGCCGAAAAGGAGCAGAACGACCTTACCATGTCAGTCAGGGAAAAGGAACAGAAAATGCGGCTGCTCCGTGACCTTGAAAACAGCATGGAGGGCTTCGGTCATGCGGTAAAGCAGGTACTGAGCGCAGGCAAAAATGGCCGCATACGTGGAATAATCGGCTCGGTGGCGCAGATAATCAGCGTGCCGTCGGAATACAGCCTTGCGGTGGAAACAGCTCTGGGCGGTGCTTTGCAGAACATCGTCACCGAAAATGAGGATGCTGCGAAGCGTGGTATCGGTCTGCTTAAAGAAACCAAGGGCGGTCGTGCCACATTCCTGCCTATTACCTCGGTAAAGGGAAACAGGCTCAACGAAAGCGGTCTTGACGGCTGTGTGGGCTTTGTGGCTCTGGGCTGCGATATCGTTACATATGACCCGAAATTTACGGGCATAGTCAATTCTTTGCTGGGCAGGACCGTCATTGCGGAGGATATCGACTGCGCAGGAAATATCGCCAAGAAATACGGCTACCGTTTCAGGGTAGTTACGCTTGACGGTCAGGTGGTAAATGCAGGCGGTTCATTTACGGGAGGTTCCGCAAACCGCTCCGCAGGCATTCTCACACGTAAGAACGAGATTGAAAAGCTGAACGGCGAAGTTACCGATCTGACAGGCAAGCTTGATGAGCTGAAAAGCCGCACTGCCTCTCTAAGGGCTGAGACGGACAAGATGCGAATTGACATAGAAGCGGCAAATGACGATCTGCGTGCAATGGATCAGGATAAGATTCGCTTTGAGTCTGAGCTTAAACGAATCGAACAGGTTGCGGAGCAGAGCGTGAACGGCAGGAAAAATGCCGAGGAGACCATTGCCCGCTTTGAAAAGCGTCTGAGCGATATAAGAGCCGCTGCCGAAAAGGCAGGAGCGGAGCTTGCAAGGCTCTGCCAAGAAATATCCGCCGCAGAGGAAAAGTCGGGCGAGGACAAGAGGATAATGGACGAGCTGAAAAGCCGCCGTGACTCTCTTTCATCAAAAATGTCCGACATGAAGATAAAGAAAACGGCTCTGGAAAAGGATCTGGAGGCTGTTAAGGAAAGCATAAAGGCTCTGGAAGAGCAGAGCCGCTCCATCGGTGACAGCTCTGTCAAGTCCGCAATGGCTATCGAGGAGCAGAACCGCATTATCGCCGAAAAGAACGAGCTTATCGCAAAGCGTGAAAAGGCGCTGGAAAGCTCGGGCAGCAGGACAGAGGATATCCACAGGCAGATATCCCTTACACAGGCGGAGAACCTTGAAAAGGAACGGCAGTCTGTGGAGATACGCCAGAAGATAAAAACGCTCACCGATGACAAGGAAAAGCTGGGCGCTGAAAAGACACGTCTGGAAGAGCGCAGAAAAACATCTCAGTCCGCTTACGACAAGATAGTTTCCGACATGGCGGAGCAGTACGAGCTATACCCATCGGAAGCAGCGTCACTCATTATCCCCGATGCAGACAAGGGCGAAATAACCGCACGCCTCAACACCATAAAGCAGAAGATAAGAAATCTGGGCACGGTAAATCTTTCAGCCATTGAAGAATACAAGGAAGTTTCCGAAAGATACGAGTTTATGTCGGGTCAGCTTTCCGACATAAACAGCTCCAAGCGTGAGCTGGAAAAGCTTATAGACGAGCTGACCGAGACTATGAAGACAAGATTTGCGGAAAGCTTCAAGGAGATAAACGCCAACTTCAAGCGCATATTCACTGAGCTTTTCGGCGGCGGCCGTGCGGAGCTGGTGCTCACCGACCCTGACGATGTGCTTGAATCGGGAATCGAGATAAATGTTGCACCTCCCGGAAAGGTAATAAAAAATCTGTCGCTGCTTTCAGGCGGCGAGCAGGCTTTCGTGGCTATCGCAATTTACTTTGCAATACTTAAAATAAAGCCTGCGCCTTTCTGTATCCTTGACGAGATCGAGGCGGCGCTCGATGATGTGAACGTATCAAAGTACGCACATTATCTGCGCAATTTTACCGACACTACTCAGTTCATCACCGTAACTCACCGTCGTGGCACCATGGAAGAGGCGGACGTTATGTACGGCGTTACCATGCAGGAAAAGGGCATTTCCCGACTGCTGAAAATGGAGCAGCCCCCTGCGGATATTGAAGCTGAATAAGGAGGACGAGCCATGAAAATAGTTAACGGAAAGCCTTATATACAACAAATAAAGGAGCTTATTATCGAATACGCCAAGCGGCTTGTATGTGACCTTATACTAATCACCAATAAAACTATAGACAAAAAAAATACACCGCTCCCGAGGGAGAGCTTCTCGTGGCTGTGGAAGGCGAAGATGTCCTTGGAATGATAGCCTATCACAGACATTCCGACACACGCTGCGAAATGAAGCGGCTGTATGTAAAGCCCTCATGCCGTGGCATGAAGCTTGGCGAAAAGCTTATTGAAGAGCTTATCGCTCACGCAAGGCAGGCGGGATATAAGGAAATGGTGCTTGACACCATCGTCCCCTTGCAGTCGGCGATACATATGTACAAAAAGCTGGGCTTTGCCGAATGTGAGCCGTATTATCACAATCCCATGCCCGATGTGCTGTATTTCAGAAAAGAGCTGTAAAAATCCATACCAAACAGGAGGGTAAAAGCCAATGAAAATAAAGACTGTTGCCGTTTTAGGTGCAGGCGCTGTAGGCTCATATATCATATGGGGTCTGGCGGACCGCAAAGATGTCACAACAGGAGTTATCGCCGAAGGTGAGCGTGCAGAGCGCCTAAAAAAAGGCTGCACGATAAATCATGTGACCTATCACCCGCAGGTGTGGACTCCCAAGGAAGCTCACGGAGTTGACCTGCTCATAGTTTCGCTGAAATACGGTGCACTGCCCTCTGCCATGGAATGTATCCGTGAAGCCGTTGGCGAAAATACTATAGTTATGAGCCTTATGAACGGCGTTGACAGCGAGGAGCTTATCGAAAAGGAAACAGGCAGCAAAAATATTCTGTACTCGCTTATAAAAGTCGCCTCTCACCATGAAGCTGATGGCTGCTGCTTTGACCCTGAGACCACTATCGGCATAGTTTTCGGCGAAAAGGAAGCGCCTTTTGACAGCGAAAATGTACTTGCAGTGGAAGAGCTTTTCTCGGGTACGGATATCCACTTCCGCCGCACCGAATATATCAGAGAGGAGATATGGAGCAAATTCAGGCTGAATGTATGCAACAATCTTCCTCAGGCGATACTTGGCGCAGGTGTGGGCTGCTATCGTGACAGCGTTCATATGCAGGCTATAAGCGACGGCCTAAGGCAGGAGCTGGAAGCCATTGCGGCGGCAAAGGGCATAGATATAAACAAGGCGGACAAGTCATCAAGCCGTGGAAGCGCCGTTCCGCCCTCTGCACGATATTCCACATTGCAGGACCTTGATGCAAAGCGCCACACGGAGATAGATATGTTTTCGGGTACGCTTATGAAAATGGGCAGGGAGCTTGGTATCCCCACGCCTTACAATGAATACACCTATCACATGATAAAGGCGCTGGAAGAAAAGAACGACGGACTTTTTGACTATTCGGGCAATGAACAGGAGACGTATTCAAGATGATTTTTGCCCGATAAACTAACATTCTGAAAGGGTAGGTCATATTGAAGCTCAGATCAAAGCATTTAAGAAGCACAGAGGAAATGCTTTTATTATCCTGTGTTTTGTTTTCTGCTGTCGGCTGTACTTCCGATAACAAATCATCTGATAAAATTTCGGAAGATGATATTTCTGGCGGGATACTTCGCAAGGAAGTTTTTGCGCTTGTTTCAAGTGCTGAAAATTCTGACACGGATTACTCCCTGCAATACGGATACATCGAGGATATCGGCGACGGCAGAGGCACTCCGCTGCGAGGCTCAGGACAACGGAAACATCAACTGGGATTATGACCATGCTTATTTCTGCGATTTTATCAGATCATCTCTGAACGCTCAGAGCATTTTTTCAGATGCGGATAAGGAAGAGATTTCCCTCATAATGAACTTTATAAAGGAATGCGGTCTGTATGCCCAAAGGTATAATAACAGCAAATGCCCGGATGAAAATGTTGATATAGAAAAGCTTGCTTACACGGAGGATAATCTGTATGACATTATCTGCGACAAAATAGGCAGGCTGCAAAAGGAAAATTCCCGGCCAATACCCTATCTGGCAAATGACAGGATAAAAAGATAACAGACATTCCGGAGGTAACGATGAAATATTTCGGTGATGATCTTGGCGGACTTCACAAGGAAATGGGCAGCATCATACGGAAAAAGGGATGCTTTGAGGAAGCTCGCCTGATGTTTTTCAGGCTCCATTCACAGCTCCACAGCGGCAGTGTTTACGGCTTGGGCAAAACAGAATATGACCGCCTGCTTTCGGGGCTGAGTGATGATGACTTCCGCCTGCGCCCCAAAAAGGACGAGGACACTATCATCTGGAATCTGTGGCACATTGCCAGGATCGAGGACATCACCGCAGGCTTTCTGCTGTCGGGCGAGGGTCAGCTGTTCACTCCTGAAATAAAAGAGAAAATGCACTCCCCCGTTTCCGACACAGGCAACGCCATGACGGAAGATGAGGTCACTGCTTTCAGTCAGAGCATATCCGTTCCCCAGTTGCTGCGATACAGGGACGATGTGGGAAAACGCACCCGTGAGATAATATCACAGCTGTCTGAAAGCGACATGAAGCGGAAATTCACATCTGAACACAGGGAAAGGATACTTATGAGCGGCGCATTATATCTCACCACGAATCCGAATGGCTGGCGGACTTCTGGACACAAAAGGACGCAGCGGGTATAATCCTCATGCCCCTGACACGCCATCAGCTGCTTCATCTCAACCAGTGCGGCAAAATAAAGAGTGAGCTGACACATCAGTAAAAAAAATAATTGCCTGATAATACCTTTGTTAATAAAAAATTAACTAAAAGGAGCGGCTTTTTATTTATAATATAAGATAGGTATATATGCGTGCGCTGCTGCACTATCTCAAGGAGGCTGTCATATATGGGATTTTTCGATAAAATTGCCGAGGGCATCAAAAAGACCAGAGACTCGATGATGAGCAAGGTCAATTCCCTTATAAATTCGTTTACCAAGATAGATGAAGATTTTTTTGAAGAGCTTGAAGAAACTCTTATAATGTGCGATATCGGCGTGCAGACTTCTGTGGATATCTGTGCCGAGCTGAGAAAAAAGGTCAAGGAAAAGGGCATCACCGACCCTATGCTCATAAAAGACGAGCTGAAAGCCATCATCACCGAAATGCTTGGCGAGGACAAGAAGCTTGACCTTTCCACAAAGCCGTCTGTAGTGCTTGTTATCGGCGTAAACGGTGCGGGCAAGACCACCACCATAGGAAAGCTGGCGGCACAGCTCACAAATCAGGGCAAAAAGGTAATAGTTGCCGCCGCCGATACATTCAGAGCCGCTGCTATCGACCAGCTCCAGATATGGGTGGATCGTGCAGGTGCGGATATCGTAAAGCACAATGAGGGCAGCGACCCCGCTTCCGTTGTGTTTGATGCAATCACAGCCGCAAAGGCAAGAAATGCGGACGTTGTTATCTGCGACACCGCAGGCAGACTTCACAACAAAAAGAACCTTATGGACGAGCTGAAAAAGATAACCCGAATCTGCTCACAGCAGGCAGAGGGCTGCTCCATAGAGACCCTGCTGGTGCTTGATGCTACCACAGGTCAGAACGCCGTTAATCAGGCAAAGCTTTTCTCGGAAGTGGCTGACATTACGGGTATCGTACTTACAAAGCTGGACGGCACCGCAAAGGGCGGCATAATCATCACCATTCACCGTGAGCTTGGCATTCCCGTAAAGCTTGTGGGCGTGGGCGAGAAGATAGACGACCTTATGGAATTTTCCGCAAAGGATTATGCGGACGCTCTCTTTGCCACCGAGACAGACTTTGCAGGCAACTATGAACGTCTGACAGATGATGAAAACGAGGCTGAGGAAGATACCGCTGAGGAAGCACAGCCTGCCGATGAAACTGAGGAAGAAGCTTCTTCCGAGGAAGAAACTCAGGAGGAAGAGGAAATCCCCGAAATCACCGAGGAAGTTCTCGATGAAGAGCCTGCTCCCATTGATATGCCTGAGGAAATAATGGACGAATCCCCCGTTGAGGCAATGCCCACAGAGGCTGCCGAGGAAGAGATACCCATGCCCGACACCGAAGAACAGCCTGCGGAGCCTGAAAAGAAGAGCCTGAAGGACGGCAAGTTCGGCTTCCTGTTCAAGGAAATTACCTTCGGCAAGAAGAAAAAAGACGATGAAGAAAAGTAAACGAGGTCATATATGAAACTGATATTAGCTTCAAACAACAAAAACAAGCTGAGAGAATTCCGTGAGATTCTGGAGCCTATGGGCTTTGATGTAATATCCCAGTCGGAAGCCGGCGCAAACATCGAGGTAGAGGAAACAGGAACTACCTTTGAGGAAAACGCTTATCTCAAAGCAAAGGCAATTTACGATATGTTCCACCTACCTGTCATTTCCGATGACAGCGGACTTGAAGTTGATGCCCTGAACGGCGCTCCCGGAATATACTCCGCCAGATATGCGGAGGAGGGCAAGCGCTGCGCAAGAGTTCTCTCCGAGCTTGAAAACGTCCCGGATGACAAGCGCACAGCACGATTCAGATGCTGCATCTGCTACATTGACGAAAACGGCAATAAGAATATAGTTTCAGGCGCCTGCGAGGGCAAGATAGGCTACGAAAAGCGTGGAACCAACGGCTTCGGTTATGACCCTATCTTCATGTTCGGCGACAGATCCTTTGCGGAGCTTTCCGCCGATGAAAAAAATCAGGTGAGCCACAGAAGCGACGCTCTCAGGAAATTCAGAGAGCTTATTGAAAAAAATTACCCTGCAAAGCAGTAAGAACCCGTCTTCACAAGCATATGCGCACGTCTTTTCGGCAAATTTTGCCGC